>ENA-OUUV01000083-OUUV01000083.1-human-gut-metagenome-genome-assembly--contig:-NODE-83-length-65829-cov-11.247757_pt1 | contig 65829 bp, 59 predicted proteins | sample MGYA00237952_ERZ548838 | MGnify/ENA primary metagenome ERZ548838 (study PRJEB26490, sample SAMN05194705) | human gut metagenome | biome: terrestrial biome; feature: human-associated habitat; material... | reverse complement strand
CTCCAACTGCCTCGGCTATTGTTGATTCGGGTGGATTGCTCTTGTGATGTTTGCCATATAGAATAGATGCACTCGGGAGGAATTTTTCAGCTTCATTTTTTATGGCCATAGTGGACAAGAATCTTTGTCCTATCAGCTTTTGCATGTCTGATGTAGTGGTTTGACCTGTTCTTGTTCCAGGAACGGAATAACAGATTAATTTTTCTTTAAAATATTTGACTCGATGAGCATGCGCCAGAGCGCCAAGAATGAAATCACTGTCTTCAAATAAAACATTTTCTCGAAACCTCCTTTGGGTGTGGTGGAGATAGCCCTTTCTGTATATATATTGCCATACATACCAGGAACATTCCTGTTGGGATAAAAATAAATATCCAGGCATGATTTCAGTACTATTGTGGGAATAATTCAATTGTTTATGAGGATCGTCACTTTTGATATAATCAAACATCAGAATATCCAGCAAATGCCCGTAATTTTGTTTCTCATATTGAGACAATGAATTGATAATATTTTTCAGCCCTTCTGGAATATAAATATCATCGTGGTCAATAAATGAGATATATTTTCCTCGGGATATGTCCATACCGCTGTTTCTGGCTCCTCCCTGTCTTTTGTTGGTTTCATGTCTCAGCACTTTGAGATTTTTTCTCTTTTCTGCCCATTGGGAGAGGATCTTGCACGTTTCATCCGTAGAGGCGTCATCCACACAAATGACTTCAAATAGATCCTGTTCTATATTTTGGGAATATATGCTATTCAGGCATCTTTCTATCTCGTTTTTTCCATTGTGAATAGGAATAATAATGGACAGGAGAGGAAGAGAGGAGTGAATAATTTGCATTGTTTATATTTGATATATTGATTTTTATGAATGAAATATAATAAATAATATATAATACTATAATTTTCTTTAGTAATTTATTGTTTTATCAGGTATAAAGAGTGTGCAAGAAGAGAAATATGATAATGAATAGAATATATTTGGAAGCTATTCGAGACATTTGGTCAGCCAATTCTTTTGTAAATAAAACCTTCTTCACGCACTTCCCTAATGTCGTACATGTTCCGGCCATCAATGATGATGCGGCCATGCATGGTTTTGCGCATGACCGGCCAGCTCGGAACGCGGAATTGTTTCCAGTCCGTTATGATAACAAGCGCATGGGCATCTATTAGAACTTCGTACATGTCGTTGCAGTATTCAATGGGGGCATCTCCCAAACGTCGTTTGGCTTCATTCAAGGCCACGGGATCATAGACGCTTACGCGGCATCCCGCTTCCAGAAGGGAATAAATCAACGTAAGAGACGGGGCCTCTCTCATGTCATCCGTGCCCGGCTTGAATGCCAGGCCCCATACCGCAATTTTTTTCCCGGCCAGCTCGGGAAATTCTTCCCGGAGTTTTTGAAACGGGATGGTTTTCTGAATCTCGTTGACTGCTTCTACAGCTTCCAGCACCTGCATACGGTATCCTGCGCTGCGTCCAGTTTGAATCAGGGCTTTGACGTCCTTGGGGAAGCATGAACCGCCGTAGCCGCAACCCGGATAAAGAAATTTCTTACCGATGCGCGAATCGCTGCCTATTCCTCGGCGGACGGCATCAATATCCGCCCCCATCAAACCGCATAAATTGGCAATGTCGTTCATAAAGGATATCCGGGTAGCCAACATACTGTTGGAGGCATATTTGATCATTTCTGCACTGGCAATGTCACATACCTGCATGCGGTCACCCGACAGCATGAACGGCCTGTATAAAGCCCTCATGATTTTGCCCGCCTGTTCATCGTCTACTCCGACGACGACCCGATCCGGCCTCATGAAGTCGTCAATGGCAGTCCCTTCCTTCAGGAATTCCGGATTGCTGGCCACGCCAAAAGCAATTTCCACGCCTCTGTTGTCCAGTTCCCGGCGGATAACTTCGCGGACTTTTTCCGCAGTCCCTACAGGGACGGTGCTCTTGGTAACCAGCAGTGTGTAGCGTTTGATACAGCGGCCGAAACTGCAGGCGACATCCAGCACATATCTTAAATCGGCAGAACCATCTTCATCCGGAGGTGTGCCTACGGCCGAAAAAACGACATCCGCACCATCTATGCATTCTTCCAGAGATGTGGAAAACAGAAGACGCCCGGCTTTGGCGTTACGGTGAACCAGTTCCTGCAGTCCGGGTTCATAAATGGGCAGGATTCCTTGTTTAAGGCCTTCTATCTTTTCCTTGTCGACATCAATACAAGTCACTGTATTTCCCATTTCGGCAAAGCATGTGCCGCTGACAAGGCCGACATACCCGGTTCCAACCATGACAATATTCATCTCTTGCAATACTTAGTGTTGATGGTGAAGGATTAATTTCAGTATCTTCTGGAAAAACTTGTATCCCAGGCCGTGCAGGCGTATAAAGTAACCTGTTTTGCTGATTATCCCGAGATCCTGGTGAGCTTTGAACGCATCCATGATTCTGCCGTCTGGTTCCAGATCCGGAGATATTTCCAGGGGAGACGAATCCAGGACAACCTGATGACGATCATCATGCCATCCCGCATGGCTGGCGTTATTCCCAAAGCCCTGATTGGCAACTTTGGATTTTACCGGATACACTGTATACATGTTCCTGAGGAATTGGGCATAACACCATCGAATGGCCCAGGAATTGATTCGGCCATGCTGCTGCAGATCCAGCAGGCGGCTCATATCGTTGCCTCCCCTGTCAAATGCCTTCCTCTTCTTGCGGGAGCTTCTGAATTGACGATAGTCCCTGACTTCCCAGTCTATTCCTTCCCATCGGTTTCTCCATGTGCCCCATCCCCATGAGGAAGCGCGGGGAGTAAGGTACACCTGATGTTCATAATCTGCGGGTATTTCAATAGAGGGAGAATAGCCTGATATAGACCAGATGCGGTTATCATTTCTATACGTCAGAAGAGACTGTTCCATGTACTCCAGGAAATCAGCCGAAAGAACAAGATCGTCTTCCAGAACAATAACCTGTTCATATTGCTCCAGAACTTTGCCGACTCCTTCGATAATGGATTTTGCAAGCCCTCTATTCACGGAAGACTCACTGTAATGGATGGAAAGAAAAGGCCACGGACGATGAAGGATATTCCGCACTTCTTTTACAGCGGTATCTGCCTGGGGATGTTTGACCCCATCGGAAAAGATGAACAGGGGGTGTTGATCCGCCCCCCGGCAGGCAGACAGGGATGCCAGGGCGGCTTCCGTCTCTTTGGGGCGGTTATAGACAAAAAGGCATATGGGTGTGGTGTTCATAGTTTTGAAAGAATTTCTGTTTTCAAGTTCCGGGGTAGAATCATCAGGAAGATATAGATATATACTTTAGCATTGAGGGAATTGAATTTTAATGCTTTCAATGACTCACAGATGCAGTATTTCTTCATTCCAAGACGCATATAAATGGAAGCTCTCATCTTATGCCAGTGGGATATGTAGCGGGACAACCCCGGGAATGAATGGTTTTTACTTAATTTGATTAATTCACGCCCCACTTTGTTTTCCGGATCCGGCAGCCGTTTGGGCCTGTCCGATATGCCGTACCCTTCAACATAAAAGTCGGCAGCGGCTGTTTTGCTATAGGCTATTTTGCAGGAACAGGCCAGTCTGGCCCAGGTGAGCAAATCCTCGCCGGAACGGATACCGACGGGAAAGCCGCCGATGCTAAGCAGGGCTTCTTTTCGAACCATGATCGAGATGGAACAAATAGGCGGATGAGAACAGGAGGCCACTTCGAAATAATTGTCCAGAATGCCGTCCTGCCCTTCAAACGCCAATTTCCGTATGACTGTGGGATGGATGGATCCGTCGGCATGTACGAATTCGTAATTACAGGCAAAGACGCCGCACTGGGGATATTTTTGGAAGAGGTCGTATTGGGTTTGCAGGTATTCCGGTTTCCAGCGGTCGTCTGCATCCAGAAAGGCGATCAGGTCGAACCGGGCTTCTTCGATGCCCCGGTTGCGGGCGGCGGATACTCCGGCATTTTCTTGGCGAACGAACCGGATGCGGGGATCCCGGATTTTAAGCGCTTCCTCTGAACTTTTATCGGTGGAACCGTCGTCCACGATGACTACTTCAAAATCCTGAAAAGTCTGCTCCAGCACGGAGCGCAGGGTTTCCGCGATTTGATGTTCCTTGTTATACAGGGGAATGACGACGCTGATCATGGTTTTGGTTTCTTTTCTCCTTTCAACAGCCCCAGCATCATCCCGTAAAAACCGAAGGGATAGGCCAGGGTGCACATGGAATAATTGACGACATTGTCGGAATACATGGTGACGGCTACTCCGGCCAGGGATGCTCCGGCCGTGATGGCGCATACTTTGATGCAGGCGCCATGTCTCTTTCGAAGGAAGAAGAAGAAGGCATGCAGAATCATCATCATGACAACGGTGTAATATAGAATAACGGCAATCAGCCCGTTGTCGCATTTCATCTGGACAATGTCGCTATGCATGACCTTCAGCCCTCCAAAAAGAAAGTTATTGTAAAGATGATTCTGGCAAGCGCCTGTGCCGGAGCCTTGCAGTTCCCTGCCGTGGTAAAAGCGCCTTTCAAAATACTCCCACATGGCAAAACGGGCGTTGCTGTTGATGTCGTCCTTGTTCACCCGGCCGTCGATGAAATCGGCGAGGGTGACAGCATCGCTCTTGAACATCTTTTCCTTTACCGAAGGAATGAAAAACACGGAACAAATCCCCAGAGCTCCAATCAGAGTGATGACCGGAATAGCCCGCAGCTTGTACCGGAACAGGGAAAAAGCCATAAGAGCAATAACCGTTCCCATGATGCTGGTGCGGAGAACCCAAAGAAGACAGGGCAGAATGAACAGGAAAGCTAGCAGGAGATTCTTGCGCCTGCGGCCCATGTAGAAAAACAGGGCCAGGCAGAATACTGTCATGGAAATGAAATGAATTGCTCGGGCAGTTTCATACCAAAATACGCCGGGGAGGAGGAGCCAGGCGTATGGAATGAAGCTGACGACCAGACAAACCAAGGCGACCGCCCTTGCCCCAAGGGAGGATTTCAGGAAAACCTCTCCGTCGCGCACGACAGCAGAAGCGGTCAGGGCGATCAACAAGGGATACAGGTATTTCAGGATGACTCGAACGCCGTAGGCTGTGGAGGGAGAATAAAAAAGCCCGACAACCAGCCATATGAGAAAGACGGTATAAAGAATCAGGGGGGGGCTCCAGATGGCATGCGTTTTGGACAAATTCAGACAGACCAGGCAAAGCAGTTCCAGGGAAAAAAGTCTTAATGCCATCAAATCCATTCCGGCGGGGGCGGAGAAGGCCAGAAGCCCGGTGGAAAACAGGAGCGTCCAGAACAGCTCCGGGCCGTTAAAATCCAGAAGTTGCCGCCGGTGAAGAGGATCCCTGATCAGCTTGCTCTTCGTTTGCAAATAACGAAACAGCAGGAACGTCAGGATCAGGAAATAAAAGTAATTCAGGACAAACATCCGAGTATTTTACCGTAAAGATTGTTGATTAGCCGGGAAAACCGTTTCATGGAAAATTCTGCAGCGCGCGTTTGCGCCGCCCGGCTCATCTGCTCCCATTGTTCAGGTGAAGACTGCAGCTGCAGGGACTGTTCCGTCAAAGAGTCGATATCCTCTGCAGGAACCAGAATGCCGCTGTCTCCCTCCTGCAGCAATTCCGGCAGGCCACCCACGTCGGAGGCAATGACCGGGCATCCTCGCGCCATCGCTTCCAGAGCGCTGAGTCCAAATCCCTCGCTTCTGGAAGGCATCCAGAACAAATCCATCCGGTCGTAAAAAGCTGCCAATAGTTCCTGGGGCTGACGCCCCGCCCATTCAATGGCCTCCTGTATCCGGAGTTCTTCCGCCTGGCGCTGCATGCTTTCCCGGAGAGAGCCGTCCCCAACCACAAGAAGCCGGGCGTCCGGGATACGGACTCGCAGATGAGCGAACGCAGGAATCACCAAATCCATGCCCTTGATTTTCTCCAAACGGCTCGCTATCCCTATCGTCAGAGAGGTTGACAGAACGCGTTCCGGCTCCAGCAGCTCCAAATGTTCCGGCAAGGCATTATGGATGGTCAGGTGAGCGTGGGGGGGCAGGGGAGTGTTCTCCGTATACAGGAGGGAGGAACCGAAGAACTCTTCCTCCGCGCGTTGGGTAATGCAGGTGAATGCGTCCAGCACGTGCCGCTGCAGAAAATGCAGTAATTTCAAACTGCGGTAGATTCGGGCGTCCGTATGGGCTGTAGCGATGATTTTACGAACTCCGAGCAGTTTCAGGAAAATGACGGGTTGTGCGCCCGGCGCCATGTACTGCACATGGGCTACGTCTGGCTTGTATCGTTTCACGCATTGTCTCAGATGCCGGTAGAGGAAAAGCACACCTCGCCAGCCGCCGATGCGTTTCCCTTCAGGTTCAAATAAAACGACTTCACTCCCCGCCTCCTTGTACCGAGCAACCATCTCCGGCGTATATTCGAAATAACAGGCGGTGACGACCCGGTGTTCGGCAGACACCAGGGCTTTGACAAGATTCAAGGTTTGAATTTCCGTCCCGCCCGTCATCAGGCAGGGAATGCAGATGAGGATGGTCATTATCTCAGCGTGTTATGAAGCGTTTTATAAGGGTCAATACTCGAATTGTCAGAAGAACCAGGGGGGGGGAAAGCCGATACGTGTTGATAATGACGTGTTGTTTCCAGTTTCCAGTTTTTCCTGTTTCTCGAAACAGTGAAACAAGATCAATTTGTTTTAAGGCTTTTCGGCTTTCTTTCAGTGGATAATGACGGCTAATCGATAGAAGAGTAAGAAGACTTTTCTGAAAACGTGCATAGAGGTTTTCCATACATTCTGAAGACATATCATCGCGTGAACGGCAAAATCGGAATACCAAGTCATTGGCTATGCAGTTATCAATAAAAGTTTGAATCTGATATGTATTCGTCGTAGAATGAGGATTCTGGCGGTACCCATAGAAAGGGAAGCGAATCACTCCAATTTTTCCGTTTACCCCTACTGTCCAGATAGCTTTATATACGTAATCCAAATCTTCAAAAAAACAATTTTCCCTGAAATGAATATTTTTTATAACTTGTGAACTGTAAAACGAAATCCAGACAGAGAAATGTCTAATTTTTTCTAAAAATTGTTCTCGACTGTATATTTCTATGCCATTGGCAATATAATTTTGTTTTTTTGGAATTCCAGTAAATGAATGGTATTCGGAAGAAGAGATGATATCCAAATGATATTGATCCGCCAGAGAAATCAGGATGGAAATGGTCTCTTCATTTGTCCAGCAATCGTCAGAATCGACAAAAGCTATATAACGTCCACGAGCTGATGCCAGTCCTGTGTTTCTTGCTTTTCCTTGTCTTCCATTCTTTTGCTTAATATATCTGATGTTGGTATATTTTTTCTGGAGTTCCAGTACAATGGATTCCAAATCATCAGGAGAACCATCGTTGATGACAATAACCTCAAATTGGTCAGGTCTGTAATTTTGTTTGCAGAGACTAGTTAAACACTGACTAATCCATTTTTCTGTGTTATAAGCTGGAACTATGATTGAAAGATCCATGGCACCTTTATTAATTTAGGTATTAATATTGAGAGCTCTGAGATATGAGGATAAAGTTTGCTGTGTCGTTTTCTCCCACGTAAATTTTGAAGACTGTTTGATGCTTTCGATGCGAATATCAGACAAAGGCAATTGTTTTTTTTCAAATAAAATCATCATGTTAATAAGAGAATCGCGAACAGGTTCATCAAGATATAAAGCAGCATCACCTCCTACTTCCGGTAGGGAACTGTTGCGGCATGTTACAGCCGGAGTGCCGCAGGCCATTGCTTCAAGAATGGGAAGTCCAAAACCTTCGTAGGAAGAGGGATTGAAAGAGGCTGTAGATGCCTGATAAAAATTGCGCAGTTCTTCATCCCTCACATTTGACAGGAAGTGAATACGGTTTGAGATGTTGCTTTGTTCTATTTCTTTGAGTAACTCAAAAGGAGGATTAGCCCATACCAAAACTAAGTCGTGATTCGGTATTTGCTGTTTGAATAATTCCATATAAGCCTGAACTAAAATATTGGAGCGTTTACGTTCTGCGTTGCAGGATACGCTTAAAAAATATGGCCGCGTAATATTGAAGCGGCGTTTTACAAAATGTAGAGATTCTTCAATGTCATCTGAAGGATAGAATTGATCGTGACGAACTCCCCACGGAATCACATCGATTTTGTCTGGAGAAACCTGCATGGTTTCCACAATATCTTTTTTGGAGTATTCTGAACAGGTAATGACCCTCCGACAGGAACGAATCAAGGGAGGGACTTGTCTTCTCATGTGATCGTGTCCAAATTCCTTTTCTTCCATTTTCATGAATAGAGCATCATGCAGAGTTATGACGCATTGTTGGGGGCGGTGGACATATTCAAAATTATGGGGAATATGCATCAAGTCGTAACGAGTCATCCATTCGCGGACAGGAAAGAAACTTAACGCCTTATTCCATTTCTCCCGATTTGGATAATAAAGATGGTATGATTTAAATTTCGTATCTAAATTTCTGCCTCCTATTCCTTTCATATTCTGGCTGTAAAGCGTTATTTCAAACGGAAGGTCTTCAATTCTGGACAAGGATTCTACAAGTTCCTTGGTTGTTCGGCCTATGCCGTTTATTTTTCCGCAGGCGAAGTAGGGAACAATAGAATTAATATCGATAAGTATTTTTTTCATTCTCCTATACTATGCTTGTTAGTAGGACTTTTTATTAAATTTTTAAAAATATCCAGCAGTGATTTTACATGTTTCTCAATTGATTGATAACGAAAAATAGAGGGAGAGCAGCATGGAGGAGAATCTGCTATTTGTTTAATTTTGTCTTTTAAGGCTGAAATAGCATTGGGAGGAATCAGCCACCCATTTTTACCTTCAAGTATTTGCATTTCCGCTCCGCCACATCGGGTGGAAAGTGCCCATTTCCCCATAGAGAGAGCTTCTGCGATATTCAATCCAAACGTTTCCATACAAATAGTTGGATGAATCAGAACATGGTATGATGATATCGCTTTCGCAATTTGATCTTCCTTGATCTTGCCATGCCACAGAATCCTTGAATCTGAACGATATTTCCTTTTTAGATGCTCCATATAGGATTTTTCGTGCTGATTTCCCGCCCCTCCGATAAGATGAAGCTCCGCATGAGGGGCTTCAGCGCGATGAAAGGCTTCCAATAGTAGATGAAGACCTTTGACATAACAGATACGGCCGACATAGAAAAATTTGACTTTTTGATTTTTTACAGCAGGAAATGGCGGTACGTTATCCGGTTGGGGAACTCCATGGGGGAGGACGATGATTTTGTTCGGAGGCATTCCATTTTGCTCCATGGCCTGCTTGATAGCATAGCTTGGGGCGATGATTAAGGAACAGTTGCCGCAAATACTCATCCATTCTTCTTTTTTACATTTTATGGAAAGGGCGGCGGAGCCTACAGGTGTCAGGCAGTAGATAAACGGAATTTTTCTCAATAATTTTCCCAAAGCAATATAAACAGATTGAGGAATGAAACGGAGGACTGGATACAGAAAACCGCAGAACCGGATATTGTGCAGACAGCATTTCAGACAATCCCTGTGATTTAACGGGACATGGCAAATCTCGTCTTTTGAGTTTAATAAAGCTCCTGCCGGGCATAAGATTCCTCCGTGATGCGCCGTTACGACATTGGGGATATTCATGTTGCGGCACACTTTGCACATTTGAGCTTTATTACCGTGAATGTGGACAATGTCCGGAGAGATTTCTTTCAACAGGGCGATAATCCGATTGTCCTCAGAAGAAATCGGCAGATAGTGGATGTTAATATTTCGTCCGTTGAGCTCGACTGTTTTCTGGCGTGCTTCATTAGAAAAGAAAGACAGTATGGAAACTTCAATCTCCTTGCGTGTGCATAGTTCTGCAACGAGGCGACGAACATAAGTTTGTCCCCCTCCGTAAGTAAGGGAAAAATCACCTGCCGAGACTGTCAGAATTTTCATTTTGGAACAGATGAGCCTGTGAGAAATGCTATTTTGTGAATAAAATGTATTTCCTGATCACGCCGGAAATAATCCGATTGATCTGATACATTAAGTACGCTTTTTTAGGGGAACCTTTAAGAGCCAAGAGAATATAACGCCAATACGGGAAATACCAGGGGCATTTTTCTTTTCTGATTAGATCATGAATTTCAGGGTATAGTCCAGGAAGCAGATCCAGTTGCTTTAAACGAAAGGCTGTGTAGATAGCATGCCGTTTAGATGAATAAAAATAGTTGAATTTATGAGGAGATAATAGTTTCTCATATTGTTTAATAACATTCATCTGAGATTTTAAAGAATGAATGTTTTTTTTTGATGTTAAAGATTGTGTATTGTTTTTTCTATAGTGATAGAAGGCTTTGTTTTGATATTGTATTTTTATATTATTATTTAATAATTTTATATTATATAATTCATCTTCATTTATATTTAATGTTGTTGGAGAAAATGATACTCCGTTGCAACATTGTCTTTTTATTAATTTATTCCAGAGGACTCCTGTCAAATTGTTCTCAAGCAATATATCTTTTATGATATCTTCTGATTTTAACGATCCTGTTGGTTTTTGTTGCACATAATGAGAGCCAAAATTATCTTCAGTGTAATAATCGCATATTACCATATCGGCATCGGTTTCTTCTGCTTTCTGGATCAATTCTTCCAACATTGTCGGATCTATCCAGTCATCCGGATCTACATGAATGAGGTATTTGCCGGAAGAATTCTCCAGCCCCTTTTGTCTGGCTTGACTTACACCTCCATTTGTTTGGTGAATTACCTTAAATCTGCTATCTTTTTTAGAATAATCATCACAGATTTTACCGCATTTGTCAGGGCTGCCGTCATCAATCAATATCACTTCAAAATTGGGATATGATTGGTTTTGTATGGAATCCAGGCAGTATGTGATGTATTTTTCTGCATTGTAAATAGGGACTATGATGCTAACTAGTATATTGTTATATTCTTCCATCTCTAAATATTCTTCTTTTTGAAGGTACTAGTTTTTTTACAATATTGTCATATATCAATTTTATTTTATAAAATATTTTTTCTTTTCTATTTCTTTCCCACCATCCATGATTGCATAAATGAAATGCATATCTGATAGGGTTTTTTTCTCCATATTTTATGATATTATTTAAATTGCATTCTAGATTTGTTAATCGACTAAAATTATAGATAGAGCTAAATGTGTCCGGTGGATAAATATGTATCCCTTGCTTTAAAGTTTGTTCTATAGGAACATATTTGAATCCAAATGCTTTGTGGGTAATTTTAGTAATTATCCTTGGCATTACATGATTAAAATAAAAATCGGGATTATTAATAAAATGTTTATCTTTATAATGGTCAAGACATGCTTTGATCCAGGGATGCCCTTTTTCAGCTCCAATAACGGCTGCTTCAATACCGCATCCGATGACTTCTCTTTTGTAAATTGTTGAATAGAATGGGCGTGGATCGAATTCAACACAGGAAAAGGCTCGATGGGAAAGGAAAGGATCGAAGGATTTATAAACGCATACGTCCATATCAAGATAGATCCCTCCGTAATTGTAAAGGGCATATAGTCTGATATAGTCAGCTGCATAGGCCCACTTTTTGCAGGCAACAGCATCTTGCACCCAAGGAACTGAATTTGCAGGGAATTTCTCGAGATTCCATTCTATAATTTCATATTCCGGCATGTGTTTTTTCCAAGTTGATATGCAAGTCTCATAAACTTCATCTTTTTTTTCACCGCTCAGCCAAATGCAATGTATTATTTTAGGTATCATATTAGATGTTTTTAATTGTTCTTGTTCGATTTAAAGAATGAATATAACTTAATTAAGAAAATATTATATTTTATGATAAAATTTCTAAATCCTGAAAAATTTGATAAAAGCTTTAACATAATAAGACCATCTACTGTAATCCCCTGATAGTCGATCAGAATTCTGGGGGGAATTAATTCTGCTTTCATTCGTTCGCCTTCTTCTCTTAGAATATCTCCTCTTTTTGAACTAATTCCATCTGTATAAAAATTAGAAACTATAATATCTATTTCTTGATAACTGCAATTTTTGAGGATTAAATTTTTTAAAAAAAATTGAGCATCACTGACAATTTTGTAGTTTTCGTTGTATAAGGAGCTTAATTGTAATTTTCTGGTTATAAATGTAGCCGGATGAGGTAAACTTTTTTCAAAAAATTCGCTCAAAGTAATCTGATTTCCGCATCCTGTATGACTTATTTCTTTTTTTCCTGTATGAGGATCAACATACATCATATATCCTTGGACAAGATCGCAATTGATTTCACTTTTATTAAAATCCTGAACTACATGGGAAGAATAGAGATCGTCGCCTGAATTAAGAAAAAGCAGATATTCTCCCGAGGCTAATTTTGCTCCCTTATTCATGGCATTATAAATGCCTGAATCCGGTTCGCTCACCCAGATGACATTAGGCTTGTTTTCCGCATATTTCCGAATGTCTTCTGCGCTGCCGTCGGTGGAAGCTCCATCAATGATGACGTGTTCAAAGTCCCTGGTATTCTGATTTTCCACGCTTTGCAGCGTGCGTTCCAGTCCGGTTCTGTTGTTGTAATTGATCGTGATGATAGATAATTTCATGTTTGGGAGAAGAGTTTCAGTTTAAGAAAACGGGATGAAAGGCTGCGGAATGAATCTGCTAGCAGGTACATAAGAAAAGCCTGAATGGCGATGAAGACAAGAGTTCCTCCTCCCGCCACCGCGAACCAGCCGGGGAACCCGGAATATAGGGTGGTCTGCATATCCGGGATGGAGATGAGCGAAGTTGACAGGAATATGGAAGCGAGATTGATGGCTATAAAGAGAAGGGCTCGTTTCCAGTAGTCCCAGTAGGCTGCATGAAAGCCCTGGTTAAAGAGATAGAAAGGTTTCCAGAACACGATGATCACCAGAAGGCTGACCAGTTTGCCGAGCAGCAGGCCATAGAGCCCCCAAAAATAGCCGGCAATAATGCTGACAGCCAGATTCAGCCCCCCTTCAACCCACGCAGCCCAGGTATCCGCAAAGTGGCCATAGCCGGCATTGAACATATCGACAACGCCACGGGCGACAGATATGTACGTGATGATTACCAGCAGGACGAGAATGCCATGCGGGAGGAGGTATTTGCTGCCCAGCCACAGCGTGATGAAGGGCTGGATGAAAACATAAATGCCGAACACAAGAACTCCGGCAATGAAATACCTGAAAGAAACAAGTTCCCAGAAAATCTGTAGAATCCTGGCCCTGTTGCCTTCTGCAATCAGATTGCCCACGCCCGCTCCCATCCCATTCATGGCGAGGGATAATGCGGAGGTCGTCCGTGAAATGATCAGGGAATAATTGCCGTAATAGGCGACCATACTTAACGATACGAAGGCATATATCAGGATCTGGTCGCTTTGAGAGAGAAGGAAGTCTTTCAGCTTGTGAACGAATACCTGTTTGGTTTTTTGTATGATGTCCGGGTATCTTGAGCGGAACGCCGCTCCTTTTTGGACAGAGGCGTTCAGCCAGGGATACACTTGGCTGATTTTTCTGTTCAGCATCCAGCAGCAGATTCCCCCATATATCATTTCAATGGCGACCCAGGCATAGTAGTTTGCATATTTCCATGCAATATAGAGCTGAATGAGGGTTTTGATAATATTTCCGCTCTGAAAATACACATTGACCAGATAATTTTTCTGGTCGGCGGAAAGAAGTACAGAGCGGTAGTTGCAGAAATAGGAAATCAGGGAAGAGATGAGGAAGGAATAATAGGCAAAATAGATGATTCCCGAAGAAAAAGATGTTTCCCTGAAAATCAGGGGAAGGAATATGCTGAGAACGACAGCCGCACCCAATACGACAAGGCCGACACGCCTGTACATGAATCCAAATACGGACACGATTTCTTCTATCTGCTCCCGATTGGCCTGCTGCAGAGGTTTATAAAGAGAAAAAGAAACGGCAAGTCCTATGCCAAGCTCGGCCAGATTCAAAATCCCCAGAATATTCTGAAGAGTCCCTGTCAACCCGATGAAATCTGCACCCAGGGAATCCAGGAAAATCTTGCGCGAGAAGAATGAGAGAGCCAGGGTGAGTGCGAAAAAGCACGCATCCACTTTTGCATTGAGCAGGCTCTTTTTAACGCGGGATTCTGCCATGGGCGGGGAAGTTCAGGAGGCTGTTGGTATTTGGCGGGATTTTTCTTCGAGCAGGATGGCCGGGAGGGAGGCGGTGATGCCGAGGCAGCGGGAGAGTTGCTTGCGGGGTTCCTTGAGGATGCGGTAGAGGAATTCCAGGCGGAGGGTTCTCAGCCAAGCGGGGGCGCGGCGGATATGGCCGCTGTAGAAGTTGAAGACGGCGCCTACGCCGATCATGACGCCGTGGGAGAGATGGGGGAGGAGGTGCTGCATGAATTGTTCCTGTTTGGGGGCGCCAAGGGCGACCCATATGATTTGAACCCCGGAGGCGTTGAGTTCCCCGGCAATGGCCCGGTAGTCGAATTGTTCTGCCGGGAGGAAGGGGAGTTCCATGAAGGGCATGGCCGCCACGGCGGGATTCCACGGGGCGATGGCGGCCCGCAGGCTGTGCAGGACTTGTGCATTGCCGCCCAGAAAGGCCATGCGGTAATGGCCGGAGCTTACCAGATCCTGGAAGATTTGCGCCCCACAGTAATGGGGACGGCGGATGCCGTAAAGACAGCGCAGGAAGACTGGAACCCAAGAGCTGTCGCAGATGGATAACAGGGCTTCGTCAACCGTCCGGCGGTAGTCTGCATTCCGGTGCACGAGGGAGAGGATATTGGCGTCCGCCACGCAGATATAGCCGGTCTTGCCCTGAGAGACGGCTTGCCAGATTTCGCCGTGTACCGCCTGAGGGTCGAATTCATAGCGAATGTTGAAGAAGGTTTCCATCTGCGACAGGGTGAAGAGTGGGGGTCAGGAGGGAGTCTGCTGGGGGCGGTTGCCGCGGAGGCCCCTAGTTTGCGGGTCTTTGGGCGCGAGGGCATGGGGATGCTGCTCGATTCCTTCTCTCTTGATGACTTTGTAGAAGGTGTAGAACAGGATTTTGAGGTCTTCTTTCAGGGAAAGGCTGCGTTTGTAGCGCAGGTCGTAGCATACCCGCTGGCGGAAGGTGAGGTTGTTGCGCCCGTGGATCTGTGCCAGGCCCGTAATGCCCGGGCGCAGCGTCATCCGCTTGCGTCTGGTGGAGGGGGTGAAGGTGTCCATTTGTTCCGGAATCCAGGGGCGGGGGCCGATGAAGCTCATGTCTCCGACAAGGACGTTGACGAGTTCCGGCAGTTCGTCCAGGGAGGTGCAGCGCAGCAGGGAACCGAAGGAGGTGGTGCGTTCACTATCCGGAAGCAGTTGGCCGTCCGCCCCCGTCCGGTCGTTCATTGTTTTGAATTTGATGATGCGGAAGGGGACACATCCGCGCCCGATGCGCCATTGGGTGAAGATGGGGCAGCCCCGAGAGTTGACGGCGATGATGAGGGCCAGTAGCAGGAGAAACGGCGCCAGCAGAGAAAGCAGGACAAGCGCCCCGGCAATGTCGAGCAGGCGTTTGAAGAAACGCGGGTACAGGGTTTGATGGCGGGGCAGGGGAGGCATGGCGTTGAGGTGTAGTATTGTTGGTTCGGATGATACGAAATTTGTCGGGGCGGTCAGGGTTTGAGCGGCATATGGCGGGCCATGGCGGCGTTATGGGTGTCGGTTCCCCACCAGAGGTAGAGGCCGTTGGCGTGGAGTTCCCGAGCCGTGGAGGCGGCGGCTTTGCCGTAAAAACCGCCCAAGGAGCCGACGTTCCCCTGAAAGCGGACTCCTTCTCGTTCGGCCAGTTCCAGGAGTTCTGCCTGTTCGAGGATGCGGCCATAGCGTTCCGGGTGGGCCAGTACGGGGGTGTAGCCCTGATCCCGGACGGCAGAGATCATGTCTTTCCATGTTCCGGGGAGGCAACTCTGGGGGAGTTCCACCAGCAGGTGGGTTCCGTCGTGGGCGAGCATGGCTCCGCGCCGGAGTTGTTTTTCGAAGAGGTCGTCCAGCATGTATTCGGCAGCCAGCTCCAGTTTGAATGCTTCCCCGGCGGCGGCAGAGAGCAGTTCGTTGAAGCGGCGGCGGAGTTTGTCCGGGGTGTTTCCGGGGCAGGAGGCCTTGATATGGGGGGTGCAATATGCACCTGAAAAGCCCAGGGATTTCAGGGTGCGGATGATTGCCAGGCTCTCTTGAGGGGTGGAAGCTCCGTCGTCCACACCCCACAGGATGTGGGTGTGTCTGTCCATGCCGTCCGGGAAGAGGGCGGCGGTGCGATGCCGGGGAGTGAACAGGCTGCCGAACATGGCGTGTTGACGGTAATGGGAGTGGAGCGGGGGTTATTGTTTGTCTGAGTCTTCGGGTGCGGTCTCCGGTTCGTTCCGCCGGGATCGGGAGCCGGTTCCGTACCCGTAGCCATAACCGTACCCATAGTAGTTGTAACTGGCGGATTTGAAATTTACGCCATTGATGATAAAGGCCAGATTAGGCAGCTTGCCGGTGTCCGCCAGTTTTTGAACCTGGGGGAAGTAGCGTTTGTCGATCATGCCGCTGCGGGTGAGGTACAGGGAGATGTCGCTCCAGGAGGCCAAGATAGCCGTATCCGCCAGGATGCCGTAGGGGGGAGCATCGATGATGACGGTGTCGTATTGTTTTTTCAGGTGTTCCAGCATTTGGCCAAGAATGGGCTGGCTGAGCAGGGAAACCGGGTTGGGGACGGCCGGTCCGGCGCCGAGGAAGTCAAAGGAGATGCCGGTTTCTTCTATCCGGCGGATGGGGAGGGCGGCAGTCTGGAGACGGTTGAGCAGGATGGAGGTGAGGCCGCGGCGGCCATAACCGCCCAGCTGGCGGGACAGGCTGCGTTTTCTCAAATCCCCGTCGATCAGCAGAACTTTTCTGCCGGCTTTGGCGAAGGCCGCAGCCAGGTTGGCGGAGGCGAAGGTCTTGCCCTCTGCCGGGCAGGTGGAGGTGAGCAGGATGACATAGCCGCCTGCGTCGGGTCTGGGGAGCAGGGAATCTACATTGTTACGCAGGATATGGAAGCATTCGGCGATGACGGAATGATCGTTCCGAATGAGGGGCGTGTTGTTTTTGCGCTCCTTTTTGCTCATTTTTGGCAGTTCCGCAATGACCGGCTGCCTGACCTGGGCAGGCAGGTCGTATTTGTTTTTGACCTTGTTATTCAGCATGGCGATGCCCAGCAGGGCGAAGAAGCACAGGGCGCCGCCCCCCAGGATGCCTGCCGCAAGGTATTGCACGGTTTGAGGTGCAATGGGGATATCCGGGCCGTGGGCGCTTTCCAGAACTCTGGCGCTGGCTTCGGTGGCGGCCAGCGCCATGGCGTTTTCCTGCTCCTTGCTCAACAGGATCAGATAGAGTTCCTCCTTGACCTTGTGTTCCCGAACCAGGGGTGTGAGCTCCTGTTCCCTGGTTGCGGTGCGCGCCATCCGTTCCGCCAGGGAATCGCGTTTGGCATTCAATTCCTTCAACTTGATATCGAGATTGTTGCGGTAATTGGCCAGGGCCTTGTTGGCGGCGGCGCGCGTAGATTCCATCCTGTCCCTGAGGCCTGCGGCGATGGGGTTTCTGGAGCCGGCGCTTCCGGCGATTTTCCTGTATTCCAGCCAGGCTTCATTATAGTTTTCGATCTGGCGGGAGAGGCCGTTGTCCGTAAGTCCGGTATCGACGGAGATCAGGCCGCCGTTGCGACCGGCTTCTTTCAGGTTGTCGGCCAGGACGGAGGACAGCTTGATTTGGGTTTCGAGTTCAAAGATTTCCTTTTCCAGAACCTGGGAGGAACTGAAGTCTGCCGACATGGTCGTCTCCGTATCTTTGACGATGTCGCTTTTCGCCTTGAAGTCGGTCAGTTCCTTATCGGCCTTGTTGAGGCTTTTTTCGAGTTCCGCCAGCCGTCCTTCAATGAATTTTCTGGTTTTCAGGGCCGATTGTTTTTTTTCGTCGATGGAAATCTGGTTGTAAACTTCAATCAGGTGGTTGAGGACGTCCTCCGCTTTTTGTGGGTTGGAGGCGGTGAGCGTCATTTCCAGCAGGCTGGAGTCTTTGGCATCCGGGCGGGCGACGGAGAAATTCGCCAGCAGGGCGCGCGCCGTGTCCTGCGAAGGGACGTGTCGGATGATGACGGTCTGGCCGTTCCAGTCCGCATTCATTACGGAAGTCGGATGGATGGAGACCGTAGCGAAGGGTAGGGAAATGGGTTGCCCGTATTCTCCTTTTAGAAAGGCAGGTTCCTCCCGGCTGTTGGAGTAGGCCAGAATGAAGCTTTGTTCCCCCACGGGGGTGACGGAGATCCGGCAGGAGCGATTGGAGCCGATTTCTTCAAAAACGGCCAGGATGGGGCTGTTCCGGTACAGGTCTATTTCACGAAAGTCCTGGGCCTGCCAGTAGGAGGTGTTGAGTTTGAGGTCTTCCACCACCTTTTGCATGATGGCCGTCGATTTTAGTACAAAGCTTTCATTAGCTAGGTTGGCGGCGCCAGAATCTATGCCGAGTTCCGACATGATGCGTTCGGAGGAAGCGTCTGTGCCGGATTTTGCGTCCCGCATCATGACGCTGGCAGTTTTCTGATAGACATAGTTCTGTCTGCCGGCCAGATAGAAGGCCAGCGATCCGCCGGCGATGGCAGCCAAAATGATCAGGAACCAGAACCTGCGGAGGATGACCAGGACGGTATCCAGAGAGAAGGAGGATTCTTCTTCCTCCATCGGGGAAGTCGTGTTTGGGGCGGCGTTCATCGTATGGGGAAAGGCAAGGGAAGCGGGGCGGAAGCGAGGGGGGGGAGAGGCGGAGCCGTCCCGGCAGCGATGATGGGCGGTTCCGCCGTTTTCCCTCGGTTTGTGTTTCACAGGGGAGTTACAGGCACAGGGCGATGACGGCCAGGGTGACGCCCAGACCGGAAAGGCCCCAGCCATACCATTGAGCGGCATCGCTGCGCGTGTTGACCTTGCGGTCTGAGGGGGTCACGTAAATGATGTCGTTTTGCTGGATGTAATAGTAAGGAGAAGTGAACAAATCCTTGCTGCGCAGGTCGATACTGGCGATTTGACGGGTTCCGTTGGTTTCCCTGATTAGCGTGACGTCCCGGTTGCCGTCAATATTCAGGTCTCCGGCACGGCTGATGGCCTCAAGAATGGTTACGCGCTGTCCTTCAATAGTGTAGGTTCCGGGAGCATTGACTTCGCCCAGAACGGAGAATTTGAAGTTCATGATCTGAACATTGACGGAGGCATCCCGGATGTAGTCATTGTTCTTGAGAGTAGCGGCAATGTCGGAGGCCAGCTGGGAGCAGGTTTTGCCCGCAGCCTTCATTTTGCCGATGACGGGCAGGACGATGCAGCCCTGGGCATCCACCAAATATCCTTTGGGTTTGTTACTGGAGGTGCCGCTGGAGGAACCGATTTCAGACATGGCAAAGGGGGCGGTGAGCTCCGGCTGCTTGCTGCTGACTGCGATATAGAGCTGGTCATCCTTCTGGATGGTTGTCTGGTAGTTTGCCTTGATGGTTTCCCTGGAGTTTCCGGAAACATCCTGGATATAGAGGACTTCCTTGGGGCTTACGCAGGAAGGCAGGAGAGCGGCTCCGGCCATGGCCAGGGAGCACAGAATGGCTTTATTGATGAGGTTGTTTGTATTCATTTGGTGAGGGAGGAGGAAACGTTGCTTTTGGGAGGAAAGATGGTGATAAAAACAGGGAAAGAGGCCATTCCGGCTCAAAGGATTTTCTTCCTTGCCCCGGAAGCACCACGGGAATGGCGTGATGCCCTCCATGCTTTCAATCTTCCGGAAGTTTGAAAGAAAAAGGCCGCTATATGTTCAGTCATCATTTTAAATTTGATGATTTTGATTTTTTTTGTTTGAAACAAGCAAGGGTTTGAAAAAGGGGGATATATTTCCCCTCACATGGAAAAAGCGGGGAAATAATCATCAATAATGAAAAGATACTGGCAGAAGCAGTACCGCCGAACAAAATACCGGGGAGTGGCCGCTGACTTGCCTGCACATGAAAGTCGTGCCTGGTTAACGGATTGTAATTTCAATGTCATGAGGAAGAGCATTCTCAATTAGCGGATTTCAAATCCGGTGTCAATAGCAATCATTTAAAAAAAAAAGCTTATTCATTATTCCCGAGTTCGGAAAAGATAAAAAAGTTGTAAAAATTATATGGTTAAAAATTTTTTAAACGCTAATCATTATCTAGTTATACTAAATCATAATATCCCTATTTTTTTAATAGGATTTGAAATCCGCTGGATGTTTCATAACTCATGAAAAAATGTCGAACGGTATATTTTTTGTAATAGATATTTAGGATAATAATAAATAATCAAATGGATATGAAAAATAGTCATTGAAATTGATTCGGTTTTATTGATTTGCGGTGCAGGGACGGTCTTTTCTCAGGTAAAAAAAAGGAATTCCTAGCGATACTCTTCCAGAGTGGCAAAAGTGTTTAAAAAACCGTATTTCCGGTCCGTAAGCCGGCACTTCCTGTCTTGAGGGAAGCGGATTCGGGCGATTCTTTTTCTTCCCTGTTTAGCCTTGAGTTTGGGGCGAAGAATTGCTAGGATAGAAACAGGTATGGCATTGGATATGCAGGAACGTCATGCATTTGAGCATGAAGAGGGGCGTTCCCCTGTTTGGATTGGAATGGCATGGGGTGCCGTGTCTTTGTTGGGGGGGGCGGCTCTTCTGGCTGCTATGCTGACATTTGATGTGCGGGAAATAGGCTGGAGTTATTTAAATGGCTCCGGGCTGGTTATACCGGGTACCTCCAATGTGCTGGGAACGGCGGGATTATATGGTGCGGGAATTTTTTATTGGATGCTGGGAGCCATGGCCTGGATACTGGTTATCCTGTTGGAGTGGTGGGGGCTTTACCGTCTGCTCCACCATGGAAGGCTGCCCCGAAGCGTGTTTTACGGTGGTTTGTTCCTGCTGTTATTCGGATGCCTGTTTCTGACGGCCGGGCATGTGCCGGGGAATGAATGGGTGGCACGCCACCAGATTCTGGGCGCCGGGGGGCTGGCGGGCCATTTGCTGGGAACTGGTCTGTTTCTTCCGTTGGCCGGGAGATCCGCTGTGCTGGCGTTTTCCGGGCTGGGCTATTTGCTGGCCCTGGTTTATGCAGCCGGGATGCGTCCCCGTCCGTTTTGCCGGGCCATGCTGCGGGAATGGCGTGCCTGGCGTATGAACAGGAAGGAAAAAAGACTGGCGCGACAGACCGCTCTGCTTGCCAGGGAAGCTGCCCGCGTGAGGGCCAGCATGGAAGACGCCGCTTTGTCCGCTCCCAGACCGGTCAGAAAGGGCCGGGCTTCCGTTCCCCGTCTGCAGCGCACCGGGGACGATCTGGAAAGTTTGTATCATGAAGCGGCGGCGGTTGCTCCGTCCAAGCCGGAGGATTCTGTTCCGCCTCCCAGCGCCCCGCGCACCCAGGGCCGCCTTCCCCTGGCTCCGCGCCCCAGGATTACCGTTGCGGAACCGGCGGAAATGAAGCCTGCGCCTAAAGAGCAGCCTTTTTCCAAATTGTCCACTCCGCCCACGGAGGAATTCCGCGAGTATGAGCTGCCTCCCTTTGAGCTGCTGCATTATGAAGAAAAGCCGGAAGGCCCTACGGCAGAGGATAAGGAAGAAATGCTGGAAATACAGCAGAAGATTATTGATACCCTGACGACATTCCGCGTGGACGTGACGCCTGGGGATATTACCCGAGGCCCGACCATCACCCGTTATGAAGTGTATCCCGCGCGCGGCGTGCGCGTAAATACTTTTGACCAGTATGCGAAAGATATTGCGCTGGCGACCAAGGCGGAAAGCGTGAACATCGTGGCCCCCATTCCGGGCAAGGATACGGTAGGTATTGAAATCGTCAACCGGAAGAAGGTGGCCGTTCCCCTGCGGGAACTTTTGCAGGATCCTGCTTTTTGTTCCCCCAAGAAAAAGATTCCGCTGGCGCTGGGGAAAGACGTGTATGGACGCACCGTGATCGGGGACTTGGCATCCATGCCGCACCTGTTGGTGGCCGGTGCCACCGGATCCGGGAAATCCGTGTGCATCAACAGTATCATTTCCTCCATGCTTCTGAAATTCCGTCCGGATGAACTGAGGCTTATTCTGGTGGATCCGAAAGTGGTGGAAATGCAGCCTTATTCCAAGCTGCCGCATCTGATTGTTCCGGTGGTGACGGATCCCAAGAAGGTTCCCAATGCCCTGCGTTGGTGCGTAAATGAAATGGAGCACCGCTACCATTGCTTTGCCAAGGTGGGTGTGCGAAACTTTGAAGCTTTCAACAAGCGCCCGCCGGATGTTCCTGCGCAAGAGACGGAGGAACCGGAAGACGGGCAGGTGGATGAAGCTTTGGCGGAATCCATTGCCAGAGACCTGGAATCCCAGGGGGAATGGCCTGTGGAAGAAGATGATGAACTGGAGCTGGAGGACGACGGAGTTATCCCTGAACGCTTCCCCTACATCGTCATTATTATTGACGAACTTGCGGACCTGATGCAGACAGTAGGAGCGGACATAGAAACGAATATCGGACGTCTTACCCAAAAGGCCCGTGCCGCAGGCATCCACCTTATTGTGGCGACGCAGACGCCCAGAAGGCAGGTGGTGACGGGGACGATCAAGGCCAATATCCCGACGCGCATCGCTTTCCAGGTGGCGAGCGGTACGGATAGCCGTGTGATTTTGGACAGGCAGGGGGCGGAAAAACTGGTGGGCAAGGGAGACCTTCTGTATTTGCCGCCGGGGTCCGCCCAGGTGGAGCGGGCGCAGGGAGCCTTTATCTCTGACGATGAAGTGGAAGCCCTGGTGGCCCACTGTGCTTCCCAGGCCAAGCAGAAATTCCATGAAGAGGTTCAGAAGTCCTTGGACGAGCCTTCCCGCGGAGGTGCGGACAGTCCGCTGGATGACGCGGAAGAGGAATGCTATGCCAAGTGCCTGGAAGTGGCTGTTGTAGAACGTAAGGTAAGCACCTCCCTGCTGCAGCGGCGTTTGAGCATCGGATACGGCCGTGCAGCGCGCATGATGGATTTGCTGGAATCCCGCGGCATTATTGCCCCGGCGGATAATACCAACCGTCCACGCAAGGTGCTGGTGGAATGAAACAACGAAAAAACTCCCCATGAGACGAATTGTTTCCCTGCCTGTTCTGGCGGCGTTTGTGGTGCTGGGCGCTTCCTGTTCCCAGCAGGTGCAGCAGCCCGTTAAAAAAGCAGCCCCTCCCCCCGTATATGTGGGCAAGGTGGAGCAGGTGTATCCCAATCATCATTATGTGCTGATTGCTCTGGCCGGGAATGTTTATGAACCGGGGACCGTGCTTATCTCCCAATCTCCGGGACGGGAAGAAAAATGCAGAGTCGCCAACCTGATTGTGACGGAGGAGCGGATGGGGCGTGCGCGCATTCCTGCGGATATCCGCAGCGGCGCTGTGGAGGCGGGGGACCTGGTGTTCCTGTATCGGAACTTGGCTGTTCCGGAAAGTTCCGGAAAGATGGAAGAGCAGAAGCCGGGCAGTCCTGAACCGGAAACGGATGAAGACAACAAGGTTGTTGCTCCGCCGGTTGTCCCGGACGGTGGCAGGACGGCGGACGGGCTGATGCCTCTGCCCGGGGAGCAGCCTGTTCCGGCCTCTGCGGATCAGGAGCGGATTTCCCGGGAGCGGGAGAAAATACTCCGGGAGTTGGAAAGCGTTCCGGACAGGCTGGAAGAACCGTGGAGCAGGACTTTCTCCGGAAAACCGGTGGAAAGGTGACCGGATGCGGAGGTATCCGCAATGTTTCCCAGGGCGGGAAGGAACTCTAGAAGATGAGACCGGGTATTGGGAATTCAAATACCAGTTTCTTTGAAACGGACGGATGACCTGTTCCAGTATTCCTGATAAACCCGATCCTCCTGTCCATCCAGATTCAACTGGTACATGCGGAAAGTGACCGGAATATTTTTAGGTTGCCACAGCTCTTCATAAGAATATTGGTAGCGCATGCCCAGCTGTTTCATGACGCCTCCGCTGCGGGGATTCCTGATATCGTGTGTGGCCGTGATGTAGGGCATGCCGTCTTTCTTCAACCGGGCGACAACAGCCCTGGCCGCCTCCGTGGCAAAGCCTCTGTGCCAGAACTCCTGAAGCAATCCGTAGCCGAGGTCATGGCTGTCGTCCGTGCCTGCGTGGATATACCCTGCCGGAAGGTTGCTGTTTTTCGGGCAGATGGCGTAATGATACCCGTAAGGCCGTTTGTACACTTCCTGGTACTTTTCTTTGAACAGGGACGCCGCTTCTTCCAGGGAGGTTAATGGAAACCACGGCAAATACGTGTTTACCTCTTCATTGCTGTAAATGTTGAACAGGGCCTCCAGATCATTTTCCGTGAATTTTCTCAGTATTAATCTCTCGGTTTCCAATAAGGGGGTATTGGCGGAATTCATGGATGGAGCTTAAGGGGTTTTTCCGTTTAATTTTACTATTTGCACAAGGGGTGTCAAATGATCCGGTTCATGCTTAGGCCTGATGTTGCGGTACGGGTTCCTGCCTGTTTCCCGGGATGCCGTTTTGCTGCCGGCGCGTATGGGGGGACAGCAGAAGCGTGCATGGCAACAGTTTTCCCAATGGAGAAACTGCCGTATGTTTTTCCGGATATGTCTATTTTTTAGATTCATTCAATATTTGCTTGTTTTTTCACGGCGTCTTATTAGGATGCTTTCGTTTACGCAACCAGATGACTAATTTATGAAATCCATCAAAGGAACAGAAACAGAAAAGAATCTTCTCAAGGCTTTTGCCGGGGAGTCAGAAGCGCGCAACCGCTACACCTACTTTGCCGGCGTAGCCAAGAAGGCCGGTTACGAACAGATTGCCGCTATCTTTCTGGAAACGGCCGACAATGAAAAGGAACATGCCAAGGTATTTTTCAAACTGCTGAAAGACGCTTGCGTTGAAGTAACGCACGCCGTCTGCACGGCTCCCCTGGAATCTACGGAGGATTGTCTGCTGGCCGCAGCCGCCGGCGAGCATGACGAATGGTCCGACATGTATCCTGCGTTTGCCGAAGTAGCGGACAGGGAAGGCTTCCCCTCCATTGCGGAAACTTTCCGCAAGATTGCCTCCGTGGAGCAGCACCATGAAGCCCGCTACCTCAAGCTGGCTGAAAATGTGCGCGAAGGCAGGGTTTTTGCCAAGGAGAAGGAAATCCAGTGGAAGTGCCGCAACTGCGGTTATGTACATACCGGTTCCACTGCCCCCAAGGTATGTCCGGCTTGTGCACATCCCCAGGCATTCTTTGAAGAACTGGCGGACAACTTTTAATAACCTTTTCTCCAGGAATATGATTGGGGCCGGTTTCACGAGCTGATCGTGCAATCGGCCCTCTTTTTAGACTACGGACGCCTTACGCTGATGGACAGGGAACGAACGGATGCGGTATGGAAAAAATATGGACGCAGCCTCTGGAATTTTGCCGGAAGCTACGGCTTGGGCATTGCCCTGATGCTGATCCTTCTGGTGCTGACCTTTGCCGGGACGCTGCACCAGGTGCGGCTGTCTTCTGCCATGGGGGCGGAGGCTGCCATAGAGTCTTTTTTCGGGGCGGCTTATGTGCTGATACCGCTGGGCGGGGAGAACTCCCTGATTTCCCTGCCTTTGCCCGGCATGGGCATTACCTGTGTCCTGCTGTTCGCCAACCTGCTCATAGGCGGGGTATTCCGCATCCGGTGGACCTGGAGGCACGCGGGCGTGCTGGTGGCTCATGGGGGAATTTTGCTGCTGCTGGCCGGTATCATGCTGGGCAACAAAATGACGGTGGCCGTGGAACAGGTGGAACTGCCCCAGGGGGACCGGGTGCATGAATATTCCCTTCCGTTTGATTTGCGCCTGAACCGTTTTGTGCCGGAGTTTTATCCGGGGACTTCCAAGCCTAAATCCTATGAATCCCAGATAACCGTTTTCCCGGAATCCGGCGGTCAATATGACGCCGTTATCCGCATGAACGAGCCTCTGCGCCTTTCCGGCTGGACGCTGTACCAGATGAGCTGGGGCCAGGATTCCCTGCATCCGGGCAGGCTCATCTCCATTCTCCGCGCTTCCCATAATCCCCTGGAGCAAATGCCCAAATGGTCCTCCTACATCATCGCTATAGGATTGCTGTGGCATTTTGCCTGTGTTTTTGGCAGATACCTGCGCCGCAAACCCGGTCTGGCATCTGCCGGAACGGCGGCGACGGCTGAACCGCAGGCCGCTTCCGCCCCCGGCGGGAAAAAACATTTGCGTCTGGCAGGCATTTGTCTGCTGGTAGCGGCAATCTTCGGCGTCGGCATGCTGGCAGCGCGTCCTGCCGCCCATCCTGTTCTGGTGAAAAATTATGTGCCCTGGTCTCCCGCTTTGGTGGAACGGGCCGGGGCCATGGCCGTCCTGGACGGCGGCCGCCTGAAGCCGGTTTCTACTTATGCGGGGTTCCATCTGCTCCGGACGCTGGGCAAAAGAAGCTTTGTTGTTGATACGCCGGAAGGGAAAAGGAAGCTCTCCCCGGTGGAATGGATGCTGGACTGCATGTTTCGTCCGGAACTGGCGGAACAATACCCTGTTTTCCTGGTTAATCGGGAAGAGGTGGTCAGGCGCCTGCATCTTCCGGATCAGAAAGACAAGCGTAAAAAATACTCCTACGCGCAGCTTGCGGAACGCTGGGAGGAAATGACCCGTGCCGTCCGGGAAATCCGTTTGTTGGGAGAAACGAATCTGACGGAAGCCCAGAAGGAAATTTTGTCCCTTGCCCGCAACTTTGACGTAATGCGGGGATGGATGCTTGTCTCCCGGATCATGCTGGAAAACCCTTCCGCCATGGAACGGATGGAATTCCCACGCTGGTTTCCTTCTGCCGGCCGCGATGGAGAACGCCTGTGGACGGCTGCCCCGGATAAAGCTGCCGGAGCCTTTTTGGCAATGGCGTCCCTGCTGGAACGCAAAGCTATCGGCATGGAAGGGGCGGAGGCTTCCGCACTGCGGATGAAAGCGGAAGGCGTGCTGCTGGAAAAGCTGGCGCAACCCAATGAAGCCGCCTCCGCCGGAGAGCGGCACAGCCTGGAAAGAGAAATTTTCTACTACCGTCTGGATCCGCTTTATATTTCCCTGGCCGTTTTTGTGGCGGCGTTCGTGTGCCTGCTGCTCTGTGCGCTTTTCCGCCCTGCCGCCAACGCTCCCCTCTGGCGGCGTTTTCTTCGGCCTGGAGGTTTCAGCCTGGCGTGGCTGACAGGCGCGGGCGGAACCGGAGTATTGGCCGTAGCGCTGGTTATCCGCATGCTCATCACCATGAGGTCCCCGGTGGGCAACACGTATGAAACCATTGCCTTCATCGCCTGCATGGGAGTGCTCTGCGCTCTTGTGGTGGAACTTTTCAGTAAAAAGGGAATTGTACTGGCGGCGGGGCTTTTGCTTGGGGCTTTCTCCTGTCAGATGGGTATTCTGTATGAAGCCTCCCAGGCTGTGGACCATATGGATCCTCTGGTGGCCATCCTGCGCTCCAACTTCCTGCTTTCCACCCATGTCATTACCATTGTGCTGGGGTACGCGGCCGGGCTGCTGGCGGCGGTGCTCTCCCATATATACCTGCTGGCTTCCCCCCTGCGCCTGATCAGTGGAAAAACGGAACAATCCCTAGACCGCATGGCTTACGGCATCTTGTGTTTTTCCCTGGTGTTTACGCTGGTGGGGACAGTTTTTGGGGGGATTTGGGGCAATGAATCCTGGGGGCGCTTCTGGGGCTGGGATCCCAAGGAAAACGGAGCGTTGATGATTGTACTGTGGCAATTGACCGTATTGCATGTCCGGAAAGCCGGATGGCTGTCTTCCTGGCTGCTCCACTTCAGCAATGTAGTGGGCGGCGTTATCATTGCCTTTGCCTGGTGGGGCGTCAACATGCTGGGAGTAGGGCTGCATTCCTACGGTTTCACTTCCGGTCGGGATGCGTTGGACATGTTCTATTGGTCCGAAGCCGTATTGTGCGTCCTCTTCATTATCCTGCATTACCGCACGCTCCGGCGCGTAGATGTCAGGTAGGGGAACAGGTTCCGGAAATAATACGGAAACATATTCCCGGAAAGGGACAGGAAATCCTTGTCTGCCTTCTTTCCATTTTCTGGAATTTGCGGTGTCCGGATTTTACAGTCATGGAGAACAGGGAAATGAGGACGCATTTTTTTCATTTTCTCCTTGCCGGGCCTGCTTTCCCGGTATATATTCCTTCCACCTCACGCACGGATAGCTCAGTGGTAGAGCGGCTGTCTTACACACAGTTGGTCGGGGGTTCGAATCCCTCTCCGTGTACCATTAATAAACCCTGCAAGTTTAAAGGCTTGCGGGGTTTTCTTTTAAGAAGGCATTATCATCATGCTGTATTCCGGTTTCCGTTCCCGTTTTGAGTGTATCTCCCTCCCTTTTTCAATTTGCCCGAAGTGTTGTTTAACTCCCCCGGATTTTTTAGTGAAAAACGGCTGCCGCACCTTTCGGCGGGGCAGCCCGTAAATGGAAGCGGTTCCTGTATAAGAAACGAATCTAGGCTCCGAAATCAAGGGTTTTAGGTTCTCGGCTCCAGACGCGGTGCTGTTTCATGGCCGTGATGAAGGGGGGCATCAGGGACTTGGTGTCCTTCGGCATGAGCAGCCCGGCGTCATCCATATCCTGGGGCAGGGAGGCTGCCTCAAGCATGGCTTTGGCGTTGCCGGGCAGTCCGATGGCCTTCAAGTGCCTGTAGGCCTGGCGCAAATGGTACTTGGCATCTCCGTCTTTCAGGAGCGTTGTGAGGCTTTGTTCCCCTTCCGGGACGATGACGGAGTCAAACAGGACGGAAGGAGTGCCGGACAGGGTTCCGTCAACAAACAGCTCTTCCCCTTCTTCCGTTGTTATGCTTCCCATGTGTGGGGCAATGATTTGGGGGTGGATGCCTTCTTCATGCAGGGCATCGCAGATTTCTTTCACGGATTTCAGGCTGACGCCGTCCGCTGCCAGTAAAGAGACGCGAAGGCCTTTGAGGTTGCCGTCCGTATGGGCATACAGGCTCAATGACGGATCTTGTTCCAGGCCGCAGACGGGCCTGGGAAGTTCCCTGCTGAGTTGCTCCCTGGTGAGTTGAATTCCCAGGTTGCGGGCCACTCCGCTTGCCAGGTCCGGATCAATGCGTGTCAGAAGGTCCACCACGCGTTCCCGGATATAGGGGCGCGTCACCTTACCCAGCTCAAAGCTGAAAGCGTTGATAATGTGCTCCTGTTCCACCGGAGTTTGACTCATCCAGAACAGCCGGGGGTGGGAATAGTATTCCGCGAAGGAGGGGCTTCGCAAACGTTCCTTGACACCGCTTACCGTCTGGGGGCTGGTAGTGAAGCCGCCTTTCTCCGGAGGCGTTTCTCTCGGCCAGTTGTTCCCGATGGAATTGGGATCATAGTTGGCCGGTGAGGCGTCTATCTGCATGCGGTGGAAGCCGTCCCTCTGATTGTTGTGGAAGGGGCAAATGGGGCGGTTGATGGGAATTTCCGTGAAGTTGGCTCCTCCCAGCCGGTGCCGCTGGGTATCGCTGTAAGAGAAAATACGGCCCTGGAGCAGCGGATCATCGGAAAAATCAATGCCCGGCACGATATTGGCGGGGCAGAAGGCTGCCTGTTCCGTTTCCGCAAAAAAGTTGTCCGGGTTGCGGTTCAGCACCATTTTCCCGACGATTTCCACGGGAACCAGTGCTTCCGGAATGAGCTTGGTAGCGTCCAGAATATCGAAGTCGAATTGGTCTGCGTCTTCTTCCGGGATGAGTTGCAGCCCCAGCTCGTATTCCGGATAATCTCCGGCTTCAATGGATTGCCAAAGATCCTTGCGGTGGAAATCAGGATCGCGTCCTGTCAATACCTGGGCTTCATCCCACACCAGGGATTTTTTCCCGTACAGCGGTTTCCAGTGGAAACGGACGAAAGTGCTTTTTCCATCTTCATTGACCAGTTTGTACGTATGAATGCCAAACCCTTCCATCGTACGGAAGCTTCTGGGGATGCCGCGGTCCGACATGGCCCACATGACGTTGTGCAGAGTTTCCGGCTGCAGGGAGACGAAGTCCCAGAAGGAGTCATGGGCCGTCTGCCCTTGAGGCATTTCATTGTGGGGTTCCGGTTTGACGGCATGGACGAAATCCGGAAATTTGATGGCATCCTGAATGAAGAAGACGGGCGTGTTATTGCCTACCAGATCATAGTTGCCTTCCTTGGTATAGAATTTGGTAGCCCAACCGCGGATATCCCTTACTGTATCCGGAGATCCTCTGAAGCCCTGCACGGTGGAAAAACGCACAAAGACCGGGGTTTTTTCTCCCGGATCCTGCAAAAAAGCCGCTTTGGTGTACTTGGAAAGGGATTTGTACACCTGAAAATAACCATGTGCTCCGGAACCTCTTGCGTGAACCACGCGTTCCGGTATCCGCTCCTGGTCAAAATGAGCCATTTTCTCCAGAAAGTGGAAGTCTTCAAGCAGAGAGGGGCCTCTGCTTCCTGCTTTAAGTGTGTTTTGATCATCGGATATTTTAACTCCCAGGTTGCTTGTGAGGGCCTGTCCCATGCCGTTGGAGCGCATGGCATCCAGCTCCCTGATTTTTTCCGTAGCGTTATCCGGCATCTTCATGGAACCGGGCGCGGAAGGTTCCGCATTGGGCGGCGTAGGTTTTGGAGTGGGTTTGATCAATTCCGGATCAATTGTATCCGTATAATGGGGAGCAGCTTCTTTTCCGTTGGGAAAAGGGGCGGCGCTGTCTTCCATGGGCGGTTTCTTTTTTTTCATTGGCTTATTCATGAGGGACCGGATTTTTCTATGTGGGTAATAGTTCGACTTCCCTTTTCCCGGGGATGTTCCGTCCTGTTTTGTCATCAGTGTTTCTCCGGAGCGGATGAAAAATTTTTATAAAAACTGGTGATTAATATTTTATGTAATAAAGAACGGGCTGTGAGGAAATGCCTGTTTGATTGGCATGGCTGCGATGCCTGCAGCCTGTGTTTCATTTGCGGCAGGAAGAAGCGGAGATAACCGGGGTACAGCCGCGGGCAGGCGGAAAACAGTGGCCTCCTTGTTAAGCGGTGTTTCCTGCATCTGGTTCCGAAGGAGGAACGGAACCGTGTTGCCGGAACGGCAGGGCAGGGACGGCATTGCGTACATGATATGGAACGGAGCTTCCACAAATTTTCATAGACGAGGGGAATAAATAGGTTATGATTTTTATGTCAATCGGGTATTGGAGAAAAGGCTCGCACCGTCCGGCGCGAGGCGGTTTTTCCGGTATGGAACCCTTTTCCTATTAATTTAAAGTAATGACGGTGCAAGAAATAGCTGAACAGAGTTTGAAGAGCCTTCTGGCTTCGCTGGGGTTTTCCGCGGATATCGAAATAACGGAAACGGACGGCATCGTGTGCCTGAATATTTCCTCCCCGGATTCACAGTACATCATTGGGGGGGACGGGGACAGGCTGGATGACCTTCAGTATCTGGTCAACCGCATGATCCAGCGCAAGATGGAGGATGCTCCCCGCGTGAAGGTGGATTGCGACCATTACCGGGAGCGCAACGAAGCCCGTCTGCTGGAAAAGGCCCGTTCCCTGGCCGAACGCGTCCAGGAGAGCGGAAAACCGATGAAGATGCCTCCGTTGAATGCCTACCACCGCCGCCTGGTGCATAATGCCCTTCAGTCCATGGAAGGAATTGTGACGGAGTCCGAAGAAGGGGACAGCCGTTACAAGCGCATTACCATCAGAAAGGGCTGATGGATGGCAGTTTATTCATGAGGACTTTAGCGGTCATTGCATTTTTGGCGCTGGCGTTTCCGGGACGTGCGGAAATGGATGCCCTTTCCGTCTCCTGTTCTGCGGCTCCCTCCCTTCCATCCCCTGTTCTGGTTGTGTACGGTTCAGAGGAACCCGGTTCAGCGGAAGCCCGTTGGTTGAAAGCTCTCCAGCCGGGCACGGAAGAACGCCGCGCGCTGGATGAATATGTGCGTGACGTGCAGTTTGTCACGGTTCCCAGACATCCCTCCGTGAAGGATTGGGAAGAAGACGGCAGCCTGTCCCGTGCGGCGATGCATGGTGTGCGCATGCTGCCTTCCGTGGTTTTTCTTGACTCCAAAGGACGTGTGTTCGACCTGGTGGAAGGAGGGGCCTCTGCAGCTTCTCTGCGGGAAAAAGTGTCCCTGCTTGCGGAAAAAGCGCAGCGCGTGCGGCCGGTGACGCGGGTGAATGATATTCCGCAGGGCGGGGATCCTGCGGCAGAAGCCTCCGCCATTTGCCGGGAGCTGGAACGGGTGCCTCCGGAGGCCTGGTTTCGGGATTATCCTGGCACCATGAAGCGTCTGGAAAAATTGAACTGTACGGTTCCGGCTTTTCTTAACGCCCGGGAGGCGGCCTTTCGTCTGGAGAAAAACAGGAAAACGGCCGAATTGCTTGGCGAGTCTTTCCGGGCTTGCAAAGCTTCTTCCATACGAACATGCCTGGAAGCGTGGCGTGCCTGCGCGGATGATCCCTCGTTATCCGTGGAGGAGCGCCAGTTAATTCTGCTCTCCATGGTGCATCCCCTCTGGGTGCGGCTGGAAGAGGTTCTGTACCGGGAAGCCCACACTCCGGAAAGCGAGGATGCCTTCAACCAGGCGGTTGCGGTTTTGGAAGAAGTCCGGGACATGAACCGTTCCAGCGTTTGCGGCAGACGGGCGCACCAGCTCAGGGAAGAGCTGAGAAGAGCCCGTCTGGCGGCTGCGCGGTATGATTAATGTGTCTTTCCTGAGTTGCCGGAAATGGACAGGAAGGCCCCCCTGCTTCCGTCACGGAATCAAGGGATGCGTTTTCCTCCGTGATTCCTCTTTCCACAGGAAGGACCGGGCAAATTGGCTTGATTTTGCCCTTGCCCGGGGCTAGTCTTCGAACCGTTATGACAGATTCATCCATCCCGGACATGATGGCGGAGGCTCGCCGAGGCCAATGGACTGACCAGCAACTGGCCGCCAAGGCTGTGGAACTGGCGGAGTCCATTTTAAAGCAGTCGAATGCCGGGATGAGAGGGAAAGAGAAGAGGCAGGCGCAGCAAATGGAGCGCATGATGAATGATCCGGCGGGCAAAGCGTTTACGCTGGCACTGGCGGATCGTGTGTTCCGGCCTTCTTCTCCGGTGCGGGGTGCTGAGTTGTTCCGCTATCTTTTGGATGGATATGGCGTTCCCCGTTATTTGTCTGCGGCGGACCGTTTCGCCATGAAAATGGGGGGGAGATTTTCCGCTCAATTTCCGGGTGTAGTCATGCCCATGATTACCAGCCAGTTGAGAAAAGAGAGTTCCAATGTAATTCTTCCTGCCGAGGATGGAAAACTGCGCCCCCACCTGCGCCGCAGGCGCAAGGGCGGCATCCGGATGAATATCAACCAGCTGGGAGAGGCCATTCTGGGTGAAAGCGAGGCGCACCACCGTCTTCAGCAGGTCGTGGACCGGCTGACAGACAAGGACTGTGACTATATTTCCGTCAAGATTTCAGCCATTTTCAGCCAGATTCATCTGGTAGCCTTTGAAGAAACCGTCAAATTGATTCAGGAGCGCCTGCGCATCCTGTACCGGGCGGCCATTACCAATGCGGTAACGTTGCCGGACGGTTCCAGAAAGCCCAAGTTCGTGAATCTGGATATGGAGGAATACCGTGATCTTCATCTGACGGCGGAAGCGTTCAAACGTACGTTGATGGAGGATGAATTCATGCAGCTGGAGGCGGGGATTGTGCTCCAGGCCTATTTGCCGGATTCCTGGGAGGAGCAGATGAAGCTGTGCGCCTGGGCGAAGGAACGCGTGGAGCAGGGGGGCGCGCGCATCAAAATACGCCTGGTGAAAGGCGCCAACCTGGCGATGGAGAAGGTGGAGGCCTCCATGCATGGCTGGGCGCAGGCCCCGTATGGCACGAAAGCCCAGGTGGATGCCAATTACAAGAGAATGCTCCATTACGGCTGCATGCCGGATAATGCCAGATATGTGCAGTTCGGCGTGGCTTCCCACAACCTGTTTGATTTGTGTTATGCCATGCTGCTGCGTGAGCGGGAAGGCGTGCGTGACCAGGTGGAATTCGAAATGCTGGAAGGGATGGCGAACCATCAGGCGCGGGTCATCCGCCAGGCGGCGGACGGTCTGCTTCTTTATGCCCCTGTGGTTTTGAAGGAAGATTTTCACAGCGCTATTGCCTACCTGGTCCGGAGGCTGGATGAAAATACCAGTGAGGAGAACTTCCTGCATGATCTCTTCGGCATGACACCGGGGTCCCGGAGCTGGGAGGTCCAGAAAAAGAAGTTTTTGAAGGCTTGTCAGGAAAAGGATGAGGTGAAGTACGGCCCCAACCGCACGCAGAACCGCGCTGCGGATCCCATCCAACCCTCACATTACCGGGACGCCTTTGCCAACGAGCGGGATACGGACTGGTCCCTGCGGCAGAATGCGGAATGGATCAACGGGCTGATTGCCGCGGAGAAGGAAAAATCCGGCGAGGAAATCCCTCTGGTTATAGATGGTGAGGAAATTACGACTAATCTATGGGGCGTGGGGCGCGATCCGTCCCGCCATAATGAAGTTTCCTATAAATTCGCTTATGCGGATTTTGACCAGGTTGAACATGCCTTGGTCACGGCGGACAGGGCCCGCTCCTCCTGGGCGTCCAAAAGCATTGGCGAACGCGCTGAAATCCTGCACCGGGCGGCGCAGGAGCTGTCCAGAATCAGGGGGGAAGCCATTGCTGCCATGGTGAGGGATGCCGGGAAAGCTCCCACGGAGGCTGATGTGGAGGTGAGCGAGGCCATAGACTTCTGCCGCTATTACGCGGAAGGCCTGGACCGCGACGGAATGAACGACGGCGTGGAAATGTCCCCGCTGGGTATCATTTGCGTGATGTCTCCCTGGAATTTCCCCTTCGCCATTCCGACGGGCGGTGTAGCTGCCGCCCTGATGGCGGGAAATGCCGTGGTGTTCAAACCGTCCGAACTGGCCGTTTATACGGCTTGGCAGATTGTCCAGGCGTTCTGGCGTGCCGGTGTGCCTAAAAACGTCCTTCAATTTGTACCGATGCCGCGCAATGAAATTTCCCGCAAGTTTCTGATGGATCCCCGTTTGAACGGCGTGATCATGACGGGATCCTACCGCACCGGAAAAATGCTGCGCGAACTACGGCCTGACCTGCATGTGCTGGCTGAAACCAGCGGAAAGGATGCCATGATCATCACTGCTACGGCTGATCCGGACCAGGCTGTAAAGGATTTGGTGAAAAGCGCTTTCGGTCATTCCGGACAGAAGTGTTCCGCCGCCAGCGTGGCTATTGTGGAGGCTTCCGTTTATGACAATCCCGCCTTTTTGCGTCAGTTGAAGGATGCCGCCGCCAGCCTGAAGGTAGGCGGATCCTGGGAAGTCAACTCCGTGGTGACGCCGCTCATCAGGGAACCGGAAGGGAATCTGCTCCGTGCGTTGACGCAGCTGGAACCCGGGGAGGAATGGCTGCTCAAGCCGGAACCTTCGGAAGACAACCCGTGCCTCTGGTCTCCCGGCATCCGGCTGGGGGTGAAACCGGGAAGCTGGTTCCATCAGACGGAATGCTTCGGTCCGGTATTGGGAATCATCCGTGCGGAAAACCTGGAGGAAGCCATTGACATCCAGAACGATTCCGAATTTGGCCTTACCGGCGGCCTTCAGTCCCTGGATGAACGGGAAATTGCCTTGTGGAAAACTAAAGTGCAGGTGGGCAACGCGTACATCAACCGTGTCATCACCGGCGCCATTGTCCGCCGCCAGCCGTTCGGCGGGTGGAACCATTCCTCCATGGGGCCTGGAGCCAAGGCCGGAGGTCCCAACTACCTTACCATGCTGGGAAGTTGGGAGGAAAAGGCGCTGCCCCAAAAGCTGCGCACGCCGGGTGAACGTATCTCCGGACTGGTGGAAAAACTGTGTTCCGAGCTGCCGGACTGCGCCAAGCGCATCCGTTCCGCGGCCGGTTCCCAGGCCAAGTGGTGGATGGAGGAATTCGGCGTGGATCATGATCCCTCCCGTGTTTACGGAGAAAATAATACCTTCCGCTATACCCCGGTGAAGGGAATTCTGGCCCGTGTGGAAAACATGTCCGACGATGACGTCGCCATTCTGCTGCTGGGGGCGAAACTGTGCGGGGTGCTCCTGCACCTGAGCATAGGGGCGAGCCGCCCCTGGATTCAGAAAATGCATGGTTACTATGCTTCCCTGTCGGTGGAAACGGAAGCGGAATTGATCGGCCGGATGCCGGAAGCCCTTCAAGGCGTACGGTTCCTGCGTGGAACAGATATTTCCGAGGCTCTGGCCAATGCCGCCCATGCCCGGGATGTGGAAGTACTGGACCGTCCCGTGCTTGCCAATGGTCGAGTGGAACTGCTGGGGTATTTCCGGGAACAGGCTGTTTCCGAAACCGTTCACCGCTACGGCAATCTCATCCCGCCGCCGGGCAGTTTTAAAACAGACAGCGTGTGAAGGGTAGGGAAGGCCTGAATCCCGGCTTCCGGGTATCTTAGCCATAAAAATGAAGGGAAATCCTCCTGCCGGTCCAAAAGGAAAACATGGGTGTTGGGGGTGTTCCCCCTTCCGTTTCGGAATAGCTCTTCACTGAAAGGAGGGGAAAAATTTTTCTTTGCAAGGAGGGAAGAGGAGTATCCTGTTGAATGAAATATGAACTTCGCCGAATGAGAAAACTTTCACCAGGCCTTACGGTGAACAATTCCGGTGGTGCGGGAAAAGGTTCCGTGATTCTTATGGGGGAAGAGGCGTGGAAGCCTGCAGGAAGCGCAGGCTTTCCCGAAGAGCTTTCCCCTGTTGCCGGGAGGGATTGGGTGCTTTTTGCTTCTTTTCTCCATTTGATGATAGAACGTTTCCGGGAAACGGGTATATTACCAGGAACGTTTGCGATGACGCGGCGCTTTTTTTCCACGTAACCATGAACACCAACCAATCATTGAACTCCCGCGGCAGCCACATCGCCTGGGTGGACTTTCTGCGTATTCTGGCCTGCTTCCTCGTTGTCCTAGCCCATTGCTGTGATCCGTTCGTTGGAAGTTTTGACGGTTCCTTCAACTTTAAATCCGCTGTCTTCTGGGGAAGTCTGGTACGGCCGTGCGTGCCTTTGTTTGTCATGATCTCCGGAGTGTTGCTCTTTCCCGTCACCTTGGAAATGGGCGCTTTTTACTCCAGGCGCCTCAAGAGGGTGCTGGTTCCGCTCATTGTCTGGTCACTGGCGCTTCCCTTGCTCTACTTCGGATACTTTGCCGCAGGCGTTCAAACGGCCAGCCCCAACATCGTGATGGACACTTATACCTGGAGCGCCACCGTCGGCAAGCTGTATACCTTCTTCTTCAACTTCAACTATGATACCACGCCTCTGTGGTATGTATACATGCTGGTGGGCCTGTACCTCTTCATGCCCATCATGAGCGCGTGGCTGACGCAAGCCAGGAGGAAAGATGTGAAAATCTTCCTGGGCATCTGGATATTCAGCATGACTCTCCCCTACATCCAGATGCTTGCTCCGGCACTGGGTTATGAGGGCAATTACGGCAACATGGGTATTCTGGGTGTTTGCGATTGGAATCCGTACGGTATGTTTTATAACTTTTCCGGATTCCTGGGATACATGGTGCTGGCGCATTACCTGACCAAATACCCGCTGGCCTGGAGCTGGAAAAAAACGCTGTCCATTACTATTCCCCTCTTTTTGATTGGTTTTGCCGTTACATTCTTCGGCTTTCTGGAAACGCAGAAGAACTTCCCCGGCCAGTATTCCAAGCTGGAAGTGCTCTGGTATTTCTCCGGAATCAATGTATTCCTGATGACCTTTGCCATCTTTGCCGTCGTCAGCCGGATCAGAATCAAGGCTGGTCCAGTGCTGAGCAAGGTGGCGGCGCTTACTTTCGGCGTGTATCTGTGCCACTTCTTCTTTGTCCAGTGCTCCTATGACTTCGTGAACTTCATCGGGCTGGGAGGGCTGCCCTCCGCCGTGAAAATTCCGTTGATGGCCTGTCTGGCCTCCGCTGTCTCCGCGGCGTTGGTATGGCTGTTGAGCCTGAACAGGTGGACGCGCAAAAGCATCATGTAAACCGCGGATATTTTCCGCAGGGCGCTTCGGGACCACGGCTATCCCGGGGCGCCTCTTCTTTTGTGGAAAACAGAATAAAACGGTTTCCGGGGAGAGGCCTACAAAAATTCTGGACGGGAAAGAGGGAACAGGCTAGGATGTTTCCGCATCGTGCACAGGCCCTGGTTGCCGGAGATGCGGGCTTTTTAACGTATGAAAAGCTCCTCTCCCGGTCTTCCTTCCGCCGACCCCAAGCTCACAGGAAATTTCCGGAATACCGGCGATTTTCGTAATCCGTTGGGGTTCTGATCTTGACAACTATCATCTCTTTTTACGACCTGGAATCTTTGTACCTCCCATGGGAGGTTGGCGCAAAACGCCCGTTGCACTGTTGATAATCAGTGCCATAGACGCCCAGGGTCGCACTCTCATGAGTGCGTGGATTGAAACGTCGCGGTAGCCGTAGGCGAAGCTTTGCTCCGTTCCCCCGGTCGCACTCTCATGAGTGCGTGGATTGAAACGCTTCAATCAGGCTGTTCGTGTTGCAGAACTGCTGGTCGCACTTGTAACGTCGCAGTGCATTGTGGAAAAATTATCAAGCAGTGTGGAAAAACGTCCCTGAACGCCACCCCGCTGCATCTTTATTGCAATATCGGTGCCTCGCCTCTGCAAGCGGCCAGCAGGCCGCCCCAATCCACCGTCTCGTCGTCCTCCCTGGCCACACCCTCCCGGAGCATCCTCTCCCTGGCATCGGCCAGCAGGTGCATCACTCTGGCCCGCTCGCTGGCCGGTTGGGTATCCAGCCGGGGATTGCCAGTCGTAACGACAGCAAACCGGGAGGCGTAGCGCTCCGGAGAGGCCGTCAGGCTGTACCAGCACCAGGCCGTCCATGAACTCCACGGCGTGCGCTGGCTCCATGGTTCATCAATACGTACCAGCGCGGCGGGCAAACTGGCCAATGCCGCCCGCCCGATGGTCCAGTCCTCCGGAGCCAGGGCAGCCATTGCCTCCCAATCCATATCCCGGAGCAATCGCCTGGCGACCCGGCCGCGCAAGGCGTACAAACAGCCGTAAATCATCCACTCCCCATCGACCAGGGAGCCGGAGGCGTACATCTGGCACCAGGGCCGTTCCTGCATCCAGCGCAGCCAGCCGCCGTCCAACAGGGCCGTATCACAGTCGATCTTGACCAGGATGTCGTTATCCTCCGCCTCCCGGCACATCTCGGAAAGCATGCCCCGGATGCAGTCAGGCCCCCGCAGGTTGCCGTGGCGCTCCCAGGAGGACTGCACATACTTCGCGCCCATGCTCCGGAGAGCCTCCGCCGTCTCCTTCTGTACCGGATGGGAAGCATCGTCCACTACCGTCACGTTGGCACAGGGTACGGACATCCGGGCGCACCGCACGCAGGCCGCCGCCTCGGCAGCGTCTCCTGCATAAGAAAAAATGAACATCCTGATCATACTGCTGCGCTATTATTCCGCCGGGCCGTCGGGATAGGTACTCGCCACCTTAATCGGCAGCTGTATATCGCCCAGCATATGTTGTATCACCTGCTTGTCCTTGATTGTCGCCACGTGGAAGGAATAGGAATACTGCTCCTTTTCCCCTTCCTTCGCCGTCAGCGGCGGGTAAATATCAATCGTCCCCTGCTGGGTGCCTACGCTGGCAGACACAAAGGCCCCTTTCTTGTTGACGATACAGTTTACCCATACTTCCCCGCTGGTTTGACCAAGCGTTTTCCAGCCGCCGTTATCGCCAGGTATTTGTCCGATCTTGTTTCCATCCATTAAGAAGGACACCTCCCTCATCCTGGAGCCGATCACATTGGAAAAATCATCATCCCAATCTAACGCTACCTGGAGCGCATAGACAGGAGGAATAGCCGGGGCGGTGGCCCATACCATCTTGCCTTCCGGACCGACGGTCGGAGCCGGCGGAGACTGTGACGCCTCCATATCCCAGGTCAATCCTGCCGCCGGAGTGTCCAAACCATCCTGTTCCTCATCCAAATCCTGTTGCGCAGCAGCCATCTGCCGCACCCGGTCAATCATATCCTGGAGGGACAAATGACCAGGCGCACCCAAGCGGAGGGAGGTTCTGCCCCCATCCACATCAACGCTGACGCTTTGAACTACCGTGTCCATCGTCAGGTACTCCTCTCTGGCTCCGCTGATGACCAGCTTGCGGCCTACCATAAAACAGGGCTTGATCGCATGCAGGGCCGTCACCTGGCCCTCCCAGGGCGTCACGCGGGTAATGTCGTAATAATCCCGGAGCGCGGCAGTATAGTCAGGCACGGTCGGCTCCTCTGCGCTGCCTCCTGTGCTGCCCGAGGGCGGTTCTCCGCCTCCATCCCCTCCGTCTGTACCCTCCTTGTCAGCTCTGTACTTGCGCCGCTTGACATTGATGGTGCGGCAAGTCCAGGTGAACCAGTTGCAATAACAAAGCTGGCCGCCACGGTTCTTTTCTATGGGGAACAGCATCTCGCATCCTTTTGGCGGAGGCTGTGTAATCCAGGCGAACTGGCGGAATTCCACGTAGCTCCATTTAATGGTCTTACAGGCTTCCGACAACTGGCCGGACACATGCTCGAATGCTGTCGCGTCGGCAGAATAATTGGACATGTCCATTCCTTCAACATTGGAAACCCTGTTTTTTTTGATGGAGCCGAACTTAACGCCGGGCACGGCAGACAACCCTGGAATTTTGCTCTTCCACCACTCGGCGGCATCATCCGCTCCGGAAGGGAAATCCGCCCCTCTCACCTCCACCACAGGCTTGGTGAAATTCCAGCATGGAGACTCACTGGGGGCTGTATCATCCCCGTCGTCCCCGCTGCTGACCGGAGCGGCCATCTGGACAGTGACACACCCCTCCTGGTGCAGACTGGCCCGCCTGGGCCAGGACTGGGTGTCGACCACCAGGTCACCCGCCGTCAACACAACGCCCACCGCCGGGGGAACCAGATCCGGACGTGGGTACAGCATGATCTCGGAGAGAATGTCGGCCACCCTGTCCAGCCGCGCCTGTTTCAAATCCGCGCCATCGGCAACATGAATCACCGGGGCAGAACCGGAATAGTCTACCCACATCACCATGCCGGGGCGCAGGGATAACAATTTCCGCAAAACGCCGGCATAAGTATCGCAGGACATGGAGGAATCCCAGGCTGCGGCCGTCGTCGGCACGGTCACATCAATGCCGGTTTCGGGCGGAAGCAATCCATACTGCCGGGCAGCCTCCATCACCCGGCGCAACGCATCAGCAATTTTAATCTGGCGAGGCACATCCTGCCCCGTCCCGGAGCTGACTTTAAAGGACGCCCCTACAGACCCTCTCAACGCTCCGGACGCGCCAAAGTACAGCGCCGCTTCCAAAGGCTGGAGGATATCGCAAGCCTCAATGGACCAGTACCAGGCATTGCCGGACTGATCCAGGGAACACTTGCGGACCGTTCCTTCCATGATGGTGGCACCGTTCCAGACAATGCGCACCGGCTCTTTATATCTATAGGGAGCCACCTCATCCTGTTTTCTGGCCAGTTGCCGCCAGGAAACGCGCATCGGCGTAAAATTCTGCCAGCTGTAAGAAGCGTCTTCCAGGGCCTTGTCCGTAAGTTCAACAATCTTCATCTGCGCGGTCCGAATTTTCCTTGGGAATCAATCTTATCCAGCCGCGCCTTGAGACGGGCCACTTCTCCGGACAGTTTGCCTTGGGTGGACTGCGCGGAGGAATACCTGGTTAAAATCTGGTCAATCAGGCCGATCATCTCATTAAACTCATTCCCTGCTTCCAGGCGCCGGTCGTCATTTTCCAGCCTGCTTTTAAGATGTTCCAGCAGCTTGCGCTCGCCCTGAGTTACAGATGTTCCCCCGTCGCCCTGTTCGGAAAAAACCTTCTTCAACGTCTCTTCGGCGTACGGAAGCGCTCCTATCGGCTCCTTGTTGGCGATCTCACCGGAGCGTCCCAGCACCTTACGGCGCATCCTGGCCAGCCAGTCATCCAGCTCCAGCACCTTCTCCTGGCCATCGTGCAGCTTGCCGGACAAATTGGCCACATCCTGGGCAGTGCGCTCCAGATTGCGCAATTCCTTATCATTTTTCTTGATGGCCCGTTCTTTTTTGATGGCATCCTGCCAAGCCTTAATGGCCTGCATAGCCGCCTGGGCAATCCCCTTCTCATCCTGGTTGGTTGAATTCTTGGCAGCCTCAAAAAGTTCTTTGGCGAATTTTTCGGCCGCCTGGGCATCCTTCAAATCCTTCTTGTCCCAGACACTGCGCGGCAACGCTTTCAGCCGCGCGAAAATATCGGAAAACTGCTTGAGCTTGGCGGCTAAGGCATCATTGCCCTCAAAGCTCTCCGCATACTGCTGGAAACGGTCCATGCTGGCATCCAGCCGTTCATTGGTCCTGGACAGGGCCTCCTTCTGCTTCTCCTGATTCCTCTGTCTGGTTTCAATTTCCTTGCGGAGCCGGTCTTCCAGGGCTGAGGCCATCACATCGGTATGTTTCACGGCATCCTGCTGGGCGTTGGTCTTGGCCGTCTCCTGGTTTACGGCCTTGTTGGCCGCCGTCTGGGCCTGATGCTCTGTCAGTACCCCCCTCAGCCTGGAACTGGCTTCCGCCGCCTGCTGCCTGGCATCCTGCATTTCCTGGAATGCTTCTTCCAGGCGGGCGGAGTCATCATCAATAGTCGAACGAACCAGCTGTAAAATCCGAACATACTCGGCCAGCCGTTCATCGTCATTCATCCCGGTCAAATCTCCTACCAGCCCCGTTTTGCTGATGCGCTCATATAAATTCCCCAGTGCCTGCCGGCGCTGATCCGCCTTCTTTTTCAACATATCCTCGTTGCCCTTGTCCGTCTCGTTAAAGCTCATCCCTCTGGCACGCATGAATTCATGCTGTGCAGCCACAGCGGCCTCATAGTCCTGCCGTGCCTGGTCCTCATCCTGTTTGCGTGCCAGCGCGATCGGAGCGCCTGCCAGGGGCAGCATGGTGGCGGCGCGTGCCTGGTCTTTAATGGCCTCTTGTATTTCCTTTTGAGCATCCTTCTGGCGTTTCTGGATTGCCTTCCAGCGAGCAAGATCTTCTTCTGCTTTCTTGGCGGCATCGGCCTCTTCCATCACATCAATAGGTTTTATGCCCTCCACGGCCTGCTTGGCCGCAGAGGAGCGTGAAAACTCCAGCAGCTTGCGGTAGCGTTCCTCGGCGGCATCCGCCCTGGCCTGGGCCGTCTGTGCCGCCTGGTCAGCCTGCCTGCGCTCCATGTCCATGCGTTCGTTGGCGTCTTTGGCATCAATTCTGGCCAATTCATCCCGCGCCTGGGATTCGGTAATCTCGCCCCGGATGCGGCGCTGGTTGACAATGCTGCGGTTCTTCTCGTTTTCAATTTGGAGCAGTTTCTTCTGCATTTCCAGCCCGGCCATGGCCTTGCGGTCAATGGCTTCAATGGTACGCAGCCGGGCATTATAGGCATCGTTCACCTGTTTAACTCCGGCCGCCTCCTGCTTCAAAAACGCGTCCTCGCGGTGCTGGGCACGGGCGGAATTGATACTATCCTGCCAGCGGGCCAGCTTGTCCTGGGCAGCCTGGATGATGCCGGCCAGCTTGGCGTCAATCTGCTTGGCCTTGACGCCAAATGCCTCATTGAGCGTTTCTCCTATAGACCAGCCAAGATCCCATGCCTGCTTGCCCAGCCCGATCACATTTTTAAGGTTTTGCAGGCCGCCGTTGAATTGGCCCCAGGACTGCATTGTATTGCTGCCCCAGGCTTGCAGCTTGCCGGGCAGGGAAATAAGCGTGCTGATGCTCCGGGACAACAAGGATGCACTCCTGTCCAGGCGCTGGGAGGTCACGGTGAAATTCTTGCCCGCCTGCCTGAGGGAGCCGTCCATCGTCTTGACGGCATTGGCCAGTTCCGCCGCTCCATCCAGCCGCCAGGACATGCCGCCTCCGGTGGCTGCCCCAGTGTAATCCGGGGCCGTGGTACCACCCACGCCCCCGGACAACAAGCTGCCGGGAACCTTGCCGGCAGCTTTGGCCAGACCGTCCACGGCCTGCTGCGCCTTGTTCAATCCGCTCAAATCCGCTGTCGTGCCAATGCTGATGCTTACGTCGTAATCCATAGGTCAATCAATGTCTCCGGTTAAGAACAGTTGAATTTCCAGCACACCCCAAAACGCGGCGGCTCCATACCGCTGATCATTGGTCGGCGGCAAGGGCTGCACATGGTCAAGGGTGGCGCGGTAGTCCCGCGTGCGCTGCGGGATGCCGGCATGATAGGCGGTCATCCAGGTGACCATGCCCTCCGGGTATAGCGCCAGCAATTCCGCTATGTCCAATCCCCATGCCCTGGCGGCGGCGTAAGTGCAGAAAGCCCGCGCCAGGGAAAAAGACATCTGCAACCCGGCATTGCCGCGTGCCGCCTGGTGCATCCAGCGGCTGCCGATCACGGCCTCGCGCTGCACCTGGACGGAGGGCGCCACATCCACGAGGGAAACCATCACATCCCCGTAACTGCACAAGGCCACCGCCTCCGGGGCATCGTCCCCGATCGGGCGGTAGATCACTGTATCCTGAGAACGGTATGCGTCCATAATCAGTTAAAGATTGCTGGTAGTGAAATGCTTGAAAAACGCCACCGCGGCGGGCTCCTTGATCACAAAAGCCGGGTAGTCCGAAACTGTAAAAATCCTGCGGCCTTTGGTGTCCACATGGACGGCCTCCACGGTCAAAGACACAGCATCAATCATTGTATAGGCGCCATCCTCCGCAAGGGTCAGGACATCTTTTCCCAGCCTTGCCCACACCTGCGACGCCTGCCACGGCTCCGCCAGTCCCACCAGTGCGGTAACGACGGACTGCATAGCCGGGGCCTGGTCGGCTGGTATATCGGCAGGAGTGTAGCGGGCCGGAGGTCTATATCCGTCCGTATCTTCATAGACGCACGTCATGGAGAATTCATCCCACTTGCCGGGCGTCGAAAATTGAATCTGTATCTCTGCGTTCATATTGCCTTTGAAAAATAATCGGTTATCAACATTCCAGGATAAACGCCCAATCCCAAAATCCTATTCATCGTGCTGATGGTTGGCTGGGTGGTGTTATTGGAGAAAAAGGGGATCACCTTTTCCGCGCAGGCATAATAATCAACAGCAATCTCTCCCATACGGTAGATGGTTACCTCCCTGGACGTTACCCCAAGGTTGGAGGAACTGTACACGACTCCTGCCGAGATGCGGGCGGTCGAATTATTCACCTGCTCGTAGATGAGATACAACCTGTTGATGGATTGAGTGCGTCCGGGCTTTACAATGACTTGCTCCCCGTCGCCCGTGTTGTAGTAAATGGACAACGTCATCTGCGCCCGCGCCCGGCTGTACATGTTGAGGTAGATATAGGGGGAAGCCACCTCCGAAACGCTTTGCGCGGCAAGGGACGTTTGCCCAAGAGCAAATCCCATGATCGCATTGTGTTCCCCCGCCTCGAAATTCATGTAGGTTCCCCCCATGCTCAACACCATAGATGATGGGGGAAATGTCCCCCAGGCAAAATTATACCGGTCAAACTTAATGCCTGGATAAGACAGGAAATTATTGTCAGCAAAAACCTCCCTGAAAACAACCAGGTCTTTGTCCATCAAGTATGGATATGACACCTTGCTGACATTAACGGCATTAGCGAAGGGGATACTGCGCAAATCGACATATCCCGATAAATCAAAAGCCTCGGCGGCATATCCCGCCCCAAGGGTTGTCATGCTCTGCATGGTTGCTACGGGGGACGGGGAATTGATGCCCCCGTTGGCGTTGACAGTCCCGTCAAACGTGCCTCCCGCTGCGGTGATATTGCCGGGAAGCGTCATGTTGCCTGCATCATCTACTTGAGGTATGGCCGCCAGAGCATTAGCCGCCGCTGTTGCAGAGTTGGCCGCATTGGTGGCGGAGGTTGCGGCATCGGAGGAAGACGTGGACGCGGTGGCTGCGGACTGGCCAGCCGTCCGCGCCGCAGCCTCGGCGGTCGCGGAGGATTGGCGCACATCCCGCCCCAGGCTATCCAGTTGCCTAGCGGTGGCCAGCTCCATCCCTCCCAGGGTGATGCCGTCGTCATAGTCCACTACCACGGTCATCAGCGGGGCCATCGTGCCATTCACCGTGGGCGGGTTGGCCACCTCCGTCACCAGACCGCGCCCAGGGACGGAAGGGGTCAGGACAGCGTGCATGCCCAGCGCGTAGGGCGTCATCTCCGTCCCCTCGCACACCTGGATGATGATTTTGTCTCCTCGCTGCAATATAACGCCCGGCGTAAATACCCACGTGGCCGTCTGGCCGCTGGACAGGTTGGACACATAGGCGGAGGTGCCAATCAGGCTGTAAGCTCCGTCCGTCAGCCGCCAAATCCGCAGGCAATACTGATTCAGGGCGGGGTCGGTGAAAAAATACACGGTTGAAATACTCGTCAGGCGGCAGCTGTCGGGCAAATGCCCGGCCAGTATCTCGTCTCCCCACGTCATCGCGTAGCCTCCGACGATGGTCCAAGTGTCGGCGGCGTTTCCGCTGGACAAGGTGGATTGCCCGGTTGCCGCTTCCAATTCCACGCCCGCCTCCTTGAGCGCATCCGGCAATTTATTCGTTACAGCCTCATTGACCAATTCCCCGCTTTCCACCTGGCCTTCCAGCGTTTCCACAAGCCGCTTTGCTTCATCCCGGGCCGCTTCGGCCTGTCGTACAAGTTCCTCGACCACAATGGATGGGTTTTCCACAATGGTCACGGAGCCGTCTTCCGTTTCGGAGATGGAGACATCAAGAGCTCCGGACACAGCCGCGGCCTTTTCCGAGCCATCCGGAGGCGTAATACGAGGCGCGACATGCACGGCTCCCTTCAACAAGGGGTATTCTTTGCCAGATGCGTCGGTCAGAAAAATATCATACGCGCCGCATCCGGCGGCCAGTCTCGGCCATGTCACCAATGCCGTACTCGCCCCCGTAACGGCACAGTCCAGCATGATCACCCCATCCTGTACTACCGCGCCGCGTAGCGTCATGCCGCTGATGTCCATATCCTCACCGGATGGAGAAATAAAATGCAGCGCAAGAGACTGCGGCAGGGATTCCGTGGCGTGTATGTTGTAGTTGGCGGCTTGCCTCATGAAAATATGATGCGGCAATCCTTAAATCTGTAAACGTCCGGGGCTGGCCCTCATATTTCGCAGGAAACAGGACCTTCTGTCCAAGAGTCATAATACCATCCTTCCGTGTCCGGAGGCGTGTATACATCCGTTTCCTCCGTCCAAATGCCACGGGAGGAACGGCCGGCCCAAATAGCCATGAAAATCACATCGGCCCGGTCCGGGGAATGCAAGCCCTTTCCCCGCATGTCTTCTTTGGACATGACGCGGAGGCGGCCCTTCTGATCCCATTCCATCTGGCGTGTAGTCATCTGGCGGAATGTGACCGGGTCGAGTTCATCAATGCGGATCTTTCCGTTGACGATGTCGCGAGCCCCCAGTATCCACGCTTCGGAAATGGTGTTCAGATAATGTTCCGGGTCTTCCCCGGGCAATCCTCCTCGGAACTCTTTGATACGGTAGCCGTCCCCGCCGCTTTCAACCGGTTCAGCCATTTGCTGGACGATAGGCAGTCCCAGGCCGTCCGAGTCTCCCCACGCATTATGAGCCTCAATACCGAGTTCCTTGAGGCGGTTTGCCATCCGGCGCCGGGCCTGTACCGTGCTGGATTGTCTAAACGCCTGGTCCAGGCTGACAAGGTTTCCTTCTCGTACAGCAATGGCATTTTCATCTCGACCGGCGGCAAAATCTAAAGCGGCCCATTGTCCGCCCGGTCTGAACGCCGGAGGATGGTCTATCGCATGCCGCAGTTGTTCCGGAGTAATGACAAGCATGTCTTTCCCTTCCGTCCATTCCGCAAGATGCATGGAACGGTAGAGGGGATGGGATTCCCCGTAGGTTTCCAGGTCTTCCGCACGTTTTTCCGGACGAATGTGGGGACACATGTATGACGTGACCCTGGTTCGTCGCCAGTTTTTAGCCTCGTCGTGAAAGCAGCGGTAATGCTTCCCCATAGCGGAACCGGGGGAGGAAAGATACAGATACCGGGTGACGGTGCATCGGTCCGCCGCCTCAAAAATACCGTCCTGAACGCCTTTCGCTTCATCCACAATATAAAGGACAGGCGTTGCCGCCGTCGCGTGATACCCTTCCGCCTTCTGTTCATCATTGGTAGAAAATATAGAGGTAAAGCCTCCTTCCGGAGTCAAAATTTCCATCTGGTTCCATTTCCAACCCCGGAATGCCGGATGAGACTGGTAAGCACGAATTGCGGGCCAGAGCTGGGTTTTTAACTGCCGCCAGGAACCGGACGTAAGAACAACACGTCCGCGGGGAAAGCAATACAGCCACCACAGTACAACAGGACCTACCAGGGAAACAGTTTTGCCTGAACCATTAGCCGCTACAACGGCCGTGCGCCGGTAATCGTTAATGTCCTCATAGGTGTTGATCTGCCAGTCGTAGGGGTCCAGCCCCAGCACGGCAACGGCGAATTCAGCCAGCCGTAAACGGCACCGGGATACTATGTCATCACAACGTTCCGCCATTCTCTTCTTCCGCCCTCTTTCTGCGGATGGATTCAATTCTGTCCATGACGGAAGCTATTCTGTCTTCGTCGCATTCCGTAATCATCTCCACAGGCCCCCCATTGGCCCCGGTGAGTTCCACTGCCTGCCGTTCCCCGTAACGGGCATTTCTCTTCCCGGCCAGCCATTTACGGTATTCGGCCCTATTTTTGTCCATCTGCGCACAATCGGGGCTGCTTCCGTCAAGTATTTCCAGGCCTTTTTCCACCAAGGCATCCGCCGACATCTCGCACGCACGCGCGTAGTTGTGTAAAAAGTCGTCATGCTCATTCATCCAGTTATAAACTGTCTTACGTTCCGGCATGTGCTCATCCCGTACAATCTGCATCAACATTTCGCCTTCGGCAATGCGTCTGCATATTTCATCCGCCAGGGCGTCCGTATATTTGGTCGGGCGTCCTGTTCTCTTCGGTGGAATGGTGGATTTTTTCTTCATTCCAAGTGGTGGGGTTCTTCCCCGTCTTCCGGGGCATGGGTGCAGTAATACACGTCCTCAAGGCTGGGGTCATTCATGAGGCCCGGGAGAAAGTGAAAATGGCGATAGACGTCGTCCCACGTCAATTCCCCCCGGTCAATGAGGGTGAAGAGCTCTGCGGTTACTTCATCCAGCCTTTTTTCCTGAATAAGTTTCTGAAAGCGTTCCGTATGGGTCTGAATTCCTTGATCGTCCATTGATTGAGGTTCCTTTCTTGGCGTTGGCGGTTAAGTTGCTTGATAAGGGTTTTGTCGCGGGATTCCACGGCAATGAATTGAGCATAGGCGCGGGCGAAGCACTCACGGCGACTCTCAAGGTAGCGGTAGTACCTGCCGGGAATACTGCGGATGATGGAGAGCGTGGGGGACTCCATGATCACATTCATGAGTTCGTCCATTTCCGGAGAATGCTCGGAGCCATACTTTGAACGCTTCTCTTTTTCCATCTCGCTGGGAATCATCCCAAGCCGGTACTGGCACTGTCCCTTGCCGAGCCCCCACAGATCGACATAATGGCCTATCTCGTGGCAGGTGGTCAAATCCGGATATTCCCCGGCGTTGGAAATGGCAATAGGGGCGTTCGGTTCCCAAGGGTTGAAGCTCCCCAGGACTTTCATTCCGGGAGTCTGGCTAATGTGGGCTTGTGGGAGCGGACCGTCCGTGTGTACGGCATCGATGGAACTGACCGCACGGTTGACGGCGGTACGGACTTTACGGCTGATGCCGGACTTGGGGAGATTGATCTTGTCCCCTACTTTGGACACCATGTCCATGTTGAGCATCATCTGCACGGGGGGAGCGTCAGGAATATATCCGTTCCCGTCCTGGTTCTCTATGCGCCGGGCGAGGTCATGGGCCGGGATGGCAAGCCGTCCGTCCCTGTCCAAGGCATCCAATCCGAAGCGCTTTTTAAGGCTCTCCCGAAGCCGGGCGGCAAGAGCCGGGTCTTTCACTTTCTGGACGGAGGCCGACCGGTTCATAAGACGCTCCGGCAGCGTTGCTCCGAAACGGGACATGTCCACCGGGCCGGGAACCCAGTCGGGGGCAATCAGGCCAGATCTGATACACTCGGCTCGAGATACGCTTTCAATATCCATCCATGAGTTGAAGCCGTACAAAGGCCAGGGCAGCAGGAAGCCGCCTATCGCCGGAGAATTCATCTCGACGGCCCAAAATTGGAAGTCCGTCTTAAGCCGGACGGCTCCTTCATTGAGTACATGCAAAGGACGGGGCATCCTGGCACCCGGATGCCGGACGAAACGCCACGCCGGGTAGGCGTAGAGCATTTCCGGGGTCATGCCGCTTTCCCAGCGGGCCTGCCCGTAACAGCAGCGGGTCATCGTATCAAAAATTAGAGACAAGCGGGAACGGGCGCCGATGTTGGTAATGCGGTTATCTCCCGCATCCGCTGCCATTCCTTCTGCGGCCATAAAAGCGCGGGCCTTGGCTATGAAGTCGGCCTTCCCCTGCATCACGCCCACCGTTGTTGACGTACCGTCCGGAAGTATGATCTCCTGCTTTTTGCCGGATAAAAAGTCGTCAAGCATGTTGGCGAGACGTTGCAGGAACTGCGCTTTTTCAACGTCCGCCGTAAAAATGGAATTCACCCGTTCCGCGGCGGGCAGCATGGCCCGTTCGCGTGTGGACATGGGGCGAGCATCTATTTTTTTGCGCCGGAATATGTCAACGGGGCTTACCATTTTTCAGGAGATTATGTGTCAGGGGATAGGCGATCTTCTTCCATTTTCGCACGAGCCAGAGCCCGACGCGCTTTTGCTTCCAAATATTGACGGCGGAGAGACACGTCATCCTGGCGTGCCTGTAAATATTTTATATAGGAAATCAAAGATGCCCCCAATATGAATTTCCGGCCCTCATGTTGGGATTCTGCGGAGACAAACGCTCCTTCCGCGTGCAAAGTTTTCACCCTATTGACGGAAAGGCCCAGCAATTGGGCAAGCTTTTCAGCAGTTACTAATCCACCGGGGGAACGGCTGCTATTTCTATTATTAATCATGGAGCAGGCAGTTGAAAGAGTTCCGGCCTGAATAACCGTGATGACGGGTCAAAAGGCGGTTCCCATGTGGCGAATTGCTCATCCTGTGGTTCTTGGACGATCTCTCCGTGACTCAGCATGCGGACGGCGTCACGCATCATCCGCACTCCGAGAGGGAAAAGACGATTCCATAGCTCATGATGAGTCCACGTCCGATTGACAAAAAGGGTCCGTTGCAGCAAGACAGGGCCACCGTCAACCACGTTATTCAGCCAATAAATGGTGCCTCCTGTAACGGGATCCCCACAGGCAACCGTCCAGCGCACGGCATCCCGGCCCCGATGACGGGGAAGCAGAGACGGATGGAAGCCAATTCCCCCCAGCCGGGCCTTGGAAAGCGCCTTGTCGGATATATACCAATGTGAGTGCGCGGAAATAATCAAATCCGTATGTTCCGGAATGTGGACGGAGGTGAGTTTCCCAGCATCACAAACAACGGGGACATGGTAACGCAGAGCAATTCCGTGAAGCTTGTCGTAGTATTGTTCCTGCGGCGCCGGCGCCACACCGACGATGTGATGGCCGTCTTCTCGCAGAGCAGAAAAGACCGCCTTCCCGAATGATTTTTGACCGCAAATAAAAATGTTCATGATTGTTTTCCTATGTATTTGAAACCTTGGACCGCGCGGAAATGGCCGCCGTAACCCGTAGATACCCCTGATAAGGTGGAAGCCTTTTTGTTTCTTCTGATGGATAGAGTGCTCTTGACTTTATTGTCCCCATAGAGGTGTGCGGAAACCTGGATCCATAGAGGGGATCGGCGCAACGCACCTACCAGTTGAGGGTGGGAAGTGTGAAAATAAGTGGGGAGCTTGCGCCCGCACCTTCCGCGTCCCTCAAGGTGGTATTGGGCACACCAGTTGAGAAAACGGAGCCCTACCCCGGCCCCCTGCCATTCCGGCATTGTGACCAGGCGTGTTCCTCGATAACCGGGTGCGGTGAAGAAGGGAGAAACGGCCAAATGGCACGCCAGTTCTCCGTCTACTATTCCGACAAAGTATTCCGAGGCAGGAGGCATGGGCAGGTTTAAATAGTAATGCGGCTTAAAGTAACGCCAATAACGGCTGTCCGTCTTGAGAATTTCGAGTTCCATCGGTGGGCGTCGCCGAAGACACCCCCTTTCAAAATGGCCGGTTTTCGTGTCAATAATCCAGTCGGGCTGAATCCAGTCGAGAACGTCGTAATGAGGCGTCAGCAGCACGACCTGCCCGCCTGGATTCCCCCTCCTCCAGCTTTTGGCAAAGGCGAGCGATCCAATGCGGGCAATCTGGCGGTCGACCACCGACGTGAATTCGTCGACGACAACCTTTCTCGGTTTTTCGCAGAGGAGCCGGGCTAATCCGGCCCGGAATTGCTCCCCGTTGGAGAGGACATGAAACGGCCGTAGCCAAGACGGAACATCTCCCAACCCCACCCCAGCCAAACTTCCCGTTACTTCGTTGAAGTCTCCTGCGGGAGCAATACAGTCGACAATAGGCTTGTCAGGTTCCCACCCTTGCGTGTAGTCATGGATGAGGTTCTCCCCGAAGATAATTTTCCCGATCGAAGTTTTGCCTGAGCCAGATGGACCGACAACCACGCCGATTTGCCAGTCGCCGGAAAGGTCAACCTCAATTTCCAGATCAAAATTGCAACCGTTTTCAGCATTGAAAAGGCTTTTCACCCGCGCTGCCCGGTAGGTGGAGAAATCGGAAACCTTGTTGTGTACCTGAATGTTCATACAGCCACAACCCTGCAGTTATAACCCATTTGTATGAGTTTCGTGTAGGCTTCTTCCTGTTCTTTTTCCGACGCGCACATGACAATGACGCCATACTGGTTTTCAGGAACGATGCCCGTCGTATCTCCCAGCTCGGGAGTTCCGTCATCTTCCCCAGCGCTTTCTTTCAATAGTTCTTCCAGATCCAAAGACGTGAAACCGGTCATATCCAGACTGCCCGCTTCCTGAAGGTCCGACAGGAGACCGGATAATGCCTCGCCATCCAGATCAGCCAGCTCTGCCAGATGATTGTCGGCGATCATGTCCGCACGTTCATGTTCCAGTGTATCGTAGTGCTGTATCTCTATAGGAACCTCTTCCAATCCCGCCAGCTTGGCCGCCGCCAACCGTCCATGACCTTTGACAATCATTCCGGACAAGTCCGATACGGTGATCGGAGCACGCCAGCCTGCCAATTTGATGACCTCCGCCAATCGCTCAATTTGGGACTGCGGATGACGATTGGGATTGTCCGGATTTTCTACAAGATCGGCGACTTTGCGAACCTCGTCAAAGCGGCAGTAAACGGGCACTCCCGATAAAACGGTACGCACCGCTGATTCCTTTTTCCTGTTACTCATTGATTTTCTATTTGTTAGTTAATTCATCATATCAATTATTTACCTATGACTTATGAATATTTTTATCATCAAATAAAGGAAGGTCATTTACTATCTCTGGCCCTTGCTTTTCGGGTTCTTCAGGTACTTCCCGGTCATAAAGGCCGAGGCGCTTGGCAAAATTGAGGAGGAGCAGTCCGCGAGCCTGGGCCTCCATGTAGTCATGAGTTCCGAGCCCAATGCTCATTCTCTTGCGTTTGTATTTTTTCCCCAAGTTGAGGGAGATTCTCAACTTATGGGCCCCTGAGGGGTTGGTTTGAATGTCTAGTTTTTTCATGATTTATTGGCAGGGTAATTGGGCTCTTCTTCGTATTTTGTGAGTTCTGCCGTCCAGCGGAACGGGATGTGTCCCAGCCGTCCGAAGCGGTTTTTGCCGATGATCCACTGCGCTTCCGTGGGGTCGTGCTTGTCGGGCTTGTACATGTAGGGGCGGTGGATCATGATGATCTGGTCGGCGTCCTGCTCAATGGAGCCGGAGTCGCGCAGGTCGGAAACGACCGGTTTGCCCTGGGCGTTCCCGGCTCTTTTTTCCACGTCACGGTTGAGCTGGGCCAGCACCAGGACGGGAATATTGAGTTCCTTGGCCAGGGATTTGAGGCCGGCGGAGATTTCCGAGACTTCCCGTTCCCGGCTTCCCCGGGCCTGCTGGGTCGTGGAACGCACCAGCTGCAGGTAGTCCACGCCGATGCATTTGACGCCATGTTCCCGGACCATCTGGCGGCCGCGGGCTCTGATGCTGTCAATGGTGAGGGAGCTTTCGTCGTCGATGTGCAGCGGAGCGGCCGTGATTTTCCTGACGGCGGCCGTGAAATGCTGTTGCTGTCCGATCGTCATCGGCTTGCCGCGGCGGATGTCGTCGGAGTTAATGCCGGCCATGCCGTAGAGGACACGTTCCAGGAGCTGGGATTTCGGCATTTCCAGGCTGAACATGCCCACGGGGGTTCCCTCAAGGCAGATGTTGGTGAGGATGTTGACCAGGGCGGCGGTTTTTCCGACTCCGGGCCGGGCGGCAAGCACGATCATGGCGCCGGGCTGCAGGCCGTCCAGGGTCAGGTCCAGGCGGCGGTATCCGGAGGAGATCCCTTTGATGGCTCCGGGGTTGTTCATGCGCCATTGCAGGTTTTCAATGATGGCTCCCACGGCCCCGCGGATGGTTTCGGTCTGGCGGACGCCGCACCGGTCCCGCAGGGCGGACATGCCGCGCTCGGCTTCATCAAGGGCTTCTTCCGCGCTTTTGAGCTGATCGCCGGCAGCTTCCGCCATCCGGGAGGCAAATGCGAGCAGCGCATGTTTTTTGGCGGCTTCCGTGACCATTTCCAGGGCAGCGGCGGTTTTGTACCGGGCAAGGGCTCCGTAGGTGGCCGTTTCCACGACTCCGGCGTGTCCTCCCACGGCGTCAAGCTGGCCCTGGGCTTCAAGGCGGGCGATGACGGTGAGGGCGTCCACGGTTCCTCTCGTGCCGGCGACGGTTTCCAGGGCCGTCCAGATTTGCTGGTGCGCCGGGAGGCTGAATGTCTGGCGGCTGATGCCCTTGTCCCGGAGGTCCGCCAATGCCTGGGCACCGTCCATTGCCTGGGAGAGTACCAGTTTTTCGGCGTCAATGAGTGTCTGAGAGTCGATCATGTTGTTGAAGTTGTTGGGGGTTAGAGTTCCTGAAGGTTCGAATAGGGGTCTCCGTTTTCAGGAGGCGGCGGATGGTTGAGGGCGTAGCTGGTGGCGAAGCTGATGGCGTCGGATTGCCATTTGGTCACGGGGATGCCGTTGCGGGTCCAGTTGACGGCGTCCCTGCTTCCCCAGTAGGCCGTGGCGCAGTCCGGTATCTGGTCGGGAGCCAAACGCACACGCCCCGCAAAAGCCGCGGCCTGCAAATGAGCTTCGACTTCCTCCACGGTGCATGGAGAGGGGGTAAGGGGGTGAATTCCTTCCTTCCCTTCCTTCCTTACGGTTTCTTCATGGGTTATGTCTGGGTTATTAAAAAAAACCGACTGGGTTTCTTCTGGGTTTTCGGAAATAACTGACGTTGGTTTTTCGTGGGTTTCCTTTTCGGTTTCTACACTGGTTCCAATGTCGGTTTTCCTGGGTCTCCCCCCAAGTTTTCCATTTTCACGGGCGGTCTTCCGGCGCGTTTGCACGCTTGCCTGAATTTCATGCGGATAGCCGAATACGACGAGATTGTCGCCGTCAAAGTGGTAGAGTTCGTTTTCCACGCTGATTTCCTGATCCGTCACGCCGCAGGTCTGCATCCAGCGGCGCATGCCCCAGGAGCGGCAGCCCTCAATGATGCCGCCGTTTTCCTGTTCGCAGCACCAGGCCAGCAGAGAGATCCAGGTGGCGCGCTGTATGGGTTCCGCCCCGATATATTCGGGGCTGGAAAACAAGGCTGTTGGGATATTGATGAATTCCATAATTAAAAAAGCGTCAGTTGGGGGGGAGTTCATATATCCACGCCAAAATCTCCGCAGTAGTGTGCACACGTGAGGCAACAACGTTGTTTGAGATCCATATATTCAGACCGCTTCTTCCATGCTTCCCGGATCAACCGGACATGCTCCTCGACCATATATTTAACCTCAAAAGAAAGGTGATGCCCTTTCCGTGCTGAATGACGATATGGGAGATACCCTACGCAATCCCAATCCTGAAATTCGTCTCTAAACTTTTTCAATTCCCGGAGGGATTCTAAGTAGCGCAAAAAAGCTTTCTGTTTAGGTGTCAGTTTCATTTTCATCTTCTCTTTGTTTTAAGACAATCTCAACAGATTTAAGAACACCTTTAACTTTGCCAATTAAATAAAGGTAATATCCATACGCAACGACGGTTGCTAAAAAGACTATAAGCTGTGCAAGGTCAAATATCATTACCGTCCTCCTTTCCGTCAATGATAGCCTTTAATTCACCAAATACCCGCCTGCGGGTATGATTTTTTGTCGTGCAAATAAGGTGCTGCGCCCACCGGGCATGCCGTTTCGTGGGGTACTCCATGCGATAGCGGGCGATAATCCCTTTGTGGTGCACAATCGCGGCCTGAACTTCATATTTCCCATCGTCGGTTTTCTTCATGGGGCAAACCTGCTGGACGATGATGTGAGGGTTCCATTTCATGGCTCTGATCCTTCCTGCACGGTGATTGTTATTTGCGGCTTTTCACCCCACCATTTATCCACGCTTGCGGAATAGACCTGGGCGTCATCTTCCCAAAATCTCAACCGGGTCATGACATCCTGCAGGGTTTTGGCCAGGTTGTCCCAGTCCGGTTTGGTCGTTTTCGGAATGAGCCCGATCCGGTTTTTTTTCGGCTCGCTTTTGCGGTAGGGCCAGACGAAAGCCAGTTTCAGGGAGACCGGCCCCGTCAGGGGTCGGGCCGGTTGATAAGGTTTCAGCAGAGTCAGGTAATCGCTGATGACCAGTTTCAATTCTTTCGTGTCCGCCAGTTTGGCGTGTTCCCCGATATGGACGATTTTTTTGTTCTGGTGCGTTTTCGTCGGGGGAACGATCGGCAGCATGATGGTCATCGGCTTGTTCATGACGCTTTCGAATTCCTTTCTATTTCCCGGGCCTGGGACTCGACGTCGAAGTCCAGCTTCAGCTGGCCGTCGTCCTCAAACCAGGCATTCGCCACAGCTGTTTTCTTGATGGAGCCTGACACTTTCACACAGACTTTCTGTTCCCCGTCAGGGATTTTGACACTGATAGAGAGGCTGAAATCGGATTCGTCTTCCGCCGCCTGGCGCCTGATGTCTTCGTAGTCGTCGAATTCATCAAAGGCCATGCGGACGGCTTCCAGGATGGTTTCTTTTTCGTGTTCCGTTCGCGCGCTCATCATTGTTGATTAGAAGGGGATTTCGTCTTCTTCCGCCGGCGGTCCCGCCGTGGCGCTCATGTGGTTGTTGGCCGGCAGATCCGCCGGGCGCGGAGGCAGGGACGCGCTGCCGCGCCCCGCCGCTACCCTGTCCTGCGCCGCCATGATGGCCCGGGCTTCGTCCGGCCCCAGCACGTCTTCGCAGTTGCTGAATTCGGGATAACTCCCGTCCGCCCTGGGCTTGTCTCCCCGTTTGACGCTGAGCCGGACGTAGCAGGGCTTGCCGAGGTATTCCGCAGGGTTGATGATGACCTGCTGGCCTGCCTCAAATACCTTCCCGGTTACGTTTTTGACGAACAGGTCGATTTTCCAGGCCAGGTCTTTCGAGGCGGTCAGGTAGTGACGCACCGTCGCCGCCCCTTCAGGGCCAAAGGCCCTGATGTGGACGGCCAGCTGCGGGCATCCCCGCGTTTTGGCTCCCTGGGAGATTCCTTCTTCCATCTTGACGATTTTTCCTTCGTAGACGCCCGCGGGGAGGAATCCGTATTCGCCGGGCTCGCCTTCTGAAATATAACTGAACATAATGGTTATTTGTTGGTTGTGTTTTTGGAGACGGATATTTTTTTGACGTAGGAGGACCCGGCCCCCGTCCTGACCAGTTCTTCCGGGAATTGTTGTTCCGGCAGGGCTTCCGCGAACAGGGCGCGGAAGATGTCCGCCTTGAGCGGGCCATAGGATTTCAGGAGTTTCGGCACGCCAATCCAGGTGGCGTATTTGGCCACGTCTTCCGGAGCGACGGTGTCCGTGCCTTTCCTGGAGACGCGCCTGAATCCGGGGACTTCCGTTCCGTTGTTGAGGTAGTCGAGGATTTTTTCTTTTCCTTTTTTGGCATAGGATTCCAGGATTCCGGCCTTGGTGACGAATTCCGCCAGCCTGGAAGGGTTTTCCGCGATTTCGGCAAAGCTCGCTTCCAGTGTTCCGGCTTCCGTCAGGGACAGCATTTCCTGCGCCGCCCGGTTCCGCAGCGGACAGGTGTCCTGTGAGGCGCACCAGCCGCAGTAGTCGCAGAGGCGCGGCCCGCCGCCGCGATCCACGGAGTCCACCACGTCGTTGACGATGGAGATTGCTTCCCGGTAGGTGAATTTCCGGGTGATGATTTGCTGCTGGTCGCAGAAGAGGAGGTGGCAGGTGATTTCATCCAGAAATTCCCGTTCCATGAAGGATTTCGCGTAAGAGGCCTGCTGTTCCCAGTAGTTGCGGATTTGGCCGCTTTTGAGGTCGAAGAGTTTGCCCAGCGCGGGGCAGAGGCAGTCCGCTTCCCCGCCTGTCACTCGGGGGTGCCATTGCGGGAAGGCGCAGCGGTTTTTGTCGGCAATGACCTCTTCGCCGAAGCAGAGCGTCCGAACCGTTTTCACCGCCCAAAGGATGGATTTCTTTTCATCGGCTTGCAGGTGTTCACACGCCCTGAATTCGTCCACGCCCATGAGCAGGCCCCGGAAGGCGGCGTCCATCCGGGTTCCCCGCTGGGCCGCTTCCCCCGCGTCGGGGGAGGAGATGAAGCAGGGGCATTGCGCCAGCTTGGGGAGCAGGGACGGCCTCAATAATTCCGTGACCGGTGCCGGACGGAGTCCGGCAATGTCAGAGAGGATTTTTTGCAGGTCGTCCAGGTTGACGGCGTATTCCGCTCCGTCCAGGGAGAGGACGGCATGCCCGGTTTCGCGGGCGACGTTGATGCAGGAGACGGTTTTCATCGGGCGGTCGGGGTGTTGTGCTGCAGAACGGCCGTGTTGAACCGGTCGGGGGCGGAGAGGATGAAGGAGGCGAATTTTTCCGAGACGGCTTCAAGGCCCTGCCCCGGCTGGATTTCCTTTTTGTACGCGAGGAAGTTCAGCGCTCCCGGCACGTCGTTGATGACCGCGGCCAGTTGGTCCGCCAGGGAGGGAGCCGGTTTCTCCTGTTGTACGGGAAGAGGCTCCTGTTTTTCGCCGGCCGGAGCGTTCCCGGAAGGTCCGCAGCCCGTTCCAAATAGCAGGCGGGAGATTTCCTCGGCGTCCATCGCCATGACCGCAGGCATCCCGTGCCGGTTTTTGGCTTCCCACGGGGCGGAAGGAGAAGTGTAAACCATGCGTTGGTTGCCTCCATGCCCCTTGCCGTCCTGGACTGTTACAACAAAGTTGCAGAAGAGCATGGCGTCAGCCCATTCCTTGACCAGCGGGGCAACGAATTTGGAAAGGTTCAGTTCATGCTTGTCGTAGGCTCCGGCGGTTTCCGGCATTTCAAATTTGACGCGGCGGGAGTGTCCCACCAGCACCACATTCATTCCTGCTCTCATCAACGCGTTGAGGCGTGACAAGAGATCCATGGCCACAGGCTCTATCATCTTGTACCCCTTGCCATATCCAAAATCTTCAATGGATTTCAGGGAGGCGTTGGCCCGCTTATTGTGTTCCCTGATGAAGGCGTTCACAAACAAACGCTCGCACCAGTCTATGGAATCAATGATGACCGTCCGGAATTCGTGCCCGCCCTGCGTCAATTCTTCTATCGCATTGATTACGTCTCCGTAGCTCCGGCAATCCAGCCGGGCTACGTCGATGTGGGAAGATCCCTGTTCCGTGTCCAGCAGAACAGGGGCGGGCAGCCCCGCCGCCAGCGTGGATTTTCCCACGCCTTCCGGCCCGTAGATGATGACACGCTGCGGCCGCTGCTGCACTCCGCGCTTGATGTTTTGTAATAGGTTCATATTATTTCCTTGTTTGATTGTATTCGGGTCGGGTGTCAGTTCCTGCTGGCCCCGGCCATTTTGTTTATGGGTAGTTGGAAGGGGTTAACGGATTCTGGCAACCGAACGGGGAGCAATATTTTTGTAGTAGTCCTCTATGAATTCGGAGAGGTAAAAGCGGGGACGAATAAGTCCGCAAACAATGTGTTTGCGTATCTTCCCGGCAGCAATCCACTTCGTCGCATTTGTCGGATGAATAGGTTTTTCACCAGTTTTTTCACGGGCAGCCTTGCATACTTGAGCAAGGGACATGGTCTGTTCATACTGTTGTTCTTTCATTATAGAAACGCATTAATGATGAAATAAATAATTGTGGAAATACCAACCAGCAGAGCGGAAAAGACAAGGTTCTGTACGATACCGGGCCGGGGCTTGAGAGCGTTTTCCGGAAAGTTCAACGGGCAACCGTAGAGAACCTCCATTTTCGAGGCACGGTCGCGGCGCATCCAGTATTGTTCGTTCGTCATTTTTTTCATTGTTGTTCAGGGTCGGGTTAAAGCTCATACCAGCCGAGCAGCTTCAATTCTTCGATCAGGGCTTCTTCCATTAGGCCGTAGATTTCTTTGATGATGCCCCTGCCTTTCGGCTTTGAACGGTTAATGGCTAAATTCTTCGCACTGGGGCGTTTATGTTAAATTGACAAAGAAAAACCTTTCAAGTTACCATCCTTATCAAATGTCGGATCCGCAAAATACGAATAATTGTGAAAAAGGATCTCCCACCGATTCCCGTTCATTGACATGTTGAAGCCTTCCTTGCGTAACTCGTCCGTGAGTTGGCCCCATTCTTCCCATTCTTTTTCCGTAAGGTCTGTCTGAAGATTTTTCACTTCAAATTTCAGCATTTTCCGGATCTTGCCCTTCGTTGCTTTGTCAATATGATTTTTCATTTCCATTTTATTTACTGTTAAATGTTTTTTAAGATAATTTATGCTGTAGGTTTTTTTGAGATCTTCCGAGGCAGGGGAAGGTTACTGGCCGTGGTCAGGTGAACACGGAATCCCCTGCGGAATGATTCTCGTTCAATGATGCGGATAATAGCCTCCGAAGGCTTCAACCCTTCTTCCGCTTCGGCCAGCAGATGGCTCTTGCAGCCGTCCGGTAATTTGTCTAAGTCGATTTCTGTTTTCATGATCTCTCGTAGTTGATGAAATCTTTTTACGCATAAATCATGAACACGTCAACACGTATTTCATGATTTATGCGTGATATTTTCTAATCAATAGGTTGACTTTTCATGAAATGTGCGTAAAATCAACGTATGACGCCGACTAAAGAAGACGTAAAAAAATGGCTCAAAACTATAGGCAAAGATCGCTTTTGGCTGTCGGGAAAACTCAACACGCCTAAAAGAACCATAGACAACTGGCTTGCTCCCGGAGGGGCATTCCCTGCTTATGCAGTTCTTCAGCTCCAAAAACTAATGAACGGAGAAGCCGAATCCTCTCCCCGCATCGTCATCGACTTCACAGATGAAGAATGGGACATCATCTGTGAGGCCGCTAAAGCCCACAAAGAAACCTTCTTGGAATTCGTCAATACCGCCATTCAAAACGCCGCCAAAGAAAAAGAAGCCGCACGTAAGAAATTTACCCCAGTAGAAACATTTACAGCCCCCCCCTTGGAAGCCCAGGGACAAATCATCGGCAACATTGCCGCCGGCAATCTGGCGGATGGAGACACCATCCCGCAGGATATCCGGCTATATCGTGAACTGGAAAAAGGAGAATACCTGCTGCGCGTGAACGGCCACTCTATGGAACCTTCCATTCCGGACGGCTCCGTAGTCATCATGAAAAAATACACCATCCCCCCCATCCCCAAACCCGGAACCATTGTTCAATACCATGATGAACGCGGCGTGACGCTCAAAAAACTGGTCCGCAGGAAAAACCCGGAAACCGGCAAAATGGAATATACCCTCCATCCCATCAACCCTGCCTTCGGAGACATCGAACCGATGGACGGCGGAAAAATCTCTGCCCTATACGTAGAAACCCTGGACAGGTGGGAGAAAGCTTGAATAGTGGAAGGACAATAGTAAAAACATATTTTAGACTGAATTACAATGATGCCCACCCCATTGCGTTATCCTGGAGGAAAACATAAAATCTGGAATCAAATATCAGATCTCATCCTCCATAATGCCACAACCGAATGCGAATACATAGAACCGTATGCGGGAGGGGCCGGCATTGCCTTGGAGCTGCTGAAACAGAACATCGTCAGACGCATTCATATCAATGACATCAACCCGACACTCTTTGCATTCTGGCAAAGCGTCCTAAATGACACGGTGAACCTCTGCCGCCTGATAGCAGAGACGCCTCTTACCGTGGAAGAGTGGGACAAGCAAAAACAACTCCTCAAAACCTCTGATTCCTCCTCATTGGAAAAAGGATTCGCCTTTCTTTACCTCAACAGAACCAACTTCTCCGGAGTCATCAACGGTGGCATCATCGGAGGGAGGGATCAAAAGGGCCCTTACAAAATGAACGCACGCTTTCCTCAAAAGCGTATCATCTCCCTCATTGAACAAATCGCATCCCAAAGAGACAGAATATCTCTCACCAACATGGACGCCGTCCAATTTATTAGAGAAATCGTGCCTACTATAAGCAACAGATTCCTCTACTGTGATCCCCCGTACTATGTCAAGGGACGTCAGCTCTATCTAGACTCCTATAAACCAGAGGATCACAAAGCAATCGCCCAACTACTTGAAACGCTCAATCCGGAACCCTGGATCGTCTCCTATGACAACGTCCCTGAAATTCAAGACTTGTACAAATCGTTCCGCCAGCATGCGTTTGACCTTCAGTACAGTGCCCGCAACAAACAAAAGGGGAAAGAACTCTTCATCTTCAGCACCAATTTAATACTGCCGCCCCACTTCATGTAATAATGATGGAATCACTTTGAAATCGCGGTCTTTTTCAACTTTCCATTGACTCGCTCAATTTTGAATGCACAACCTGTTCGTTGCGCTATTTCATTATAAATTTTGATAAAATTGTTTTGAAATTCTTCGACGATTTCAGGATTTTCCTTTGCCCAAAAATCATATAAATTAGTTTTTTCAAAAGTATCCTTATGCTTCTTAAACCAGTCTTTGTACAGTTCTCGACTCTCTTTCTTTCCCTCTTCTTCCAAGTCGTTTTCTTTAAAGTATTCTAATTTTACTTGACCGTCTGTTGATTCACTTGCCTTTTTCAAATAATTTGAAGCTTTTTTTGAGAAAATAAAATCTCTCAGCAATTGCTCAGGTGACATATTTTTCTTCTTCATCGGGGGAAGCAAAATATAATTCTCTTTATTTTTCTTGATCCTTTTTTCTTGTGGAAAATCTCCATCGAAAACAACAATATAATTGCGGAAGCAAGGTTCGCAATTCATCAGATCTACAAGAGAAGAGCACCCTATATTAATATTGCGCCACTCAATCATGCGAATAACGCCCTTCAGTAATTTTTTAAGGAACCATCTTGCTTCCGCATCTTCTGTATAAACTACAACATGAACTGGTTTTTCTCTTGCTGGCAACAGAGGCAATAGAGTGTCTTGCCTTATTTGTTCGTAACTATAATCATCATGAACTGAAATGGCATTATTATCATAAGTAAAATAATAACTTATGATATTAGATAAATCCCGGTCGTTCTTCTTTTCGTAGAAATATTGAATTAAAGAAAGACTGTGTGTCGTAAAAACGATTTGGACATTCAATTTTTTTGCCTCTTTAATCAAAAGATCTAATATCTTCCGTTGCGCCTTTGGATGCAGAGCTGCGTCAAGTTCGTCAATAAGAAAGATGCCCCCTTCATAACTGTCTGCAAGATCTCTCTTTAAAGCCTTGAAAGAAAGGAGGGAGTATAATATTTGGCTCACATTATCCTGTCCGGCCGAATTCGCCTGCCATCCATAAGAATCTGTTGAAATGCCCCATTTATCTTTTTTTACGGCTGTTACGTCAACTCTGGTAATCTCTCGAATATTTTCCTTCTTGGAGATAATTTTGTTATAATTTTCTTTAAACCAGTTTTCATCATCGACGTCTTTAAATTTTGCCACATCTGTCGTGGAGCCATCATCATCCAATTCTCCAATAGGAAACAACCGTGAAAGTCCCAGGTAAATAACTGGATAGGTGAATTTAGCTTCTGATGGTTTTTTGCCTCCCGGTGATTTTTCTAAATCCTTGGGAATAACTCTAAAGCGTTCCTTTTTATCTTCATTTTGCCAAGCTGTCCGAAACGTTTTTCCTCCAGATTTACATATAACTGTGAATCTATCCCCCTTGGCCTCATCAAAATCTTTATTGCCTTTTAAAATCTCATCAAATTGAGCCCGGAATACACGCCCTCCATAACATGACTTTTCCTTTAGTTCGGTAGAATTGGCCAACAAGGCTAAAACAGTAGATTTACCCGTAGCATTCCAACCTGCGAACATTGTTACATACTTTCCCAGTTTGAAACTTTGATTCTGGAGGGCTCTGAAATCATTTATGGTAATAGAATCAAAAACAGCAGGACCATTCATTTTTTTATGATAGAAACAATAAATTGCCAAGTCAACACCACATTTAACACCGTGAGCATATCCGGGACACGGTGGCCCGCTCTATCATGGCCCCATGAAAAGAGTGGCCTTCAATGGCGGAGAACTGTCACCGGAACTCGCCCTGCGCTCGGACATGGGACGTTTACATGCGCGGTGCGCAAACCTTGGAAAACTTCGACGTCTTCCAAATGGGTGACTATCCATGGCCACGATCCAGACAATGCACCTACTTACCTGATCAGGGAAGTACAGGATGCCATTGAAGCTGCAGGTGGAACCTGGGAAGATTAACAGCCCCTGACTCCATTCAGGAGCTACCTCTATTGGGGTAGCCCCTTTTTTTGTTGAATGCATCACCTCTTGTTTTCCCTTTTCCGGTATGATAATTCTGGGGAATGCACTCAAAAAGTGACATCAAGAAATGGCTCAAGGAAAATGGAAAAGACTGTGACTGGTTGGCCGAACAATGCGGAGTCAGCATTCACACGGTCTATGGCTGGATGTCGTCACGTCGTTCTATCCCTGCCAAATCACGAGTACGTATTGGAGAACTGATGGGGGAGGTGAAACAACCCCTGGGAGTAATTCGAGGAGTGCAGGCGGGAAGTTTTGAAGCCCTGCAACTGGAAAACACCATCCTCCGGGCGTGGATTGCGCTGCACCTGAAACCTGGGGAAGTGGTAGATATTGATAAATGGGTAAGAAAGAAGATGGAAGAATCGTAGAACACTTCGCCCCTTGGCCTCCGGGCCAGGGGGCTTTTTTATTCGGTATCACGCGTCGAAGCATTCTCCTCGCGGCACGGATTTTTAATCCGCTGGAGATGGATAGAAATCACGATCCATTGAATATCAACCTTCTCAATTCCGGATCCATAATCTTTGG
>ENA-OUUV01000080-OUUV01000080.1-human-gut-metagenome-genome-assembly--contig:-NODE-80-length-66970-cov-6.431084_pt1 | contig 66970 bp, 58 predicted proteins | sample MGYA00237952_ERZ548838 | MGnify/ENA primary metagenome ERZ548838 (study PRJEB26490, sample SAMN05194705) | human gut metagenome | biome: terrestrial biome; feature: human-associated habitat; material... | reverse complement strand
GCTCGAACCTATGACCCTCTGCTTGTAAGGCAGATGCTCTCCCAGCTGAGCTAAGCTTCCATATTGTATTCTGAAGTTGTTGCTCCAAAACTACCTTGATCCTTACTCCGTTTGCCGAAGTTTTTGTGCTCTCTTCAAGCGACTATTATATTATACACGTTTACGTGCGATTTGTCAAGCGTTTTTTTAAAAAAATTCAAAAAATTTTAGATCGTCCGCAAACGGCTTTGCTATGAGGTTTTTAGCGCCGCACGACACAGCGATCTGCTTTACACCTAAGCGCAATATTTCTTATTCCCATGTTTTCCATACATCAGGCTGATAGCCGACAGTTGCCTGCTTGCCGTTTCTGACTATAGGTGTTTTAAACATTGCCGGTGTTTCAAGCAGCTTTTCTATTTTGTCCTCTTCATACGCGAGGTACTGCATTGTACTTTCCTTATACACCTTTGAAGATGTGTCAACGAGATTTTCGTATCCGCCTACAGCCGATGATACGCTGTTGAACTCTCCCTTTGACATTCCTTTAGATAATATGTCTATAGACTGGAACTTTATACCACGTTCCTTAAAATAACGCTCTGCTTTTTTTGTGTCAAAGCACTTTGATTTTCCGAAAATTTGTATATTCATATCAGGATACCTTTTTATTCGCCATATTTTCAAGCAAGTCGCATATTCTGCCCGCCGCCGAGGATATATTCCTTCTTTGACTTTCAACAATACTGCGGCATACTTCCCTGTCCTTAAGCTTATCAAGAGCCTGCTCTATCTTCATTTTTTTAAGTGAAAGGCTCATACCGTGACTTGCAAAATACTTTACATTCTTAGTTTCACAGCCCGGTATAGGTGACATATGCACAATAGGCACGCGCGATACAGCCGCCTCGGTAGAACTCAGTCCTCCGGGTTTTGTGATAAATATATCTGCCGCCGCCATATAATCATGCATTCTGTCGGTAAAGCCGAGAATTGTAAACGAATTGTCACCGGCTGTCTTTTCTGTCAGAATACGGCGGAGCTTTTCATTTGTACCGCAGATTATAACAAACTGCGTATCAGGATTTTCATTGCCATAACGTATGAGTTTAGCTGTAAGTTGTTTCATATTACCGGCTCCCATACTTCCGCCCATAGCAAGCACACATTGCTTATCGGGATGTAAGCCGAGCTGACCTCTGAGTGCGGCAATATCGGTTTCTTTCGGCTCGAATACACGACTTACAGGAATGCCATACGGCAACAACTGCTCTCTTGTCGCACCCTGCTTTATATATTCTCCGCATAAATCCTCCGCAGGTATTACATACTTATCGCAATCGGTTTCCATTGTAAACGGCGTACAGGTGTAATCCGTGCCGATAAATACCGTAGGCGGCAGATCATAGCCCTTACGTTTGAGATATGTCAGCATCTCAGCCGCATAGAAATGCGTCATAGCGATAACGTCATACTCGTTGCTTTTAAGATATTCTCCGAGTTTCTTCGCTGCCTTGCGGTTTGCAAAGTACATGGGCGATCTTAGCGGCAGATGACAAAGGCGCATACCTACATGGTAGACTGCGCCGAATATATGGGGAAAGCATTTGGCTGTGAACACATAAAAGCTGCCGACGTGCGCCGCCTTCCATGTCGGGTCGAGCGTATACGGGTCAAGCATTATCGCGTTATGTCCTCTTGCTTCCAGTTCTTCTTTAACAGCACGAGCCGCGGTATTGTGTCCGCCGCCGGTACTGCATGATAAGATCAGTGCTTCCATAGCCATCTGACATCGAACTTCTCGCGCTCTTCGGGAACGCTGAGCATCTTTATCGAGCAGGCAATGGTGATCATCAGCATACCTACCGATACCGCCTTGACAGGCTCTATGAAGAACGATACAAGCGTCGTACAGCAATATGAAATTATAGTGCAGAAGCAGTGGGGGGTTATCTTTATCAGCGTCATAAACAGGATAAAGAAGAAGCACAGCGTCAGCACCGTTGTCCAGTTAGGCCACATACCCGCAAGCGAGCCGAATGTAACAGCTATAGCCTTGCCGCCCTTGAACTTTGAAAAAATAGGCAGGATATGACCTATTACCGGCGCAACAAGCACTATAGGGAGCATGACCTCAGACGGATTTTCAGTGTGCATATAGATAAATACAGGCAAAAATCCCTTTCCCATATCGCACAGCAGAGTCAGTGCACCGCACAGTACGCCGCCATAACGGAACGCATTGGCAGTTCCATAGTTCTTGTCGGGACTTTTGGATATTATGTCCTTATGAAACAGCTTTGAAATGATGCTTGCAAACAGAATACTTCCGAGCAGATAGCCCGATATTGCAAAAAACAAGCCTGTAAGCATATGTATCCCTCCGTATCAGTTAATGATCATAAGTTCCTTCGTTGTATTCGTTAGATTGCGGCAACCGTCTTCGGTCACAACCACCATATCTTCAATTCTTACGCCGAATTTACCCGAAATATACACACCGGGTTCGTCTGTCAGTATCATACCCTCTTTGAGCATATACTGCGATGACGGTGAAGCCGTAGGCGCTTCGTGTATCTCAAGTCCTACACCGTGACCCAGTCCATGTCCGAAATACTTTCCGTATCCCCATGCATCAAGCGTACTTCTTGCTACACTGTCTACCACCTTGCCGCTGATATCGGCACGGATAGCCTTCATAGCGTCAAGATTTGCGAAAAGCACAGCATCGTACATTCTCTTCATCTCATCTGTCACCTTGCCGATAGCTATCGTTCTTGTCATATCCGAATGATAGCCGTCATAGGTCGCGCCGAAATCAAGTGTCAGAAAATCTCCGTTTTCGAGCTTTTTATCGGTAGGCACTGCATGAGGTGAAGCGGAATTTACGCCTGATGCCGCAATGGTATCGAACGATTTCCCGTCTGAGCCGTACTCTGCCATATAGTATTCAAGCAGTGCTGCAACGTGCTTTTCCGTCTGTCCGGGCTTTATGTCGCGCAGAAGCCTGGAAAAAGCCTTTTCCGCTATTCTCTGCGCCTTTACTATCTTCTCTATCTCTTCGGGTGTTTTGATAACACGCATTTTCTCAATCATATCCGACAGCTCACGCGAGCTGTCGAACTTTATGAACGAGTAGTTTGCCTTGTATCTGTCAAGCTCAGTTACCGTCATAGCACTGCTTTCGATACTGACAGTTGTTATGCCGTGCTTTGTCAGCAGGCTCATAAGCTGGCTTTTTGCGTTTTCAAGAAGCACTACTTCACAGTCTGTAACACGTTGTTTAGCCTTGTCGAAATAGCGGAAATCGATAAGCAGATAGCTTGCCTCTTTTGTTACAAGTATCATACCCGCAGATGATGTGAACCCACTGAAATATCTTCTGCTTATATCCGACGTTATAAGCGCCGCGTGTCTTTCATCTGCAAGATTATCCGCAAGCCTTGCTATATTTCCCGCATTCTTAACCATATTTCCTCCGTTGCGGCAAACCGCATTTTTTCAAAAGATAATTTTAACACTTAAATATTAACCGAAAATCAACCAGTATACTTAATCAATCCATGTTGAGCGCGTAGAAAAGCGCCATCATATAGCTCTTTTCACCGAAGCCCGCGATAGTACCCTTGCATACAGGAGATATCACGGAATGGTGTCTGAACTCTTCTCTGGCGTGAACATTTGACATATGGACTTCTATTACGGGTATCTTTATAGCCGCGATAGCGTCCCTTATAGCGTAGCTGTAGTGCGTATATGCGCCGGCATTGAAGATAACGCAGTCGTACTTAAGCCTTGCGTCATGGAGAGCGTCGATCAGCGCGCCCTCGTGGTTTGACTGGAAGAAGTCGATCTGTGCGCCGTTCTTCTCGGCGCAATCCTTAAGTCTTTCGTTTATTGCCGCAAGTGAATTATCGCCGTATACCGATGGTTCACGTTCGCCTAGCAGGTTTAGATTAGGTCCGTTCATTACAAGTATTTTCATTTTATTTTCCGTCCTTATTTCAGATAGCCGAGGTAAGCTTTTTTCATAGTTGATGCGTCCTCCGCCTGTGTTCCGTCCGATTCACAGATGACTGTGCAGTTAAGGTTTCTCTTCGCGAACAGTTCGCACAGTGGTTCATACCGCGGTCCATAAACCTCGTCTTCAAACGTCAGATGACGTTTTTCACCGCCGGAGGTATATTCTATCTTTGAAAAGTGGATATGCATCTGCGAAAGTCTGTCGTGCCCGAGCTTGTTTTCAATGCTGTCGAGTATCGCGGCATAATCGTCAATAGTCTTTATCGCACCGAGCGTTCTCGCGTTAAGGTGACCGAAGTCGACACACGGGAGCATCTCATCGTCAAGTGTGCACAGCTCGATCACTTCCTCAAGTGTGCCGAGTTGATTTATCTTACCCATAGTTTCGGGGCAGATGATAGCCTTCAGTCCCTCGCTCTTTCGTGCGGCGACCGCCTTTGAAAGCGTCTGCTTTGCAAGGTACAGCGCTTCTGCCCTTGTCATCTTTGAGCATGAGCCAGAATGTACTACGACCTTAGTCGCTCCGAGCTTGTCGGCGGCTCTGAGTGAGTCCATAATATAATTCACGCTGTTGTCACGCTTCTCCGCCTCAACGCTTGAAAGCGATATGAAGTACGGAGCGTGGAGCGTTACGGTTATATTATTATCACGGGCAAGTGCGGGCAGCTTTTCATAGGTTGCCGCCGCAATGCGTACTCCTCTGCCGCACTCGACCTCATAGCAGTCAAGCTCCATTGACGCAAGATATGCGGGCAGCTCATCGGGAAATTTCTTCTTGCCGAAGCTCAGCGAATTACCGCCCGGTCCGAATTTAACAGCCATTACTTATTCTCCTTGGATCTAAGCTTTGAGTAATCCCTGTGAAAAAACAGGTTCTCGGCTTTTCTTTTAAGTCTGAATGTCCACGCGCTCTCCATATGGAAAGGCTCGACCAGCACCGATACCGCGCCCTTGATATTTCCTGCGATTATATCGGTAAATATCTGATCTCCGACTACTGCTACCTGATTTTTCGGCACGCCCATTATCTTTATCGCTTTTGATATGCCGAATGTAAGGGGCTTACAGCCGTTTGCGGTAAACGGAAGTCCGAGCTTCTTTGCGAGCGGCGCTACGCGCTTATTCGTGTTGTTTGATACTATACGCATCGGTACGCCGATGCTCTTCATATGCCGGAGCCATTCCGGTACACCGCTTTCGGCGACAGGGTTTCCGTGCATTGACAGCGTATTATCAAGATCAAGCACCAGTGCTTTTATATTATATTTATCAAGAAAGTCCTCATCTATGTCAAGAACTGAATTTATCCAAATCTGCGGTTTAAAAATCATACCGTATCCTTTAACAAAAAATAACAAAAATAAAAAGACGAACAAAGCGTCAGCATGAGGCTAACCTTGTCCGCCTTTTATTACCGTAAGTAAATAATTACTTAAACTTGCGCTTACGAGCAGCCTCGGATTTCTTCTTACGCTTTACCGAAGGTTTTTCGTAGTGTTCTCTTTTACGAACCTCTGCGAGGACGCCGTCTCTGGCGCATGATCTCTTGAAACGCTTGAGAGCTGTATCTAAAGATTCATTTTTGCCTAAACGTACTTCTGCCATCTATATCCCTCCCTTTGCCAAATGGCACAGGTTATAACTCATACAAATTTTATAAAGATGTATGCTAGTATTATACAATATCGTACCGAATTTGTCAATACGTTTTTGAAAATTTCGTAAAAATTCTTGCTCAAATGCAGGATTTTCAGTCCAAAAACTCCTTGATATCAACCTCTTCAGCGTCCTGCCAGAGTCTTTCAAGGTCATAGAAATCTCTTGTTTCCTTATAGAAAACGTGGAAAACAACATCGATGTAGTCGAGAACTATCCAGTTTCCGCTTGCCTTGCCGTCAATGGACTTAGGCTCTTCGCCCTTCTCGCCGAGCTTGAAATCGACCTCATCTGCAAGTGCCTTTACCTGCGTCGAGCTTGAACCGCTTGCAATTACAAAATAGTTTGCAAGTATCGTAAGGTCGCGCACCTTGAGTATTTTTATATCATCTGCCTTTTTTGAGTCGAGAGCCTTTATGCCCTCTTTCAGAATTTCTATATCAGTCATTTTTAGGATTTTTCCTTTCTGTTTCGCTTTTTCTTGCTCTCATGAGCTTGGTGTAAAAATTATACCCCGCTATCGTGCACGGCGGTATTACTCCGCCCTTGCCGAGCGTTTCGCCTATAGAATATTTTAACGCATTGTACATAGCGTTGTCAAGATTTTCAAAGCTCATTTCACGGTATTTTTCAACGTCCTTATAGCTTCTGTCGGCACTTGTCAGATCGCCTAAGTAAACGATTTTTTCAAGAAGCGACATATCGGCTCTGCCTGCTGTGTGATAACGTACTGCGTTTAAAATATCGTTGTCCTTTATTCCGAGATTTTTTGAAATATGATACGCTCCCGCGGGGCCGTGCCAGAGCGCCGGAGTATATAATTCTTCATCGCTCACATCCATATTGCTGAGTATCGCCTGAGATTTCATGGCATTCGGCGTTTCTTCCTTTTTTATATCATGAAGAAGTCCCGCAAGATATGCCTTTTCCTCGTCACCGCCATGCTTTTTAGCAAGCGCCAGACACATCGCGGCAACATTCACGCTGTGTGTAAAACGCTTTTTGGAAAGTGTGTCTTTAAGGAGCTTTACATAATTCGCATATTTCTCGGCATAACGCTGTTCGTCCTTGCCCTGTTTCTCACACATACAGACCACGTTCCTTTATATAGCTTTCAACATCTGCGGGGACAAGTCCTGTAATGCTCTCTGCGTTTTTCAGCTTTTCTCTTATCTCTGTCGAGCTTACCTCAGTGACGTGCAGGTTAAGTACCTTTATTCTGCCCATTTCTGCGGCATATTCGCACATATCGCTGTACTCACTGTTTTCTCTTGCGGCGGCAACCACCTTGCACTCGCCCAGAAGTGCCTCATAGCGATACCATTTATCGAAATAGAACAGCATATCGCCGCCGATTATCAGATAGAATACCGCGTCATCGGGGTACTGCCTTTTAAGCTCACGGATAGTATTTATCGTGTAGCTTGTACCGCCCATACGCTTTTCAATATCACTTATCTCAAACTTGCCGCTTGCTATTTCGTCTGCAAAGGCAAGCTCACACATCTTAGCCCTGTCCTCAAAAGCGATAAGTCCCTTGTTGCTTTTGTGCGGCGAAACGCAAGTGGGGATTATCAGCATCTTCTGAAGCTTAAGGTCGGCGAAAGCTTCTTTCACCATATTTATATGTCCGTTGTGAATGGGGTTGAATGCCCCGCCGAATACGCCTATTTTAATCATCTAAGCTTATCTTCCTTTTCTTTACGTCCTTGTTCTGTCTGTAAAGGACTATCTTTGTGCCGATCACCTGTACAACTATGCTGTTTGTCTTTTCACCAATCTCACCCGCAAGCTCCTTTGCGCTGTAGCCGCAGTTTTCAAGAACTCTTATCTTGATGAGCTCTCTTGCCTCCAGTGCGTCCGAAAGCTGCTTTATAAGCTCGTCCGAAATTGCGTTCTTTCCTATCTGAAAGATAGTTTCATAGTTACTTGCAATGCCTTTCAGCTTTGCTCTCTGTCTGCTTGTTATCTCCATTTATTTTCTCCGTTTCTTATCTTATAAAGAAATACCATACAGCAAATACAGCGCCGAGCTGTAAAACAATAATTACCGGTATCCCTATCATAAATCGTTTATGCTTTGTCTTGTGGTGGAACAGCCGCATTGAAATATACATTGCGACCGAGCCGCCGAGCGCAGATATAAGAAAAAGCGTGCTTTCCCTTATGCGCCATCTGTCCTTTTTTGCTCTTCTCTTATCTACCGCGGGGAGTATAAAGCCTGCGACATTTACAATGCCGAGGTATACCCACAGCAGATATAGCAGTATATCCTTGATATCCATTACTTTTTATTGAGCTCGTAAGCAAGCTTTTCAAGCGCTCTTGCCCTGTGGCTTATCTTGTTCTTTTCTTCGTCCGAAAGGCAAGCCATGCTTGTATCATCGTCAAGCATGAATATCGGGTCATAACCGAAGCCGTTTTTACCTATAGGCTCTTCTCCGATAAATCCCTCGCACTCGCCTGTAACGCATATTTCATAATCATCGTCACGGATAAAGTACAGAGCGCACACGAATTTTGCGTTTCTGAGCGGCTTGTCAACACCTTTCAGCTCATCAAGGACTTTGTTTATCCTGTCCTCGTTTGTGGCATTCTCGCCTGCGTATCGTGCGGAATATATTCCCGGTGCACCGCCTAAAAATTCTATAGCAAGCCCGCTGTCGTCCGCAAGCACGGGAGTATGGGTAATATCATAAATAGTTTTTGCCTTTATATGCGCGTTCTCGCTGAATGTTGTGCCGTCCTCGGGTATTTCTGTATCTATCCCTGCTTCTTTCATGGAAACAGGCTCATAACCGAGAGGCGTCAGCATTTTCTTAAATTCTTTTATCTTGCCTGCATTGTTAGAGGCGATGATCAGTTTCATATATTGTCCTTTCGTATACGGTGCTGTTATTCAAACAGTGCTTCCACATAATCTTTAGGTATAAACGGCTGAAGATCATCTATCTTCTCACCGACACCGACAAGCTTTACAGGTATACCAAGCTCTTCTTTTATAGGTATTATTATACCACCTTTTGCCGTTCCGTCAAGCTTGGTAAGAACGATACCCGTAATATCCGCAGTTTCCTTGAACAGTCTTGCCTGGTTTACCGCGTTCTGTCCCGTTGTTGCGTCAAGCACGAGCAGAGTTTCGACACGGCTGTCGGGCGCATTGTTGTTTACTATTCTCGCTATCTTCTTAAGTTCGTCCATAAGGTTCTTCTTGTTGTGAAGTCTGCCCGCCGTATCGCATATAATAACGTCCGCATCTCTTGCAATGCCTGCCTTTACAGCGTCAAACACAACAGCCGCAGGGTCGCTTCCCTCGGAGTGTTTTATAATATCAACACCGGCACGCTGTGTCCACACCTCAAGCTGTTCGATAGCCGCCGCACGGAACGTATCCGCCGCCGCAACGACAACCTTTTTGCCGCTGTTTTTAAGGTTATATGCGAGCTTTCCTATAGTGGTCGTCTTGCCTGCGCCGTTTACACCGATAACAAGTATTACTGTCGGCTTTGTATCAAGAATAAGCTCATTATCGCCATCAAGTATCCCGGAAATTATCTTCTTAAGAAGTCCCTTAACTTCATTCGGGTCTGTTGTGCCTGTAGCCTTTACCTCTTTTCTTAAAGCCTCACAGATATTTGCGCTTGTCACAGCACCTATATCCGATAAAATAAGCGTTTCTTCAAGCTCCTCGAAAAAGTCCTCGTCAATTTTCGTGAACGAGTTTATAACTCCCGTTATCTTGCTTGCAAGCGCGTCTTTTGTGCTCTTTAAGCCGTTTTTCAGCTTTTCAAAAAATCCCATTGAAAAATTTTCTCCTACTTTTTTATATATTCGACCAGCTTTTCCTCAGCCTTGTCTGCATCGACCGTATAATCGGGAATAAGCGGTTCTATGCTCTTTGTTATATCCACGCGGTAGAATTTCTTGTACGATACACTGAGAACAAGCTTTGACTCAGGGAGCTGAAAACTCAGCTTGTCGCCGTATGCGGTCGGCATATTTCCCGGTATTTCACCTATCACCTTACCTATGCCGTTGTCCTGTATCACCGTTGCAAAGTCCATTGCCGAGCTGAACGTGTATTGCGATGTGAGCACATACACCTTGCCGTCAAAAGCATTTTCAACGTGCTTGTTCGGCGTTATCTCATCACGGTAGGAAACAAGGTTTCCTCCTTTTCTGATATCAACACCGCCGAAAAGCATATAATCGCTGATATCTATATAGCGCAGAAATTCGTTTATGACTTCTGTTGTTCCGCCGCCGTTACTGCGCAGATCAACAGCTACGTTTTTAATATCGTTATCTTTTACCTTACCGAAAAATTCCGACAACTTTTCGGTGTATTCTGCTGACATTTCACAACGGTTGAGTGTGAAAACACCGAGCGAATTTTCTTTATCGATCTTGTATGAGCATAGCTCAAGCTGTTTTCTTTCGGGCGGCTCGTCTGTCATATCAAAATGCTTTGTTTCTTTATTACCGCTGAAAACAACATCTATTCCGTCAGATACGTCTGCACCGAGAAGCGTAAGCCAGCTGCCGTACTCCAGAGCCACGCCTAACATATAGTCCGCATAGAAGCTGACCTGCGGCTCGCACGGGAACACCTTTTTGAAATGCTCCTTCATACTGTCCGCCGATATGCCGTCAATTGATAAAAGTGTGCCGTTATTATACGCGTCACTTATTTCGTTTCCGCCGCTGACATACTCTGTACCGTGTACGGTAACTATAGTGTGTGCATCGTCAAGTGTGCAGACAAGCTCGGCAGATTTGTCCCACAGCTCGGTTATCGTCACGCTGTCCTTGCTCATCAGTTCTCTGCGCAATTTAACATAACTGCTGTTGAACTTATTTTCTGCATTTCCGTCTGTCAAAAGTGCAGGGTGATTTGCGCTTACGGTATCAAAGACATATTTCAGATCTTTGACTGCCTGCTCCTTGCTGATTTTGGTTTCAAGCGGCAGTGTCGGCTCGAGCTCTTTGTTACTGTCAGCACCGCAGATTTTCATCACTGCACCGCCGACAAGCAGCACCGCGGCAAGCACCGCGGCAATAATTCTTGATTTTTTCATTTCCTACCCCATAATTTCATATACATTTTCCGTTTTGCTTGTTTCTATGCGTTTTCAAGCTCGTTTAAAAATTCCTCGCTGAACTCCTGTCTTAACAGTCCGGATACGCCCTTTTCCTGCATATAAACGCCATACAGCACATCGCACAGCTCTATTGTACCTCTTCTGTGAGTAATTACCATAAGCTGAGTGTTATGCGAGAAACGCTTAAGGTATGTAGCGTACTTCTGTACATTGGCTTCGTCAAGCGCCGCATCGACCTCATCGAGCATACAAAACGGTGTAGGTCTGTGCAGTAAAATCGCAAGGTAAATCGTCAGCGCTACCATCGATTTTTCACCGCCCGACAGCAGCGACAAGCTCTTTATTACCTTTCCGGGAGGTGCGGCATATATCTCAACATCGGAGTTCAGCACATCGTCCGGGTCTGACAGCTGAAGTCTTGCTTCGCCGCCGCCGAATATCTCGCTGAAAAGCATTCCGAAGTGATTGTTGATAGCTTCAAAGCTCTCGGTAAATCTCTGTTTTATGTCCTTTATCAGGTCGGTTATCAGGTTTTCAAGCTCTGTCTTTGACGTTTCAACGTCCTTTAACTGTCCCGCAAGCACGCCGTAACGCTCCGATACCTCTTCAAGCTCTTCTATCGAGCTGTAGTTTACGCTTCCGAGCGCCGCGATACTGCGCTTTATCTCTGCAAGCTCAGCCTTCAGCATAAATACGCCCGCGTCATCGACCGGCTTTGCGCGTTCTCTCGCTTCACTGCGCGTCATCTCGTACTTGTCCCACAGTCCCGAAATTATCTTCTCGGTCTGGCTTTCCGCCGAGCCTTTACGCTCTTCCTGGCGGGCAAGGTCTGCGCTGAACTTTTCCTTTGCCTCGGTAAGCTCCCTTATCGACTTGTTGATCTCGCTGATGCGCTTTTCGGCCGCATTCGTAAGCGAAACGTTATCGGCTATAGCCTTTTCGTTGTCGCCCGCTGTCTTTGCTATTTCCTCGGTCTGAGCTATCTTCTGAGATATAACGCTGTTCTTCTGTTCTATGCCGTTCTTCAGCTCTTCTATTTTTTTCAGCTGTTCGCTTCCGCCGTCGCTGAGTGCAAGAATTGATGCGTCTATGCCCTCTATCCTTGTGCGGATATTCGATATATCGCCGTTCACCGACAGAATATCCATATTGTTCCTTTGTATCCTGTCGGCAAGCGTTTTTCTCTTGTCCTCAGCCGCATCAAGTCCGCTTCTCTGCTCGGATAACGCCGCTTCATTCTTTTCTATCTCGGCAAGTACGCCTTCAAGCTGTGACTTTGTATCGGAAAGCAGCTTCCTGCCGTCATTCTCGGCTCTTTCCTGTGCGTCAAGCTGTTCCTCGGCGCTGTCGCGCTGTGCGGTGAGCTGTGACAGGAGCTGTTTTATACCGTCACGCTGTGCCTCAAGTCGTGCTATCTTAGGCTCGCACTGCGATACAGTTTCGGCAAAGCCCTCCATCTCAGCCGCCATCTTTGCGACTTCCGCCTGCAAGGGCTTTAGCTGCTCACTTTCGTCCTTTATCTTTGCATTCAGCTTTTCGATCTGCTCGGATAACAGCGCAAGCTCCTGCTTTCTGGCGATTATACCTGCGTCATTTCTTACGCTGCCGCCCGTGAACGAACCTCCCGCGTTGATGACCTGACCGTCAAGCGTCACTATCCTGAAACGGTATCCGTACTTCTTGGCAATGAACGATGCCGTGTCGATATCCTCAACTACCGCCGTCTTTCCGAGTATGGATTTTACTATGCCGTCATAAAGTCTGTCGTATTCGACAAGGTCGCAAGCCATACCCTCAAAGCCGTTCTCACTGCTCAGTCCGCCGACCTCGAGCATTTTTCCCTTTACGCTTGTCAGCGGGAGGAATGTAGCGCGTCCGAGGTTGTTTTCTTTAAGATAACGCATACTGCGCTTTGCTGACTCTTCGTTATCGGTAACGATGTTCTGCATAATGCCGCCGAGGGCTATTTCTATAGCCACGGTGTAGCGCTTGTCCACGCTGATTATATCGGCTACCGTACCTCTTATGCCGCTGAGCCGTCCTTGCCTGTCAGCCATTATTACCGACTTTACGCTTGACTGGAAGCCTGCCATATTCTTGTCTATCTCGTCAAGCACCTGATGACGTGAGGCTTTCGTTTCGTGCTCCTTGCGGAGCGTTTCGAGCGTCTGACCCGCTGTTTTCAGCTTGTCATTCTTATTGGCAAACAGTTTTTTGTAGCCTGTCAGCTTATTCTCGGCTTCGGCTTTTTCTTCCTTCGCCTGCTCAAGCTCTTCATCTGTATCGGTAAGCTTTATTCTCTGCGCCTTTGCTTCTGCCGCGGCATTTTCTGCGGTTCTTGTAAGCTCCTCCTTACGCTTTGAAAGCTGTTCGGAGGTCGACTCTATCTGCTGTGCCGAAAGCTGGAGCCGGGTTCTTTTAAGATACAGCTGTCCCTGCTTTTCGTCAAGCTGTCTGTACTCGCCCGAAAGCGTTTCACCCTCGGCATCGATGCCGGTAAGCTCTTCTGTCAGGTTTTCACTGTCGGCTTTCAGCTGTGCGATGAACGCCTGCTTTTCTTCTATCTCATTTTCGAGGTTTTTCTTATCCTCTTCAAGCCTTGCCTTGCCGCTCTTGCCGTCCTCGATCTGCTTTTCGGTTTCAGCAATAGCTTCTTCTGCGTGGGAAATGTCGTTACGCAGTACGGCTATCTCCGACTTTATATCGCTTATGCGGTCTTTTGCCGCGTCACTGCCGGCTTTCAGCTTTTCAAGCTCGGCACGGAGCGTCATTCTGCGGTTGTTGTTGTCCTCTTCCTCGGCTTCAAGCTTTGCTATATCCCTGTCGAGGTTTTCGCACTGTGCCTTGCTGAGAAGAAGCTTATCCTCTGCTTCCGAAATTGTCTTTTCGAGTGCGGACAGCTCATACATACTTACCGTTATATCAAGGTCTTCTTCTCTTGCAAGCAGTTCCTTAGCCTTTTTTGCCTTTGCCGCCTGCTTTTCAAGCACGGGGAGTCTTGTTTCAAGCTCCGACGCTATATCACGGATACGGAGCAGATTATCCTCGGTGCGTTTGAGCTTGTTCTCTGCGTCCTTTTTCTGCGCTAAGAATTTTGATACGCCTGCCGCTTCTTCAAACACCTCGCGGCGCTTACTTCCGCCCGATTCTACTATCTCAGATACCTTGCCCTGACCGATAACGCTGTAGCCGTCACGACCAAGACCCGTACCCATAAAAAGCTCGTTTATGTTTTTGAGAAGCGTTTTGGCTCCGTTTATCTTGTACTCGGACTCGCCGCTTCTGTACAGCTTACGGGATATTACAACCTCGTCGCTGTCTACTCTGAGCGCTCTGTCGTGATTATCTATAGTCAATGTTACGCTTGCAAAGCCCATAGGCTTTCTGCGCACAGTTCCGTGGAAGATAACGTCCTCCATTTTATCTCCGCGCAGACTTTTCGCGCCCTGCTCTCCCATTACCCAGCGCAGTGCATCACTTATATTACTTTTGCCGTTGCCATTGCTTCCGACAACAGCGGTCATTCTTTTATCAAAATGAAGTATGGTCTTATCGGGAAACGATTTGAACCCGTATATTTCCATAGATTTAAAAAACATCAACCGATCCTCTCCGCACGGAGATCCGTGCCTTTCTCTTCCTTTATTTTAAAGGAAATCCCGCGCTGTGAAAGCGCATTGCGGTTAGCTCCGCCCTGTCCTATTATCTTGCTTATATTACGCTTGTCAGTGTAGAAAATATATTTTCCCCCATCCTCACACACGGCGTTCATTTTATCAAGATACAAGATGCTCTCTGCTATCTCTCGCAGTGCCGGGTGATATACTCCGCCGATCATTTCCTGCTCAACGTCACGGCTTGCGTGCAGTCCCATACGGATAACGGCAACTCCCGCTTTATTGAACATATCGAGCAGCTTTGCGCATAGCCTTGTCGTCTGCTCAAATGTAAAGCTGTCATACACACCGCTTTCGTGCAGTCTGCCAAGCTCGGTGTTTTTCAGTATAACAGTAGGGTAAATTCTCACCGTGTCGCAGTGAAGCGCGATAAATTCGTTTGCCGTATCGATACAATACTGCTCTGTATCCTTATACAGTCCGGTCATCATCTGAAGCCCGAGCTCGAAGCCGTACTGCTTTATAAGCCGCGATGCACGCCTTACGTCTTCAGCTGTGTGTCCTCTGCGGTTAGCTGTCAGCACCTCGTCATTCATACTCTGCGCACCGAGTTCTATCGCTGTCATTCCGTATTTTTTCAGGATATCAAGTATCTCCTCATCAATGCAGTCGGGTCTTGTAGAACAGCGTATGCCGTCATACTGCTCGGGATATGCGTCTGTATAACGCTTGGCTACTGTCAGCAGTCTTATCATATAATCGCGGTCTATTGCGGTAAAGCTGCCGCCGAAAAACGCTATCTGCGCCTTTGTTCCGCTGTTTTTCAGATTTTCAAGCTGACTCTCAAGTATGCTTTCAAGCTCCTTTTCGGTGACGGGCTCGCTGTGTCCGCTTATCGTCTTCTGATTGCAGAAGCTGCATATATGCTTACAGCCGTAATGCGGTATAAATACCGAAATGTTAGTTTGTTTCATATCCCATAAGGCTTATTGCCTCTTTTGCGGCGCTCTGCTCCGCTTCCTTCTTGCTCTTGCCCTTGCCTGTACCGATTATCTGACCGTTCAGAAGCACGTTTGCGGTGAACTGCTTGTTATGCGCCTGTCCGCACTCATTGCTTATCTCATAAGTCACACGCTCCTCGGGGTTCTGCTGGATTATCTCCTGCAACACCGTCTTGTAATCTCCGAGCAGGAATTTACCCGTACTCAGCTTATCGAGCGGAGGGATAAACGGCAGTATGAAATTCCTTGCCGCTTCAAATCCGCCGTCAAGATATATTGCCGCAATAAGCGCCTCAAATGCGTCCGCGAGTATAGAGTGGCGATCTCTGCCGCCCGTATGCTCTTCTCCTTTTCCCAGGAAAATATACTTGCCTAAATCTATTTTCCTTGCAAAGGGATAAAGCGCATTTTCACACACAACGCTTGCTCTTATCTTAGTAAGCTGTCCCTCGGGCAGGTTTGTAAGATTTTCAAAGAGATGCTCGGACACAACAATGCTCAGCACGCTGTCGCCTAAAAATTCAAGGCGCTCGTTACTGCGCAGATGTTTACCGTTTGTGTATGACGAATGAGTAAGAGCTTCTTTTAAAAGCTCGGGATTTTTGAATGTATAGCCTATTATCTGTTCAAGCTCTGTCATTTCTTTTCCTTTCAATAATTCTCACGGGAGGGAAGCCCCTCCCGCAAGCCAAAAATCAACCTTCCGTATTTTCCGACAGCACCTTTTCCATCTCTGCGATAACGTTTCTCTCAACGAAATCCTTAGCCTGTCTTACGGCGTTCTTGAATGCAAGAGCGTCACTGCTGCCGTGTGCCTTGAGCACGGGCTTTGCAGTGCCGAGAAGCGGCGAACCGCCTGTTTCTCTGTAGTCCATCTGCTTGCTTATTTCCTTGATGCCCTTCATAGTAAACATTGCGCCTATCTTTGTACCGAGGTTGCGGAAGAATATCTTTTTGAGCGAAGCCTTCATAAACTTGCCCATACCCTCGACTGTTTTAAGATAAACGTTGCCTGTAAAGCCGTCTGTAACCACAACGTCAACCTCGCCGAGTGCGGCATTTCTGGCTTCAACGTTACCTGTGAAGTTCAGTGTGCTGTTTTTGAGGAGCGCGTAGGTTTCCTGTTCAAGCTCTCTGCCCTTTTCTTCCTCCGCGCCGACATTGAGAAGTCCGACCTTGGGGTTATCAACACCCATGATCTTGTTCATATAGACACTGCCCATTACAGCAAACTGTCTTAACATATCGGGGCGGCAGTCAACGTTTGCACCGCCGTCAAGCAGTATATACATATTATTAAGACCGGGCATAATGGGAGTGAGTGAAGGACGCTTTACACCCTTGATACGCTTAACTATAAGAGTACCGCCCATAACAAGAGCCGCCGTACTGCCTGCGCTTATCATAGCGTCCGCTCTGCCGTCAGCTACCATCTGCATAGCCACGCCCATAGAGCAGTTCTTCTTTTCCTTTAATATCATCTTGGGGTTATCCTCTATTTCGATAACTCCGTCAGCCTGCTCAAACGTGATGTGATCCTTGGAAAGTCCGAGCTTTGTGAAGCACTCGTCAAGCTTCTTTGTGTCACCTGTCAGTACAATGTCGACACCGTATTCCTTTACAGCGGCTACCGCGCCCTTTACTACCTCGTCGGGTGCATTATCTCCGCCGAATGCGTCTATAGCTATTTTCATATTCCGTTTTCCTTTCGTTAAGGTAAAATCTGTTTTTACTCTTTGATAACACCCTGCTCGCAGAGTGCTTTTCTTAGATCTGCAAGACCCCTGTCAGCAACCGTCCTGTATCTTAACTTCTTGTCCTTTATCCTCTCGGGGAGCGGAGGTAATATACCCATATTCGCACCCATAGGTTGAAAGTCCTTATTCTCTGTGCTTATATGCTTTGCAAGCGCCGCCGTCATACAGGTTTCGGGCAGTTCGAGCGGTTTTTCGCCGTCAAGCGCCCTTGCGAGGTTTATTCCCGCGATAATTCCCGATGCCGCGCTTTCGACATATCCCTCAACGCCCGTCATCTGACCTGCAAAGTAGATATTATTGCTGTCGATCAGCTTAAAATTCTTGTCAAGCAGTCCCGGAGAATTAAGGAATGTGTTTCTGTGCATAACACCGTATCTTACAAACTCCGCGTTCTGAAGTCCTGTTATCATTGAGAATACTCTCTTCTGCTCGCCGAATTTCAGGTTTGTCTGAAATCCCACAAGGTTATAAAGCGTACCCTCGTTGTTTTCTTTTCTGAGCTGTACAACCGCATAAGGTCGTCTGCCTGTCCTCGGGTCGGTAAGACCGACAGGCTTCATACAGCCGTAACGCACACTTTCTATACCGCGCTTTGCAAGCACCTCAACAGGCATACAGCCCTCGTACACTTTCAGATTTTCAAAACTCTTCAGCTGTACGCTCTCGGCATTTACAAGTTCGTTATAAAAGGCTTCGTATTCTTCCTTTGTCATCGGGCAGTTGATATAGTCAGCCTCGCCCTTGTCGTAGCGCGTTGCAAAGAACGCAAGGCTCATATCAATGCTTTCTGCTGTAACTATAGGTGCCGCCGCGTCATAGAAGCTGAGCGGACTGCCGCAACGCTGCTGTATCTTTTCGGCGAAAATATCGCTTGTAAGCGGTCCTGTTGCTATTACGGTGTTACTTTCGGGGAACTCGGTTATCTCGCCGCTTACGATCTCTATATCCGGGTGATTTGTTATCATTTCGGTCACAGCGTCGGAGAACTCCGTGCGGTTTACCGCAAGAGCACCGCCTGCGCTGACCTTTGTCTTCTCTGCCGCGATCATCGTGACAGAATTCATATAGCGCATTTCTTCCTTAAGCATACCGCAGGCACTGGCAGTGTCGGCACTTTTCAGCGAATTACTGCATACAAGCTCTGCAAAGCCCTTGTACTTGTGGGCGGGCGAATACTTTTCGGGCTTCATCTCGCAAAGTCTTACATGAAAGCCTCTGTTTGCGAGTGCCCATGCCGCTTCAACCCCCGCAAGACCCGCGCCTATCACGGTAACGGTATTTTTATCCAATTTATCTATCCTTATCAGTCGTTTTTCTTATCCTCATCGGCTGGGCGTACATATCCGCAACCGTCCTTTGCGCAGTATACCTGACCCTGCTTGCCGACCTTTTTGAACAGCGTCGAGCCGCACTTGGGGCACTTATCCGCAAGAGGTGTATCCCATGTCATAAAGTTGCAGTCCTTGTAGTTCTCGCAGCCGAAGAAAGGCTTGCCCTTCTTTGACTTCTTGGCAAGCATCTTGCCGCCGCAGTGGGGGCAAAGTCCGCCTGTTTCGTTTACTATCCTCTTGGTGTTCTTGCACTCGGGGAAGCCCGAGCAACCGAGGAACTTTCCGTAAGGACCTATCTTTATGACCATAGGCTTACCGCACTTGTCACAGACTATATCGGTAGGCTCATCGGGTATCTTCACCCTCTTGCCCTCCATATCCTTTTCTGCCTTTGTAAGCATCTTGTCAAAGCCTGTGTAGAACTTTCCGAGTACATCGACCCAGTCGGCCTTTCCCGCTTCGATCTTATCAAGGTCGCTTTCCATCTGTGCGGTAAACTTTGCGTCCACTATACGCTCAAAATGACCCTTCATAAGGTCGGTTATCACTATACCGAGCGAGGTCGGTTTTAACTGCTTTGCTTCGCGCTCGACATAGTGCCTGTCAAGTATTGTAGCGATTGTCGGCGCATAGGTAGACGGTCTGCCTATGCCGTTTTCCTCGAGTGCCTTGATAAGGCTTGCTTCTGTATACCTCGGTGGCGGCTGAGTGAAATGCTGATTGCCTGTAAGCTCTTTTACTTTCAGCTTTTCGCCGACTTCAAGAGCCGGCAGTGCGCCGCCCTCCTCTTCGTCATTATCCTTGCTTTCTTCATACAGCTTTGTAAAGCCGTCAAATTTTACGGTGTATCCGTTTGCCTTGAACAAACACTCTCCGCAGGTGATATCGACTGCCTTTGTGTCAAGGAGCTGATTTTCCATCTGGCTTGCCATAAAGCGCTCCCATATCAGCTTATACAGCTTATACTGGTCGCTTGTAAGCGCAGACTTTACCTTTTCGGGAGTAAGCGTGATTATTGTGGGACGGATAGCCTCGTGCGCGTCCTGAGCGTTGTTCTTTGACTTGAACACTCTGGGCTTTGATGGCAGATATTCCTTACCGTATGTGCTTTCTATCATCTGAGCGGCGGCCGCCTTAGCCTCGTCCGAAATACGCAGGCTGTCGGTACGCATATAGGTTATGATACCTACCGCGCCCATATCGGGTATCTCAACGCCTTCGTACAGCTCCTGAGCTGCTTTCATTGTACGCCTTGCGTTGAAAGACAGCTTTCTTGATGCCTCCTGCTGTAATGTCGAGGTCGTGAACGGCGGTGCGGGAGTTTTCTTTCTTGTACTGTTCTTGATGTTGTTTATGATAAACTCGCCGTTTTCAAGCATAGCAAGAACCTTATCGGTTTCTTCTTTATTAAGCGCTTTGAATTTCTCGCCTTTTACTTCAGTCAGCTTTGCAGGGAATGCACGTCTGCTCGAAGCGGACAACAGCTTTGCGTCTATGCTCCAGTACTCCTGAGCCTTGAAGTTCTCAATTTCCTGCTCTCTGTCAACGATAAGTCTTACAGCGACCGACTGTACACGGCCTGCCGAAAGACCTCGTCTGACTTTTTTCCATAAGAACGGGCTTAACTTATAGCCTACTATTCTGTCGAGGATACGTCTTGCCTGCTGAGCGTTGATAAGATCCATATCAAGCGTTCTCGGATGGCTCATTCCTGCCTCAATACCGCTCTTTGTAATTTCACTGAATGTAACACGCACGGGTGCATCGGGGCTTATCCCGAGGACGTGCGCCAGATGCCACGATATAGCCTCTCCCTCTCTATCAGGGTCGGTCGCGAGGTATACTATATCGGATGCCTTTGCGTCTTTCTTAAGCTCTTTTATAAGAGCCGCCTTATCTTTTTTGTTTTCGTATTTCGGCTCAAAGTTATTATCAACATCAACTCCGAGCTTCGACTTCGGCAGGTCGCGTATATGACCTACAGATGCTACTACGGAGTAATCCTTTCCGAGATACTTTTCAATTGTTTTCGCCTTTGCCGGCGACTCAACTATTACCAGATGGGACAAATTTTCGTCTTCCTTTCCGTGCCGATGCGGCACCCCAAATTCGCCTTTCAAACTGTTTGTGCGTTGCTGCAGTTTGTGTACGGCGAGCGGCTGCGCCGCCCCCTCTTAACGTTTAATATTTGCTTTTCTTATCGTCAAGGTGTTGTTTTTATTAAACAGTAAGCATATCGTCTGCTGTTTACGCAAGCCTCTTAACGTTTTATTTCAATTATTTGAATTACTGTCTTTGTGCTGTTGAGAATTTAACATTATTCCGGCGAGCATAGCACCGGATAAAATTGCCGCGATCTCAACGCGTAATTATATAGTGCGATTATTAACCGAGTTTAACATCAAACTACTTTCTACTCTTTGACAATTCCCATGCAATGACCGATGCCGCCACCGATGCGTTAAGGCTCTCGGCACTGCTTATCGGAATGAACAGCGACTTGTCGCAAAGGTTCTTCACCGTATCGGTAACGCCGTTGCCCTCGTTGCCGATCACAACAGCTGTCTTTTCGGGGAGCTTTTCCTCGCCGAGCTTCACCGACCTGTCGGAAAGTTCTGCCGAATACACGGTAAATCCTCCCTTTTGCAAAAGCGTGATCGCTTCTTCGGTTTCACAGCAGTATATCGGAAGGCGGAACAGCGAACCCATCGCGCTCCTTACGGTTTTTGGTGCAAACACGTCCGCACAATCTCCGACAAGTATAACACCGTCGATCGAGAATGCGTCACAGGAACGAATAATCGTTCCAATGTTACCCATATCTTGTAAATTTTCCAATATTATAAACTGTCTGCTACTATCTATTGTACTTAAATTCAGAATTTTGTCAAGATGTCTTACTGTAATAAAAATTCCCTGGGGGGATTTTGTGTCGGAAATACTGTCCGCTACCTCCTCGGTAATCTGTATCATTTTGCAGTGCTCCTGCAAAAGGCTGATGCATTCGGGATATTTTTCCGCGGCGGCGGCAGTATAGTATGCGTTTTCGCCTAAGGCGCACCCGCTCTTAACTGCTTCAACAACAAGCTTTGCGCCCTCGCACGGGAAAAATCCCGACTGTCTGCGGTACTTTCTCTGCTCGACCAGCTTTCGGTATTCCTTTATATAACTGTTTTGCTTAGATGCTATTTCCATATTTCTCATTAACATTCAGTTTCTTGACTTTTACCTGTTGTTATGCTAAAATTTCTTTATCCGTGTACGGTAAAGAAAGGACTTATTACATGATTTTTTCCGAACTCAGCCTTATTGAAAAGGAAACAGGGCTTAAATACGACCCGGAAACCGCTACGCTCAGCGGCGTGAAGAACGGCATTCCTATCGTGGTTTTCGACAACGACAAAAAGCACAGATTTGACATAGTGTGCGGTGCGGTGATAACCGACCGACAGTTCGGCAGGATATACACTATGGCTGAGCGCTTTCCCAAGAAAACAATGCTCGGTGTTGAAAACGTTGACGGCTGCGTCAACATTTACTGCAAGGGATACAATCTGATGCAGGAAAATCTACCGTTGCTGATTGAATTTTTGGAAAAACTCACTGCCTATTTAAAAAGCGAAATGCGAAGTACAACGCCTATTCAGGTTGCAAAGGTGCTGGAGCTTGAAGATTACGAGATACTGACAAGGCGCAGACGCTCCGACGGAACTGTCCGCCCGCCGTTTGACGTAAAAGGCACTGTAAAAGGTGTGCTCGGCGGTATTCTCGGACTTGTCATCGGCTCTGCTATTTTCGTGGTGTTTATAATGATGTCTGACCTTGTCGGCTGGATAGGCGGCGTTATAATGTCTGCCGCGGTAATATCGCTCTATACTGTGTTCTCAAAGAAGCTGAGGACTATCGACTGTATATTAACCGCAATACTTACATTTGCGGGTTGGGTATTTTCAAACGGCTTTGCTTATCTGTTCCAGATATTCTTAAAGGAACAGGAAGCGGGCACTGTTGTCAACATATTCGGCATACTTGATAATCTGGCAAAATACTCCATGCAGTATACCGAGCTGTCGGGCAATATGCTCAACCGTCTTATCGTGACATTTATTTTCGTTGTTGCGGGCGCTATCGGAAGCTATATATTCTACTACAAGCACCACAGCAAGGATATGTATTAAAAGGATTTATATACCCGGCAGACCGCCGGGTATATTTTATGCCTTTTAAGCCATCGGCTCTGCACCTTAAATATAAAAAATCACACGCCCATAATAATGTGGGCGTGTTGTTTTCTCTTAAAGAGCAGCCTTAGCCTTCTCAACGAGTGCAGTAAAGCCTGCGGGGTCGTTGATAGCGATCTCTGACAGCATCTTTCTGTTAAGACCGATATTAGCCTTCTTTAAACCGTTGATGAATGTTGAATAGTTAGTACCGTTCATCTTGCAAGCGGCATTTATTCTTGCGATCCAGAGCTTTCTGAAATCTCTCTTCTTTAAACGTCTGCTGATGTAAGCGTACTGACCTGACTTCCATACAGCTTCCTTAGCGGTCTTGAAGAGTCTGCTCTTGCCGCCCCAGTAGCCCTTTGCAAGCTTTAATGTTTTATTTCTTCTCTTACGAGTTGCTAATGCACCTTTAATACGAGCCATCGTTAAATTCCTCCTATAGTGAATATTGCGCCGAAACGGTCGCAGTTAGTTTTTATTTGTAAGGTATGAGCTTCTTAACTTCTGCAACGTTCGTCTTGTCGCAGTATCCTGCTGCACGGTTGATACGCTTTCTCTTTGTAGCCTTCTGTGTCAGTCTGTGACGACGGTTTGTCTTCTGGTACTTGACCTTACCGTTCTTGGAGAGGTTAAAACGCTTTTTAGCACCGCTGTGGGTTTTGATCTTGATCTTCTTTGCCATGAGTGGAATCCTCCTTATTTATTTTCCGCCGGTTTATCGGCGTCCTTCTTTGCTTTCTTACTGTTTGCCGCTGTCTTGGGAGCAACAACTGCCATATAGTTCCTACCCTCAAGCTTAGCCGGCTTTTCGCATGAGCCGTACTCTGAAACAGCATCAAGAACTCTCTGCATAAGCTCCTCACCAAGATTTACGTGTGACAGCTCTCTTGCTCGTCTGTAACGAACCTTGATACGAACCTTGTCGCCGTTCTTAAGGAACTTTATTGCCTGATTAGCCTTTGTGTTAAAGTCGTTGGTGTCGATATTGAGCGACATCTGTATCTCTTTAAGTTCAGCCTGTTTCTGGTTCTTTTTAGATTCCTTTTCCTTCTTTGACTGCTCAAAACGGAACTTGCCGTAATCCATAATGCGGCATACCGGAGGCGTAGCCGAAGGAGCGATAAGCACGAGGTCTAAGTCAGCCTCGATCGCCATATCAAGAGCCTGCGCCGAAGACATAATGCCGAGCTGTTCGTTATCAGCTCCGATCACGCGGACCTCTTTTTCATTTATCTCTTCGTTGATGAGTTGTTCTTTTGTGCTGATTGTAAAGCACCGCCTTTCTGAAAACAAATCGTTTTATGCAAAACAAAAAGCGTGATAAACTGCAATGCAGATTCACTCACGCTGTACAAATATTACAGACGGAACTATGCTGTAGCCCGTCGGGAATTTCTGTAATTACCTCATTGAACAGCCTTACGGCGTAAATGGGTGAGAGTGCTTCTCTGCTTTTGTTTTACAATTTAATTTACTTGAAGATTATACAACATTAAAGCGGCGTTGTCAATAGGGAAAGTGAAATTTTTTCGGAATTTTGCTTCTTTACTGCAACATTCCTGCCCGATGTACCGAAATATGCAACTCAGAATGCGGTCGAATATTCCGAGAACGGCGGCAAGGCACTCATCAACAACTTTACAAATGCTTTCGGCGAGAGCTTTGACAAGTCGGTACACGAAATCTCAAACGTTATCGGTGAGGGAAAGATCGCTATCGGCGGCATTGACTTTGTGATAACGAAAACTGCCGAAGCGTTTGACATTGAGATACCCGAGATCAACGCGGTTTATACTCATATGCTCGGTCACGATTGTCACTCCATCGTAGCAGGTGCCGGTCATGCAGACGCTATCATCGGTCAGCTGAACGGCTATATCAAAAAGGGATACACACTGATACTTACATCGCACTACACGCCCGAAGATTTAAAGGACGCAGAAACTAAGATCAAGTACCTTGAAAATCTCAAGAAGATAGCATCTGATTGTGCAAATGCCGATGAATTTAAGACAGAGGTAAACAAGCAGTACCCCGATTACAGCGGTGCTGACTATCTCGATATGACCGCAGGCTTCTTCTTCGCATAATAGTTCTTATGCTGTTCAATTACAATTTATAAAATCACATAGGGTTGTTGAATAACATTTCGACAACCCTATGACTTATGAGGTGAGATTATGGACTATCAGGAATATATCGTAAACGACATTCACACGGTAATAGCCGCGACAACGGACAAAAAAGGACTGCCTGTTACCTGCGCCATTGACATAATGGACTGTGACGATGACGGATTGTATTTTCTGACGGCTAAAGGCTTATGGCAATGTAGCGAACCGTGTTGCAACAAAACCTTTGACAACGAAAGCGCCGTGCGGACTATGGTAAAACAGCAGCAGCATATGAAGATCCCCGACTGTCTTATCCCGAGATGTCCTCACTGCGGCAAGCCTATGGCTATGAACCTGAGATGTGACGACAGCTTTGTACAGGACGAGGGCTGGTATGCCGCCGCAGAGCGTTATGAGGAATTTATACGCAGGCATAAGAATCTTCACATTCTGTTTTTGGAGCTCGGCGTAGGATTTAACACCCCCGGCATAATAAAATATCCGTTTATGCAGATGACGGCGAGAAATCCGAAAACGGTTTACGCTTGTGTCAATATGAATGAGGCGTATGCACCGAGGGGGATTGGCGACAGGGCGGTTTGTGTTGACGGGGATATCGGTGATGTGATCGAAAGCTGCGTTAAGGGGCAGACTTAAATATAAGTAAAAATAAAACGACTAAGTGTGTTTCTTAGTCGTTTTTGTGTTTGCGGAGATAAGATAACTCTATAAATCCCGATTTACCTGTTCAGTATAATTATGAGCCGCAGCAAGAAAGCCGCGGCTCAACGTTATTATATTATCATCGCGTTTAAACTCAGGCGATAGCCAAAGCTGTTACACTGAACATACTAGGACCGTCTGTGGTCTTAGGAACGATCTTTACAATATGCTCGCCTGCCGTATCAAAGCTCTTAAGCTGTGCGCATTCAACATAGTTGCCCCAACCGCCTGTGAAGTCAGCATTCAGTGTCGTTACAAGCTCATCATCTATATAGATATCAGCTGTACCGCCCGCCTTTGTGTACTTGCCGTAAAGGATGCCTATCTCCTTTGCGTTCACCTTGAAGGTGAGATTTGTTGAGCTTAAATCCGTCTTGTTTGAGCCCTTGAAGAACCAGTAGCCGTCAAAGCCGCCGAAGTTTGCTTCGTTCACTTTGAACTCGCCGTTCATTGTAACTGCGTCACCTGCCTGTGCAAGTGTCAGGAGAGAGCCGTTTTCAAACGATGCTTTCGTAGCGGGAGTTGAGAAGTCGCTCTCGTCACCGCTTATGCTGTCAATATCCTTGTCGACATCTGAAATATAAGCCTGAAGAAGCTGTGATACTATCTTGTGACCGGGCACGTTGGGGTGAATATCATCGTCAGAGATATCTTTCCACATAATATCGCCGTGCTTGATCGTATCAAGGATAGTGTTCTTGTACGATATCATAGGCAGATCGTAGTGCTTTACGATCTCCGCGTGCTGATCCTGGAAGCTTGTGCCGTTTTCCTGTGTTGTAGCTATTGTAATGATAGCGGGATTTGTTGCCGACTTCCAGATAGTTCTCAGCAGGCTGTCGTATGAATCCTTGTTGCGCTCTGTGTTTTCTGTTGTATCATTTACCGAGAACTCAACAAACACAAGATCCGGATTCTTCGACAGAAGATCTGCGGTTGCTCTGTGTACACCGATGTATGAACCGGTAGCGCCTATTCCCGCATTTACATAGTTCACTTTTGCACTTGAATATGTCTGCTGTAACCAGTCAGCTGTAAGCTTTGCATAGCAAAGCTCATTTCCGGCGCTTGTGCCCTGTGTGATAGAGCCGCCGATAAAGCCTACCGTTACCTCCTCACCGTTTTTGAGCTTCTTTATTACATTTGCAAGTCTTACCTTGTTACCCTCGTTAAGACGCGACATATCTATCATATGCTGTGTAAGATCGCCGTCCAGAGTGTACTTTGTATAATTTGTCTCCAAGTCCTTTGACTCCTCCTGTGAACTGTCGTCTTTGCTTTCTTCTGCGCTGTTGTCAGAGCTTTCTTCTGCGGAAGATACGTCTGACTCTTCTGCTTTGCTGCTTGTTTCAGAGCTTTCGGCTGCCGATGATGCCGAACCGCTTCCGTTGCCGCTTGTTGCATTGCCTGCACAACCTGTTACAGATACCGCAAGAGCGGCTGTAATGAGTATCGCAAGTATTCTTTTCTTCATATTACTGCCTTTCCTTAAACAAATTTAAGTTCTGTTAAGCGATTTTTAGGTAATCACTCACACTAATATATCACTATTTTTACCGAATGTCAAGATAAACAGGTAAAATTTTCTGAGCAATTTTTACATAATTCAGTTGAAAACGATGGCGTAATATGTTAAAATAAATACAAGCCGATTTTACTTCGGCAGTATGATAAAATTAAGCGAGGAATAAGATAAATGACTGATAAGAAGATAATCAGCCCGGCAAACGAGGCGTTTTCGTACATGGGCAGGATCGATTTTTCAAAGCCGGACAGCCCCCTGTTCATCTATGCGGGAAGTATGGTGAGCACAAAATTCACAGGAACATCGGTCGGAATGATGATTTTTCCACACCTCATATATAAAGTAACGTGGATCGGCGTGATAGTAGACGGTATCCAATACAAGTTTGACCTGAACCATTCCGATACTCCCGTATACATTCCGATAGTTGACGGACTTGAGGACGGCGAGCATACTATTACCATATTCAAGAGAACGGCCGGTTCGCATCACTACTTCAATTTCTGCGGACTCATGATCGACAGCAACGCAGAAGTAAAGCCCGACTGTCACAAATATGATATGAATATCGAAGTATACGGCGACAGCGTATCTGCAGGCGAGGTAGTAGAGGCAGTAAACTATTGCGAGCATACCGACCCCGAGCATATCAACCAGTTTGATAACAGCTGGTTCTCATATTCGCTCCAGCTTGCGAGAAAACTCAATGCGCGCATAAACTGCAACGCACAGGGCGGTATTTCGCTTATAAACGGCGCAGGATATTTTGATAACTATGTAGGCATGGAAACGGTTTATAAGCAGATGGGCTACGAGCCGCACTTTGAGCTTACCGACTGGGATTTCTCGCGCTTCACACCCGACTATGTAATAATCGCGCTCGGTCAGAATGATGCAAATCCCGACCCAAAGCGTATATATGAAAAGGAATACCGCGAAAAATGGAAGACGGTGTATAAGAATATGGTGCTTGACCTTAACGAAAAGTACTGCGGCAAGGCAAGATTTATAGTCATCACTACCGTTCTTATGCATGAACCTACATGGGACGATGCACTTGATGAGATAGTAAACGAGCTTGCTATGGATAATGTCAAGCGCTTTAAGTTCAGAAGAAACGGTGCGGCAACCCCCGGTCACCCCCGTATCCCCGAGCAGACCGAAATGGCAGATGAACTGTACAGCTTTATCACTTCTTGGGAAAAGTAATTGTAATTTTGCACAAAAAGCAAGGTTGAAACAAGGCACAATTCATAAAATCATCACAAATCTATTGAAAGCTTTTGGGAATTGTGCTATTATTAAGTTATTAAAATATAATGTTAGGAGTATCTGTTATGGCTATTAACGTGCCTAAGGAATATGAAGTTCCGCTTTATCTTTTCCATCAGGGAAAAAATGCCGAAGCGTACAAACTTTTCGGTTCTCATTTTACCGAAAAGAACGGTGTAAGCGGTGTAGTTTTCAGAGTCTGGGCTCCGAAAGCCGCTGATGTCTGTGTAGTAGGTGACTTCAACCACTGGAACCGCGAAGAAAACTATATGAACAAGATAAGTGACGGCGGTATCTGGGAGCTTTTCATTCCGGGACTCAAAAAGTTTGATAACTACAAGTACAGCATCAGGACTGCCAGAGGTCAGATAAAGCTTAAAGCCGACCCATACGGCTATCATATGGAAACTCGCCCGAATACCGCTACAAAGGTATATGACATTTCCGGATACAAGTGGAAAGACACAAAGTGGATGAATGATAAAAAGACAAAAGATGTCTACCGTTCACCGATGAATATATATGAGGTCCATCTCAATTCATGGTTTACAAAAACCGACGAGGAAGAGCTGTTCAGCTATATGCAGCTTGCGGAAAAGCTGGTTCCCTATGTAAAGGAAATGGGTTATACCCATATTGAGATGATGCCGATAGCGGAGTTCCCGTTTGACGGTTCGTGGGGATACCAGCAGATAGGCTATTACGCTCCCACATCACGTTTCGGAACACCGTCAGACTTTATGGAATTTGTCGACTACTGCCATACTCACGGAGTAGGCGTTATCCTCGACTGGGTACCCGCACATTTTCCGAAAGATGCTGCCGGTCTTTACGAATTTGACGGCGATTACTGCTATGAGTATTCCGACCCCAACAAGCGTGAGCACTACAACTGGGGCACAAGAGTATTCGACTGGGGCAAGCCTGAGGTTCAATCGTTCCTTATTTCAAATGCCAACTACTGGCTTTCGGAATATCATATAGACGGTCTGCGTGTAGACGCGGTCGCATCAATGCTCTACCTTGACTACGACAGACAGGGCGGTGCATGGACACCTAACAAGAACGGCGGTAACGAAAACCTTGAAGCGGTCGATTTTCTGCAAAATCTCAACTCGTGTCTGTTCTCGCATCACCCCGGACTTCTTATGATAGCGGAAGAGTCAACCGCATGGCCTATGGTAACAAAGCCTGTCGATATCGGCGGTCTTGGCTTCAACTTCAAATGGAATATGGGCTGGATGAACGATATGCTTGCGTATATGTCGATGAGCCCGGAATACAGGCAGTACAACCATGACAAGCTGACCTTCTCGTTCTACTATGCATTCTCCGAAAACTACATACTTCCTATTTCGCACGATGAAGTAGTTTACGGCAAATGTTCAATGCTCGACAAGATGAGCGGACCGAGAGAAAAACGTTTTGCATCGCTGAGAACATTCCTTGCATATATGACAGCACACCCCGGTAAAAAGCTCATGTTCATGGGACAGGAATTTGCGCAGTTCAAGGAGTGGAACTACAAGACGGGTCTTGACTGGGATATCCTGAAATTCCCGGAGCACGCGCAGTATCAGGCGTTTGTCAAGGCGATGAATAAATTTTATCTTGACAACAAGTCGTTGTGGGAGATAGATTATGACTGGAGCGGCTTCAGCTGGATATCAAACGATGACAACAAAAACAGCGTGATCGTTTTCAGACGTATAGCCTCAAACGGCGATGAGCTTATCGCCGTATGCAACTTCCTGCCGAACGAGCACGAGCAGTACAGCTTCGGCGTTCCTTATTATGCAGACTATAAGGAAGTGTTCACGACAGACGACAAGAAATTCGGCGGCGACAGTGACGGTAATGCTTCATATACCGCAAAGTGCGAAGGAATGCACGGACTTGAATATTCAATAACAATGAAGATACCGGCAATGTCCGCAGTGTTCTTGAAGCCCGTCAACAAGCGCAGTCCGGAAAGCGACAAGCCAAAGCCCGAAACGGCAGAAAAGCCTGCAAAAAACGCAGAGGAAAAGCCGGTGAAAAAGGCTGAAACACAGACGCGGAAAACGGCAGAGAAAACCGTCGCAAAGCCCGGAGCTTCAGCAAAGAAACCTGCGGCAAAAAAGACAAACACGGCGAACCGTAAGAAAAAACGGAACCGCTGAGAAATAAATAACGGAGGAACTTATTTATGAAACATGTAAAGAAGGAATGCGTAGCAATGCTGCTCGCAGGCGGTCAGGGAAGCAGACTGTATGCTCTGACAAAGGACATGGCTAAGCCTGCCGTTCCTTATGGCGGCAAATACAGAATTATCGATTTCCCGCTTTCAAACTGTGTAAACAGCGGCATCGACACGGTCGGCGTACTGACACAGTATCAGCCGCTCGTACTTAACGAATATATAGGTAACGGTCATCCGTGGGGTCTTGACAGAGTTCACGGCGGTGTACACGTGTTACCTCCTTATGAGTCATCTTCAGGCAAGTCGTGGTATGAAGGTACTGCAAATGCGATATATCAGAACATCAGCTTCATCGACAGATACAACCCCGACTATGTGGCAGTGCTTTCGGGCGACCATATTTATAAGATGAACTACAACAAAATGCTTGAATTTCACAAGTCACACAAAGCAGACGCAACTATCGCAGTTCTTGAAGTGCCGTGGGAAGAAGCTTCACGCTTCGGTATCATGAGTGCAGATGAAAATGACATTATTTACGAATTTGCGGAGAAGCCTGCACAGCCTAAGTCTAACCTTGCTTCAATGGGTGTTTACATATTCTCTTGGCAGAATCTGAAAAAGCACCTTATTGCCAACGAAAATGACGAGGGCGCAAGCAAGGACTTTGGTAAGAACATTATCCCTGCAATGCTCGCAGAGGGTAATAAGCTGGTGGCATACCACTTTGACGGATACTGGAAAGATGTCGGAACGATCGACAGCTTATGGGAAGCTAATATGGATCTGTTAAATCCCAACGTTCCGCTTGACCTCCACGACTCAAGATGGAGAATTTACTCAAGAAACCCCGTAATGCCTCCTCACTATGCAAGCCCTCAGAGTGTTATCCAGAACTCACTTATTTCAGAAGGCTGCAACATTGAAGGTCACATAGACTTCTCTGTACTGTTTGCAGGCGTAACCATCGAACCCGGTGCAGTCGTGCGTGACAGTATCATAATGCCGAACACCACGATAAAGAAGGGTGCGGTAGTTGAATACGCTATTGTCGGCGAGGATTGTGTAATAGGCGAGAACGTCAAGGTCGGCGCAAGACCCGAATCTATCGAAGATAAGGATACATGGGGCGTTGCGGTAATCGGACACGGCGTAACGGTAAGCGATAATGCGGAGATCAAGCCAAAGGCAATGATCTCGGCTAACGTGTGAACGGGAGGAGAAAAGAGAAATGGCTAATATGGCAAATGTACTCGGTCTGATTTTTGCAAATATGCACGAGCAGAGCGTAGCCGATCTTACAAAACAGCGCACACTTGCAAGCGTGCCTTTCGGCGGCAGATACAGGATGATAGATTTCCCGCTGTCAAATATGGTAAACAGCGATATCGACAATGTTGGTATAATCACAAAAGATAACTACTTATCGCTTATGGATCACTTAGGCTCAGGCGATGAATGGGATCTTTCAAGAAAAACAGGCGGAATGCACCTGCTTCCCCCTTACGGCAACAGCAATGCCCTTTACAGAGGCAGACTTGAGGCTATGGCTCAGGTAAAACCCTTTATAGAAAGCTCAAATGCCGAATATGTACTGCTTTCGGATACCGATGTAGTAGCAAATATCGACTACAGACCTATAATTGATTTCCATGAGAAAAACGGCGCTGATATCACTGTAGTTTACGGCAGAGGAACATTCACAACAGAACAGACGATGACAAAGACTGTTCTGGCAGTCAACGCAGACAACGTTGTATACGATGTTCTTATCCGTCCTGAAATCAGCGGCGAACACAATGTCAGTCTCAATATGTTCGTTGTAAGCAAAGACTTCCTTTTAAATGAGATTCGTGATGCCGAAAGTCGCAATCTCTACAGCTTTGAGATTGACGTACTTCAGAAAAAATTACACGAGATAAAGGTTCTGGGTTACAAGTTTGAAAAGCCCTTCGCCCAGATCGACAGCATGGACACATACTTCAAGACTAACATGAAGCTCGTAGACAAGAATTTACGCGATCACCTGTTTATGAGTGATGCTCCTATCTACACAAAGGTAAGAGATGACGCTCCTGCAAAGTACGGCATTGACGCAGATGTCAAGAATTCTCTTGTTGCCGACGGCTGCGTTATTGAGGGTACGGTTGAGAACTGTGTTCTGTTCAGAGGCGTAAAGATTGAAAAGGGCGCAAAGGTCAAGAACTGCATACTTATGCAGGATACGACAGTAGGTGCGAAAGCTGAAATGAACTTTGTTATCACCGATAAGAATGTCACGATCAGTAATTATCGTTCGCTTGCAGGAACAGAAAGCTATCCTGTATTCGTAAACAAGGGCGCAACGGTTTAAGCTTACAAGGATAATAACATTCTCTCCTATATAAATTTGAACGACTAAGAGCCGCGATCAAAATATCGCGGCTCTTAGTCTGTCGATAAACCTCTTGTATATATAAAAACGGGGTGTCGCTTATTGCTTGCTCTGTTGGTTTTGCGTCTCTGCAAAGTCAGCTGTTTGTGCCGTTGCATCGTGCAACGGCTTGATTCAGCTGACATAAGCGTCCTTGCTTATAACTTTTGGCAAGCAATCAAAGCATCCTTGCTTTGGGGCGAAGCCCTCGACAGGGACTAGGGGCGGTAGCCCCAGCAAAATAGCCCCGGCACGGATGCCGGGCGTGTATGCCCAAAGGCTCTGCACGATGCAGAGCCAACAAAGCATACACAGCCATTCACCAAGGGGAAGGGGTTTGGGGTTAGGGTTTGAGAATAAGCTACATTTTTAAAAAAACAGACTTTTTCTACAATCTGAAACCGCTCTGTGACGCAGGGCGGTTTTGCTGTATCTTCTTCCGAACAGTTCATATTGTAAATTTTACACAAACCGCATATAAAATTTCTCAGAAAAATTATAAAAAAGTTTTCAAAAAGGCTAAAGTTTAGAAAAATTACCGCCGATATAATAAATGTAAGGGTCACAGAGCCCTGTGCGGAGGCAGAGATAAATTCCGCAGTTCCGCAGTGTTTTGCAAAACAAACACCAATCGACCGAAGCTTAGCGCAAAGCAAGGTCACACTAACAAAAACAAGTCCCTATAAGGGCAACGACTTCCGAAAAGGATTTCGGGAGTACATTCAAGGAGGAAAACAAAATGGCAGGTATGGTAGTACAGCATAACTTAAATGCGATCAATGCTAACAACAAGATGAACATCAACGTTTCAGGTACAAAGAAGGCAACTGAAAAGTTATCTTCAGGTTATCAGATCAACCGTGCAGGCGATAACGCTGCAGGTCTGGCTATATCTGAAAAGATGCGTTCACAGATCCGTGGTCTTTCACAGGCTACAAAGAATGCCAACGACGGTATCTCTCTTATCCAGACAGCTGAAGGCGGCTTAAACGAAACTCACTCAATTCTTCAGAGAATGAGAGAACTTTCAGATCAGTCAGCTAACGGTACATACCAGGATGATACAGACCGTGAAGCTATCCAGCTCGAAGTTGACGCACTCAAGAGCGAAATCGACAGAATCGCTTCTTCTACAGAGTACAACGGCATGAAGCTCCTCGATGGTTCACTCGGCGGCTCAAAGGGTACAAACGAATACGGTGCTAAGTACGGTGTCGTTTCAACAGCAGATACTGATCTTATCGGTGCTACAATCACATCTAATATAGCAGGAGTTAAAATTACAACAGCTTATGCAGCATCAGGTAAGGGCGGCGAAAATGCCATTTGGTCAGCTGATGGTAAGAATCTTACTATGAACCTTGTTTCCGGTGAAACTTACACTCAGAAGGATATCGATAACCTGATCGCTAACGCTACACAGTCTAAGGATGCCGGTCAGACAACGGCTCCTGCAGAAGTTTCTGTTAAGCTTGCAAACGGTGTTATGACAGCTTCCAAGGCAGGCGAAACAGACGCTACAAAAGCAGGTCTTCGTGCTACAGGTTCAAATAGTGCCGATGTGCTCAAGCTTGTTGGTGATACAAAGAGCGGTGCTCACGGTTCATCTGACAGCATCACATTTACCGCTAACTCATACGGCAAGGCATATGATACAGGTATGGCTTCTAAGATTACTATATCTACAGACGTTGCAGCAGGTAAAGAAAATGTATCTGTTGAAGCGCCTGCTACCGCTGCAACCGCTGGTAACCCTGCTAAGGCTGCTGAAATAAAGCTCCACCTTTCAACAGGTAAGACATATACAGAAAAGGATATTGAAAACATCCTTAAGGAAGCTGGATATGACTACTCAGTAAAGCTGGAAGATACCAAGAATACTGATGGCGATGCAGACGGTAAGATTTACTTCAACGTTAAGGGTAATGCAGAAGTAGCTATCACAGACGGTGAAGGTGTTGGCAAGGATTCAGTTCCTAACAACGGTAAGGGTCTTACATTCCAGATCGGTGCTAACGGCGTTGAGGATCAGAGAGTTACTCTGAACGTTAACGATATGTCATCTTCTGCTATAGGTGTTGCTAATGCTGACGTTTCTACTCAGGACGCTGCAAATGCTGCTATCGATATGATCGATGCTGCTGTTAAGACAGTATCTATGCAGAGAGCAGGTCTTGGTGCACTTCAGAACAGACTTGAGTACACAGTTAACAACCTGACAACAACAAACGAGAACCTGACAGCAGCTGAATCTCAGATCAGAGATACAGATATGGCTACAGAGATGATCAACTACACTAAGAATAACATTCTTCAGCAGGCATCTCAGGCTATGCTCGCTCAGGCTAACCAGCAGCCTCAGGCTATTCTCCAGTTACTCCAGTAATCTGAGAACAGCGTGAGTTTCAGGGCTTAATATTTATAAATTAATGACTTGATGAGTTCGCCCCCGTGAAAACGGGGGCGGATTTTATTTTTGTGGGAAGTGGGGCCGTCGCCCTCACAAAGCAAGGACGCTTGTAGTCAGTCGCACACAGTCGCTATGCAAGGATGCATAAAGACAGCCACATAAAGCCGATGCACGATGCAACGGCACAAATGGCTGTCGATGCACAGATGCAACGGCACAAATGGCTGTCAATGCACAGATGCAACGGCACAAATGGCTGTCAATGCACAGACGCAGCGACACCAACGACTGACAACCCACATTGGGGCTGCGCCCCAAACTCCGCTTAAAGAAATATCGATGAGTTCGCCCCCGTGAAAACGGGGGCGGATTTTGTATTGGCTCTTGGCTTCCTCGACATTTGTTACAGAGCTAAAAGGGACAAAAACGCCCCGGTTTTCAAATGGAAGCCGGGGCGTTATTCTTTTAAATTACTGCTCTGTTACCCAAGGTGCGCCGTCTTTGGTAGTAAACTTGCCTGTGCAAACCTGAATCAGGTCTACAAGCCAGCCTATACCGCAACAACCGCCTGTAAGAAGCCAGATAATGCCTGTTCCTATTTTTCCTGCCATAAAGCGATGAACGCCAAGTCCGCCAAGGAAAAATGCAATAAGTATTGCCGCAGTTTTGTTCATAATAAAATCCTCCTGTTATTCAATCAGCCTAAAATATAACCATATTAACAGTGTGTATTTACACTGTAATACAAACACATTTTACCATACTCACGCTTTTTTGTCAACAGTGTGGCGTATAACGGTCGAAAAAAGGCGGGAAACGGCATAAAACCTATGACTGACGGCAATCAGGATTTAAGAGGAGTTAAGCATATTCCGCTAAAAAGTATTATACTTTGAAAACTGCCCTGCGTTCTTGCTCAAGTCAGTTTGTCTTATATCCGCTTGTTGTAATCTCAGCTATAAGCACACCGGTGTTATCCGTGACCGAAACACGATAATAACAGGTCGTTCTTCCGTCACGGACGCATTCAGCCGTTGCTATGAGCTTATCGCCCTTGGAGGCTCTTAAAAACGTTATATTTGCGTTTAGCGATACAGTGCCTATTTTCTCGTGGTTTGACGCTACCGCAAAGGCAAAATCGGCAAGGGTGAAAATCGCGCCGCCCATAACCGTTCCTGCCGCATTGCGATGGCGTGGTTCTATCTTCATACCGACAGTAGCCGTGTTTTTGCCTACCGCTTCGATCACTGCGCCGTTTTCCGTAGCGAAACGGTCTTTTGCGAAAAGCTCACGGATTTCATTCAGATCTTCCATCTTATTATTCTCCTGTGTAATTTTCTATCTTTGCGTATTGTGTGAAAATATCGGGAGTAATATTCGTCAGCGTGTCAAGCATACCGACATACAGCGAGCCTGTACCCTTTGCGGTTTCGCCTGCTATCTCGCCTACTGTGCCGATAAGCGCCGCCGCCGTTACCGCCGCATCAAAGCTGTCCCCGGTACAGCCGCACAGCGCCGCGACAAGCCCCGAAGCAAGACAGCCTGTACCGGTGATCTTGCTCATCATAGGTATTCCGTTTGATACAAGAGCAACCTTATCGCCGCCTGCAACGACATCGGTACTGCCCGTCACCATAACGGTACAGCTGAAACGCTTTGCCGCCTTTTTGGCAAGTGCGATCTTATCCTCAAGCGTTGTTTCGGCGCTGTCTACGCCTTTTTCGGCTTTCATGGTGATGGGGCTTGTGGAAAGCAGTGCGGATATTTCGGACGCGTTACCTCTTATTGCGGCAAATCTGAACTGACGGAGCAGCTGCATTGTGCTGCGCAGTCTGTTGTCGGTTGAGCCTGCACCTACAGGGTCAAGCACGATAGGCTTTGCCGTGTCCGCAGCCTTCTGTGCGGAAATCAGCATAGCGCGGAGTCTGTCCTTGCTGAGTGTGCCCATATTGAAAAGCACAGCCGACGCCTTTGCGGTTATATCCTCAGCGTCAAGCGGACTGTCCGCCATAACGGGAGATGCTCCCGCCGCAAGCAGTCCGTTTGCAACGGTGTTTGCGGTAACATAGTTAGTTATGCAGTGTACAAGAGGGTTCTTCTCCCTCAGTATATCGAGTAATGCGGCGCAATTTTTTATCATGCTGTCTGTCATGAGAAATGCTCCTTTATATATTGTTTTTATGTATCTGTATTACATGAAAATACCCGCAAGTGCGGTGTAGTACATAAGGGTAAGCGGAAGTGTCACCATAGATAATATGGTGCTTACCGCAAATATTTCGGCGCTGTAGCCCGCGTCCCTGTCATAGAGCAGGGCAAACATTGTACACATAGCAGCGGCAGGGCAGGCGGTAGCGAGTATGTTTACGCCCGCAACGGTCTGATCTATCTTAAATACAAGGCAGATAACGGTAAGCAGTGCAGGAAGCAGGAACAGCTTTACAAAGCAGGTATAGTAAAGTCTTGGCTTTTTCAGTGCAGGGATTAGCTTTACCGTAGCTATAGTTGAGCCTGCTATTATCATTGCGAGCGGTGTGTTGATATTTGCAAGGTGCTGTGCCGTTTCAAGGATAACGTTCGGGAGCGTGAAGTTGCACAAAAACAGGATAATACCGATTACTGTAACGATGATGCTCGGAGATAACAGCGACTTTATCATCTGCTTAAAGTTAGGCTTTCCGCCCTTCATCATAACAACTCCGTGCGTCCATGAGCAGAGATTGAACATCGTAACATACGCCGTAAGGCAGAACACACCCTCTGTGCCGTAAACGCCCTGTATCAGCGGTATGCCCATAAAGGCACAGTTTGAATAAAGACAGCTGAAACGCTCTATCAGCTGTCCCTCCCTGTCCTTACTGCGTACTATCAGCGGAACAAGGATAAACGCTATGACATAGCTTATTATCGCTATGAGGAACGATAAAAGCAGTGTGTTCAGCGTTTCGGGGTCGAACGGCTTCTGGTAGGATACCAGAATAACCATTGGCGTTGCAAAGTTAAGTACAACGGTTGAAAGTTTTTTTGTGCAGGCATCGTCAAGCAGTTTAAGCTTTCGACATAATATGCCGACACCTGCGAGCAGAGCCATTATAACGACCTGCTCGATAATTGCCCAGTTCATAAGTTTACCTCTTGTCTTTTGTTCTTTTTATTTTTCTTTGAATAATTATACTACTTAAAATCGGTAAAATCAATGTTAAAATACTGTAAAATGGGGTTTTATGCGGAAATTTCCGAGTTTTGCCCGCCAAAAATCCGTTACGGGCGTTGATTTGACACTATGGCAATACTGCACAAAAACAGACAGCTAAATTTGTGCACAATACCGCCCTTGAAATGAAAACGATTTACTGATATAATGAAGTTACGCAAAGGAATTTAAAACCCGTAAAACAGCTAGTTTACGGGGAATATAATATCAAGGAGGACTTTCTGATGAATTACGGACATTTTGACCTTGAAAACAAGGAATATGTCATCACAAGACCCGATACTCCCTCGGCATGGGCAAACTACTTAGGCTCACCCGAATACGGTGCTATCATTTCAAACAACGCAGGCGGCTACAGCTTCGTTAAATCCGGTGCAAACGGACGTGTTATCCGTTACCGTTTCAATGCTGTTCCCAACGACCAGCCCGGTAGATATGTATATATCAAGGACGCTGAGGACGGCGATTTCTGGTCGGCATCATGGGCACCTGTATGCAAGCCCTTAGACCAGTACAAGAGCGAGTGCCGTCACGGTACAGCCTACACTGTCATCACATCTGAGTACAAGAAGATCAAGTCTGAGGTTACTTACTATGTTCCCATGGACGCTACTTATGAAGTATGGGCTGCAAAGGTAACAAACACAGATACAAAGCCCCGTAAGCTGAGCGTTACAGGCTACTGCGAGTTCGTAAACGATCCCAACTATGAGCAGGATCAGGTAAACCTCCAGTACACCCTGTTCATCACAAGAACATACTTCAAGAACAAGTATATCCACCAGATGCAGAATGAGATATACAACCCCAACAGCGGACGTTTCTTAGGTCTTGCTTCAGCTAAGGTTGATGCTTACTGCGGCGACCGTGACGCATTTGTAGGCTCTTACAGAACCTACAGCAACCCCAAGGGCATTGAAGAAGGCTTAAAGGGCGACCTTAACTACAATACAAATTCCTGCGGCGCACTCCAGAGCGACATCGTTTTACAGCCCGGCGAAACAAAGGTTCTCACTTATGTTCTCGGCGGTCAGAAGACAGAGGCCGAAATTGAGGCTATCATCGCTAAGTATGAAAAGGATGGCGCTGTAGAGGCCGACCTCACAGAGCTTAAGAACTACTGGCACTCAAAGCTCGACAATCTGCAGGTAAATACTCCCGATGCCGACTTCAACAACATGGTAAATGTATGGAACGCATATAACTGCTTCATCACATTCATCTGGTCAAGAGCAGCATCGTTCCAGTACTGCGGTCTGAGAAACGGCTTCGGCTACCGTGATACTGTACAGGATATCCAGGGCGTTATCCACCTTGCTCCCGAAATGGCTAAGAAGCAGATCGTATTCATGCTCTCGGCTCAGGTTACAAACGGCGCAGGTCTGCCCCTCGTTAAGTACGATCACAAGGCAGGTCAGGAAAACCACCCCGACGAAAATGACGAAAACAGCGTATACGCAAAGCAGACAGGTCACCCCTCATACCGTGCAGATGACGCTCTGTGGCTGTTCCCGACAGTTTACAAGTACATCTCCGAAAGCGGCGACCACGCATTCTTAGATGAGGTTATCTCATATGCTAACGACGGCGAGTCAGGCACAGTATACGATCACTTAAAGAGAGCTATCGACTTCTCGATGAACCACCTCGGCAACCACGGTATGCCCGCAGGACTTCACGCTGACTGGAACGACTGCTTACGTCTTGGCAAGAAGGGCGAATCTACATTCGTAGCATTCCAGCTCGTTTACGCAGTAAAGATCTTAAAGACATACGCTCTTGAAAAGAACGATGCAGAGTACGCAAAGTACCTTGATGAAGTAAAGGCTAAGCTCGATGAGATACTTTCAGCTTGCTGGAACGAGGACAGATGGATCAGAGGCTATAAGGAAGACGGCACTGTTATCGGTCAGAGAACAGATCCCGAGGCTTCAATGTGGCTCAATCCCCAGTCATGGTCAGTCATTTCCGGCTTTGCAAGCAAGGAACAGGCTGAAAAGGCTATGGACAGCGTAGAAAGAGAGCTTAACACTCCTTACGGCGCTATGGTTATGTATCCTCCTTATGTCAAGCACGGCTTTGACGGCGCTCTTATGCAGTGCTTCAACAAGTGCACAAAGGAAAATGCAGGTATCTTCTCACAGCCTCAGGGTTGGCTGATACTCGCAGAGTCAAAGCTCGGTCACGGCAACCGCGCGTATAAGTACTGGAAGGAAGCCGCTCCCGCAACCTACAACGAGAACGCAGAGCACAGAGTTCTTGAGCCCTATGTTTACGGTCAGTTCGTTGAAGGTAAGGACAGCCCGTTCGCCGGTCGTGCTCATGTACACTGGCTGACAGGTACAGCTTCTACCGTTATGGTAGGTACTACAGAGGGTATCCTCGGTCTTAACCCCGAAACAAAGGGTATCGTAATTGATCCTTCTATCCCCTCAGAGTGGAAGGAATACACAATGAAGAAGACATTCAGAGGCAAGAAGCTGAATGTTACCGTAAAGAACCCGAACGGCAGTGAACACGGCGTTAAGAGTGTTACTGTAAACGGTGAAAAGATTGAGGGCAAGCTCATTCTCGACAGCATCTTAAAGGCTGAAAATGATATCGTTATCGAGCTTTGATCCTTATCACATATGAATTGATACGCACCCCGAAGGCTATGCTTTCGGGGTGTGTTTTTTTATGCAAAAAAATATCGGGGCGCAGGCGAAGCTCAATATTGAAGATTTTTACCTGTTGTGGTATACTGTAAAGCATCAGGATAAAACTAAGCAATAGGCACATTCGGATAAGGAGCTTATGATGTACGAAACCAATTCATATGATATAGCGATAATCGGTACAGGACCTGCAGGAATATCAGCGGCGATAAACGCGGCGATACGAAAGAAGAAATTTATCCTTTTCGGAAGCGAAAACCTCAGTGCAAAGGTAGAGTGCTCTCATCTCATTTCAAACTATCCCGCCTTGCCCGAGATCAGCGGCAAGGAGCTGAACGAAAGGCTTGCTGCTCATTTAAAGCAGATGGATATCGTGATAACAGCCGAGCGTATAACGGGCGTATATAATATGGGAAAGTACTTTATGCTGCTTGCCGACCAAAAGGAATACAAGGCGGACGCTGTGATCTTAGCAACAGGCGCGCAGACGGTAAAGGAGATCAAAGGAGAGCGGGAGCTCATAGGCAGGGGTGTGAGCTACTGTGCCACCTGCGACGGTAATTTCTACAAGGATAAAACGATAGCGGTTATCAGCGATAACAAGGAGAGCGAGGAAGAGGTCGATTTTCTGGCGGGGCTTGCAAGGAAGGTGTACTTTTACCCATCGTACAAGACCGATTATTCAAAGGAAAATGTCGAACATCTGACAAACCCTGCGGTAAGTGTTGACGGTGAGCGCCATGCAGACGGAATAACCCTCAAAGACGGCGCGCATATTGCCGTGGACGGCGTATTCTTCTTAAAGCAGTCGGTTTCCGCAGATGTGTTGCTCGGCGGTCTTGAAATGAGCAACGGCAGTATTGCGGTAGATCGTGATATGTCGACCAACATAAAAGGCTGTTTCGCCTGCGGCGACTGTACAGGAAAGCCGTATCAGATCGCAAAAGCCATAGGTGAGGGCAATACCGCACTGCACAGTGCAATAACCTATCTTTCCGCGCTTAAGAGCAAAATCGAATAAAAAGTAAGTCCCGCAGGTTTGATTTATCTGCGGGACTGTGTTGTATTCCGGCTTTTACACTGTTTCGGGTTCTTTTTCGGTTATAGAAATATTACCCTGATTTGCAATAACGGCTTTATCGTAAGCCTTTACCGAGTATTCCGTAACATTCTTTATCGTTTCACCGTCTATTTGCAACGCGGTAGGACGGTCAAAGCGTACGGTGATATCCTTGCCTGTAATAACCTCTACCATTTCTGTATGACTTATGTGTTCCCCCTTGAAGATCGATGGGAAAACCATAAGGGTTTTGAGTTTACCGCTTCCATGCATTACTACGACCGATAAAGTGCCGTCAGGACTGTTCCTCGTCTGCGCGGGTGCGGTCATCATACCGCCGCCGTAGAACCTGCCGTGCATTGTCGGGGCAAGCCACACTTTTTTGAAGCTGTATTCCTTGCCGTCAACAGTGATTACCGCATTTGCAGGCTTGAAATGAAACAGCAGCCCTTTGATTGCTATAGAAGTATAATTTATCGGCTTGTCCGATTTTTTTCGCAGTTCATCGCCGACCTCACAGCAGTAACCGTCTATTCCGTAGCCGATCGCGTTTATGAATAAAGTGCTTTTACCGTTAACGGTTACGGTAGGCAGACCCTTGACATATTCGTTTATCGGTATCGGCTTGCAGCCGGGCTCTTTGCCGAGGTCGCGCATAAAATCATTACCGCTTCCGGTCGCATAGAAATAAAGCGGGTTTTCATACGGATAGCCCTCGCTGTCATTTATAAAGCGGTTAAGCGTGCCGTCGCCGCCGCAGATTATAATAGCGCTTTTGGGGGAAATGCTGTCAAAGAATGCGCCATAGCTTGTTATATGTGTCATATTACAATATTTCAGCTCGTCATTTTTGTATGTTTCCGTAAGCTTTTTTGCCTGCTCTTCACCTTTTCCGTTACCAGCAAGGGGGTTGTATAATATGTATTTTGTGCTCATATCTGTTTCCTCATTTCAAAGCGGTAAACCGCCCTTTTGATATAGTATAACAAAATCGGGAGGATTTTGCAATATTTTGTCGTAATTTGTCAACAGATATAGCGAAAATTGTGGAAATTGATGCTTGAACCCGAGAGAAGTTGTGGGTTATTGCGCACTTTGGCGAATTACGGATTTCATTTATATGAACCGAAAAAGTCGTGTGATTTTAAAAGTTTTTACTGACTTTCGGTAAAAACTATTGAATTTTATAGAGTTTCGGGTTATACTAAATAAAAGGAGGCGGTGTTATGATCGTAAGACCACATTATTTGAACATACTGAAAACCTATCGTGATGTTCCGCTTGTAAAGATACTTTCCGGTATCCGCCGTTGCGGAAAATCGACCATTCTTGATATGCTGAAAGAGGAGCTGATCGGTAGCGGTATTTCTGCCGACCATGTGATTTATTTGCGCTATACATCGGAAGAACTGGACAATGACATGACGGCAAAGCAAATGTACCGTGATATAAAAGATAAGATAACTGACGACAAGCGGTATTATCTTTTACTTGACGAGGTACAGGAGGTCGCAGGCTGGGAAAGAGCGGTCAACAGTCTGCTTGAAGATACCGATACCGATATCTATGTGACAGGTTCAAATTCCAAGCTGATGTCGGGCGAAATATCGACCTATCTGACAGGGCGCTATATCTCGATCCCGGTATTTACTTTGTCTTTTGCTGAATATATAGAGTTCAGGAAAAAGGAATGTCGCACTACAAAAGAGCTTTTGAACGAATATATACGCATGGGTGGTTTCCCTATTGTAGCGCTCGGAAATTTTGATGAGCGTTCATCATATCAGATTGTAGAAGGTATTTACAATTCCGTCATTACCGGTGACATCACGAGAAGACATAACATTACAAACTTTGATTTGTTTAACCGTGTGGTAAAATATATCGTTGAAAATGTCGGAAAAACCTTTTCCGCAAATTCTATCGTAAAATTTATCAAGGGCGAGGGTCGTTCGTTGTCGGTGGAGTCGGTGTATAACTATCTTGGGTGGCTTGAAAAAGCTTTTGTAATCTACCGTTGTCAAAGGTATGATATGCAGGGGAAGAGCATTTTGAAAACGCAGGAAAAATTTTATCTTGCCGATGCCTCATTGAAATACTGCATTATGGGCTTTAATCCGAAATCCGTTGCCGCGATGCTTGAAAATATCGTGTATTTTGAGCTCAGGCGGAAAGGCTACAATGTGTACATCGGCAAAAACGCCGCAAAGGAAATTGACTTCGTGGCTGTACGGCGCGATGAGCGTATATATGTGCAGGTGTGCCGCAATCTCCCCGAAGAATCGGACAGAGAGGTTGCCAATCTGCTTGAGATCAATGACCATTACCCGAAATATGTGGTAACGCTTGATGAATTGGCGGGAGGTAACATAAACGGTGTGAGAATTGTTCATCTGGCGGATTTTTTGTTGAGTGAAGAATATTGAATTTCTATGAATTGGGAAGAGGTAATACAAAATGAACAAAAAAACATCAGCAACAAATTTCAGTAAAATAGACTCACCGCAGGATTTGATTAGTTATCTTAGCAACAGTAAAAAGCGGTTAACAAAGCAAAAGTCAAATGGTGCTCAATATGTATATCACTATACAAAGTTATCCAATGTCGTATCAATAATTAAAAGCAGATCTTGGTGGCTAAAATCCCCCGAGACCATGAACGATGGACTCGAATTTAAAAACATTTCAGAATCTCAACAATGCAACGCGGTGTTCTTTGCGAGTTTTATGTACGATTCAAGCGAAAGTATCGCTATGTGGTCGATGTATGCTCAACCATGGGAAGATGGCGTGTTTATACGCATACCTGTTGAGATATTCATAAATTGGATAAAAAATACTAAAACAATTTATCCGGTGTTTTATCCTGAAAATAAAAAGCCGGTATTTGGAAAATCAGCTATTCCCTATGAAAGATTATCCATAGTGCGTGTTGCATATACTAATGCCGATACCGCACAATGTAAATCCGAGGAAATCTTGGTATGCGGGAAAGCGGAGAACAAGTTATTAAAAAATACGTCTCATTTACCCGATTTGGTGGGCTATATTAAAGATATAGCATGGGAATATGAGCGTGAAGTCAGGGTGCTTGCTACAGTAAATAAAAGTATAAATTGTGGAGGATTGGCAATTGAATTGCCGGACAATTTTATAGATTCCATGGAAATTGTGGCTGGTCCGCGGTTTTCAGGTGATTTATCTAAAAGAATAAAGCAAGAAGTTCACCGACAGTTTACTTTTAACCGTAGTTTGTTTTCAGACAAACTGAATTGGATTCCATGTGATAGTTGTCCTGAAAAAAGTAAATGCAACAACTGTCCGAACGCCAAAAATATTTGCTTATAATTTTATTAACTTAAACAACCGATAAAATTTATTATTAACGATTTTATACATACCAAACTAAAGCTCGCAGACCTTTGATATCAAAGGTCTGCGAGCTTTAGTTTGGTGCCGATGGCGGGGGTCGAACCCGCACGGTATTGCTACCAACGGATTTTGAGTTATTTGCTTCATACGGAATATGAGCGAATTTGAAATCCTGTGGAGGTCGTTGTCGGACACCAAAAAGCTCGCAATTACTGGCTGTTTTGATACTGATGTGTGAAAAAGCTCCGTTTCGTCTGACATTTCCGCACTTTCCAATTTTGACGGGAATTTTGAATTTTGGAGGGACATCGGAGGGATGTAACCCCAAAACGGAGCACAACAACACACGCAATAGATTCATAAATCACAAACAATATTATACGTATTCCTCTGCCATTGACAACACATTTTCCGAAAAAGAGGTACTGCTATGAAAACACGCGCACACTATGAAAAACTTTTTGCACCCTATCCCGATGTTGTGACTTTGGGCGGGATGTTCGCTTGGAGGAAGACGGCATTTTCGGTGACAACGGCTATGTGCGGTCAAACGGCGGCCGCTTCGTGAACATCTACGACGGCGACATTGAGAACATCCCGGAAGAATATCGGATCAGTTCACCTGCCGTTCCTGTTCGTTCCGCAATGCAGCGGCAGGCCGAACGATAAAATTTGCACCTTTGATATTGCATTGCGGTTTGGGTATAGTATAATAAAAACGATAAGGAAGTGAGCACCGTGAGCGACAATTATTTTGACCTGCCATCCCGCATCGAGGACGCCTTTGCGGAGATCGACAGTGATATTGTGATGGATCTGCTGAATACCGACGAGGACTACGCCGCGCTTTCCGACCGCATGGATAAGCTGAAAACGCAGTACCCCGTCATTGACAAAATGAACGAGGACAGCGGCGAGATCCGCGTGACCGCAGATGAGCATCGGGCGTATGTGGACTATCTGAACCTTGCCCGCCAAATGGAGGACATGGAGCGGCAGCACATCTACTTCCGCGGACATACCGATGCCGTGGCGTACCTCAAAGAAATCAAAGCGATCTGACGCAGACGGCACGGAAACCCCGTGCCGTTTTCTCTTATTACTGCCTATGCAAAGCGGATATCTGCATATAATCCAAGAATTTATATGCAGATAAAACGAATGGCGCCTTGTTTTTCTGCACATAATATGCTATAATTATGTGCAGAAAGGTTGGTGCAGTATGAGAAAATTTGATTATTCCTTTTTGAATAACGGTTTGCTGCCTGCAAACCTTGTGAACCTCACTTCCAATATTGCAGCGCTCAAAACCATGGCAGGCGTGCGCAAGGACGAATACACGCAGATTTTTACGGAGCTGGAAGCTGTCGCAAAGGTGCAGTCCATTAAAAGCTCCAACGCCATTGAGGGCATTGTAACCAGCGACGAGCGTATCGCCGCCATTGTCAATCAGAACAGCGCCCCGCTGAACCACAACGAGGCGGAAATCGCCGGGTACAGAGATGCACTGAATGAGATCCACTTGGGATATGAACATATTGACTTCCGGCAGCGTGACATTCTGCGGCTGCATGAAATGATGATGAGCTTTGCGGGCTATGAGTACGGCGGGCAGTACAAGACGGACGACAATGTGATTTTGGAAGTTGACGCAGACGGAAACCGCCGTGTCCGTTTCCGTCCCACACCTGCAAGCGAAACCCCAAAGGCAATGGAGCAGTTGGAGCTTGCCTATCTGGATGCCCGAAGCGATGCAAATATCAATCAGCTTCTTTTGATCCCCTGCGTGATACTGGACTTCCTCTGCATTCACCCGTTCCGGGACGGCAACGGCAGAATGTCCCGCCTGCTGTCGCTGCTCCTGCTGTACAAAAACGGCTTTGACGCCGGAAAATATGTGTCATTTGAGGAGCAGATCAACAACTATAAGGCGTACTATTATGAGGCGTTGCGGCAGTCCTCTGCCGGGTGGGACACAAACGAAAATTCCTATTTCCCCTTTATCGAGAATTTCCTGTCCACCCTCTATATGTGCTATAAGGAGCTGGACAAGCGATTTGTGGTGGTGCATGGCAAGAAGATCACGAAAAAGGCTCGTGTGGAAGCGACCGTGCTGAACAGCCTGACCCCGCTTTCCAAAGCCGAGATCTGCAAGATTCTCCCCGATGTCAGCCCCACAACCGTCGAAGCCGTCCTTGGTGCCATGGTCAAGACCGGTTCGGTAAAACGAATCGGATCAGGCCGGACAACGAGATATATCAAGGTGTGAGGTTGAGCACCATGAATAAACAAATGACTAAGAAAAAGGCTAAGACTAGAGTGCAATATTGAAGACATTAATGGAGATTTTTAAAGAATAGGTTACGTTTGTATACGATGATAATCAACGATTCGTCGTTATGGAGGTAGTCAAATAGGAAAGGAGTTTTTTGAAATGAGCATTCAAAATCCTCCAAAGATGGGTGACACGCTATTTTTGATGCATAGAGAGGTGATAGTAATAAAGGTGTACACATTATTTAGACTTGCTATGGTACGCTATTTGGACGAAATGAAGGAATTTTGTGTGGATGTTTGTGCCTTATCTCAAGAACCAGACTTTACAAATTCAATTTCGTTAAAAATATTAGGGGGGAAAATGCTGTGAGTAGCATCAAAAGCTTTATTGAAGGATATATGACTGGCAATGCATGGGAAGACTTGTGCGTTCGATGTTATCGTATTCGCTATCAAAAAGATAACTACACCGCAATTCCTGCTACCCAAGGGGGTGATGCTGGTATAGAAGGTTTTACATATAAAGGTGTTGTCCACCAGTGTTACTGCCCGGAACGAGATTATTCTGATAATGAACTATATGAGCATCAACGCAACAAGCTTACTGCAGATATAGAAAAGCTAAAGAAAAACGCTGATAGACTTAAAGCTCTCGGAGTCCCGCCTGTTGTTGAGTGGCATTTTAATATTCCAGAATATAAGGACACTCGCATTCTTGCACACGCTGAAAGCAAACGTCAAGAAGTAATTAAAGCCAAAAAAGATAAACCGTCTGACTATACACACATCGCAGATGATTTTCAAATTGTCATTAAAACTGCAGAAGATTTCGCACCGGAAATAAGTTGCGTTATTCGTACATCTTTATTAGATATGCGACTTAATCTAGCTATTGAAAATTCGAGTAAGCCTGATTGGTCAAAATGTGATTCTGAAAAAGTTGCAAATATACGCAGAAAGATCAAGGCTATCATGCTTGTTGACGACGCTGATGAAGCTTTAAATGAAGTCGTCGGAATTTATGTCGACTGCTACATAAGCGGTTTGGAAATTCTGAATGATTTGCGGGTGCACTTTCCAGAGATATATGAGGAAATTTACCGACTTGAGCAAAGCTATAAGCGTGAAGTGTCAATTAGGACTCTCATGAATACAGACAAAACTATGAATCGCACTTTATTTGATGCAATTCTCAATGAGTTTCATTCCAAACTTGAACGAGATTTTTCTTCTAGATTCACTGAAGCATCCATTGGCGAACTAAAACAAGATTTAATTGCAAGTTGGCTTGCAGACTGTTCAATGGAATTTAGGGGGTAAGTAAATGAGAGAAACTCCATTAGAATATACCGACATTGTTTTCAACGCAAAACCGGATGCGGTTCCGTATAATTACCGTATCAGCTATAAGGTCACGCAATTATGCTTAATTATGCGAATTTGCGGTCGAGGAGATGTTTGCTCGCTTATAAAGCTTCACATGATTTCGTTTGCCTTAATTTCTCAGGAGAACATGAGAAAGCTTGTTGATTTTGCGGACGGGATCGGTAGTGCGCCAATTGTTCGTTTTGATCCATCGGTTAACCGTGCTCTAACATATGCAATAGGATATGAGCTAATAAAACGACAGCAGAATGCAAAATACAAACTAACTGACCGTGGTAAGCAACTTGCAGAACAGATAAAGGTTGTTGGAGATCTTATGGTAATCGAAATAGGTGATTTAAATTTGCTAGCGAAAAAGTTGACTGAAAGAAAAGTCGAAGAAATAGTAGATAGGTGGAGAATAAAAGATGCTGAGAATCAATAGATTACGGGTTGAAATTAACACCGTTAAAGGTGTGTATGGGATCGATAAAGCATTTGAAGATGGGTTAAACTTTATAGCAAGCCTTGAAAACACGTGCGGAAAGAGTTCAATCCTTGCGGCTATTTATTATTGCCTTGGCTTCGAGCAAATCCTTGGTGGTGCCGGTGGAATCGGAAGCAAAGTTCTCACATCTGCATTTAAAACCGCCATTGAGGATAAGGGTGAGCCTTTAACGGTAACCGAGTCTGGAGCTTATCTCGAAATCAGCAATGGAATTGAAATTCGAACAATTTACAGAAATATTAAATCAGAAAGTAAAGACAATCACCTCGTAACAGTTTATTATGGAAATTATGATTCAATAAGCAACAATGAAACATTATCTGAAGATTACTATGTCAATATCCAAAATTCTGCAACAAGCGAAAAGGGGTTCCATACATTTCTTGAAGAGTTCCTTCACATGGAACTTCCTTTAGTTCGTACATCGGATGGTAATGAGCGAAAATTGTATCTTCAGATGATTTTTGCCTCTATGTTTATTGAGCAAAAACATGGCTGGTCAGATATTCTTTCTGGTATGCCAGTATTCGGAATCCGTGAATCGAAGAAGCGAATTGTAGAGTATATATTAGGATTGGATACATTAAAAAACGAAAAGGAACGAGACCGCCTTAACGCAGTAAGAAGTCAGCTTGAATACAAATGGGGGCAATTGATTTCTGATTTTGAAAAAGCTGTTCATTCAGAATCATGTGATATTTCAAATCTCCCAATCCATCCGCGAGTTTTATCGGACATTGATTATTCAAGAATAGTCGTTTCGGTTTTGGGCGCTTCCTCTATTGAAGAGGAAATACAATCTCTAAATAATGAGTATGATGGATTGCGCCAATTGAAGCCCCTTGTACGTGATAATTTTGATGCTCTTAACACTGAACTGTCAGAAACACAAACACAAATACTTGTTTTTGAAAGTCGATCACATAAAATAAATAGAGACTTAGCAAGTTACGACGAAGCAATTAAGCGGCTAAATGCAGATTTGGCACTGGTAAACTCAGATATCCGTAATAATAATGATGCTGCACGTCTTCAAAAATTTGGCTCTGAAGCAACAGGCGGAAATATTTCAGCAGATATTTGTCCCGTTTGCAAACAGCATATCCAAGACAATTTGCTTGATGCGGAAGCTGCAAGCGGCTTTATGAGTATCGAAGATAATATAAGGCATCTTAAAGAGCAAAAAAAGATGTTAGAATTCACATTAGGATGTCGCAAAGAATCTCGAGAAAAACTCAGCAGAGAAAAAGACGATCTCGAAGTAAGGCTTCAAATGCTACGACGATTAGCACATACACTTCGTTCGGATTTGTTTACAACCACAGATACAGAAGCCTCTGAGGCAATTATGCTTAAGCGGATAGAGATTAGTAACCGCATCGAACGATTGTCAAAATTGCAAAATACCATTGTCGCTTTTACTGAACAATTAAAGGAATTATCTAAAGAGTGGAATATATATCTTGACCAAAAGAACAAACTTCCGAAAAAAGATATCTCAGAGTCAGATGTTGAAAAAATTGTTCTCTTGAAGAAGCAATTTATTGATAATCTAAAACGATATCACTACAGTAGTTTGTCGAGCTTTGACGGAATTGATATTTCCATTAATTCATCACTTCTACCCACTATTGATGGTTTTGACATGAAATTTGATTCATCTGCTAGCGATGGTATTCGTGTAATCTGGGCTTTCACAATGGCACTGTTACAGGTTTCTATTGAGAAAGGAGGTAATCATCCTGGCATTATCATTTTCGATGAACCTGCACAGCAAAGCATTGTCCCGGAAGATATGAAAAGCTTTATTGAGACGGTTGTGGAGATCAAAAAGCCATTCCAAATCATTACTGCTATTACATTAAACAGCCAAGAACTGATTAATATTATTAATAGCTTAGATGCATCAAGTCACCATACAATTCAGATTGAGGGAAAGGCATTTAAGGCATTATAGGCAGAGGTATCAAATTTTTGAAGTTAAGGAGTTTGATGAAACTCTGTACCATTCCTTTGAAAGCATAAATGATATATAGTCGTGCACCGTTGCGTACATAGCCGAGAGGTTTTCTAAATGAAAGCCCCTCGGCTATTTTTATTTCAGAATGGAGGTGAAAAAGTATGCCATATATCCCGCCGGAGGTGGTGGAGAAAGCCCGTGAAATGGATTTGCTGACCTATCTGAAAAGCTACGAGCCGCAGGAGCTTGTTCATTTCGGCGGTAACACTTATTGCACCCGTGAGCACGACAGTTTGAAGATTTCAAACGGCAAATGGTGTTGGTTTTCCCGTGGAATCGGCGGCTATTCGGCGCTGCCGCAGCGACAATCAAAAACCTGCTGACAAAAAGGTATGCGGTCACGGTAGAGATTCAGCCGCCCCCGCAGGGCAAGGATTACAACGATTGTCTGTGCCTGCGGCTGGGACTGCCCATTACCAAACGAAAGGAGCGAGCAAAGGAGCGATAACAAATGACAGAACTATTGAATACGGGCAAACGAATCCGGCATTTTCGTATTCTGTGCGGTATGACGCAAAAGGCGTTAGGGATAGCGGTTGGTTTTCCGCAGGACAGCGCCGATGTACGAATCGCGCAGTATGAATCCGGCGCAAGAACGCCGAAACAAAATCTGTTGTATCAAATGGCAAAGGTGCTCGGCGTTTCTCCCTCGGAACTTACCGTTCCCCGTATCAAAAACAGCGACGAATTATGCTGTTTATTGATTGCGCTGGAGGACGAGTGCGGTATTAAGTATTCTCCGCAATCCGATAACGCCAAAGCGATTTATAAATCATATAAAAAAGGAGTAAAGAACGATGAAAACCTGTGAGGTTAGACGGCAAGAGCAAGATCATCCAAAAGGATCGGACAAAGACGAAATCCAGCTACCGCAGTCTGCCGCTTGTCCCACCGTTTGAAGAATTGCTGCACCGTCTGAAAGCACAGCAGGAGTTGAATCAAAAACTATGCGGGCGTTCCTATTGCAAAAAATACACCGGTTATATCTATGTCAACGAGATCGGTGAACTTGTGAAGCCCGGCTATATCACACAGCATTTTCCGCTGATTCTGCAAAAGAACGGTATGCGGAAGATTCGTTTTCACGATTTGCGGCATAGCTGCGCAAGCCTTTTATATGCAAACGGTGTTAGCCTGAAAGAAATTCAGGAGTGGTTAGGTCACAGCGATATTTCGACCACCTCAAACATTTACACGCACTTGAATTTCACCTCAAAGGTCGCGTCTGCCAATGCGATTTTAGGCGTATATCCCTCCGCTTAATGCTCTATGTCCCTCCAATGTCCCTCCTAAAATCAGCCTGAAAATGGAAAATTTGCTGATGTGCGAGGGACGCTATTAAGAGCGCAGGGCATAAAGAAAAGCCCGCAAACCCCGATATATCAAGGGTTTACGAGCTGTTAGGGTCTGGTGCCGGTGGTGGGACTCGAACCCACACACCCTTGCGGATAACAGATTTTGAGTCTGTCTCGTCTGCCAATTCCGACACACCGGCATTTATATTTTTAAGTCGTCTCCCGATGTCCTGTCCGAGAAATCGGAGGGACATCGTGGAGGGACATTAAAAGCAAGTTACATATTCAGTTTTCAAAAACCTCCGTAAAATCAAGGGTTTACGCCAAGGTGGTATGAAACGGCGTTGTGGATTTTGAGTCCGTCACGTCTGCCAATTCCATCACATCGGCTGATATTGTCTTTGTGAAAGCGCACTGTGTCACAAAATAACGATTTCACAGTTCGATTATTATATCATAGCAGAAAAATATTGTCAATAGATTTTCACCATTTTCCAAAATTATTTAGTGTTTTTTTATAAAAAGCCCTTGACAATTTGTTGAAAATGCCTTAAAATTATTATTGAGTAAATTTCTATTATAACTCTCAGGAGAGTTGTTTGCCGATGTAAAGAAAAAGCATTCGGTCGACAGCGATCCGCTTATTTTACATATATACAATTAAATGTTGAAATGTAAAATCAGCCGTGCAGGCACATATGCAGTTTTGCGGCGGCGTGACACGGTAATTCTGAAAAGGAGGAACGCTAACCCATGGAAGTGTGGCTTGCAGTTACACTCTGTGCGGCGGCATTCGTAGTCGGAGCGGCGATATTCGGTTTTGTAATGTACAAAATGGGTATCGAGCATAGAAAAAAGACGGCAGAAGCGCAGATAGAATCTGCCGAAAAGGAAGCGAGCAGGATAGTATCCGAAGCTAACGAAAAAGCTCAGGCAACAAAGAAAACCGCACTTGTTGAGGCTAAAGATGAGATCTTTAAACTCAAAGAGAACAACGAAAAAGAAATTCAAAGACTGAAAAACGAAACAGACAGGGAACTCAAGGAGCGCAGAGCGGAGGTTACACGCTCTGAAAGAAGACTTCAGCAGAAAGAGGAGAATTTAGACAAGAAGAACGATAAGATCGAACGACTTGAAGAACAGCTCCAGAATAAGAACAAGAAGGCTGAAGAAAAGCTTGCGGAAGCAGAATCTATCAAGAAAAGCCAGATGGATATACTTGAGAAGATATCCGGCTTTACTCTGGATCAGGCAAAGGAGCATCTGCTCAGTATGCTTGACAGCGAGCTTTCACATGAAAAGGCGGTCAAGATAACAGCTTACGAACAGCGCCTGAAAGACGAATGTGACGAAAAGGCAAGACAGTATATCTCACTTGCTATTTCCAGACTTGCCGCAGATACGGTATCTGAAGTTGCAGTATCGGTAGTACCTCTGCCTAACGATGAAATGAAGGGCAGAATAATCGGTCGTGAGGGTCGTAATATCCGTGCGCTCGAACAGCTCACGGGCGTTGACCTTATCATTGACGATACTCCCGAGGCTATCACACTCTCATGCCACGATCATGTAAGACGTGAGATAGCAAGAATAGCGCTTGAAAAGCTTATTCAAGACGGACGTATCCATCCCACGAGGATTGAAGAAACGGTTGAGAAGGCAAAACGTGAGGTCGAACTCAAGATCAAGCAGGAGGGCGAACGTGCCGTTATGGAAACGAACGTCAACGGTCTGCACCACGAGCTTGTAAGACTTATCGGTCGTCTTTACTACCGTACCTCTTACCGTCAGAATGTACTTAACCATTCTATTGAGGTCGCTCATCTCGCAGGTATTATGGCAAGTGAACTCGGCGTTGACGCAACTCTTGCAAGAAGAGCAGGTCTTTTACATGATATAGGCAAGGCTCTTAACCACGAGATTGAAGGCTCGCACGTTCAGATAGGTGTCGATGTCTGCCGTAAGTACAAGGAGAGCCCCGAGGTTATCCACGCTATTGAAGCTCACCACGGCGACGTTGAGATACACTCTGTTATCGCCGCTCTTGTACAGGCTGCCGACGCAATAAGCGCCGCACGTCCTGCCGCAAGAAGCGAGAACTATGAGAACTATATCAAGCGTCTGCAGAAGCTTGAAGAGATATGCAGCTCTTACAACGGCGTTGAAAAGTCGTTTGCTATCCAGGCAGGTCGTGAGGTAAGAATTATGATCAAGCCCGAACAGGTAAACGATGATAAGATGATAGTTCTTGCAAGAGAGATCTCTCAGCGTATCGAGAACGAGATGGAATATCCCGGTCAGATAAAGGTACATCTGATAAGAGAAAGCAGAGCTATTGATTACGCGAAATAAGTCATAGACACATAAGAGCTGTTGCATAGATCTATGTAACGGCTCTTTTTGTACAAAGAGGTATTCTTATGAAGAAGAGATTAACGGCAATACTTACGGTAATGGCGCTTATGCTGACAGGCTGTGCGGGCAATGTCACATCAGGCACAGACAGTCAGGGTGCACAAAGCAATGTATCCGATGGTTCGAACAACGGTACAGCACCTGTACCAGATACGGACGACTCTCGCTATGAGATAATCACAGCAACTGAGATGGCGGAAAAAATGGGACTCGGCATAAGTCTTGGCAACACTATGGAAGCGTATGAGGCTACCGATTGCGAGAAGATGTCTTACGAATGGATCCCCGTTGTCGGCGGAAATGAGCCGCAGGACTATGAAACCTGCTGGGGAGCAGATGTCACAACGCAGGAGATCATCGACGGAATGAAGGCAGAGGGCTTCAACACTGTGCGTATTCCTGTGTTCTGGGGCAATATGATGGAGAATGACGGTACATATACGATAAACAAGGAATATCTTAAGAGAGTTAAGGAGATCGTTGACTACTGCGAAAAGGCAGGCGTGTATTCTGTTATCAATATCCACCACTTCGATGAGTTTATCATAAGGCGAAACGACCTTGACAAGTGCAAGGAGATATTCACGCATCTGTGGACGCAGATAGCCGAATACTTTGCGGACTACCCTTATACACTGGTTTTCGAGGGATATAACGAATATCTGGGCGGCGATCAGTTCGACTCAAACGGCAACCTTAAGGCGCAGTCCGATACCAACGCGTACAAGATGACGAATACGCTCAATCAGGCTTTTGTAGACGCGGTGAGAGGCACTGGCGGATATAATGCACAGCGCGTGCTTATCGTTTCGGGGTACTGGACGAATATCGACAAGACAACTTCATCAAGGTTTGAGATGCCGGAGGATCTGGTAAACGACCGCCTTATGGTGTCGGTGCATTATGTTGACAACTCTATGTACTGGGCGAACAAGATCGGCGGAGAGGAATGGCTGAAGTACATCGACAGCCAGTGTGCCGAGCTTAAAAAGGCTTTTCTTGACAACGATATCCCCGTATTCATGGGCGAAACGACCTCTACATATCCGCAGGAGAACTTTGCAAAGGACGCGGAGTACACCGACTCTTCCGAGTGTCTGTCGATCGTACTCGGAAAGCTCACAGATCTTGGTATAGTTCCGGTCATATGGGATACCAACAGCCATTTCTATTCGAGGACAACATACAAGATAGTGAACAGCTCGGACAGGAAGGTTATAAGGGAATATGCGGATAAGCTGAGCGCGACTCAGCAGGATTGAGTATATTGAGCTTAAAATAAGATGAATATAAAAAGGGGTTGTGACATAACCCAAAAAGAAAAAGTGAGCCGAAGCGCAAAAGATAGTGCGCACGGCTCACTTTTTTGATATGTGGAGAAAGTCTGTCTTTAGTGCAATTCTGTTATATCGTATTAGAAATTCAGGTTGATAGCAGGCTATCGATAGTTCTTTTGGTCGGGTAGTATTTCTCGGGTTTGCTATTCTGCGCAATAATGTTGCTGCTATGAACGAGGGAAAGAATCAAAGGGAACAGGTGCAACGGCACAAATGGCTGACGTGGCAGGGACACACCGACCACAAACGACCGCGATTGCAACGGACGCAAAACCATACAAGCACACACAGACCCTCACCGAGATATAAAGGTTTAGTCAAGTGCGATTTGTGAAACAGAATCATTGGGATAGTGCGGGATTGGCGGTGTATGTACAAGTAGTGATAATCGGGACTGCGTTAGATTAAAAAACGGTGCGAGCAACAAAGCCGTTTTTAATTTTTGAGAGATTATATGAGAGTTATTTGGGCTATTTTTGCAAAATTGTCGTTGGTTTCACAAAAAGGGGTTGACAAATGAAGATATTGGTATATTATTAAATTAAGCCATGCTCACACAGAAACTAAAGTATAAGGAGGGTGTTTTATGAAACTGAAAAAGTGGTTTTTAGCTATTGCGGCTTTCGCGGTTATGGCGGTGGTGTGCGCCGTTGGAGCGGGAGCGGAGTGGTACAGGGATTATGAGTACGACGAGCTTGCTGACGGCAGCGTGGAGATTGCGTATTACTTTGGCAATACGGAAAAAAATGTTGATATACCGGAAAAAATGGACGGAAAGAGCGTCACGAGCATTGGCTCTAACGCTTTTGGGGGTCACACAAATCTTGTAAATGTAACGATACCGAATAGTGTTAAGAATATATGCAATGATGCTTTCAGAGATTGTTCAAATCTTACAAGTATAACGATACCGAACGGATTGACAAGTATAGGCAATGAGGCTTTCAGCGGCTGTGCAAGTCTTGCAAGTATAACAATTCCGGACAGTGTGAAGAGCATCGGCGATGGAGCTTTCGAAGATTGCGCAAGTCTTACAAGCGTAACGATACCGGACGGTATTACCGAAATAATGTATACCACTTTCTGCGGTTGCAGAAGCCTGACAAGCGTTTCAATACCGGACAGCGTAACCGCTATATTCGGCGGTGCTTTTGCCGAATGCACAAGCTTGACAAGCATAGCAGTGCCAAATAGTGTGACAGTTTTAGAATCGAGTGCTTTCTACGGTTGCTCCAGCCTGACAAGTATAAATATACCAAACGGTGTGACCAGCATACAGGAAAGCACTTTCAGCGGTTGCACGAGTCTTTCAAGTATAACACTGCCGGACAGCGTGAAAAGTATAGGCTATTTTGCCTTTATGAATTGTACAAGTCTTAAAAGTATAAAAATACCGGACAACGTGACGAATATAGGCTGGTGGGCTTTCAGCAATTGCAAAAGTCTTACAAGCGTAACAATACCGGAAAGATTAAATGATATAGGGGCGTGGGCTTTCAGCGGTTGTTCAAGTCTTACAGGATTTAAAGTTTCGGCGAAAAATTTAAATTATGTTTCTGTAAACGGCGTTTTATACAATAAGGATAAAACCGTTATAATACAATATCCCGCAGGAAAAAAAGATAAAAGCTATAAGATACCTGACGGTGTGGCGATTATAGCAGGCGAAGCTTTCAAATATAGTGCTAATCTTACAAGTATAACGATACCGGATAGTGTGGAACATATAGGCGACAGTGCTTTTTACAATTGTGCAAGCCTTACAAGTATAACAATACCGAAAGACGTAACAAACATAGGCGATCAGGCTTTCCGCGGATGCATAAGCCTTACGGAAATTAAAGTTGCCACCGCAAATTCAAACTTCGTTTCTTTAAACGGCGTTTTATTCTCTAAGGATAAAACCACTCTGATATGTTATCCCGCCGGAAAGAAAGATAAAAGCTATACGATACCTGACGGTGTGACAAACATATATTGGCGCGCTTTCAGTGATTGCACAAGTCTTACAAGTATAACAATACCGAAAACCGTAACAGACATAGGCAGTTTGGCTTTCTGCAGTTGCATAAGTCTTACGGAAATTAAAGTAGCCGCCGGAAATCCAAACTTCGTTTCTTTAAATGGCATTTTATTCTCTAAGAATAAAACTGCTCTGATATGTTATCCCGCTGGAAAGAAAGATGAAAGCTATACAATACCTGACGGTGTGACAAGCATATATGAGCGCGCTTTCAGCGATTGCACAAGTCTTAAACGTATAACAATACCGGATGGTATGTCGACTATAGGCGGAAATTCTTTCTTCGGTTGCGCAAATCTTACAAGTGTAACGATACCCGGTAGTGTTATAGATGTAGCCGAACAAGCTTTTGGCTATCATTATGACGGTAAAAATTTTGGGAGTGTCAAATACGACAACTTCAAAATCTATTGCTACAATGGCACAGCCGGTGAGAAGTACGCCAAAAAATACGGTTTTAAATATGGACTGCTTATCAGACCTATACTTGCTGAAGTAATGGGAACAAAACTCTCCGGCAGAGCGGCAGACGCGCTATGTATCGACTGGATGAAAAATGCAAATGCAACCGGCTATATCGTTGAAATGTATCAGAACGGCAAATGGACGCGCGTTGGCAAAATAATAGGCAACGGTACAACAACATTCAGAAAAGCGGGACTTAAGGCTTCAACCGTTTATAAGTTCAGGGTCAAAGCCTACAAGATGTACGGACGTGATGCGGATTACGGTGCGTACAGTGCTACAGTTACCGCAAGGACAAATCCGTCTGTTATAAAGGGCGCAAAGCTCGGCGGAAGAGCCGCTGATGCGCTGAGGATAAACTGGACTAAGAATGCGAGCGCTGACGGATATATAGTTGAGATGTATCAGGGTAATAAGTGGGTAAGAATTGCCAAGATAACAAACAATAACACAACCACTTTCAGAAAAGCGGGACTTAAGGCTTCGACTGTATACAAGTTCAGAGTGAGAGTCTATAAGATGAGCGGTAAGACAGCGCTTTACGGTAATTATAGCGCTACAGTAACCGCAAGGACAAATCCCTCGATTGTTAAGTGTGTTAAGATCGGCGGTAAGGCTAAGGACGCTTTAAGAGTGAACTGGGCTAAGAACACTTCCGCGCAAGGTTACATAGTAGAAATGTACAAGGGCGGAAAGTGGGTAAGAGTTGCTAAGATCACAAACGGCAACACGACTACATTCAGAAAGTCCGGACTTGCAAAGAATACAACGTATAAGTTCAGAGTAAAGGCTTATTATATGAGCGGTAAGACGGCGCTTTACGGTGGTTACGGATATGTGAGTGGAAAGACCGCGGCGAAGTAACGGCTACTGAATAAAAGTTAATAATAAGACCGGGCGTCGATGGGAAAATCGTTGCCCGGTCTTTTGTGGTGGGCGGCGGGTCGCCGCTGACAATTCCGCCTTTAGGAATGACGGCGATCTTCATAGTAAAGTTGAACGGCGGGGGTGCACGAAGCGAGTTTGTAGAGTGCGGGTCTGTGTGTGCCTTGCTTGCCCCGCCCGTTGCACTTATCTTTAATCGTTCATCGAGCTTTTTAATCTGTCAACTATCAGCTGTAAACAAAAACTTAAATTTCTTTCAAATTGCTTCCGTTAATCACTTAGAAACTTTATTCCCCACAAGCAAAAAAGGATACCGCAAACTTAAAACATTTGCAGTATCCTCTTAATTATATCTGAGTACGCAGTAGCATATTGTGCCCGCCGATAACGTAACTGTCCGCCTATTGGCAACAGTTAAAACGGCGAATTTGAAGCGGGTCACACCCGCCGCTATTTCAGGTATTTGGCGACATCGGCGGTGGGCGCGGTGGTTTCGGGGGCGGGGTCGCCCGAGCAGTCAAGTACATAGCCGCCTACGGAAACACCGATTATTTCTCCGTTTGCGTCAAGCGTCAGCGTGTAGCCGTTTTTGTCTGCCGTGCCGCTTAAAGTCAGACTGTCATTGCCCTGTTTTACGGTGACATTCTCCGTTGCTCCTGCGTTGTCAATACAGCTTGTGATAAGCTCTGCCGCGGTGGTGAACTGCGGAGAGTTTTCGCTGTAATTATACTCTATGCCGTCAAGACTGTACTTTACGTTTGTGCCGTCATCTGTTACAGTAAGCCCCTTTACGCTGTCGGGAGAGTTGAAGCAGACAGTCCATATATTATCGCAACGTTCAAGATTTACCTCGGCGGCGATACCCTCGCAGGTAAGTCTGCCGCTGAGTGTGATATTGCCGCTGAGATCCGGGCTCTCCGCCTTGTTGACAGTCTTACACGAAGCGCAGACAAAACAAACGGAAAGCGCTATGGGAATAATGATTTTTCTTTTCATAATACGTCGTCCTTTTGATAAGATAGGACAACGCCGGCGCTCAGGCTATACCGTAAAATTCACGCAGGATATACGGATAGAGCGCAGGTAGCTCTGACGGCAATATTCCGCTCATACTTCTGTCGCGCGCCGCATACTGTGCGGAAAGGCCGAAAAGATATGCGCCCAGCCGCACGGCATTCTTTGTTTCTATGCCCTGTGCCAGCAGCCCGCCGATCGTTCCGGCGAGCGTATCTCCGCTTCCACCCTTTGCCAGAGCCGCGTTGCCGCTCATATTGACTGCTGTGAAGCCGTCCGGGGCGGCGTATACCGAATATGCGTCCTTAAGCAGAATATGTACGCCGTGCTTTTCGGCAAAATCCTTTGCTACGCTCAGCTTATTATGCAGTATATATGCGGTATCATATCCGCTGAGGCGGCTGAACTCCTTTATATGGGGAGTGAGTATGAGCCTGCCTGTGTTGTCCCTCAGCTCATTTATATGCGGAGCAAGAGAATTTATGCCGTCTGCGTCAATTACTACCGGACAGTCGGTATTTTCGATAAGGCTTTTAAGCAGGCGGTAGGCTTCGTCACTGTTGCCGACACCGCAACCGAAAAGTATCGCCGAGGCGGTCTGCGCATTTTTGCACAGCTTGTCGGCACAATCGGCTGTCAGCGCCTTACTGCCGAGCGGCAGATAGATGCACTCATGCAGAGTGTTTGCTACGCTTGCTGTCACCTCGCTTACAGACGCTAACGTGACAAGTCCCGCACCTGTCCTCAAGGCGGCGTTGGTTGACATCCACGCCGCTCCGACACAGCTTTCACTGCCCGATACATTAAGCAGTCTGCCGAACGTGCCCTTGTGAGTTATGCGGCTACGGTTGACAAAATGTGACGCTAAGGAGTCGCCGTTAAGCTCAGCATCGTACTCGGTGTAGCAGCTCTCGGATATGCCTATGTCAAGCAGGACGATATCGCCCGAATATTCACTGCAAGGAACATAAAGCTGACCTGTCTTTACCGCGCCGAGGGCAAATGTCATATCGGCACGGAATGAATATTCATCGGCACTGCCGTCACTTGCGTTACAGCCCGAGGCGATATCTGCACAAAAGCGCAATGCCGCGCTTTCGTTACAGTAGGAGAACAGCCGCCTGATATCGGGGTGAAGCTCACCGTGAAAGCCTGTGCCGTATACGCAGTCGGCTATAACACCGCACTTTGCAATTTCTGCGAGTACACTTTCGGGTTCATCAGGGTAGCTTAATACGCTTTCGTAATCGGCGCGGTACTCTTCAAAGCATTCTTTGGCAAGATCGGTCTTGGGGGACGCTCCTGTCATAATTATGGTCGGCGTGAAGCCGCGCTTGCGAAGATTATGGGCAAGCGCGAAGCCGTCACCGCCGTTGTTGCCGCTTCCTACAAGCACTGCTGTGCGGCAGGGCTTTGCTATGCGCGAAATGTGACGCGCGATCGCAGAGCCGACATTACGCATAAGTACGCCGCAGGACGTGCCTTTTTTTTCGCATATTGCTTCGGCTGTTTTCATCTGAGCAGGAGTTACTACAAATTGTTTTGACATACATATTTCCTTTCAGAAAATGGCAGGTGAGAATATACCTCCCTGCCATATGCGGTATACCGACAATTGATGCCGGTATCAAATTCAGTTGTTCTTGCTATCGTCATTTTTGTCATTGGATTTTTTGCCTTTGACAAAAATCTTTTTGATATCCTTGAGCTCGTGCTTTTCCTTTGCCTTTTTCATATACGGCGGGTGGGGGAAATACACAGGCTCGTTTGTTTCGGCATCGATATGATGAATGTCGCGGTATTCGTTGGAGTCGGACGGGAGCTCCTTCTTTTCAAGGCGGTTTTTAACCCTGTTCTTTGTAAAGCTGTAGATAACTGCGAACAGCGGGATACCGATGATAAGTCCGACAAAGCCGAACATACCCTGACCGACAAGCATACCGAATATTACCCAGAAGCTGGAAAGCCCTGTAGAGTCGCCGATGATCTTAGGAGCGAGGACGTTGCCGTCTACGTTCTGGATTATTACTACCATAATGGTGAAATAGATGCACTGGATAGGATCAACGAGCACAAGCAGAAGCATACACGGGATATAACCTATAAACGGTCCGAAATACGGGATAATGCAGGTGATACCCATTATTACGCCGCAGAGCACCGCGTAAGGCATATTGAATATGCTCATAAGCAGGACATAGACCATGCCGATAATGAAGCTGTCTAAAATCTTTCCGGTAATGAACTGCCCGAAAGACTTGTTTATTTCACGCGTGCTGTTGATGATCCTGGTAGCGACTTTGGGTTTGAACAGACAGTAAAGCACCTTTTTGAACTGAGCAGCAAAAAGCTCCTTGCTGTTGAGGAAGTAGATAGCTATCACAAAGCCGAGCAGCAGGTTCATCAGAACGCTGATTATATTCATAACGTTTGACGAGATCAAATTCCAGATATTGTTCATCTGAGGAAGAAGCTCGGTAGACAGCCAGCTGTTGAGCATATCGGAAATGCCGCCTGTGAACTGAAGGACATATGCCTCGACTTCGGGGTAGTTTCTTAGGGTCTGCGATACCCAGTCGCTTACCTGCGTGACATAGGTCGGCATATTGTTTACGAGCATTGTGATAGTATCGATAAGCTGAGGGAGCAGCACCCAGATTATACCTGTCAGTACGAGCAGGGCAAGTATCATGGTGATCGCTACGCTCATTACCCTTGCGACTTTGCGGACGGGGAACGTCTTTGGCGGCGGCTCTTCGCCCGGATGCTCACGCTCAAACTTCTCGCGCTTTCTGTCCTGGACAGTATAAAACAGTCTGCGAAGACACGGCTTTTCGATAAAAGTCGCTATCGGGCAGAGAATATAAGCAATGACAAAGCCGTAAAGTACGGGTGTCAGGATCGATAAGAATGAGAATATGCCGCCAAGTATTTCTTTGATTTGCGAAAGACCGAGAAAGAATACTATTGCGGCGGCGATAACGAGGAATGCAGTCACTCCCCAGTAGAGATATTTCTTATCCCATTTGAAATTCATTACATCACACCTTTATTTTGATCGTATCCGACCTTTTTGGAAGTTACTGCTTTTATTATAGAATTATCGGCGGAAGTTGTCAAGGGTATACGATGAAAAGTGCACAAATGTGTGCGGATATTGAAGAATAAAAACGACACTGCTTACGGTTAGGTAAATTCATCAATTTTCATAGGTCCTGCGGACCTATTTTTGCGCTGTAAAGGACTTGACAAGAGGCGCTTATAAAGGTATAATTAAATCAATAGTAAGCGTCTGCTGTAGTTGTGTTTGCAGTAGGCTTAATTTTTAACCGCATACACGGAATACTCTGAGGCAAGCAACGTTTAATCAAGATTAAAGTACGTTTGCCTCAAAGTTATTCCGGGGTTGCGTTGCACAAAGGTGCAGGAAAGGAAAGGTAAAACTATGGCTTTTATTTACTCTGAGCCCTCACACACATTCGGCGAGTATCTTCTCGTACCGGGTTATTCATCTTCAAAGTGTATACCTGCAAACGTATCACTGCGTACACCCGTTGTCAAGTTCAAGAAGGGCGAGGAAAGTTCTATCTATATGAATATTCCTCTGGTATCGGCTATCATGCAGTCCGTATCGGATGACAAGATGGCAGTCGCTCTTGCAAAGGAGGGTGGCATATCTTTCATTTACGGTTCGCAGTCTGTTGAGGATGAGGCGGCTATGGTAGCAAGAGTAAAGAGCTACAAGGCAGGCTATGTAAAGAGCGACTCCAACCTCGCTCCCGATATGACGCTTGCTGATGTGCTTGAACTCAAGGCTAAGACAGGTCACTCAACAATGCCCGTCACAAGCGACGGCACAGAGCACGGAAAGCTGTTAGGTATTGTAACAAGCCGCGACTACAGAGTATCGAGAATGGCTACAGATACAAAGGTATCTACATTTATGACACCTTTTGAAAAGCTCATAACCGCTCCCGCAAGCACAACACTTAAGGAAGCAAACGATATAATCTGGGAGCACAAGCTCAACTCACTCCCCATAGTTGACGATAACGGCGTACTTATGTACTTCGTATTCAGAAAGGACTATGAACAGCACAAGGAAAACAAGAACGAGCTTCTCGACAGCAAGAAGCGCTACATAGTAGGCGCAGGTATCAACACAAGAGATTACGCGGAGCGTGTTCCCGCTCTTGTAAACGCAGGCGCTGACGTTCTGTGTATCGACAGCTCAGAGGGTTACTCCGAGTGGCAGAAGCTGACCATCGACTGGATCCGTGCAAATTACGGTGACAGTGTTAAGGTCGGTGCAGGCAACGTTGTTGATAAGGAAGGCTTCCGCTTCCTCGCAGACTGCGGCGCTGACTTTATAAAGGTAGGTATCGGCGGCGGTTCTATCTGCATTACCCGTGAGCAGAAGGGTATAGGCAGAGGACAGGCTACAGCTCTTATCGAGGTATGCGAAGAACGTGACAGATACTTTGAGGAAACAGGTGTATATATCCCCGTATGCTCAGATGGCGGTATCGTTCATGATTACCATATGACGCTGGCACTTGCAATGGGTGCTGACTTTATGATGCTCGGCAGATACTTCTCACGTTTTGACGAATCTCCCACAAACAAGCTGTTCGTCAACGGCAGTTATGTTAAGGAATACTGGGGCGAAGGCTCTAACCGTGCAAGAAACTGGCAGAGATACGATATGGGCGGCGACAAGAAGCTCTCGTTTGAAGAGGGTGTTGACAGCTATGTTCCTTATGCAGGCAGCTTAAAGGACAATGTTACACGCTCACTGTCAAAGGTTCGTTCTACAATGTGCAACTGCGGCTGTCTTAACATTCCCGACTTCCAGAAGAACGCAAAGCTCACTCTTGTTTCTTCTACAAGTATTGTCGAGGGTGGCTCACACGACGTTATCCTCAAGGAAAACCGCGGCGCTCGCAGCGAATAATTGCGGTCGTTTGGGTTGCCGCGTCCTTGCGGCAACTTAGTTTCGACCGCTGACAAGCATCCGTGCTTGGCGGCGTGGGGCGCGGCAAATTCGCCGTTCTGACTGTTGCCGATAGGCGACAGTTACATTACCGGCGGACTTAATATGCTACTGCATATTCAATTAAGACATAATTAAAGGATACTGCAAACGCTTTAAGCTTGCGGTATCCTTTTCGCTTATGTGAAATAAAGTTTCTTATTGTGCATTTACGATATCACAATTTAGCTCCCTTGTGTAAAGGTGAGCTTCTGTTGCTGAGTTAAACTCAGCCAACTCTTGAGGGATTGTCAGCGGAGGTGTTGGCAAAGAAGGAAAGGTTCGGTGCAAGCGATCCTTCAGTCTTGCGACAGATAAGGCTAAGCGGATATTAACGTTATTGAAATCGCAAAGTATATCAATATTTAATATGGAAGAGCCTTGTCGCAATCCAGCTCCCTTTGGCAAGGGAGCCGGGAATTAGTGCTTGGCGGAGCATGTTGTTTTTTATCAAATTGTTAGAGCGGATAAAAAAACAACGCGGCAGTATAAAAAATATATAGCCAACACCGCTGAAAGCATATCCATACCGATAAGGTGTTAATAATTTCGTGAGTAAATCGGTGCAACTGCACTGTCACCGAAATTTCCAAAAACGCACTATCCCGAGATATCTGTACAGTCCCCCGGGTCGAACAGAGCGTCAGCGTCCCGCTTACGGCGGCTTTTCAAACGCAATCGTTTGTGTGTCTTATCGCCA
>ENA-OUUV01000078-OUUV01000078.1-human-gut-metagenome-genome-assembly--contig:-NODE-78-length-68005-cov-10.237586_pt1 | contig 68005 bp, 59 predicted proteins | sample MGYA00237952_ERZ548838 | MGnify/ENA primary metagenome ERZ548838 (study PRJEB26490, sample SAMN05194705) | human gut metagenome | biome: terrestrial biome; feature: human-associated habitat; material... | reverse complement strand
GGTAGAACACCAGCCTTCCAAGCTGGATACGTGGGTTCGATTCCCATCACCCGCTCTTTCAAGAAACCATTTATGGTTTCTTTTTTATTTTCAAACTTGCTTTTGCTGTACAGGGGATTTCAAAGGAACTTTCTATACAGCAAAAAAAGCATCGATTAAAATCTTTCGGTTCTAATCGATGCTTTCTTTTATTTATCCATGTATGATATTAGAATAAATCAACGGATCCTGTGAACTTATCATTAATCACATAATATGCTTTATAATCTTCTGGCTTTATGTAAATATTTAAAGTCTTGATGCATCCTGCTCTATGGCCTTCTGCAACAAACTGAGCCTTAACCTTGTCCTCAAGATTTGCAACACTTGCTGCATTTCCCTGGAACTCGACGATAAACTCGGTCTTTGCTGGCTCCTTAACCGTTTTCTTTGCGGCTTTCTTAACAGTTGCCTTTGCTTTCTCTACTTTCTTTGTGGCAGTCTCAGCCTTTGCCTCTGCCTTCTTTGCTACGGTCTCGGCTTTTTCCTCTACCTTCTTTGCTGTTGTCTCAGCGGCAGCTTCAGCTTTCTTTACAGTAGTTTCAGCTACAGTCTCAACTTTCTTAGCAGCGTCTTTTACAGACTCCTTTACTTCAGCCTTTACGTCTGGAGCCTTTGTTAATTTTACATCTGTACTTGCCTTGTTTACTTTTTTGTTCTGCATAATGCTTTCCTCCTAAACGAACAATTACTCACAAACTAAAAACTTCTCCATTGCAACTAGTGCTTCCTGCTCATCAGATCCTTCTGTCACAATATCAACTGACATTCCATCTGACGGATTGAAAGCCATAATTCCCATAATGCTTTTTGCATTGATGCGTCGATTATCACTTTCTAATGTAATATCACTGTCAAACTTACATGCAACCTGAACAAGTTCAGCAATTGGATTCTCGTGCTCCTTTGCCACATTAGAAACAATTACATTTTTCTTACTCATACGCTCTCCCTTTCTTACATGTATAACACACAAAAAAAATATATATCACTTCCAATATATTTGCAAGGTATCAACTGTATTTCTGTTAAAGTTTCACGAATCCCCTATAAAACCTCTGGTTGAATTGGTTATTTTTACAATAGTTATCTTTCCAGATATGTGAAGAATATATTTCCTGCATCCGAAAACCATTTATCTGCTTCATCGAAACTTTTCGATTTTGTTGTATGTGTTGCCGGGTCATAATAATAAATATGACTTGCAGAATATCCGGTTACAAGAACTGCACTGTTATTTCCTGTCATCGCAAATACCGGACTTCCCTCACTCACATAAAAGATAATTTCATCCACACTGCAGCCGGATACATCCAGCACCACGGCATCCTTTATTTCGTCTTCAATTACCTGTTTTGGTGTTGCACCGGAGTCAATCAATGTTTTTACACTGACATCATTTCCATGATATGTGAGCATTGCACTCACTGCCTGCACCACGGAAGAAGCATTTTTGTCTGCCTCATTTACCTTTATGTTTGCAAACGCATTCCTTGCAGCTTTGCGGGCCCGCATCCATATATACTGCTGCTGGCTGTCCACAACTACACCAAGATTCTCATTTGCACAAATAATCGCATCCGAAATGTTATCCGTTGCAAGTACCACATCACCTTTTTCATATACATAAAAGCGTTCGTTCTTGTCATTTTGATCGAAGGTCAATGTCCTTGGTTTTTCCAGCAACACGGATTTGGACGTGATCATTTTAATGCTCGAAGCCTTTAATGTTGCTTTCATTACCAGCTGATACTGTGTCTGCTTAATGTCTGTAGCAGTCTGTCCTACTGAGATTTTTGTCTCTGTATCCGCCGCACGATTCATAATAGAATCCACGCCTGCACTTGTATAGCGTCCATTCCTTTTTTTCATAAGCTGAATGGTAATGGTATAATCCTGCACACTGATAGATTCTACTTTTCCAGATTTCGGTTTGTAGTTCTTCACAATCTCATGACTGTCCTGCGAAGTTGACATAATTTTCAAATAATTCATTGGGAAGACAGTATTTCCGGCAGTTTCCACATTTACATTATTTTTCTTTGCAGCACCATAGATAAAATCATTGTTGATAAATCCAAGCGGCTGCAAGTACATATCCTCACTCTCTTTTATGTCATATACAGATTCATCCTGTAAATTCATCAAATGGATCGTCGTGCTTGAATATTCCTGATTTGCCTCTACCCAGGCAATGTACTGATTGGACTGCGAAATCTGATAGCAACTTTCTTTCAGCCCCTCAACGATGACTTTTTCCTTTAATGTCGTCAAATTGATACGGTACAGTTTTTCATCCATTAAGAGATATAAATTGCCTTTGTCATTTACGTACATCAGCTGCCCCATTTCGGCCTTTAGAATCTCATAAGACTGTGTGGATGGAATAAATACTTCCTCCTCCATCGTCTGAACCAGTCCATCATAGTGGTATACAGCTGTGCCGACCTGTCCTTCGTGATCCCCACGATTCATATATCCATAAACCACAAAGTCCACACTGCCAGCCTCATCCACACGTACAATTTTGATATCATGCTGATCCCAATCATCCCGGATATCCGTACCTTCCGAATCACGAAAACTGAACACCTGCACGATTTTCTTGTTAATTCGGTCAAAACACCACAGTTCGCCTTCTTGAACAAATGCAACTACCGTGCCTGTCTCATTCATAGCATATTCAATCTGTCCGTCTCTTATTCCAAGCTGTATACTGCTTCCGTCGGAAATAAAATTATTCTCTCCGCGGAAAATCTGGTTGGCCGTGCGCTCAAAATTCAGGACATACATGCGGCTGCTTGTCATACGCAGACGATAATATTCTTCTACGTTATAATATTCCGTCTCACCTTTACCATTTACATAAGATGCCACATAAGAAATCGTAACAACATTATAAGAAGTATTGATTTCTTTAATAGAAGCAACTGTCTCACCAATTTGTTTTGGTTTCAAATCAGCCCAGGTAATCTGTTTTAATGTACAGGTCAGATCTACATAATGAAGCGTCGTCGCATCTCCGGTGGCCGCATCCATATACTTCGGAATAAAAGTATCCGCATCATCCCGGAACGTGTAGTCATGAAACTGCAACGCAAAATCAACACATTCCTTTGCATAACTGTCATTTGTCTGCATAAGTCTGGTATAATAATAAATTTCCTTCTTGTCAGACTGTAACGTTACAATCAATATATATTCCTGATCTTCATCCAGAATATTCTGAATCATAAGGTCTGCCGTTACCTTATTCCCAGATGTTTTGTAATCGGTCACATTGCTTTTTGCTACAAGTCTTTGTCCATCCATACTGCGAATTTCAAATCGCATGGCATCGATTTTTTTCCCATACGTATGAACAATAACCGGAAGAATACGTGTATCGTCCACAGGTGTAATGGAATCCCGCATCTGTGTGACATCCATCTTGTCGACATACCCATGCAATTCATTAATTTGATTGTCCCCCTGCTGGAAATATATCACCGGCAGTGTTGCCTTTGCCATTGTCGTAGTCATATCACGGTTATCTTTATTTGTTGTTATGCTAAATATAATAATCGCCACGAAAAAAAGTGCTACAAGCACAATCGGTTTAATTACTTTCTTATTCATTGATCTGTCTTTCCTTTACAGTGCAAGGCACGCCTTGCACTGTCTCTATTGTATTTATTACCACCAGCGTCTGCAACGGCGATGATGACAACGTCTACGGTATAATTCTGTTCCAAACAATACACCTACCATACTGCAAAGCCAGTCATCTCTGCAATCCTGATGCAAAGGTCTGTGTTGCTGCCCCGCAAGCGCCATCGGTACCATCTCAAAATAAGATGGAACCGCCTGACTATGCTCCCCCTGCTGCTCTATTAATTTCTGATACAGCCGGTCAATTTCCATCTGGATCATCATCCGATCCGGTTCTTCATCATAAATTCTGCTTCCTTCATAGGCAAGTTCATCCAGTCGTTCTTCCACAAGTTTCATGATATCTTTTGTCTTTTCCGGATAGTAATTTTTCATTCGCTCGATATCCTTCTCATATTCCATCTCCGTCAGATACATATTCTGCATCGGGTATGTCATATAAAATGGAATTTTTGGATATAAATCACCGCTATAATCCACAGGCACGCTCCAATTTCTCATCAATATAGCATATGCGGCTGCATACTCTGCGGTTACTTTCTTCTATTCCATCGGGAAATCTTCTGGGTCATCTCCCGTCACAAATTCAGAACTTACATAACCTTCCGTTCCATTATAAGAAACCTTCAGCCACTCTCCCTCATCACTCAGCACTTCCAACTGCACTTCTGCATCCAATACCGATACAATCTGACAGTCTGTATTCGGCTCACTTCGAAGATTCACACCAGTGGTTGTCCATACATAAACAGTATCATTCTGTGTTCCCTGCGCATCATCAGAGACTGGTGGGAGTTCCGGATTTACAGTTGCCGGTTCCATGCTTTCTGTCTGTTGCGTCTGCGTATCCAACTTGTTATCCCCACGATGACTGTTGATCAGCGAGACTACTCCGATAATAATCGCGATCAATGCAACACACATTGCCGCGAAAATAATTCTGGCAATAATAACATCTTTTCTGTGACTTTTCTTCATACGTTCTTCTCCTTTCAGTTCCCCTCATGCAATTAGTTTCTGCATATAATTTTTGTTTTCTTCGGATCTATTTTGTCCTTTTCCAGAATCAATTCATCAATATGATCCGCCGTAATTGTTCCACCGGACGGGTTCATCACACTGTTGATATTGCTTGTAATTTCTGCATCCACTGTGGAATACTCAAATGCAAGCGTTGTATTGATCAGCTTACAGTTTTTCATTACGAGGTTGTCAATATAGCACATTCCCTGCAAACTTTCAATGGTACAGTTTACCAAAGTCAGGTTCTTGGCATTCCAACCGAGATATTCTCCGGAGATGAAGGAATCATACACCGTCACGTTGTCGGTATTCCAAAAAGCATCCTTCGAAAGCATCCGCGCATTATGGATTTCCATATTGCATACCCCATCAAATGAATAATTGCCGACTAATTCAAAATGATCTAATTTCATATTTTGGCAGTTCATCGCAAAATAATCGCCCTTCGCGACCACATGATCCATTTCTACATTACTGCAATTCCATAAAGTTTCCTGCGCATCCGGGAAATTTACATTGGTAAGTTTGACCCCATCGCATCGTCTGAAGTTCTTCGGTGCCTCGATAATCGTATCTTTCACTTCAATATCATTGGTATACCATACGCCGGCTCTGGCCATATCAAACCATGTACATTGCTCTGCACGCACATGATTGCAGTACCAAAGCGGATACTTCCACCGAAACAGGCAGTCATGCAGTTCTATATTTTCGCTTTCTTTCAGCGGTGACTCCCCTTCGGCAAATACACTATCATATATTGCAAGATCTTTCGACATAAAAAGTGCTCTCTCTCCTGTCAAATACTCCTGCTGAATCACCTTTTTTTCCATTTTTAATCCTCTTTCGTATTAAGCTTTACACTATCCTATTCTAACACGTAATTTCTTTAATAACAAATACTGTTTTATTCTAGCATCAATTCTTCCACAGTAACAAATTCATAGCCCTGTTTCTGCAGTGTATCAATGATTGTAAAAGCTGCTGAAACCGAGGATTCGGATGCATCATGGAGCAAAATAATACTCCCATTCGGGATTTTTTGCAATACCCTCTGCACAACTGTATCTGCATCTTTTGTTGCCCAGTCTAACGGGTCAATGTCCCACAATACCTCGATCATTGGCAATTCCTGATCCAGTTCTTTTTTCCAGCATCCATAGGGTGGCCGGATATAACCGGTATATTCGCCCGTCACATCATAAATTGCCTGCTGTGTTTTTTCCACCTGTTCCAGTGCCGCCGCATCTCCGATCTGCCCAAAATTTACATGCTGGTAAGAATGTACGCCTATCATATGACCATCGTCATATGTTGCTTTTAGTATGTCCGGATAACGCTCTACTTCTTCACCCAATACAAAAAACGTGGCTTTTACACCACGTTTCTTTAGTCCTTTCAATAATTTCATTGTATAATCAGGATTCGGTCCATCATCGAATGTAATTGCAATCTGCTTACTTTCCTCCGCCACTGTCGATAATGTTACTATCATATGATCTTTTCCATAAAAAGAATTCATGATCATTCCAAAAAGCCATCCCAGCATAAATGCCAAAAGCAAAAATAATATTTTACATCCAATGCGCTTTACCAGATTTTTATATTTCATACATCACTACACACGCTTTCAATATCTCTATATACTATGCGTCTGTGTAAATGATTACCACTGAATATTGAGGCTTTCGATATATGCACAAAGTTCATCCGACATCTCTTCAGCCTCCGGGATTCTCTGATGTCCCGGTGTACCTTTACCATTTCGCGTAAAGAGATGATGGGTAATCTTTTCATCCTGGAGGCTGCTGCATACTTCCTCGATTGCAGCATCCCAGTTGGCATCATGCCACAACAAAGTCGTAATACAGACAATATGTGCCTGCGGATATGTACTGCGAAGCTTACGTAAAAAAGCTTCATAATGCTTTTTCCAGTTCTGCGCTTTTGCGCCATTTGGTTCTTCTTTCATATAGTCTTCCGGATGATTGTCATTCTGACCGATTGCAACAATCACAAGCTGCGGACGATACAGGGAAAAGTCCCAGTTAGTTGCAGGGCCAAACTGCGGATTATAATGGACTTTATCCCAAGCAGTCTCCATGCCGATATAGTCCGGCGCATTAAACCAGCCTGTGTTATCAAGCAGAGCGATTCCTCCCTGTGCAATGTCATGGATCTGTGCTCCAAGCTTTCTTGCAGTCATCCAACTGTAAGAATACCAGCTATTGGAATACTCACCGTTATGTTCCGGATCTTCTTTTCCCACATAATCCACAGCTTCGGAAACCTCTCCTGCCGAAACCGAATCCCCATATACTTCGATGCGACGATTCGGTTTTTCCGGTGGAGGAAGCAAGACACTTCCACGAGACAATTCCAATGCTTCAAGAACCATCTCATGGCAGCTGTCCATACGCTTAAAAATCATAATTTCATGATCCGCATCTTCCGCTTCATCCAGCAATCGCAACACTGTTTCTCCTGTATCGTTTAACGGAAAACATTTTTGCTGACCATCAATGATTGCACCCACACTGTTCTGCCAGTACGCACGACGATTACTTACCGTTAAAACTGCAGCTTTTCCATGAAAACGGAACTGTAGGGATGTAGCCGGAAATACAAATTCCGGTTTCTTCGGGTTCCGCATATCCACACGGCCTGTATAAGACAGTTCCGGTGCATCTAAAAATACATTCATTATGTTTACCTCTTTCATAATTATAATTTCTTATGCAACCGTTGATGCGATAATTTCCATATTACCTTCGAATTTTACTTCGCCATATCCGGCCGGAATAATAAAATGAGAACCTTTCTTGATCTCCTGTCCGTCGATGGTTCCGTTTCCTTCTACCACACTCATAATTAAAAACGGCGCATTCTCACAAACAGTTGCAGTTCCATCTACATCGAGTTTGAATACTTTATAGTACTGGCACTCGATCAGTTGCTGCATCTCATTCTTTTTGCCTTCGCCAACATGAATCACACTGTCTTCCACTGGTTTTGCAGGAACAGTAATCACATCAAGACTCTGCTTTACATGCAGCTGACGTGGCTGTCCGTTGCTGAGGCGATCATAATCATATACACGATAAGTAATATCACTGTTCTGCTGTGTCTCCAAAATGGTCAGACCACCTTTGATTGCATGAACGGTACCCGGATCAATCTGAATAAAATCCCCCTTCTTTACAGGGATCTCACGAATCAGATCTGACCAGCGTTTGTTATTTACCATATCTTCTAACTCTTCTTTTGTCTTTGCATTATGCCCAATGACAAGTGTTGCATTCTCCGGGCAGTCCAGAATATACCAGCATTCCATCTTACCAAAAGAGCCATTCTCATGTTCTGCAGCATATGCATCATCCGGATGTACCTGAATACTTAAATCATCTTTTGCATCAATGATCTTGACAAGAAGTGGAAAACGCTGACCATCAATTCCTCCGAACACTTCACGATGCTCTTTCCAGAGTGTTGCAAGTGTCTTGCCCGCATAAGTTCCGTTTTTAATCGTACAGTCACCATTGTCATGTGCTGCAATTCCCCAACACTCTCCAATATCATCACCCTGAATATCATAACCATATTCTTCGCGGAGTTTTGTTCCACCCCAGATATTGTGGGTGAATACAGGATTTAAAAATAAAATTTCTTTGCTCATTTTACGCTCCAATCATTTTCTACATTTACTTTGTTGCAAGAAGCGAGACAAGATAAAATGCATTTTTCTTTTCCTCTGCTTCTTCTACAATTTCAATTTCTACGATATGTTCTCTCAATGGCCCATGCTCTGTAATTGTCTCCAATTCCAGCATATTTCCCCATCCACCTGGGAAATTACCATCCAGCAGACGTGCCTTTGACTCATCTCCATCAATCACAATACTCGCCACCGGTGCGCCACAGTTGACAGCCTTCCGGTACTGAACAGAAATTCCTGTGGCTTCAATTGTGAATTTTAATTTATCACCTTTATCACTTGCATACCAGCCACGTTTAAAAATATCTGTAATATTTCCCTGTGGCTCCTGATCCGAAATAAATCCATCCATACGTGGCTTGCAATTGTAATTCTGGTAGCGCACAGATTTTTCATAGGTATTCAGTGTCAGCGGTCTTGGGAAATTCTGCTCCGGCTGTTCTGACTGATCAACTTCTGCAAGTACTTTTTCCAAAAAATACGTAATTACTGAAGCAACCAATTCATGTCCCAGATCGTTTGGATGCAGATCATCTTCGGTTATCATGCGATTTTCAATCTGCCCAGATAAAATTTCCGGATAAATCGTGCTCTGCATGCTGACACAAGGAAGCTGATAATGACGTCCTATTTTTGCATGCTGCACCTGCGCATTCGAACCACTGTCATAATACACATTATGTACAAGTAACACCGCTGGTTCCCCATCTGCCAGATAGACACGCCGAACCACACCTTCATAGGTTTCACAAAAATGTTCTGTACTAAGATCATTCACCGAAAACTCTGTAATCACAAAATCCGGATGGGAACTAAGCAGATCATCCTCGACACGAGCCACACCAAACTGCGAATTGGTTCCTCCGATTCCCGCATTGATATATACAAATTTTGATTGTGGAAACGTCTTGCACCACCATGAATATACACGATAAGCGTAACACAGATTTGGCTGACTTGCCAGACTTCCCTGTGTGATCGATCCACCCAAAAATCCCAGTGTGATTGTCTCTCCTTTTTGTGCACGTTTCATCAACTTTTTCAACCGTGTCAAATTTCCACGATTGGTAATTCCATTTTCCCGATTGATTTTATACTCCATATCTTTCCTCTTTCCGCATTCTTTTCCTTTCTCCTGTACACACTGTCCGTCGGCTAATGTATACACAAATTCCTTAAACTTAAGAAAACATTGGCAAGGGAGATTGCCAATGTTCTCAATAATTCAAAGGGAAGGTTCCCGACAGGCAGCCATGCTGCCCGCAGGAAGTTAAAGAAAAAGAAACTAACTATCTTCTGCCGATCTCAGTATCTGTTTCTGTGACGACACTGTTTGACTTAATATAATCTACGATCTCGTCTAACTTTGTGAATGCAAGACCTACATAGCTGTCTGCAGCTCCGTAGTAAATTGCAATCTTGCCAGACTCACTATCGTGAATGGTTGCACATGGGAAGCATACGTTCGGTACGAATCCACGCTCCTCATACCACTCTTCCGGAGTGAGAAGGAAATTCTCACAACGATATTTAACAATTGATGGATTATCAATATCGAGAATTGCTCCACCAATAGAGTAAACATATCCGTTACATGTTCCACTAACACCGTGGTAGAACAGTAACCAACCTTCTGATGTCTCAATTGGGGCAGCTCCGCCACCAATCTTAAGAGACTCCCACCACTCTGAGCCTTTGCCCATTACGTGTCTGTGCTTGCCCCAGTATACCAGATCCGGGCTCTCACTTACGAAGATATCACCGAATGGTGTATGTCCACTATCGGATGGACGGGAAAGCATCATAAAGTTTCCATTGATCTTTCTTGGGAACAGTACTGCATTACGGTTAAATGGGAGGAATGGATTCTCAATTCTTGTGAATGTCTTGAAATCCTGTGTCTTTGCCATACCGATTGCTGCTCCGTAGAAATCCTGACACCAGATAATGTAATATGTGTCTTCTACTTTTACTAATCTAGGATCATATGCATATACCGGCATGAATGGCTCACCATTCTCATCTACGAAAGGAATCTTGTTCTCTTCGAAATTCCAGTGAATTGCATCTTTACTTCTTCCAAGATAAATATATGGGATACCGTTTACCTGCTCGCCACGGAACACTCCGATAAACTCATCACCATATGGCATAACTGCACTGTTAAAAATACGTGCAACACCCTTTACCGGATTTCTTCCGATGATTGGGTTCTCTGTATATCTCCAGATTGGAGCATCTTTGATGCCTTCCGGCTTCTCCTGCCAAGGTACATTTGGTACTGGTGGAGTCAGCATTTTTACATTACTCATAATTATCCTCCTATTATTTGCTCTCTTTTGCAAGGAACTCTAAGTTTTTCTTAATTAATTCACATCTCTGTGCAACACATTCCACACTTCTTCCCGGATCCTGTGGTGTATTGAATACATAATCGATCAGGCGATCGATGGTAGTTGTTGCAACGTGCATTCTTGTATCACTTGAAGCATAGTAAATAAATACTTCATTGTTATCATTTACAATTGCACCATTTGTAAATACTACGTTAGATACATCACCAACGCGCTCTTCACCCCTTGGTCCGATCAGCAGTCCGGATGGCTCTGCGATTACCTTGGAAGGATCATTTAAGTCTGTTGCAAATGCATAAATTACATAACGAAGACCTGCTGCTGTATTTCTTACACCATGTGCAATATGAATCCAGCCCTTGTCAGTCTTGATTGGGGTAGCACCAGCACCATTCTTTGCTTCTGTAATTGTGTGGTACTTACGAAGACTGGTCATCTTCTCCTCATCGATCACTGCATGTGTAATATCTTCACACAATCCGAAGCCGATTCCCCCGCCGCTTCCTGTCTCAATGAAGTCATCCATTGGACGTGTATAGAACGCATACTTTCCATCAACAAATTCCGGATGAAGAACTACGTTTCTCTGCTGTGGGGAACGAAGTGTTGTAAGATTATCAAGTCTCTCCCAATGCTTCAAATCCTTGGTACGAACGATTCCGGCAGCAGCTACAGCAGCTGACAGATCATTTACACTTGTATCTTTGCTTTCTGAACAGAACACACCATAAATATATCCATCTTCGTGCTGTGTCAGACGCATATCATATACGTTTGTCTCTTCTGGACATACATCATCCAGTAAAATCGGGTAATCCCAGAAACGGAATCCATCAATTCCATTATCACTCTCTGCAACACCGAAGAAAGATTTACGATCATTGCCTTCGATTCTGGCTACCAGATAATACTTGCCATTTAAATAAATAGCACCAGAATTCATTACTGCGTTGATTCCAAGACGTTCCATAAAGAAAGGGTTTGTCTCTGGATTTAAATCATATCTCCAGGTAAGTGGAATCATATCTCTTGTAAGAACTGGATTCACATAACGGTCAAATACACCGTTATAGAAATCGCTTTTTTCATTTTTACGTGAAAGCAGTTTTTCCTGCTTTGCTAATTCTACATAATATCTCTCATGCATCATTTAAAGTCTCCTCATCACTTCCATACACATTCTTCCATTATGATATGGGCATTTCCACGGTTCAACAATTGGTTCTCCTTCTACCGGAGTTCCATCCTGTCTTACCAGCCAGAACCATTCAGATCCCGGACGTTTATCAATGACATAATCCTTAATAAACTGCCAGGTTGCCTCAGCTGCTTCCTTATACTGTATCTTTGTTGGATCCTTTTCATATCCATTCAGGAAACCGATAACCGTCTCAGCCTGTACCCACCATACACGGTTGGTATCCACAACACCCTTATCACACTCATTTGACAGTGAATGTCCGTCAAACGCAACGTTGTAAATATTCTCTGTCAAAGCTCTGGTTATTGGTGAGATCTTCTTTGTATAAGATTCTTCGTTCACAATTTCAAGGGTTCTGTCCATAAGCCATGCGGTCTCAATATCATGTCCATAAGAATGTAAATCAATAATACTATTATAGTTTTTATCAAAGAATACTTCCTGACGCTTTAACTGTGGATTGTAAACCTTGTCTGCGAATACATCCATAATCCACTTAAGTCTTTCTTTTACCGTTTCATCCTTTGAAACACGGTACAACTCAGTATAAGCCTCAAGAACATGTAACAATGTGTTCATTGTCTTTTCTGCCAGAACTCCGTTTTCCGATAACTTCTCGTTGGATTCCGGTTTAAAATCTCTGGTAAATGCTTCCAGATATCCTTGATCGTCTGTACATTTTTCTTCGATCATGGCAAACAGTTCTTTTGCCAGATCAAGCGCCTCCTTCTTACCAGATGCCTCATAGTAAGAAGAAAGTGCATAAATACAAAACGCCTGATTGTATGTGTGTTTGGTCGTATCAAGTGGTGTTCCATCATAATTCATGGACCAGTAAATACCACCATTTTCTTTATCAATGCAGTGATCTTTCAGGAAAGCATATCCATGATCTGCTTCTTCCAAAAGACTCTCATCTTTCAAAAGCGTATAAGCATTAGAGAAAAACCATGTAATTCTGCTATTTAATATACATCCTTTCTCTGCTTTCTTGTTTAATTTCAAATCATAATCCATATATCCATAGTATCCGCCGAACTCATCATCTCTTAAGTTCTTCCAAAACGGAATAATTGCGGACACCAGATGATTTCTAATTTCTTCCTTCATATTCATATCTGCATTCCTCTATTCTCTTATTAACCCTTAACAGCACCCTGTGTAATTCCACTATAAATCTGATTCTGGCAAAGAATAAATACGATCAATGCCGGTAACAGGGAAAGAATAACACCTGCACAGATCAAGTTGTACTGGCTTCCCATTGGTCCTACGAATGTATAAAGTGAAATAGCCATTGTACGAATTTCTTTTCTCTGCAGATAAAGGTTTGCTGCGTAGTACTCATTGTAGATACCTACACCTTTTAAGATACATGCAGTAACAATTGCCGGACGAAGCAATGGAAGAATAATTCTCCAGTAAATTGTCCAATAAGAAGCACCATCCACAATTGCTGACTCATCCAGAGAAACGGATATATTTTCCATGAACTGAATGAAAATGTAGATTGAAATAACATCAGTACCACAGCTCATGATAATGTAACCGTATAAATGGTTGATCAATCCCAAGTCCCCCATAATGTTGTATACAGTTACCTGCATTGCAACTGCCGGAAGTAAAGATGCTACCAAGAATAAGCTACGGATCAATCCATTTCCAGGGAACTTAAAACGATCAAGAACATATGCAAGCTGTGTTCCGATAATAACGGAAACAATCAATACACACACCATAACAATTACAGAGTTAATGAATGCATGCCCCATATCTGCAACCTGAAATGCTTTTATAAAGTTATCAAAATTTAACCAGCTTTTCGGAAGTGTCATAACACTTGTAGAATTATACTCTTCCGTTGTCTTAAATGCGGTAACAACACATGAAATAATCGGCACTACTGCACACAGGGAGAAGAAAATCAAAATCACATATTTTAATACTCCCCAGATAATCGGTCCTACGGAAACTGTTTTTCCGGATTTTGTACTAACTGTTGCCATCCTAGTTTCCTCCCTTCGCTTGTGCTTTTCTCATTGCTTTTTCTCTCTTCATACGAGCTTTCTTCGCCTTGTATGATTCATCTTCTGAATTTGCATCACGGAAAACATATTTAAAGAACAACTGCTGTAATCCTGCGCAAATCAAAATAATAACCAACAGAACCACTGCCATTGCAGATGCAAGACCTACCTTCTGTGATGTATGAGCGATACGGTTCATGATTACGAAGTAAGTTCCTGTTCCGTTTGCACCAGTAGTAATAACGAATGGTTGCTCGAAAGCACTCAGTGAACCTGTGATCGCAAGAATAATATTTAAAGTTACAATTGTTTTAATACTTGGCAGAATAATATGTTTAAACTGCTGTAATTTATTTGCACCATCCAGGTTTGCAGCCTCATAAAGCTCTGCGTCTACGGACATGATCGCACCAATAAAAAGTACCATCATCTGTCCCATGTAACGCCATACAGAGGTTGCCACCAAAGACCAGTTATTTACGCTCTGATCTTTGAGCCAGTATGGAAGATTATCAAGATTAAATCCACACCACTGAAGAATTGTGTCAAAAACAAATCCTCTGGTATAGAAAAATTTAAAAATAAAACCGATTGCGATACCACTAATCAGATACGGGAAAAACATAAGTCCTTTAAATAAGTTTCCTCCCTTTACTTTAAAACTCAAAATTGTTGCAAGGAACAATGCAATTACTAACTGTACTAACGCACCTACAATGTAGTACAAACTCAGTTTCAAAGCTCCAAAGCAATCATCTCTTCGAAATACATCGATATAATTTTTCCAGCCAACAAACTGTCTTTTGTCTACTGGTGTTGTATATTTCATTTTGTAAAAACTAAACTGTACCATCTTTCCAAATGGTAAATATGTAAATACAAAGAGCAGTAATAATGGAATAATGATAAACGCACCACAAATCAGAACCTGTTGTCCTTTTCTGCTCTTTATCCATTTGCCTAAGCTAAATGGTTTCTTCTCTTTAACGGTATTAACAGCAGTTGCCATAATGCCTTCCTCCACTTTTTCTAATGTATTGAGCCAGGACAGAAATCCTGGCTCAATAAGTTGGCATGTTAAATTCTCAAGCCTTCAGACTCTATTATTCTGTAACTTCTGCACCACATGCAGCCTGTGCATCAGACCATTTCTGGTTCCACTCAGCCATGATATCATCAAAGCTCTCATCACCCTTTGCAGCATGCTCGATAATTGCCTGAATCTTATCGTTTCCACCATTGCTGATGTTAAGCTCAGACTCAGCATTTAACTCTGAAAGTAAATCTTCTTCGCCCTCAACAGCTGGTTCATCAGAGATGAATTCTACACCGTCGAAATCAAGCTTTGTATCTGTGCTGCCAGCAACAACTGGAAGTCCATCTTCGTTGTAAGAGTAGTTAGATTTCTCCATCATCCACTTAACGAATACTAAAGCAGCCTGCTTCTCATCATCTGTTGCATTTGTGTTGATAGCCCAGCTGTAATCAGGTCCTGCAGATGCATACTGAACACCATTTACAGAAATTGGGAATGGCATATATCCAACATCTTCAGCGTGATCTCCGCCTGCTTCCATCTGTGGGTAAGCCCAAGATCCAAGTACCATACATCCGATCTCACCATTGTTAAGTTTTGCTTTACTGCTCTCCCAATCGGTTGTAGAGTAGTCATCTTCTGTTAATCCCTCTGATACTGCATCGTAAAGGATCTTGTATACTGCGTATGGATGTGTCTCATCGCCGTAATCCTTGAATGGGTTCTCTGTATGAAGTAACTTCTGGTTCTTGTATGTTGTATCACCAGTTGCATTGTTTGCAATATAGTCATCCCAAGCACCCATTGTCCATCCTGCTGCATAGTTTGTATAAAGCGGGATAACGTCTTTGTTTGACTCTTTGATCTTCTTTAATGCATCGATGAACTCGCTTGGAGTCTTTGGAAGTTCTGTAACACCAGCATCCTCAAATACTTTCTTGTTGTATACGATACCCTGTGTTGTAGCTGTTGAAGGAACACCGTATACTTCGTTATCATACATCCATGTGTCTGCGTAGTTAACCTGGCCCTTCATTGTATCAAGGTCACCATATGACATGAAGTATGTAGATAAGTCAGACTTGTCAACTGCCGGGATAGCCATTACTGTCTCATAGTCACCAGACTGTAAATGTGTAAGAGCATCATCCGCATAGTTTGTACTTGTTAATACGTTTACTTTGATATTTGGGAATTCCTTATTGAAAGCTTCAATATACTGCTTCCAGTTTGTTCCCTTGTAATCATCAGAGTCAAGGTCAGTTCTGTTATTAAAGAAGCTGATTTCTGCACTCAGATCCTTGCAATCTTTGTCAAGATCAAGGTCTGCATAACTAATGATTCCGTCCTTGCCGTCTGTTGCATCACCCTTTTTCTGAGTGTCGTCCTTGCCGTTGTTACCCCCACAGGCTACAACTGATACAGCCATGAGCCCTGTCATCATAAGAGCTGCTAATCTTTTCAGTTTCATATTTTTTCCTCCTTAAATATGTATCGCTTTTCTTAAGCTAATTTAAGTATACTTTTTTTATTTATTTAATCATCAACTTTTCTTGCTTTTAATCTACTATTCTTGCAAAAAGAGTCACTTTCCTCACTTTATACAATTTACTACCCCATATTTTGGTTATTTTATACATGTATTTTTCCTTGACAATTGCCTTTTCTTCGTTCTTTTAACATACTTTTTAACTTAAATTATTTTAACCACTTAAAAATCAGCTTGTTTCTAGAACCTTTTTCCTATATTATATGATTAAAGGGTCAAAAGGTATCATCGATGCATGCTTGCATGCAATTCGATGTATACCTTAGTGACCCGCACTACACCGAGAAAGTAGCAATTTACTGCTGAAACGCAGAAAATTAGCGGATTTCGAGGTGGAGTCAGATTACGGGAATGCGTAGCATGTAGTAATCTGATTAATCATAAATGAGGGGCAAAATACCTTTTGACCCTCATTTCATTATATAAATATAAAAACTTTGCATTTTTGGAGGTTTTCTATGCGATTGGCCGATTTTTTTGAAATTACCAGTATATCTGGTCATATAAACGAAGAAACTTTATATAATAACCAAAAAGAGTTGCGCCACTATTCTTATAATAAGGAAATGGCCCAAGATCCCTTTATCCACTTGATTGCTGCAGGTTCCTTCAGTTTTACTTCTACCTGTGCTTTTCTCCTGCAAACGATTCCATGTTATCATTTTTTCTATATTTATGAAGGAATCGTTGAAATACTGGTTGACGGTGAAACTTATACGGGGCAGCCCGGACATCTGCTCTTTCTTTCCCCAACAGATCAGCTGGAATATCATATCAAATCCGGACGCTGTCGATTTTTTCAGGCTGCATTATGTGGTGCACCATTAAATACATACCACCAGCTTCTTCCTAATGATATTATTTACTCCAAAGCCAATTCCGGAGCCTCCTGCCTTCCTGACTGTATCGGCCATCTGTTGCACCATGTTCCTTACAACTCAGAAATTGACACGATTATGTTTTCTAAATGGAGTAATGATATATTTACAGAATTGTGCGTATATGCTACGGATTCCACGCGTTTACGTGATCAGATTCCATCATATATGCTGGAAATGAAAGAACTTTTTGATAACGAATTTCAAGAACCATACACTTTGGAAGATTTAGAACACCGTTTCGACAAAAGCCGTTATCGCCTTTGCCGGGAATTTTCACAATACTTCGGAAAATCACCAATTCAATATCTGAATCACCGAAGGATTCAGGAAGCAAAAGTTCTTCTTCTTTCAACCAATATGGCAATACACGAAGTAGGCTCTTCGGTCGGAATTGATAATACCAATCACTTTATCAATCTCTTCAAAAAAGAAACAGGAGCCACCCCGCTTGTTTTCAAGCAGGAGGCTCCCGTATCTATCTCCGAGCTACACTATCCTTGTGCACCAGATGTCCATCAACAATAAATACACCTGATGTATATTTCTCGTTTGCAATTTTTTTCAATATCTTGTGGATGGTTCTGCGAGCCATCTCCGAGATATCCACTTCATATGTTGTGATATTGATATCACAGGTTCCCGGATACAGGTAATTATCAAACCCAACGACAGAAATGTCTTCCGGTATACGATATCCTGCTTTCTGTAACTTCTTAATCAGGTATCCTGCTGTCAGATCACAGTTGCACACAAATGCCGTTGGCATATGTTCCGGAAGCTGAATATCACGATCTATATCGATTGTTCCGGTCTGAATATCACGATCTGGAATAATCCATTCCTGTTTTAACTCAATTCCATGTTCCATAATAGATTTCAGATATCCGAGATAACGGTCTGTAATACTGTTTGTCGCACAAAGAGTTCCAACATATGCAATGTCGCGATGTCCCATTTCAAAAAGATAATTTGTCAGCATGTAGCTTCCGTAAAAACTATTGGAAATTACGGTATCTACTTCTCTGGAATTATCATAGTAATCCATGTAAACAACCGGTACTTCTGCGTTTTGCTCAAGATTAAGCAGATAGTCTTTATCCATTGTACCAATGACAACTATTCCGTCCACTCTCTTTTCCTGCACAATGACCGGTGTGTTCCCCGCAAGCGCATCTTCTCTGCTCACCAGTTCAAGAATGGTAAAGCACCCTCTCCCAACGGCTTTTTTCGTCAATTCCTGATATAACAACCAGTAAAACGATGCATACTTATCCAGATAAATTTCCTGAACAAGAACACCAATATTATATTGCTTTGCAGACGCCAGCTTTTTTGAAGCGGAAGGTGGCTGATATCCCATCTCTTCTGCCAGTTGTTTTATTTTTTCTCTTAACTCTTCACTAACACCTTTCTGGTCGGAAAGCGCTTTGGATACGGTAACCGTACTTACACCTACCACAGCAGCAATATCGGCCAGCTTAACTGCTTTTGCCATATTTATCTCCTCAATTCATTTATTTTATCATTCTGCAATCAGGTGATATAGCTTGCTCTGTGCATCTCCCCACAGATTTTCCACCTGAAGGCCAGCGTTCATCAAAAGATCTCCTCCATACACATGGTCTGTTCCTTCGATACGGTAATCCATCTTTGGATCAAGTCCCTGCAGGCGAATGCATCGGCTATGATAATTTGGTCTTCCGATAACCTGCACAAATGTAACTAATGCTTCCCTTTTATCTTTTGCTGTCACAAGATAGCAGTCGAATTCGCGATTTTCACGATAGGAAGCTATCCGATAATAATCGCCTTCGCGCACAAGATCGTTGTATTTATGATACATCTGTACCTGCTGTGGAATCATTTCCTGGTCTTTCTCTGGAATCTTTGTAATATCCAGCTCATATCCAAATGTACCTGCTAATGCGACATTTCCTCTTGTCTCAAACGGGGTATTTCTTCCAACTGTATGATTCGGACATACCGAAATATGCGCTCCCATTGCAGAAAGCGGGTACATCAGAGCGGTACCTTCCTGAATTTTCAAACGTTCCACTGCATCTGTATCATCCGAGCACCAGATCTGTGGACTATAGTATAACATACCAGGATCAAAACGTGCACCACCACCGGAACAATTTTCAAGTAATAAATCCGGGAACTCCGTAATCAGACGTTCCTGCAACTCATAAACGCCAAGAACATATCTGTGATACAGCTCTCCCTGACGGTCTGCTGGGAGTTCATAACTTCCCATATCCGATAACTGACGGTTCATATCCCATTTTACATACTCAATATTTGCACTATGTAAAATATTGGAAATCATATCATATACATAGTCCCGCACTTCCTTGCGACTTAAGTCTAACACATACTGATTGCGCGATAAGGTAGCTGTACGTCCCGGTACTGCAATCGCCCAGTCCGGATGCTGCTCATATAATTTTGAATCCGGAGAAATCATTTCCGGCTCCATCCAGATACCAAACTTAAGGCCAAGCTTATTTACCTCATCTACAAGATATTTTAATCCGCCTGTAATCTTTTCTTCATTGACAAACCAGTCTCCAAGGCTTGTAGAATCATCATTACGATGGCCAAACCATCCATCATCCATAACAAGCATCTCTATGCCAAGTTCCGAAGCTCTCTTTGCAATAGAGAGAAGTTTTTCTGTATTAAAGTCAAAATAAGTTGCTTCCCAGTTGTTAATCAAAATTGGACGTTTCATATGTGTGTACTTACTGCGAATCATATGATCACGATAAAAATCATGCAGATTACGTGTCATATTGCCCATACCTTCCGACGAGAAAGTCAGAACAACTTCCGGAGCAGTAAAACATTCTCCCTGCTTAAGTTTCCAGCAAAAATCTTCTGCATTGATTCCCATCGTTACACGGATTGATTCAAACTGGCTTTTTTCAATCTGCGCCTGAAAATTTCCAGAATAAACAAAGTGCATTGCATATACATCGCCCTGTGTCTGTGTCGTATCCGGATCCATCCATGCAATAAACGGATGTTCCTGATGTGAAGACTCTCCACGGACAGAACCTACGCTCTGCTTTCCATAACCAAGCTTTTTGCGTTCAATCTGACGTTCTCTCGCCCATGAGCCATGCAATGTCAACCATTCATAATCACGATCATCCATATCGACACATGCTGAATATACTTTCGTCAGATATATCGGATCTGCGCTATGATTAATCACACGAACACTTCGCGTAATAATATCTTCTTTTTCAAAGACGGAGTATAACAGTTCAACTTCAAGATCTAAGATTGAATCCTTGCAGGTAAGTACCAGTGTCTGGCAAGCTTCATTGCCTGCAAATGAGGACGGAAGTCCCTCTAACGCTGGTTTTTCATCAAGAATCTTATAGCTTTCATACTGTAAACCTACCACCGAATGTCCGGATTTTGTTTTTACACGAATACAGCCCTCGCGGTAATCACCTGCACCATGTCCCGGATACTCCATCGGAAATGTATCCAGGAATGAACACCGTTCTCTGTTGTTAATCGATGGCACCAATGGATTTTCTGCTGTGCGCATCAGATAAGCAGCATCCTGCATACGAATTTTGGCACCATAATAAATATGTCCAACAAACTGCTCCTCGTCAACAATTCCGATCATGTAGCTTGTATTTGCAGTATCCAGTTTAAATATTTTAAATTGCTCATTGTATGTTATCGCCATTGTAAACTGTTATCTCCTTAACTTCACTATTTATTTTCTCCCAGTATTTCAAGAACAAGTGCAGTAGCCAGATCACCGTCTTTTGCATTATCAGCAATTCCGACTACAACCTCGTCTTTGTACCATCCTGTTTTTTTAACCCACTTATTATTTTTCAGCCGAATTCCTACTGGATAAGTTTTTCCACTATCCAACCCCTTAATATATACCAGATCGTCCTTATATTCTTCGAGAACATCTGCCGGAAGATAATCTTTTAAATCCGCAAGATATTCGAACTCTCCAATGCTCGTAAAAAAATCTTCCGGAGCAAAAAATACATCAACCGAATTTGCCATAAGTCTGGCCTGTATCATCTGAATATTTGTCTGACTTGCAGAATCCTGCGCATCCGCTGACACACTAAGATTTGCACTAATACTAATATCTACCTTGTCCGGATCTATTCCATTACGCTTCAGAAAATCCGCATAGAATTCCGGCTCATCTCCCGGACAATCACCCTGTGTTGTATTTACTGCATAGATAGATAATACATTTTCCTTTTTGCATACAAAATGTACAACCAGTCCGATTACAACGCAAATCAGGACTGTCGCAACTACAATATTAATACCATAATATTCTGCAATAAATGCGACTTTCTCTTTTCGATTCATTGATTTTAATTTTTCCCGCGTTGTCCGTTTGTCCTCCGGCTGACATAACTGTGAATCTTGCGGAAGATCTGCAAAGTCCGGTCGTACATTTTTATCCTGCATGCAGTGTATCTCCTATCGTTTTATTTTTCTATTTTAATTTTCTGCATATGCAAGCATTGCGTTCTTCAATGCTTCTAATTTTTCTGCAGAATCTTCCAAAGAAGTACCAACTACACCAAAGTAGAATTTAATCTTTGGCTCTGTTCCGGATGGACGTACACAGCACCATGCACCGTCACTTAATTCATAATATAATACGTTACTGTTTGGAAGGCCTGTCGGCTCTGTCTTTCCAGTAGCAAGATCTGTGCGTACATCATTCTTGTAATCGCGCAGTGCAAGAACTTCATGATCACCAATCTTCTTTGGTGCATTCTCTCTCATCTTTGTCATCATCGCCTGAATCTGAGCTGCTCCATCCATTCCCTTAAGGGTCATGGTCTCAAGACCTTCTTTGTAGAAACCATATTTCTCATAGAGATCAACCATTGCATCCCACAACGTAATTCCTTTTGATTTGCACCAGGAAGCAACTTCACAAAGCATCATAACTGCAACACATGCGTCCTTATCTCTTGCATAGGTTCCTGCAAGACATCCGTAACTTTCTTCCAGACCAAATACATACTCATATGTATGCTGCTGTTCGAAGAACTTGATCTGCTCACCGATGAACTTAAATCCGGTAAGAACCTCGATCAGCTTCACGCCATATGCCTTTGCAATGACTTTTGCCATATCTGTTGTAACAATTGTCTCAACAAGTGCGCCATTTGCCGGAAGAGTTCCGTTTGCTTTACGCTCACGAAGAATATACTCGGCAATAAGCATTCCAGACATATTTCCGGTAAAACTTACATACTTACCTGTCTTTGTATCCTTTGCATATACACCAAGACGGTCAGCATCCGGGTCCGTTGCCAGAACAATATCGGCGTCTACTTTCTTTGCAAGAGCAAGTGCAAGTTCAAATGCCTTTGGAGACTCCGGGTTAGGATAAGAAACGGTCGGGAAGTTTCCATCTGGAAGTTCCTGTTCCGGTACAACATATACATTCTCAAATCCAAGTTCCTTTAACACACGACGAACCGGAAGATTTCCTGTTCCGTGAAGTGGTGTATAAACAATCTTGATTTCTTTTGCAACTGCTTTGATGATTTCCGGATGAATGGACTGTTTCTTCAGTTGTTCCATGTATTTATCATCAATTTCAGAACCGATCACCTGATAAAGTCCTGCTGTTTTGGCAGCCTCTTTATCCATGGTCTTAACCTGATCAAAAGATGTAACCTTTGCGACTTCTGCCAAGATGTTCTTATCATGAGGTGGTGTAATCTGTGCACCATCCTCCCAATATACTTTATATCCGTTATACTCTCTCGGATTGTGGCTTGCTGTGATAACAATACCTGCGATGCAGGCGAGTTCACGTACTGCAAAAGAAAGCTCTGGTGTCGGGCGAAGACTCTCAAATACATATGCCTTAATTCCATTCGCATTCAGACAAAGTGCTGCTTCATCTGCAAATTCTGGAGACATGATACGGGAATCATAAGCGATTGCCACACCTTTCTCCTGCCCGTTCTGAGAAGTAATATAATTTGCAAGTCCCTGTGTTGCCTGGCGTACTGTATAAATATTCATACGGTTGGTTCCGGCTCCGATCACACCACGAAGTCCACCTGTACCGAACTCAAGCTGACGATAAAAGCGGTCCTGGATTTCATTCTCGTCCCCTTCGATTGCCTTAAGCTCAGCTTTTGTAGCCTCGTCAAAGTAACTATCGGTACACCATTTCTGATATTCTTCCTTGTAATTCATGATTTTTCTCCTTTTCTTAACATTTTCTTTATGAAAACCTTAAACAATTCATATCCCTAGTATAGCATTAAATGAAATCAATTGTACAGTGTTTTTTAACTTATTTTAATTAAATTTAATCTTTTTTAAGTTCTTTGTGCAACATGAACGAAAATATATTTTTAATGCTTTTTCTAATGCATTTCAATTGGATAAAATGCCCAATGGGAACTATACGGTAACGGTAAATCCTTTTTTCCAGATTTCTCCCGGCGCAATACTGTTGCCGTATGCACGCTCGTTCAGATCACCAGTAAAGTCTTTACTGTCACATCTTCCATACCAAGGCTCAATGCACACAAACGGGGCCTGTTTTCCTGTCGGTGACCAGATACCAAACAATGGGGCATCCATGGTGACCGTAAGATATGCATTTCCTTCCCTGTCACAGATTTGTACTTTTTTAACCTTCTGTTTTTCAATAATAAGTGCATCGTTATCAAACAACTGCTCTGTCAAAGGAAGATATCCGTTCTGCAATGGATAGGTATCCTTAATTGTCCCTGTAAGTCCGTCTTCCAGACGGGAACTTACGAGCGGTCCTTCCACATCAAAATGCAATTGATAATCGGTCTGTTTTTTTACCGGATCAATCGGGCAGTTAAAAGCAGGATGTCCACCAATTGAGAAGGGAAGCTCTTCGTCGGAAGGATTCTCCACCTGCCAGATAATCTCAACACTGCTACCACTGATACGATATCCCAGTTTCAGTACAAATGCATATGGATACTTTTCCAAAGTCTCCTCATTTGACGAAAGAACGAACCACATTTCATCTGCGGTCTGATGATCCAGTTTAAAATCCATATCTCTTGCAAAACCATGCTGATTCATTGTATATGTTTTTCCTTTGGTCCGAAATTCCTTTTTGTTAATACTTCCTACAAATGGGAAAAGTACCGGTGATGTACGTCTCCAGAACTGTGGATCTGCTTTCCACATATATTCTGTTCCAGTATCTTTACGGACAAGCGACTTTAACTCTGCACCATGTGTATCCACTTCAATGCATATTTCTTCATTTTCTAAGATATGTCTGGCCAAATTTCCATCCTCCTGTAATTAAGTATTTTTGTTAGGTAAATTATACCATTATTAGCTTAATTTTACCACATAAAAAGAAAGTATTGCTATTCACAATTTTCCCATGAACAGTAACACTTTCTTTTTATTATCTATGTAAAATAATGCTCCATTATTTTCTGCAATAGCGTATTCTTTTCTTTTTCGTCCATCGGAAGAATACATACTGCCACCTCTGCTGCAATGCGGCTGATTCCATATTCCTTAATAAATGCAGTATCTTCTTCGCTCTCCTGCCCCAGACGGCAGCGTCCAACGATTTGATTCAGGCCGGAAAATTCTTTGATCAGCACCGGCAGGCTGCATACTCTTTCCAAAAAGGAGTGCCCTGTCAGCTGCAATTCCCGATCCGCTGTTCCAATGATCTGCATGCAAAGGCGCAGCTCCCCGGTAATATCCGAAGCTTCCATCAAAACATCCGGGCGCTTTCTCAGGCAATCCATAAAATATTTCTTCGCCCCAGCAACATCTCTTTTTTCCAAATATACGGCTATCTGCTCTTTCATTTCGCGCGTCTCTGCTTTCTCCCCGATCATTCCCACTTTGCACTCAAAGACGTGAAGCTGATTAACCGTTATCCACACCAGAAGGAGAAATTCCGAAATGAATCCAAACACTCTTCTGTGATATTCATCCGCATCTGTCTCAAGGTCAATCCGTTTCTGTACCTCAAAAAAGATAATAAACAGCCAGCTGCAATAATCATCAAAATGTTTCTTTGATGTAACAAACATATTGCCAAAGTAAGTTTCCGGTCCATTTACCAGACGCACAAACGTATCATAGTACGCTGGATATTTTTCTTTTATTACCTCACCAGTAACATCAAGCGCATGAATATTGTGATTTGCGGAAAACCCATAGTAATAGGAATTATTGAGATGCACACGCTTTGTTGTGATCAAGTCATATGACCGCAGTTTCTCTTCCAGTTCTCTTTTTGTAAAAATCTTTTCCTGTTCATTCAAAAGAAATCTCCGGTAATGACAGGTTCCCACATATTCCGTCTCATGATCGTTCTTCCAGATCCAGTACAGGCCTGTCAATTCACTGTAATAACAATTCAAAGCGGAAATATTCTCCCCGGTATTATCGCAAAGATACCCAAGGTCCTCTTTTTCTTCACTCCCTACCTGTAACGGAACATACAATGGATCCGGCGGAACATTAAATTTTTTGTGCGTTAATGTGTATATTTTGATGTCCACTTATTATATCACCTGTTCTATCTCCGAAAGAGTTGGCATCACACGGAGTGCACCTTTCCTTGTCGTGATGATAGAAGCTGCTGCATTTGCAAATCTTAGCATCTCCTGAAGATCTGCCTCTGTAAGTCCGTACAATACCTGCTCCATTAATCCAGATTATATTTAACGATATCCATCTGCGCTTTTCCGTCTGCATAAAATGAAACACTATCCGCATTCTGATCCGTATACATGGTAGTGGTGATAACTGACTCACCATCGTTGACAAATATCTCAGCACTATATCTGTCAAGTATTATGCGAAGCTTTAACTCGTTATTTTTATAGTTTGCCCTGCACTTTCTCTGATGATCAATTGCACGTCTTGAACCACAATGTTTGCGGTCAATTTCCAGTGTATCCTCAATTGGATCAAATATAAGCGATGTATAGTACTGGTCATTTTCAGCAAAATCAATCCTGAATTTACGATAATGGTTGTTAACATCATTAGGGCGCAGAGATATCTCCATGTCGATCATTCTACCACATATTTCATCTAGCTTAAAGTCTCCAGAAACGGTTACATTGCTGAATCTGATACATTCTGAACGCATGGCATCAACCTCACGCACAGGTTTTTGGCAGACCCGCCCATCTTTCCAGAACAGTTCTCTTGGCAGACTCATCTGACCGAACCATTTTGCATCCTCCGGACACATCTGGCAGGTATCCCAGTTCTGCATCCATCCGATCATTATTCTTCGTCCGTCCGGTGCAAGTATCGTCTGTGGTGCATAAAAATCTATCCCGTAATCCAGAGTTTGTACATTCTGCTCCGTAAACTTCTCATTCTGCGCATTATATTCGCCTGCTATACAAAGAGTTACATTTCCATTGTCAAATTCCAAGCCCTGTGGAACCAGATCCTGCGGACTTGTTATAAGCAGCCATTTATCGCCAAGCTTAAAGAAATCCGGACATTCCCACATTCTTCCATAACGGTTATTGTTGCTTGCCAAAGTAGTGTCATATTTCCAGTCAAATCCATCATCACTAGAGAAAAGTAATATCTGTCCCTGATTCTTTACATGACGGCTTCCCACTACACAATAAAATCTGCCATCAGTTCCCCGCCACATCTTTGGATCACGGAAATCAAATTTGCTGGAACCTTCCGGCAGGTCGTTTTCTCCGAGCACAGGATTTTTTTCATACTTTTTATACTTAAGACCATCTCCTACGGCAATGCACTGGGCCTGAATATCCCTTACCGTTCCATCTGGCTGTTCTTCTCTTCTGACTCCGGTGTACATTAATAAATGTCTTCCATCATCCAAAGCCAGCGCGCTTCCCGAGAAGCATCCATCCTTATCGTATTTTTCATCAGGAGCGATTGCCACAGGGAGATACTCCCAGTGCAGCAAATCATCGCTCACCGCATGTCCCCAGTGCATTGGTCCCCACACAGTATCATATGGATGATACTGATAAAAGAGATGATATTTTCCATCATAATATGAAAATCCGTTTGGATCATTCATCCATCCGACTCTTGGTGACAAATGAAATACCGGACGCTCCTGTGAGGATATTTCCTGTTCTTTTTTTCTTTCATATTCACATGCTTTTTTCAATGCCTCATTTATCATATCCTTATTTCACTTTCTGTTAATTCTTGGTTCCGGTAGAAGCAATTCCTGTAACATAGTATTTCTGTAATGCCAGGAAAGGAATAAGACTGCTGACCATTTTTTTCATAAGCTACGGTGTTGTGAAGTTCAATCAACTTTCAGCATCCGATACCCCACGCCAATGTGTGTTTGGATATATTGTGGAGAGTTCGGTTCTTTCTCGATTTTTTTACGAAGTGTTGCCATAAACACACGAAGGGAAGCAATATCATTATCCCAACTACTTCCCCAAATGCTTTGCGTAATGAAAGTATGGGTCAGAACTTTTCCTATATTTCTTGTCAACAGGCAAAGCAACTTATATTCAATAGGTGTTAAATGCAACTCTTCTTCATTCAAATAAGCACAACCTGCAGCATAATCTACACGAAGTTTTCCGTTTACAAAAACAACCGCTTCGGCAGGGGATACTTTTTGCATCATCGATAACCTTCTTTGCGTGACTCGTAGTCTGGCAAGCAGTTCCTCAACAGAAAATGGCTTTGTTAAATAATCATCTGCGCCAGCATCCAACGCATCAATTTTATCGGTATCTTCACTTCGAGCACTGATTACGATAATTGGCATGTTTGACCAAGTACGGATTTTTTTAATAATCTCAACACCGTCTATATCAGGAAGTCCTAAATCAAGTAAAACAATGTCAGGATTGTGTGAAGATGTTTCTAAAATTGCCGATTGACCATCGGGTGCCGTCAGATATCGGTATTCGTGCGCTTTTAAGGTTGTTGTAATTAAATTTCTGACAGATGTGTCATCTTCTACAACTAATATTAGTAACTTATTCATATACTTTGACCTCCCCTGCCGGTAATGTAAATGTAAATACTGTTCCGTGCGGCAGATTATCTGAAACAGTAAGTTCTCCGCCGTGGGCGTTAATAATGGACTTGCACAAAGATAATCCGAGTCCTAAACTTCGGCGGCTGTCTGCAATTTGATTTGCACCGCTATAGAACATGTCGAATATCCGTGGCTTTATTTCGTCAGCAATTCCGTTTCCGTCATCCGATATAGATACGATTGCTTGTTTTCCCCTCTTTTCTGTCCGAATAACAATATGAGAGTTTTTAGGTGTATATTTGATAGCATTATCAACAATATTGATGATTACCTGAACAATAAGCTTTGCATCCATTTTTGCAAGAAGAAATTCTTCTTTGCTTTCAACGGAAATATGATGTTCTTCACTCTTTCGGTTAATATGATGTAACGCTTCTGTGATCACGTCATCCATCAAATCTTCCGTTATACGAAGATTCAACCGTCCTTCTTCAATCCGGGTTACAGCCAGCAAGTTTTCTACAAGGTTAATCAGCCACATGGAATCATCATAAATATCCGTGTACAGCTGCTTTTTTGTATCATTATCAAAGGAATCGCCGTTGGACAAAAGATTGCTGGCATTACCGGAAATGGATGTCAGCGGTGTCCTCAAATCATGTGAAATAGCACGCAGCAGGTTCGCTCGCAACTGTTCATTTTTTGCAAGAATGGCCGCCTCCTGTTTCTCACGGGCATTTTTCTCATTTTCCAAAGCCAGGGCACATTCTCCGAGAATGGATAGCAGAATACTATTTTCAAATGGATCAAGAGGTATTTCCCCCATCACGATTCCAATAACTCCATATACCATACTGCTGCTGCGAACAGCAAGGTACAGGCATTTTGCATTGGAAAGCGTTCCTGTTGTAGCTCCGGCACGTTTATTGTTTTTCAATACCCAGCCGGCAACGGCCTTTTCATTTTCGGAAATACACGATTCCAAGTTTTCTTCAGTTACAGAAAAAATATGTGGTGTATCCAACACTTCTCCATCAGCTAAATAAAAAACGATATCTTTTCTCAAGAGTTTAATGAGCTGATTTGAAGTTGCAGATACAATTTCATTTTTATCTTTTGCCTGTTGCAATAGCTGGTTTGTATCAAATAACACTTTGGTACGGTAAGCAGATTGTGCCGCCTGTTTTGCTTGGTTTTTAATCTGTATAGCAAGAGAACTGGTTAAAAACGCCGCCAACAACATGATAATAAAGGTAACAGGATAACCCTGATCATACGCCTGCAAGGTAAATTGAGGTTCCGTAAACAGGAAATTAAAGACCAAAACACTTACAATCGAGGAAATTAGGCTGTATATCTGATGTTTCGTGATGACAGCGGTGACAAGAACACCTAAAACAAAAACAGTAATGATATTTGCTTCGTCAAATCCAAATTTCTGGAAAATCATTCCGACTAAACTGGATAAAATCAGAATCGCAGTAGATTTTAATGTATCAGTGACAGAGAATACGATATGGTTCTTTTTCCTGCCCCCTCTTAACTGATACACTGCCGCATTAGAAACCGTATCCGGAATAATATGCACATCCAGGTTAGGGGCATAATCAATCAATTTTTCTGTCAGGGTCGGTTTGCTGAGCAAATGCCGTTTTGTAGCAGAACTACGTCCGATCACAATCTTTGACACACCGGACAAACGAGTAAATTCCGCAATCTGAAACGGAACATCTTCTCCGTAAACTGTTTCTATTTTTGCCCCAAGCTGCTCAGCAAGACGAATATTTGAACGCAGGCGTTTTACATTTTCCTCGCTCATCACCGAAAAATCTGGGGTTTCTACAAATAGAGCCGTAAACTCCCCTTTAAAAGCAGAAGCCATTTTTGCGGCGGTACGGATAATTTTCGCATTGGATGGAGAAGAAGATAGACATACAAGAATATGTTCGCCTGTGTGATAATCTCCATGATTTTTTATGCGGGTATTTTCTGTGAGGATATTCACCCGGTCCGCACATCGCCGCAGTGAAATCTCCCGGAGAGCTGTCAAATTTTCTATTGTAAAAAAATTTTCTACTGCCTGTTTTGCCTGTGTCTGTCTGTATACATTTCCTGTATTCAAACGGTTGATCAAATCCTGTGGTTCAATATCTATTAATTCAACCTGATCTGCATTATCAAAAATAGAATCCGGGATGCGTTCCCGTACAACAATTTCCGTAATGGATGCAACTGTATCACAAAGGCTTTCAATATGCTGAACATTGACAGTCGTATAGACATCAATCCCTGCATTCAAAAGTTCCTTAATGTCCTGATACCGTTTTGCATGACGGCATCCTTCGGCATTCGTATGCGCAAGTTCATCTACAAGGATAAGCTGTGGTTTTCTTTTCAACGCCATGCCAATATCGAATTCGTCCAGTATCATACCATTATAAAAAACTTTTCTTGTAGGAAGAACTTCTAAGCCATTCAAAAGAGCTGCTGTTTGGGGACGTGCGTGGGTTTCTACAAAACCGGCTACCACGTCAATTCCCTGCTGTTTTTCCATATGAGCTGCTTCTAACATGGCGTAGGTTTTACCCACACCAGCTGCGTATCCGAAAAAGATTTTCAAATGTCCTTTATTACGGTTTTCTTCATCAGTTTGGATTGCCTTTAATAACTGATCCGAATTGTGTCTGCTTTCACCCATACGGTCATCTCCTTTAGCACTGACATTAAAATCGCATAAAGATTATACCACCTTTTCTTCTTTTTTTCCATTCGGGCGTGTAGCCGAAAGCAGAAAACGCTCCGAAAAATCACGCAATTTTTCGACAAATAGACCCTTCATACAATTAATGTCATTTTGCCATATCACTCTCACTGGTTTCTCAATCGTGTTGATGGGATGTACCGCAATATCTATAGAACCTGGCGTAATGACGTTTTGCTTTATTTGAAGGGATAAGGAACAATACTCATCTTTCAAAATATCGTTGGAATTTTCTATGATAAAGCCAAAATCAAGTTTATTATTTCCCAACCCATTTATTATTTCACTTACAGAACCGTAGAACAGGTTCAGCTCATAGTCTGGGTATTCGCTTGAAAATTGTTCTAATAGGTCTGCAATAGAATCTATGATTGCAGGTGTTTCAAATCCAATCCTAAGCTTAGAACCTGAAATAAGTTTTTGGGATTGATTTTCCTCGAGCAATTTATCCAGTTTTCCCATAAGAAAATAACCATAAATAAATGCTGCCAATACTACTATAAGTAAAACAAAGTCTTTCATATCACCAGCTTCTTTCAAAAATTAAATATGAAAACATTTTTGAATATGTTTCGTCTCCCCAAGAACAAGCATGGTACTGTCCTTTAACAACTGCGTATCGGAACTTATTTTCAAATTCATAATATCATTTGTTTTCAGCGCCATAATATTGATGTCATATTTTTTTCGTATATCCAACTGACCGATTGTTTTTCCTATCCATTCTTCCGGTATAGATATTTCAAAGATTGCATGTTCTTCATCTAGTTCTATATAATCGAAAATATGATCAGCACTATAACGGATCGCAACCCAATCGGCAAGCTGCCTTTCGGGATAAACAATTTCATCTGCGCCATTTCGTAAAAGAAATTTTGCATGAACATCACGAGCGGCACGAGACACCACCATTTTTGCACCGAGTTCCTTCAAAAGGGACGTTACTTCCAATGAATTCTGAAAGTTATCTCCGATAGCCACAATACAAACATCAAAATTTCCAACACCAAGCGAACTTAAAAAATCTTCATTAGTCGCATCCCCAATCTGAGCGTTAGTTACAAAGGGAAGTACAGCATCAACTCGAGTATCTTCTTTATCTACCGCCATCACCTGATGATGCAATTCATCTAATTTTATAGCAATGTGCCGTCCGAATCTTCCCAGACCGATAAGTAATATTGATTTCATTTTTTTATTCTCCTTAACCTACTGTAATTTTTTCCTGAGGATATTTTGAACCGTTAGGCTTTTTTTCAGAAATAGTAGCAAAAATCAAGGTCAATCCTCCCACTCTGCCAAAAAACATCAGGCAAATCAAGATTATATGGGAAACAAGCCCCAGGTCAGGAGTTATTCCCAACGTTAACCCTACCGTCCCGATTGCCGACGCCGTCTCAAACAAAGCGGTCATAAGTGGAATATCTTCTGTTCTGCTAATTACCATTCCTCCGACAAGGAATAAAACGATATACATCAAAAAAATTGTAGCTGCATTTCTGATAGTGCCATCCGGAATTTGTCTGCCGAAAAAATGGGTGTGTTCCTTTTTTCTAAATACAGATAATGCCGATGAAACGAGAACTGCAAGAGTTGTCGTTTTCATACCACCTGCAGTGGAACCAGGCGATCCACCGATGAGCATCAGCATAATGATAAGCATTTGCCCAACTTCACTGAGTAAAGTCAAATCTGCCGTATTGAATCCTGCTGTTCTCGGCGTAACGGATTGAAACAAAGAAACCCATACTCTTTCTGTAAGAGGCACATTTGAAAACTCAAAACAAAAAAAGTAAAGCGCCGGTAAGAATATCAATATTCCGGTTACCGTAAAAATCACCTTGCTTTGCATCCGGTATTTTTTAAAATGCCATTTATGATTCTTTATATCCTCCCAGGTAAGGAATCCAATACCTCCTGCAATAATCAGCATCATAATTACAAGATTTACAATCGGCTGTACAGAATAAGAGGTCAACGAGGAAAAAGGGGTTCTTATACCGATTAGATCAAATCCTGCATTGCAAAAAGCAGAAATAGAATGGAACAGTGAATACCATATTCCTTTCCAAAACCCAAAGTCCCTGCAAAAAACAGGGGCTAAAAGAACCGCACCAATGATTTCGATAAGAATAGTAGTCCGAATAATAAATTGCGTTCTCCGCACAATACCACCCACCGTTTGAGCCGAAATTGCCTCTTGCATGGTACTTCGCTGCATCAACCCGATTTTACGTCCGGAAACAACAGCAATCGCAATAGCAATCGTAATAATTCCCATACCTCCGATTTGAATCAGCAGTAAAATAACTCCTTGGCCAAATAAAGACCAGTAGGTTGCCGTATCATAAATAACCAGTCCCGTCACACAAACCGCAGAAGTTGCGGTAAACAAAGCATCCAAAAAGGAGGTACACTGACCGCTTTTTGTAGCAATCGGCAGCATCAAAAGCAGACTGCCTAAGAGAATCACGGATAAAAAACCTAAACTAATCACTTGAAATGATGTTATATGTCGATGTCTTGATCTGTTTGTTTGTTGCATAACCATATCCCCATAATCTTATTTTTTTTATATTTCCTTTATTCTATCTTTATTTGTATTAAATGAGCGTAAGTAAGTTTGTTTTGAAATTAAGATTGTATAAAGATGAGCAGAAGTCCGAAATCTTTTGCTCATCTTTTGAGAGTGCTAGTTACAGGATACCGCCCAGCATCAAATTGACTTTCAGAACATTTACTGTTTTCTCTCCAAAAACACCTAAAAATCTACTGTCGGATTTGGTAATATAACTTTACGTTTCAATAACATTCTAAAAATTCTTCCAACAACGCTCTTTTAAGAATGCGCCAATGACCTCTAGTGGCTCACCTTCATAATATTGCACCAATAACTTCTTAAATTCCGGTACATCCTTTTCCGGTATAACTAAAAATCCCATACCTTGTGCAATCAGATAATGATTGGCAAAAATAACCGATGCTCGCTTATTTCCATCTTTGAACACCTGCGTTTTCATACAGTACATACATAACTCAATCGCTATCTCTATTGGCTCTTTATCCTGACTTCTAATTTCATCTATTCGCTCGATAACCACTGTTTCAATAGGTAATGGTGGTACATAGCTTGTTCCGCCTATCTGCACAGGAATACCACGAATACGACCTCCATCATAAAAGAAACCTTCATTAACTAACTTTGCAATATGACAAAGCATATGATAATTACTTTCACTCTGAATCACATCTCTATCTAAGATAAATTCCCAGGCGTGTTTCAAATTAAGAATCTTCTGCACATCCGTAGCCGATACCCCATGGACTTGTCTATTCTTGATAATATCCTCCGTTTGCGGAAATGTCGTTGCGACACCTTCTAACACTGCCTGATTATAAATGTTCGCTTTCATATTTGCTCTGGCAAAATCCAAATTTTGTAATACTCTCGCTGAAAGTTCTTTATCTTCGTAACCAAGTGCCGCTAAATTTTTATTGATTTTACGAATGGCTTTATTTAAATCTTTGCGTTCCTTGGCATTACGCAAAAGCAACTGATATAGTTCATCTGAATATGTGTCTACATAAGTAGATGTCAATTTACCTGCTACTCGCTTACGCATATACAAGTATTTTGAACTATTTGATTCCTTAATTTCCGGATTTCCATCATATGGCATCAGATTAAGCCTCGCCTGTATATCCTCTTTTTGCTGTAATAATTCTTGAATGTCTGAATAATTTGCTCCCATTCATTTCACCTCTCTCTTTTTAGGGAACTTTTTGACATATTGTTTGGCACAAAAGTTCCCTATCTCACATACCAGGTGTCCCAAAATCAAGACTTGACATACTTCCCTGACTTAATTCTTTTATCTGCCGGTTTCACAGCATCCTTATCCGTATTCAATTTTTCAATACAAGCACATATTTTTAAACCTATTTTTGTCGATATGTTTCCTTCAAAATAGGCCACAAACCCGCTTAAAATTGGCATTTCTTCGAGAGTAAGCACACAGTCTCCACATGTGTCGTGTGCGCGAACTGATCAAACGCCTGCACCTTCTTCAGCTCATATCCCCCATCCACAAGAATCCGTAAATCCCTTGCGAGTGTCGCAGAATCACAGCTTACATACACGATTCGCTCCGGTTTCATTGCAAGCATCGTGGACAGACACTGTTCGTCACAGCCCTTGCGTGGCGGATCCACTACAATGACATCCGGATGACGCATTTCCTCATCGCCTGCGGATTTCTCATAAAACTCCGGCAGAACTTCTTCTGCTTTTCCAACAAAAAATTGCGCATTGGTAATTCCATTCAGTCTGGCATTATTTTTTGCATCCTCGATTGCCTGCGGTACAATCTCCACGCCATAGACCTGTCTGGCCTTCTGGGATAGAAAAAGAGAAATTGTTCCAATTCCACAATAGAGATCCCACACGGATTCTTTTCCGGTGAGCTGCGCAAATTCCAACGCTGTACTGTATAACTTCTCTGTCTGCACCGGATTTACCTGATAAAAAGACTGCGGCGAAATATGATACGCTATCGCTGTATCAGTCAAAGAAAAATCCTGTGTATTGCGCAAGTGAATGTAATCCGTGATATAAGGCATTCCCCAGATACACTGTGTCTCTTTTCCAAGAATGACATTCGTTTTCTCCAGATTACTGTTTATGGATATGGAAGTCATACCTTCAATCTGACGCAAAGCTTCCACAAGTGCTTCCTTCTGTAGCAGCTTGTTCGCATTAATGATCAGGCAGACCATAATTTCCTTTGTCGTAAATCCATAACGTATTAAAATATGCCGTACAACACCTTTTCCTGTGTTCTCATCGTAGGCTGGAATCTGATAATCCGACATCCATTGCATGACAGCTGCAAGAACTGATTCGTTTTCTTTTACACCAAGCAGACAGTCTTTGACTGGAATGATCTGATGGCTTCTTGCTGCATAAAACCCCATAACAAGATTTCCCGCCTTGTCATAACCTACCGGAAATTGTGCCTTGTTGCGGTATCGGTACGGATACTCCATACCGACAGCCGGAAGCATAACTGCATCCACTTCCTCTTCTGCAAATCCACCGATACGCATCAGATTATTTTTGACTTTCTGTTTCTTAAAAGCAAGCTGTTCCTCGTAGGACAATGCCTGAATCTGACATCCTCCACACTGCCGGTGAAGTGGGCATTCCGGCACGACGCGATAAGGTGAAGGAATTATAATTTCCTCCACCCTTGCATAGCCATAATTTTTCTTCAATTTTGTTGCCCGCGCTTTGATCGTATCTCCAATCAAAGCATCTTTTACGAAAAAGGTCATCCCCTCATATTTTCCGATGCCTTCTCCGCCGACGCCCATATCTGTAATTTCCAATGAAAATAAATCGTTTTTCTTCACAATTTCAACCCATTTTCTATATTATTGCAACTATTTTCTTTAGATACTTGTTCTGCGGATATTGGTATCCAGCAGACGATTGAATCCCTGCCATTCCAGATTGTTGTCCGGTACGTTGTGTAACAGTTCCTTTACAGTCTCCATTTTTGCATCAATATTATCTGCAAAGCTCAAAGCCAATGCCTCAACCAAAGCCGGTTTCTTCGGTGAACCATACTCAAGTTCTCCATGATGTGCCAGAATGCAGTGTTTCAGCTCATTTGCCAGTGTGGCTGGGAACCCATCAATAGTACGGATAGCCTCGCCGACCCACTCTGCACCGATCATGATGTGACCAAGCAACTGACCAGCATCCGTGTAATCATTTGCAGGGAATGAAGATAATTCCTTTAATTTACCAATATCATGGAAAATCGATGCTGTCAAAAGCAGATCTCGGTTCAGGAACGGATAGTTCTGTGCAAAATAATTGCAGTTGCGTGTGACACTGACTGTATGCTCTAACAAACCTCCGACAAATCCATGATGCACGCTTTTTGCAGCGGAATGGAATTTGAAACGCTCCACAAATGTCTGGTTGTCAAAAAACTTATGTAATAACTGATTCAGATACGGATTTTTTACAGAATCAATGTATTCCATAAGTTCTGTAAACATCTCATCTACATCTTTCTCCGTGCAAGGCAGATAATCCTTTGGCTCGTATTCGCCCTCCTGCACCTTGCGGGCACGTTTAATGGAAAGCTGGAGATTGCCCTGAAAACTTGTCACATCACCAGTGACAGCAACATAATCCAAAGCTTCAAATTCATCAATTCCAACCGATCCCGGATCCCAGATTTTTGCATCCAGTGTTCCTGTTTTATCCTGTAAAATCACATTGTCATAAGGCTTTCCAGCTTTTGTCATCGCTGCCTGTTTGACCTTGCAAAGATAAATTTCATTAATTCTTTCTCCTTCGCGGAGAGATTCAATATATTTCATTATAAACTCCTTTATTTTAAAATTCCTGCTTTAATCTCACAGGTAATAATCTTATACCCGTTACTGCCTTCCCGTTTGATCACAATCTTGTAGTTTTCTCCCGGCTCTAAGCCAAGAACAATCTCGCTGTAAGATGCCACAGTCGTAACATCCTTTCCGGCAAGTTTTACAATGACATCCCCGCTCTGTAATCCGGTATTCATCGCAGGTGAATCCATATCTACTTCCTTGATATAGATGCCCTTCGGTATTCTGTAAGTGCTGGCAATCTTATCAGTAACCGTTGACGCCTGAACCCCAAGGTACGGAATATCTTTATCCGCAAACAAAAGCTCCATCACCGGTTTTAATTCCGAGATATCTACCGCTGTAAGCGTACTTGCAGATGATGCACTGTAATCCTGCATAACAAGGCCCACTAATTGTCCATCCGTATTAATGAGGATACCACTGCCCTTTCTATTTGCAACAATGTCTGTGGTATATACACTATAATTGCTGTCGGCCGTCGAAATCTCATTGTTCGTTGCAGTGATATTTCCTGTGAGAATTGAATAATTGGTTCCAAGTGGGCTTCCAAGTGCAATAACAACGGAACCTTTGTGTACGGTATTGGCACTTCCCATCTCCATAACGGAAATTGATGCCAGTGTTGATGTTTCAAGATCCAATTTGGAAACTGCCAGTACAACCAGTCCTGTATTTCCGTCGTATTTCATAACCTCTGCCGGTGCGACTGTATCATCAATAAACGTCACTTTGATTTTTGACGCTCCTTTGATTACCTTGCGCTCCGTTAAAATAAGCAGTTTGGAACCAGACTCTCCGATAATAGTGCCTGATCCCTGACCTTCACGCTCATAGGAATTGTTGAACCAGTCCGTGTCACTGACCACACCGGTGATTGTAACAATAGACTTATTGGCCCGATTGCCGATTGCATACAATTCCGTCTGGATTTTCTGATAATCCTCCAGCGAAATCTCAGACTTTACGACCGGCGTCTCCTTTTGCGTCTCTGCCTCAGATTCTGTACTCTGTGCCTGCGTTTCTTTCTGGGGGTGCGAACTGTCTATTGTTCCCGGAACAACTTCCGCCTCCATCCTTTTTTCTACAAGCGGGAATAACATAAAAAGCACCAAAATTGCCGCAAGAGCAAATACAACTCCGGATAATGCTGCGCTGCAGATCTTGACGAACAGACACTTATGATTCTTTGGCTTATCCTTTATCTTTTCCCGAACAAATTCATTCTTTTGTAATTGCTTGTCTTCCATCTCTGACCTTCATAAATTATATCCGAACACACTAACATATCAAAACATATTATATTCGTATTTATGCCCTCTTGCAACCATTTTTGCCTTTTCCAAAGAGATAGAATGTTATATAATAAGTCTGAACGTTCCACACAACAAATTTAGCATTATATTTAAGGAAAGAAATTATGAACCAAAAAGTTTATCATACATTGGAATATTATAAGATATTAGACATGTTGACCGGTTATGCATCCTGCGAAGAGACAAGGAAACGTGCGCTTGCGCTCACGCCGATCACCGACGCTGCTGAAATTGAGCATTTACAACAGACGACAAGCGATGCGTTAAGCCGTCTGTACAAAGGAAGTGGCATCAGTTTTGCCGGCATCCACAATGTCAATGCATCCCTAAAACGACTTGATATCGGCGGTTCCCTCAATACAACAGAACTGCTTCATATCTGCTCTCTGTTAGAAGTTGCAAAGCGTGCGAAAGCTTACAACCGTTCGGACCGTGCCGATGACAAAACGGATTCCCTTTCCCCTCTGTTCTCACAGATTGAACCGTTATCTCCATTACTCGAAGAGATCAAACGCTGTGTGATCGGGGAAGATGAAATTGCTGATGATGCAAGCCCTGCGCTGTTTAAAATCCGCAAATCTATCCGTGGCATGAATGACCGTATCCATGCGCAGCTCACCAATCTTATGAATAACACGACCACCCGCAACTATCTGCAGGATGCCGTTATCACAATGCGCGACGGCCGTTATTGTCTTCCCGTAAAAGCGGAAGCTAAAACATCCGTACCCGGAATGGTACATGACCAGTCTTCGAGTGGTTCTACGCTTTTTATTGAACCAATGGCTGTCGTAAATCTGAACAACGAACTGCGCGAATTATTCTTAAAAGAACAGGATGAGATCAATGTGATCCTCGCCGATTTGTCCAACCGCGTCGCTGAAAATGCAAACGGCATCCGTCAGGATTATTCCGTGCTTGCCGAGCTGGATTTCATCTTTGCCAAAGCGCAGCTCGCTAAATCTTACAACGGCGTTGCACCGATCTTCAATGAAGAGGGACGCATCCATATCCGCAAAGGACGCCATCCTCTGCTGGATACAAAAAAAGTCGTACCGATTGATGTACGGCTCGGCGAAGATTTCCGTCAGCTTATTGTTACCGGACCAAACACCGGTGGTAAGACAGTCTCTTTGAAAACCGTCGGCTTGCTTACCCTCATGGGACAGTCCGGACTTCATATTCCGGCAGCTGACCGTTCGGAGCTTGCCATATTCCATGAAATCTTTGCAGATATTGGTGATGAGCAGAGTATTGAACAAAGCCTCAGTACTTTCTCCTCTCACATGACAAACATTGTAAAAATTCTCGACCAGGCGGATGACCGTAGCCTTTGTCTGTTCGATGAACTGTGTGCCGGAACCGATCCGACCGAGGGGGCCGCATTAGCAATTTCCATTCTGCACAAGCTGCACCAATACGGAGCGACTACCATGGCAACCACACATTACAGTGAATTGAAAGTATACGCACTCTCCACACCGGGAGTCGAAAATGCATGCTGTGAATTTAACGTCGAAACCTTAAGCCCGACCTACCGCCTTTTGATCGGTATTCCGGGAAAAAGTAATGCGTTTGCGATCAGTTCCAAATTAGGACTTGCCGCCAATATCATTGACGATGCCAAGAGCCGTTTAAGTGACAAAGATGTTGACTTTGAAGATATGCTTGCCAACTTGGAAGCCAGCCGCATTACAATTGAAAAAGAACAACTGGAAATTAAAAAATACAAAGCAGAAGTTGAGAATTTAAAGAAAAAACTTACCGACAAAAACGAAAAGCTCGACGCACGCCGGGATGAAATTCTGCGCAAGGCAAACGAAGAAGCGGTCCAGATTTTAAAAGAAGCAAAAGACCTTGCAGATGAAACCATCCGCAACTTCAACAAATACGGACAGGGTCAGGCACCAATGTCCAAAATGGAAAAAGAACGAAGCAAAGTCCGGGACAAGATGAACAAAAGCGAAAAAAATCTTTCCATGAAAAAGAAAGAGATGATCAACCACAAGGTCCCAAAGAAGCTGCGCATTGGTGATTCTGTAAAAGTTCTTTCCATGAACCTCAAAGGTACGGTTCACACGCTTCCGAATGCCAAAGGTGATCTCTATGTACAAATGGGAATTTTACGCTCCCTTGTAAATATCAACGATCTGGTACTGATCGACGATGAATCGACCTCTCCAATCGCCAAGAAATACGGCGGTGGAAGCAGTTCCGGAAAGATCAAGATGAGCAAATCCGCATCGGTTTCCACAGAAATCAACCTAATCGGTATGACGGTCGATGAGGCCATCGCTCATCTGGATAAATATCTCGATGACGCATATATCGCGCATCTTCCATCCGTGCGCATTGTACATGGAAAAGGAACCGGCGCTTTGCGCAGTGCCGTACATGCACATTTAAAGCGTCAGAAATATGTCAAGTCCTTCCGGCTCGGAGAAGCTGGCGAAGGCGATGCCGGTGTCACAATTGCAGAATTTGAATAGGAGGTCTGTCAGATATGGTCAGTAAACAAAAAATTTTAATTGTAGACGATGATAATAATATTGCAGAATTAATTTCACTCTATCTTACCAAAGAATGTTATGATACCAAAATTGTAAATGACGGTGAAGAAGCACTCCGTGCATTTGAGCAATATAATCCGAACCTCATTCTTCTGGATCTGATGCTTCCAGGCATCGACGGCTACCAGGTGTGCCGCGAGATTCGCGCAAAGAATAATGTTCCTATCATTATGCTCTCTGCCAAAGGTGAGATTTTTGACAAAGTACTCGGTCTCGAGCTTGGTGCTGACGATTATATTCTCAAACCATTTGATTCCAAAGAACTCGTTGCCCGTGTCAAAGCAGTACTGCGACGCTACCAGCCGGTAAAGACCGAATCTATTGTAGATCTCAAATATGTGGAGTATCCGGATCTGGTGGTCAATCTGTCTAACTACTCTGTCATGTACAACGGCAAACCGATCGATATGCCCCCAAAGGAACTTGAGCTTTTGTATTTTCTGGCCTCCTCACCAAATCAGGTATTTACAAGGGAGCAGCTTTTGGACCATATCTGGGGCTATGAATACATTGGAGACACACGTACTGTTGATGTCCACGTAAAACGTCTCCGCGAAAAAATCAAGGATCATGCATCCTGGTCCATCGCAACGGTCTGGGGCATCGGCTACAAGTTTGAGGTAAACGAATGAAACCAAAAATTTACATAAAAATTCTGCTCAGCTATGTATTTTTCGGTATTGCGGCAATCCTTGTCCTCTGTACCTTTACACAGCACAGTATCACGAACTATCTGGAAAAACATGAGGCACAGAATCTGTATCGCGAGGCAACACAGATAGCTTCCAAATATGCAGCAAACTTTACGAATACAACGTTGTCTCTGGAAGATTTTCAGGTACAAATGGAAAGTCTCAGCAGTTATCTTACCGCTGAAATCTGGGTGGTAGATTCGCAAGGAAATGTCCTGTTCAACTCCTCAGACAGTTCCATCGGACAACGTGCAGCAAATGCACATTATACCACGCTGCCTGATTTTGATCCTACAAGTTTTGGCAATACTTACTATACTGTTGGAAACTTTTATGATTCCTTTTCCGAGAATACCATAACTGTATTTTCTCCTGTGACTGTCAATTACCGTGTGCGCAGCTACGTACTGATTCATAAACCGGTCGCTACCGTTACCGAAGTGACCAATCATTTTATGAACATCACGTTTTTTACCATTGGAATTATTTATATCTGTGCATTTTTGATTCTTCTGTTTTTTACCGTTTGCTTCTATCGGCCAATGTTAAAGATGAACTGCGTTGCCAAAAGCTATGCAAAAGGGAACTTTGAACCACGGATTTCCTTACATTCCAACGATGAAATCGGTTTTCTGGCGAACACCATGAACTATATGGCCAATGAGCTGAATACACTCGAAGAAGATCAGCGTAAATTTATTTCAAATGTTTCTCACGATTTCCGATCACCACTCACCTCGATCAAAGGTTATGTCGAGGCAATGCTGGATGGAACAATACCACCGGAATTACAGGATAAATACCTGAATATTATTCTTTTTGAAACGGAACGACTGGCCAAACTGACACAAAGTATTCTTGATCTCAACCAGTTTGGTCGTCACGGCATCATGCTTGATGTCGCAGATTTTGATATTAACCGCATGATCAAGACAACCATCCTTACCTTCGAAGGCACCTGTAACAAAAAAGGACTCTCTTTTGATCTGGTGCTCACAGGTCAGGAATTGTTTGTCACAGGAGATATGACAAAAATCCAACAGGTACTCTACAATTTGATAGATAATGCTACCAAGTTTTCGCATAACAATTCGGCAATCAAAATCGAGACCAGCATCAAAAATGAAAAAGTTCTGATTTCCGTAAAAGATTCCGGAATCGGCATTCCTGCGGATAGCATCAAAAAAATCTGGGATCGTTTCTACAAAACAGATCTCTCCCGCGGAAAAGATAAGAAGGGAACTGGTCTTGGACTCGCAATTGTGAAGGAAATCATTCAAGCACACAACGAACATATCAATGTCATCAGTACGGAAGGTGTGGGAACCGAATTTATTTTCACGCTTCCACTATCAAAAAAAGAAGTGCAGTAACGCACTTCTTTTTTTCGTTCTATTTTTTCTTATTTCTAATTCAATTCCAGCTTATTTCCCTTCCGGTCATAAGCAACTGCATGACTGTCCCAGTCAAAACTGTCCCCATCAAGCTCATCCGCATCGCCAAGGTAATCCCCCTGGAAGACATCATACTCGAATCGATATCCATCTTTTGTTACAGCCCGCAAATATATACGAATATGCTGATTGTCTCTTACAACATCCCCATCATCATCTGTATTCACTGGTAATTCATAGGAGAATTTACATGTACTCTCGCCAGTTCCGGATGTTGCAAAACTCTGACTTATCTCCTGCGTATCGACTTCTGTTGTCAGAAGCTGATCATCAATCGACTCATTGGCAGTCTCATCTGTCAGATTCTGCATTAAATCCTGTGACCAGATTTCCATATCGTTCAAGTCTGCCACCATTTCAAATTCCGTAAATTCATAGAGATCAATGTTATCCAACACAAAGGTGCAATCACTTTTCAGATGAATCTCTCCATCTTTGTACGTTGGTGCATCTTCCAGGCTTCCGGACAATACCCTCGATAAGTCCGTGTTCATTCCATTATAATCCTGCAACACTTCCGTTGCTTTCTTGCTTCCGTTTGCAATCAGGAATGTGATATTTCCATCAAATGTCTGATCCAATGGCAGCGTCATATTTCCTTTGAACGTATAACCATCGGCCTTAAGCGGACATTCTTTCGTTCCAAAATAAACTGTGACAGATGTCTTATCTGAGTATTCTTTTGGAATCACAGAGACCGATACATCATAGGTCTTTTTACTGAAATTCATATCCACAATATCAATGGAATAATCTTCAATCATGCTGGCACCCTCTTCGAGCGTCTTTTCAATATTCGACTGAAGGTTTCCCACATCTGACAGGATCACATTGGTGGAATCCTGCAGATAGGTCAGCTGGTTGGTCAGTTCTGTCAATTTCAAATACATAAAAGCAATGAAAGCCAACAGAACAAGCAACACAACCACAACTATAATTTTCTTCCAATATAATTTTACTATTTTCATAAATTCAGAGAATTATTCTTCCTTCTCATCATCGGTTGCAGTAATCTGAATTCCTAATTCTTCCAACTGCTTCTCGTCAACGGTTCCCGGAGCCTCAGACATCAGATCCGAAGCGTCCTTAACCTTAGGGAATGCAATAACATCACGGATAGAATCTGCGTGTACCATATGCATGATCATACGATCCACACCATAAGCAAGTCCTGCGTGTGGTGGTACACCATAAGAGAATGCATCCAGAAGGAATCCAAACTGTTCATGTGCGCGCTCCTTGGTAAATCCAAGAACTTCAAACATCTTCTCCTGAATATCATCCTGATGGATACGGACAGATCCTCCGCCAAGCTCCGTTCCGTTCAGTACAATGTCGTAAGCCTTTGCACGAACTGCACCCGGATCACTGTCAATCTTATCCCAGTCCTCTTCCATCGGCATCGTAAATGGATGATGCATTGCCATGAATCGGTTCTCCTCATCGGACCACTCTAACAGAGGGAACTCAGTTACCCAAAGGAAATTGTACTGATTCTCATCAATCAGTCCAAGCTCTTCACCTAAAAGAAGACGAAGTGCACCAAGAACATTCCATACGATCTTGTTCTTGTCTGCTGCGAATAAAAGTAAATCGCCCGGCTTACCATTCATCTTTGCAACCAATGCATTCAATTCCTCTTCTGTCATAAATTTTGCGAAAGAAGATTTATAAGTTCCATCCTCGTTAATGCACAGATATGCAAGTCCCTTGGCACCGCATCCCTTAGCATGCTCAACCAGCTTGTCAATTTTCTTACGAGGCATATGTCCCTGTCCCTCAACATTAATACCACGTACGGAACCGCCATTCTCAAGCGCGCCGGTAAATACGCCGAATCCACAGCCTTTGACAACCTCAGAAACGTCTACAAGTTCCATGCCAAAACGGGTATCCGGCTTGTCAGAACCGAAACGGTCCATTGCTTCCTGCCATGGCATACGCTGCAACGGAATCTGTACATCAACACCGATAGCCTCCTTGAATACATATTTCAAAAGACGCTCGTTTACATCTAATACATCCTCGATATCCACGAAAGATAACTCCATATCTGCCTGTGTGAATTCCGGCTGACGATCTGCGCGAAGGTCCTCATCACGGAAGCAGCGTGCAATCTGGAAATAACGGTCATAACCGGATGCCATCAGAAGCTGCTTGAAAAGCTGTGGAGACTGTGGCAGAGCATAAAAATTGCCCGGATGTACACGGCTTGGCACAAGATAATCTCTGGCTCCTTCCGGTGTAGACTTGCAAAGGATTGGTGTCTCAATCTCCAAAAATCCCTCGTTTGCCATAAACTGACGCATCAGTCCGAGCACACGGCTCTTTAACATTAAATTACGCTGAATATCCGGTCTTCTTAAATCAAGATAACGATATTTCAAACGGATATCTTCCTTTGTCTGGCTGTTCTCTTCGATTGCGAATGGTGGTGTCTGAGATTCGGATAAAATGCGAAGGCTTGTAGCAATCACTTCGATATCTCCGGTCTTTAAGTTCTCATTGACTGCTGCAGAACGTTTCTGCACCGTTCCCTCGATTGCTACAACATACTCGCTACGCAAAGTTCCGGCTTTTGCAAAACCATCTGCTCCTACGCTGTCCTCATCAAATACGATCTGCAGCAGACCGCTTCTATCACGTAAGTCGATAAAAATCAGACTTCCTAAATTTCTTCTCTTCTGTACCCATCCCATGACGGTGACTTTCTCACCGATGTTGGCATTGGATACCTCTGTACATCTGTGGCTTCTGTGTAAGCCTTTCATTGATTCTGCCATGATTGTCTCCTCTATACTCTATTGTCTATCATTATTCTTGCGAATCGTAACTATCTGTTAAAAAACTCCACGAACTCCTCATACCCCTCTTTTGCGAGCTGTTCTTTCTGGAATTTCTTATTCTTGTTCATGCGAACAACCAGCACCTGCTGTCCGTTCTCTCTGGCTTCCTTCGCCTGTTTCATAACTTCCACAAGCTTTTCTGCAGGATACTTCTTCTCTACAAGATATGCGACTCTCTTCGGGCTCTCTGGAATTTTAAATCCACTCTCCATCAGAAGCAGAATAATGCGCTCAAATCCAATAGAAAATCCACATGCCGGTACATCATTTCCAGTAAATTTTCCAATCATCTTGTCGTATCTTCCGCCACCACCACAGGCTGCACCAAACTCCGGCATGGAAATTTCAAAGATTGTTCCGGTATAATAACTCATACCACGTACCAGAGTTGGGTCAAATACCAGTGTAAACTCTGCATTCTTTGTTGCGTTCACTGCAGTAGCAATCTCTGTCATATTCGTTACCACTTCAGCATCTAAATATTCACCAAGTGTATCTGCAAGGAATGCCACACCTTCTGCGACATCTTTCTTTTCTTCCAAAAGCTTAAAAAGTCCAAGATATTTGTCAATGGACTCCTGCGCATAACCTTCTTTTGCAAGTTCCTCTGCCACTCCATCCACACCGATCTTGTCCATCTTGTCCAATGTGATAAATACACTGTCATAATCTTCCTCAGAAAAACCACTGTATGCAGCCATCGCCTTTAAAATGCGACGCTCATTGATGCGGATTTCAAAGTTCTTGAAACCAAGTCTTCCGATAGTTGTGGTGGTTGCAGTAATCAGCTCAATCTCTGCAAGGTTACTTGGCTCACCTAATATATCAATATCGCATTGGGTAAACTGACGGTAACGGCCTCTCTGTGGGCGATCAGCTCTCCATACGCTTCCAATCTGCAATGCCTTGAACGGGCTTGGAAGATCATTCGCATTGTTTGCATAAAAGCGGGAAAGAGGAACGGTCAGATCGTAACGCATACCAAAATCTACAACATCCGCCTCTTCTTTTGCAGTGTCTAAATTTAACTTTTCTCCACGCTTTAATACTTTAAAAATAAGTTTTTCGTTTTCCCCACCCTGCTTATTGGAAAGGTTTGCAATATTTTCCATACAAGGTGTCTCAATCGGGGTAAAACCAAAGCTTCGATAAGTGTCCTTGATTACGCTTGTCACATAATCTCGGATTTCCATCTCAGCAGGTAATATATCTTTCATGCCGTTTACCGGCTTCTTGCTCAGTGCCATTTGATTTCCTCCATTTACTCTCTTGCACGTGAACATCAGCCCCTTTAAAATTGCCTTCGGCAAGGGCTGATGCTACATGTTAATTTTTCAAAAAAATTAACACATTATCCAGCATTTATTATACGGTTCAGGGCCTGATACGTCAAGGATTGTTGCAAAATGCTTTCCCATTACTTTTTCCGGGACGTTACAATATAACGTGTCAGGAACTCAAACAACTTACGGTTCGTCTCGGCGTTCTTCTCCTCAGCTTCCATATATTCCGGCAGAGGGATTCCCTGCTGACACTCACCACAGATATCAATGCCAAGTATATTTTTCTGTGCAAGAAATAATGTCAGCAAATGCTCCAGAAGCGAAAGAGGCATCTTTCCCTGATTCCAGTTGGTTTCGCAATACCGCTCATCCAGCACATCCTTGTCAATTGAAATATAAAACGGAACATCCATCCTTATCTTTTCCGCTTTCTCATGCCCCTCTCCCGCTCGAAGTTCCTCGGCGGAAAACGCAATCAGCTTCTCTTTCAGTATCTTCTTCTCCCGCGCTTTCAGCTGTTTATCGGTGAAAACAGCCTGAATATCTGCTTTCTTTGGTCCGATCAAAACCAGCTGTTGCAAACTTGGATTCGTCAATAATACACTTCTTGCCCAGTCACCACAACTGCTCATTCCATCGATCAGTGGAGGCTGCATGTCTGTATGATGATCAAACAGAATCAACGAGAATGGCTCACTTATCCGATCTGTCATAATTTTGGTCACATAATGATAATTACCAGAATCCAGGAAATGAATTCCACCGATTCCATATGGATCAATTCTTCTATGAATCTCTTCCTCTGCGCTCTGTGAACAATACAAATCACACTCGTAGATGTCCGAGCAATCGATCCAATGAAGTTTATCATTGCGTGGAATATTCTCATCACAATACACATGAGAAAAATCCAGGATGAGGTGGTTGTTAAGTAGTTGTGCCAAATCATTCACCTTCCATCAAATTTATATACATCCTTATTATATCACTTTCTGCAAGTTAATAAATCAAACCCAAAAGGTGCATGGCTTTTCCTCCCATGCACCTTACACTATTATAAAATATTTAATGATTATTCTTCTGCGAACAGTTGCTGTTTGCGCTGTATCATTTCATCAATTCTCTCGATATACTGCCCGACATCCTTGACATTCTCGCACCGTTCGATCCGATGCGTGCCATCTGGATTTGGCTCATTCCAGACACGTTTCGTTGAAGCTCCCGCTCCACACGCCACGATGGTCTGTTTCTCTTCCATAATCAGAATGTTGTATACGCCTGCCTTACCCGGCTTTGCATACCCTACATTTTCCATATTTCCTGCCATGCCCTTCTGACGATACAGATAATATGGAGAAAGCCCCATCTCTTTGCAGATTGATGCACACAGATCCATATGTTCCTGTGTGTTGACCATCTGCATGCTTTCATAACGGTCTTTAAAAATGTTCAACCGCGCCGCACGCTTAATGGCGAGGGAGTGAATCGTGATATTGTCCGGATCCAGCTCCTTTAACACTTCCATCGTATGACGCACATCCTCGAGATCTTCCTCCGGAAGTCCCATGATCAAATCCATATTGATATTGTCAAAACCAAGACTTCTCGCCAGCTTAAAACTCTCAATCGTCTGTTCTACCGTATGATGACGGCCAATGATATCAAGAGTCTCCTGCTTCATCGTCTGTGGATTGATGGAAATACGGCTGATTCCGTTGTTACGCAACACCTGTAACTTTTCCGTTGTAATAGAATCCGGGCGTCCGGCTTCCACAGTAAACTCGATGCAGCTGCTCAAATCAAAACTGCAACGGATTTTGCGGATCAGACGATCCAGCTGATATGGCTCCAACGTTGTCGGCGTACCTCCACCGATATAAATGGAATTCAGTTTCTTATGATAATTCTTTACTGCCACATAGTCGATTTCTTTCTCCAACGCATCCAGATATGCATCCACCTGCTTTTTCCAGATTGCCAACGGATACGAAGTAAACGAGCAGTACAGACATGTACTCGGGCAAAATGGAATTCCGATATACAGGCTGTATCCATTTTTATAATCGAGCTGCGAAAGAAGCGCACGCTCACGCTCTGCGATTGCGATGGATAAATCCACTTTTTCATCGGATGCAAGATACGTTTTCTTCATATAAAAAGCAACTTCTTCCTTTGTCTTTCCCTCATCCAGAAGCTGCATCGGAATCTTTGTCGGCCGGATGCCGGTCAAAGTTCCCCACGGAAGACTCTGTCCCGTCACTTCTTCCAACAGATGGTACAAATTCTCTTTGAGTGCATTCTTCGTCTCTGCCCGGTCTGCAAAATCCACAGCAAATGTGCACTCTGCCGGCTTCTGATTTTCCAGTGTACATGTAATGGAAATCTGCTTATCCTCATATGTAATGGAAAAATGCGAAGCACTCTCTGTTTCATTCTCTGCGGAATGATTGGTGCATGCCACATTTTTTTCCTCTGCATGCGCCTCCTTCGTGTAATAGATTTCCACATCCTCTTTCGGGAAAAAAGCCTTCAGAAGCGAGTGAATGTCATATTCAAATTCCGTTCGATTTAAATTTACTGTAATCATAGGTATGGGTTATACATCCTCTCATTTTCAATGCTTGTCACATCATTGTGTCCCGGATACACCGTCGTACGATCCGGTAATGCCATCAATTTCTCTTTGATGGAGCGAATCAGATCCGAACTGCTGCCCCCTTTGAAATCTGTACGTCCCACGGAAGTGCAGAATAAAGTATCGCCGGAAAAAAGCACATCCTCATATGGGAAATAGTAGCAGCAACCGCCTTTGGTATGTCCCGGTGTATGCAGCACACGAATATGAAATCCCGCCAGATCCAGCTCCTGTTCGTCTTTTAAAAATACATCGGCATGAAAGACTTTGCTTTCGCCCATCATATAGCTGACATTGGCTTCCGGATCTTCCAGTGTTTCCTTGTCATCCTCGTCAATATAAATAGAAATTCCAAACTCTTTTGCCAGTTCTTCTGCTGCGGATGCATGGTCAAAATGTCCGTGCGTCAACAGGATTGCTACCGGCTTGCACCCTTCCTTGCGGATTCTTTCTGCCAGCTGCTTTGCGGCATCTCCCGGATCTATAATGATCAGTTCCTTTGTATCCTCGTTGATTGCAAAATAACAGTTTGTCTGTACCGGACCAACGACATAATGATTAATCTTTAATTTTCCCATTTATGCTCCTTTATCTTTGAATAGCAAGTATGCGACGCAAGAACCACCAGCGCCAATCAGCCGGTGGTTCTCTCAATATCCATAACGCTCTCTATCTGTTTGATTTTCTCAACAATTTTGGTAATCTGCTCGCGACCCTTTGTCTGGAATGCGACATCAATTGTTGCAATTCCCTGCTTGCTGGTCTTCGAATGAATACCGGAGATATTGATTTCGGCCTCCGTAAATACTTTCGTAATATCCACGAGAAGTCCCGGTCTGTCATGACAGAAAATCTTCAGTTCTGCATGATATTCACCAAATGCTTCCTGATCGGCACCTGCCTGCCACTCCGCCTCAATCAGACGAACACGCTCCATATTGGACAAATGCAGAATATTGATACAATCCGTACGGTGAATGGATACGCCTCGCCCTCTTGTGACAAAGCCCACAATTTCATCTCCCGGCACGGGACTACAGCATTTGCTGAAGTGAACGGCCACATCATACAGTCCCTTGACAACAATACCGCTCTTGGAATGCTTGACTGCTTCCGCCGGTTTATTTTCTGCGATTACACTCAGCACTTCCTGGTCTGTCATAGTAACCGGATGATCCTTCTTGTACTCATCGTACATACGGTTGACGATCTGACTCTCTTTTAAGCCACCATGTCCGACCGTTGCCAGACAGGAATTCCAGTCATGGAATCCATATTTGCGGATAATTTTCTCCTGATATTCTGTCTTATTAATATCCGAAAAATTAATTCCCTTGGATTTTGCATAGGCAGTAATCAGGTCCTTGCCATGTAGTATATTTTCTTCTTTCAGTTCACTACGGAACCACTGATTAATCTTGTTCTTTGCCTGTGTGCTCTTGACAATTTTCAGCCAGTCACGGCTCGGTCCCTTGGAATTCTGTGAAGTGATGACTTCAATACGGTCTCCGTTCTGAATCACATAATCGATCGGTACAAGCTTTCCGTTGACCTTAGCGCCGACCATCTTATTTCCCACTGCCGAATGAACACTGTAAGCAAAGTCAATTGGTGTAGAACCGTTCGGCAGATTCTTGACATCTCCCGACGGTGTGAAACAGAATACCGTATCCGAAAACAAATCCAGATCACTCTTAAGCAGTGTCATAAATTCCTTGTTATCCGACATGTCTCTCTGCCACTCCAAAATCTGGCGCAGCCAGCTTAATTTTTCTTCCTCGGTTACAGTCGTCGATGTCGCTCCGCCATTGTTGGCTTCCTTGTATTTCCAATGCGCCGCGATACCATATTCTGCGGTACGGTGCATCTCAAATGTACGAATCTGAATCTCAAAAGGCTGTCCACTCGGTCCGATTACTGTCGTATGCAAAGACTGATACATATTTGGTTTTGGCATCGCAATGTAGTCCTTGAAACGTCCTGGAATCGGTTTATATTTTTCATGCATGATACCTAGTGCCGCATAACAGTCCTTAATTGTATCCACGATGATACGAATGGCAAATAGGTCATAAATCTGGTCAATCGTCTTGTCCTGATTGACCATCTTCTTGTAAATAGAGAAAAAGTGTTTTGCTCTACCGGAAATATCTGCCTTGATCCCGGCTTCCTCAATCTGCTCACGTACCTGATCAACCAGTTTCTTCACATATCCTTCTCTGACATCCTTGCGCAAAGCAACTTTTTCCACCAGATCATAGTAAGCTTCCGGCTCCAGATACTTCAACGAGAGATCTTCCAGCTCGATTTTGATCTTGCTGATACCAAGTCTCTGTGCGATTGGACAGTAAATCTCCTGCGTCTCACGCGCGATACGAAGCTGCGCTTCGCGGGACTGATATTTCAGCGTCCGCATATTGTGCAGACGATCCGCCAGTTTGATCATAATGACACGGATATCCTTCGCCATGGCAAGGAACATCTTACGCAGATTCTCCGCCTGCATCTCCAGACGATCGGCATTCTTGTCTTTCGGATTCTTTGTGTTATCCGTCAGATGCAGATGCTGCAGCTTTGTCACACCATCCACCAGCAGAAGCACTTCATCACCGAACTCTGCCCGCATCTCATTCTCCGTCATAACGGTATCTTCGAGAACATCGTGCAATAATCCTGCTGCAATTGTTTCCTTGTCCAGCTCGAGTTCTGCAAGAATGATTGCAACACACAATGGATGTATAATATAAGCTTCTCCTGATTTGCGTACCTGTCCATCGTGTGCTTCGTAAGCAACCTTGTACGCTTTTTCAATCAGACTGATGTCCGCGGAAGGATGATACTTACGAATTCCCGCAATCAGTTCCGCGTATAAATCCTCTGGTTTTACAAACTCTTTAATTGTTTTAATGCTTCCGGTATCCGAATGAAACTCCTGCTCAATTCGTTCCAATTCTTCTGTAGAAATGTCTGCCATCTGTTCACCCACTTACTTAATCTCATTCACCCTAAATATAATACTTAATTATATTTTATTTTTGGTACTATTGCAAGAATATCTGTATGGTTTTTTGTGCTAAAAGTTGTATACATAACGTCGCATCCGGCTGCCTGCCACATCGGAATCTTCTGTATAAGCAAATCCCAATTTCTCCAGCAGCGCAATCGATGCCGCATTTTTTGCATCTGTCAGTGCATTCAGCCTTGGAAAATCCAGTTCTTCCCTTGCAAATTTTATAATTGCGCTACAGACTTCTGTGGCAATGCCCAGTCCCTGCCATGCCGGAGCGATCACATATCCCATCTCAAGTTCCGTCTGCACATCAAAATCTCGGTGTTCCAATCCAGCCCTGCCGATCAATGTTCCCGTCGCACGATCGAACACGAGCCACATCCCATATCCATAGTATCCATACATATGTGTGATGTATGCCTGCTGATACTCCGCCTCTTCTTCTCTTGCAAACAGTGGCTCGATATATCCCGGCTGCCGCTGTCCCTTTGCATCCAGCTGATAGCTCACGCCCGGCTGATCATACAAAGAGATCAGTGCATCCAGATCTTCCATACAAAATTCCCGGATTACGCACCGTTTCGTCACCGCAATCGTCCATGGAATATGGTGAAACCGTTCAAAAATACGCACCAGAAAATCCGCATCCACTTCTTCAAAGCCCTCAATGACCATCGTACAGCCAGAGAATGTCTGTCCTGGGAAAAGCGGGTTCGCATAGGCAGCCGCCGCAATATTTCTCTCCATGCCCCATGCCAGCGTTTCATCGACTGCTGCAATCAGCAGGCAATTTGCTTTTTGTATCTCTCCGCTTGCAAATGACGTTTCCATCTGCTGCATGTCCTTGTATCCATCATAGAAAAAGGCTCCATCCATTTCGTCCGGAAGCAAAACCGGGTTCCATTCGCCCTCAATATATAAAATTGTTGTAAGTGTCGGTCCACCAAGCCATTTCATTGTTCATTTCCTCGATATTTAAACATCAGATTTTCTATGAAAATCTGACATGATTAGAAAAAAACAGATTCCATAGAAACCTATGAAATCTGCCTTCTTATTTCTTACATTGTCTCCGGTTCCGGATACTCCTCACCAAAAGTCTCCACAACAACGGTCTTCATTACCTGATCCTCTAATGGACGATCGCTATAATCGGTTGCTGTCTCCGCAATTGCATCCACAACATCCTGCCCTTCAATAATCTTTCCAAATGCAGCATAGCCACCATCAAGATGTGGTGCATCCTTGTGCATGATAAAGAACTGGCTGCCTGCGGAATTTGGCATCATCGAACGTGCCATGGAGAGAACGCCTGCCGTATGCTTCAAATCATTCTTCACGCCATTCTGTGCGAACTCACCTTTGATACCATAACCAGGACCACCCATACCAGTGCCTTCCGGATCTCCACCCTGAATCATAAAACCTTTGATTACACGGTGAAAAATCAGTCCATCGTAAAAGCCTTTTTTCACAAGGCTGATAAAATTATTGACTGTATTTGGTGCAACTTCCGGATAAAGCTCTGCTTTCATTACGCTTCCATCCGCCATTGTAAATGTAACAACTGGGTTTGCCATCGTTTTTACCTCTTCTTTCTGTGATACTCTTTGTCTCTTATTTTAACGGAGAAATTCCTACTCTGTCAATGCCGAAACAACTTTCGGAAATTCCATGAAGTGGGATGCTTTTACCAAAATTGTATCGCCTTCCTGAACATACGCCTGCAATTCCGGCATCATTTCTTCTCTTGTCTTAAAATAATGGATTTCACATTTTTCATTTAATTTTGCGCCCAATGCATACTGCTCTGCAAGTTCTCCTGCCGCAAAAAGCACATCGATACCAGACTCTGCCACGGCTCTTCCGACGCCATAATGCAACTCCTTCTCATTACTTCCAAGTTCTCCCATATCACCGAGGACAGCGATTTTTCTGCCGGACGTGTGTGAGAGTACATCGATGGAAGCTTTCATGGACACCGGATTGGCATTGTAACAGTCATCAATGACCAGCATTCCATTAACATGCAGCAGGTTGGTTCTTCCTGCAATGGTCTGCGCTGCTGCGATACCTGCAGCGATCTCCCCGATTGTCAGCCCAAGCTGCAGTCCGACTGCTGTACCTGCCAGCGCGTTATATACATTATGCTCACCCGGAATCGGAATATGTGCATCAAAATCGCCCTGCGGGGTATGAATCTTTGCCTGCATGCCCTCTAACCCGAGATTCTTTACATCGGTCGCATAAATGCTTTTCTCTGCCATCGGTTCACCCGTTGCAGAGATTGCGGCTTCATGCTCAAGTCCATAAAAAATTGCCGGTTTGCCATTTACCATTTTTTTCGTGCAGAGCTTATCATCATCTCCGTTTAAAATAACGGTTCCATCCGGCTGCATATGCTCGAATACTTCGGTCTTTGCCTGCAGGATTCCGTCTCTTGTTCCAAGATTTTCCAGATGACATAGTCCGATATTTGTGATCACACAGACATCCGGCTGTGCCATTGCTGCGAGACGGTGCATCTCGCCAAAATCGGAAATTCCCATCTCGAGAACTGCCACCTGATGCTTTTTCTTAATCTGGAAGATTGTAAGCGGAAGACCGATTTCATTATTGAAATTGCCTGCCGTCTTAAGCACTTCGTATTTCTGGGAAAGAACCGAAGCAATCATTTCCTTTGTACTTGTTTTTCCAACACTTCCGGTAATGCCAACGACTTTAATGTCCAGTCCCTCACGGTAAAAAGCAGCAATCTTTTTCATTGCTTCTGTGGAAGATTCCACGAGAATATATGGTCCTGCCGGATTTTCCAGTTCATGCTCGGAAAGCACAGCCAGCGCGCCTTTTTCAAATACAGACGGAATGAAATCATGTCCATCCACACGCTCACCTTTGATTGGAATAAACAGAAAACCTTCCTCTACCTTACGGCTGTCTGTCACAGCACCGGTAATGATTTTCTGTTTTTTTGACGGATCTCCTACATAAGTTCCTTCGCATGCATTTGCAATATTCTCCAATGTAAGATTTGGCATTTCGTTGTCTACTTTATTTCTTGTATAACATCCAAACATCATTATCCCTCATATTTACGAAGTGAAATCTCGATCAGTTTCTCACACAGCTCATTAAAGTTGATGCCGATGACAGCTGCTTCCTGTGGCAATAAGCTTGTCGGTGTCATGCCAGGAAGTGTGTTTGCCTCCAGACAGTAAATCTGATTGTTCTCATCCAGCAAAAAGTCCGAACGTGAGTATGTATCCAATCCGATGACTTCTGCAACGCGCTCTGCGTATCTGCGCATTTTGGCAGAAATTTCTTCCGGTAAATCTGCCGGACAGGTCTCAACTGCACTTCCTGCTTTGTACTTGTTCTTATAGTCATAGAATCCCTGGATCGGTGCGATCTCGATTACCGGCAGTGCTTTGCCTTCGAGAACACCAACCGAAAATTCACGTCCCTTTACATACTCTTCAATAATCAGATGATCTTCCCACTTGAATGCCTCATCCAAAGCTGCCTTAAACTCTGCAGCATCTCTTACGATTGTGACACCGATACTGGATCCTCCACAACATGGCTTTACAACACACGGAAGTGTCAGTCCAAGCTTGGTCACATCATCTTCTCTTGTTTCCTTTGTCATTCCGATTCCCTTCGGTGCCGGAATATCACCATATGCAAACAGCTGCTTTGCCATATCTTTGTTCATGGCAATAGCGCTGCTCAGATAATCGCTTCCTGTATATTTGATTCCAAACAGATCAAATGCTGCCTGAAGCTTTCCGTTCTCTCCGTTCTCTCCGTGCAAAGCCATAAACACAATGTCTGCCATCTGGCACATACGAATGACATTTGGTCCGAAGAAACAAGGAGACTGGTCTTTTCTTGAAGCTTTTACTGCTGCCAGATCCGGTGCTACCTCCGGAATGTTGTCTACTTTTACACTGATTGCATCTGCACGGTCAAAAATGCCATCCAGATTCTCTTCCTTATCGCTATATCCCATAAACACATCCAGCAAAATGACACGATGTCCATTCTCCTTCAATGCTGCTGCTACCATACTTCCTGTTTTGAAGGATACGTCACGCTCTGTGCTCAATCCTCCGGCTAATACTACGATATCCATAGTTTCTGATCTCCTCTGCTTATAATAAAATGATGCAGGTACTGTATCATCTCTTAGTAATTATAAACATCTCACATCAGAAAACAAGGGGTTCTGATTTTTTGCACACTTTTTTGCATATTGACAGCACTATTAAAAAAATGAGAACCGGCAGTCCGCCGGTTCCCTCGCATAAATCAGGATGGTCACAACAATTTTATCTACTGGTTACTTCATAAATTGTGGCCATGCACTTTTCCATATTCACTTTTCATTTGTACCATCTTCGACATAAAGACAACAAGTTCTTCAAAAATCTTTCTTCCCAGATAATTTTTTTCTGTCAATAAGCTTCCATAAGCATATAAGGTATCGTGGAATATTTCTTCTTCCGATAATTCAATTTCAAAAAGCAATTTTCCTAATAACCTCATCCGTTCATCTTCGACTTCGGTAAACCACTTTTCCATTTCACGTATAAACGTATCCCCTGTCAGAACTTCCTGAAGATAAACATGCACACTATCGTTTGTTTGTTTTTCTTTCATCCTTCTCTTCCTACATTATCATATAGTCCATCTCCGATTATGCTTAGAAACTGTGAAACCCCTCTTTTATACAGCATCTGCTATCAGAATATCATAACCTTTAAAATAGTCAATAGGAAAATCGTCACAATTTTGTCTATTTTTGTAATTTTCACGATTTTTATCAATATTTCATTACAGCAAAAATCCCGCAGACTCCTCGGAATCTGCGGGATCAACGGCATTCGACTAAGTACTAGCACTCAGGCTCAATCAAACCAAATGTATTTCCTTTTCTCTTATATACAACATTGACTTCGTCGGTCTCTGCATTGCGGAATACGAAGAAATCATGTCCGGTAAGTTCCATCTGTACACATGCATCTTCCGGATACATTGGTTTCATACCAAATCTCTTGGTACGAACAATCTTAACTTCTTCATCGTCCTCATCATCTGCATCGATGAAATCCGGTGTAAAGCTATCCGCTACATTCATTTTCTTAGAAGCCAGCTTTGTACGATATTTTCTCAGCTGACGCTCGATTACTTCTTCTACTAAATCAATGGATACATACATATCGTTGCTTACCTGCTCAGAACGAATCATATGGCCCTTGATTGGAATTGTTACCTCAATTTTCTGGCGTTCCTTCTCCACGCTCAATGTAACAAAGACATCTGTGTCTGGGGTAAAATACTTCTCCAGCTTAGAAAGCTTCTCCTCCACGGCTGCCTTAAGTCCCTCTGTCAATTCAATATTTCTTCCGGTAATTGTGATTCTCATGATGCCCAACCCCTTTGCTGTGTATTTAGTACTCCTGTTGGATGTACCATGTACTTATTATATCATAAGTTACAAAAAACGCAACGAGTTTTCTAAAAATTTATGCATATTTTATATTATTTTTTGTTTTTTCAACAGACTTACTGCAAATATCCATCTTTTACAATATCAGACAGTGCATCTGTCGGAACAGAAAACTCCACGACTCCCATATAACCAGGTGCCACTTCATATTTGTCAAATACAAATGTCAGCTCGCCCTTATCATTGATATAGAAATTAGCATCATCCGCGATCTGTTCGAAATCCCACTCCTTTTCCCCATCATCAAGGAAATAATTAAGATTGTCATTTTTTTTCATCTGCTCACGCATCTGTTTTTTGATATTGTCGGAAATACGGGTCTTGTAATTGCTTCCATCTGCAAACAGATTCTTCAATGTAATCAGCTTTCCTGTTTCTTTGTCAATATTATAAATCTTCGTAAAGCTGTTGGAACCGCCCATGGCAATCTCCGTATCAACACGCAGACTGAACAGTTTGTCATTGTCTGTCACAATACGATAATCCGAAGTTACTGCTTCATGTCCCTGGCTTCCATCAGCTACCGCTGCAACATCACTCTGGTACTGTTTGATAATATCATTCAGATATCCGGAAACCTCCGCATTCAGTTCCTTGGATTCTTTCGTCAGAACTTTTCCGTCCTTTCCGACAACTTCTACCTCTGGCACCTTCACATTTGCTTCCATCTGCTTATTTTCCTGCTTGTCAGAATAAGTCGTAAAATGCACCACTTTTACGATCGAGCCAAGTACCGGAACGCCCTCCATAGCCTGTGCGACCGTAGGATTCACATTCACGGTAACAACAAGTGCGGCACATGCGGCAGCTACAATGCCGATTCCTTTTGTAAATGGAAGAATACGGTGCTTACTCGCCTGCTTTCCTTCACTTATGCCTTTTTCCACTCTTTCCTTTAATTCTTCCGGAATTTCTATATTCTGGTAATTTCTTTTCATTTCATCTAATTTGCTCATGCTATTTGCTCCTCTACTTTCACTTTTAATTTTTTTAAACTGCGGTATAGTATTGATTTCACGGTGTTCGGATTTTCTTTCAGCATTGCTGCGATATCTCCGATGGTCCACTCTTCAAAATACTTCAGGATAATCACTTTCCTTTCTCTTTCATCGAGTGTTTCCAAAGCATTCAAAACATCCATGTCCTCATAGTGATCTTCCCGACCTTCCTCGGCTACCTGTTCATCACTCACGAATTTCGACTGCTTTCTTGTGGCATCCACCGCTGTGTTGATTGTTATACGCCACAGCCATGTCTTTATGTACTTTTCATCTTTTACCTGCCCCGCATTCTTCATGGCCTTGTACACGCTTTCCTGTACAACATCCATGGCATCCTGCTCATTTTTCATATAAGAAAAGGCAAGTCGGTAAAGTTTCTCGTAGGATGATAAAATTTCCTGTTCGATGGCTTTACTTATTTTGTTTCCTGTCATGCTGCCATTTCTCCTTTCTATTTATTAGACGCAGGAGCGTTCAGAAAAAGTTTCAAAAAAAACAGGGCCTTTGAAAAATTTTCCATCGGTCCTGTTATTGAAATAATTTTCATCTTAATCAAAGCATTCCCATTGTTATGCCCTCCCAAATACCCACTTGCCTTTGAAAAATCCGGTAGGGTAAATATATACTGGTTCATTTGTTTATTGTCTCCGTTTCTATCTTGCAGGTATAAGTTTTTTCCGACTTCCTGTAATTAATTCCGACCAGAAGCAACCTTCCATGATAGTCCTTTAATGCCTTGTCATACTTTTTCTCCCGGATCTGATCAAGCGCTGTCTGTGCAGACTGATCCCATTTTAACTCCACAATCATAGCCGGATTTTCCACATGCTTTCTCGGAACAAACACCAGATCCGCAAACCCTTTTCCGCCTGCTACTTCCCGGTAAATCTCATGCGTTTTCTTTGCCGCATAGTATGCCAGTGACAGTACACATGCCAGAGAATTTTCGTCGTTATATTTCAGAATGGAAATATTATCTTCATGCACCCGCTGAATTTGTTGTGCAACATATTCTTCATCACCACGAAGTGTAGCTTCCATCAAATCCTCTGACTGTCGAATGGCCGCCATCACCGGTTCCCAGCCTCCGTCCTCGATACAGTTAATAAACTCTTTCTGCACTTCCTGATTTGGTATACAGACAGTCTGTGCGTAAAAATCATATGTCAGATAGCCCAGATGAACCAACAACGTGAGTACATCGTCCGCACTGGCAAACGTTGTCATGTCATTTTGGAATTTATCCGGATTTACCGGGATGTGTTCCCCCGCAATCAATCGTGTGGTCAGTTCTTTTAACCCATACTGGTTCATCTGGATGTATTTCTTTAATGCCTCATACGTCTCTGTTTTTGTCCAGTAGCTGTCATAGTCATGACCAAGCATTGACATGACAACAGAACGTGGATTGTAAATCTGCACACCCTTTAAATCATAGCCATCATACCATTGTTTCGTCTTGTCGTATGGCATATCGTACTGCTGGCAGAGTTCCTGCACTTCAGATTCTGTGAAACCGGTAAACTCTGCCAGTTCGCGCTGGTTGGTCATGGAGTATTCGTCGAACATGTTCAGGGCGGAATGTTCGCCGTATTTTTTAATTGGGAGAATGCCGGTCATGTATGCAAGCACACAGTAAGGCTGATTTTTTAGCAAATCCCTGAGAAAGTTGAGATACTTTTTCTGCGCCTGTGCATCCATCGGGTTCACCCGAAAAATACAATCCCATTCATCAATCACGAAAACAAAATAGCTCCGCGTCTGGGAATAGATTTCTTCCAGAACCGATACCAGATCCTCCTCATAATATGTGACCTGTGGAAACTCCCTTTTCAGCTCCCGTACCACTTTTCTGGAAATCAGTTCCATCATTTCCTCCACGGATTCTGTACGCCCAAGAAACTGCTGCATATTCAGATGAATCGCATTGTATTGATTCAGATGCTTTTTAAAATCAGGATCTTTTGCAATTTTAAAGGGTTTAAACAATTCATAGGAATCATCCCCTTTTCCATAATATGCCACCAGCATATTTGCCGCCATGGATTTTCCGAAACGGCGGGGACGGCTGACGCAGATGTTCTGATGCTCCGATTTTAAATTCTGGTTTGTGAAAGCAAGAAGCATTGTCTTGTCTACATATATTTTTGAATTTACCGCTCTTTTAAATTCTTCATTTCCAGGATTTACATAAATTCCCATCTGCGTTTCCTCCAATAAATAATAAGCTATGAATAGTATACTCTATCCATAGCTTATTGAAAAGTACGCATTTAAAACGCAATTAGTATTCGTCCTGCAATCTCTTATAAATCTTTTTCATAATATCTTTGTATCGTGTGGAATCCGCGCTTTCACCCACCTGCTGGTTTACTTCCGCTTTAAAATCCGAATAATCCGTGCATCCACTGTTATAATATGCATCGTATCCAATGTTATAAAACAGCTCATAACGGTAATTGTGCAATGCCATAAGGTTCTTATATAAAGTAGCATTCTTCTTCATTTTCTTTACCGCGCCGTTCATATCCTTGGTTCCGTTTTTCGTAATGACACCCAGCTTTTTCATTTGTGCAAGAACCTCTTCATTTCCGAACTTGTAATCATTCTTTGCGTAATAAATATTGATAATAGTCTGAACATCCTGCACGCTTGTAATATTTTCCAATTCATACTGGGACAGATATTTCTTCTTGGTATAAAAAGCAGCCAGATCAGAAGCACTGAATTCACTGCCATCTCCATATGCATCTGCTAACACTTCTGCATCGATTGCGCTCTGGAAACGGATCACATCCGCACCGTCATTGCTCTCGCCATATACATAGACCTGACGGTTATCTTTGTTTTTCAATTCACTGCTGTAATTGATCTGATAAATGCTTTTCTGCTGTTCATAAATCTGCTCGTAAATATCATACAGTTCGGAAACATCATAAATATTGTGATAAAATCCGCCAGTGGATTCTGCGATATTGCGCAGCACACCATCTTCTACATCATCACCAATTCCAATGATATACACCGGAATCTGATACGTCTTTGCAATGTTAATAACATCATCTTCATCATAATCATAACCGGAACCATATGGTACGTTTATACCATCCGTAAAAGCCACAACACAACGGGAACCGGTCGCTGTCGCTGTGTACAAAACAGACGAATACAGAGACTGATATAAAGAAGTAAGTCCTTCACACTCCAGGTTGTTGATTGCCGTCTCCACCGAATTCTTGTCCGTTGTAAAAGTCAGTTCTCTAGAATATACGGATGAGATTGTAGATAATCCCAGATTCGTATCATCCTCCGTTGCCTCTGTGAACTGGTTCAGACAATCCTGCATAGAACCAAACTGCCAGCTCATACTGTCACTGATATCTGCCACCAGATCAATGGACATATTTCCTTCAATCTGTTTTACATCTGAAATTGAACATTTAACCCATTCATCCGAATCATCTTTTTTCTCATAGATTACAAATGAATCCTTGTTCCAGCTCTCATCTTTGTTGTCACTGTTCACATACAGATTGATCTGCTTGTCCTGTGACACATCCACCTGATCATAATTTAAAATATTTCCAGGGGTAGTAAATTTATTATCTAGACTCTGGTAGTTATCATACTCCTGCTTTTCTTCCTTGAAATTTCCTGCATTGTAAGCACTCTTCACTTTCTCGGCACTCTGTCCAAGCAGAAACTCCTCACAGGAATAGACATCATCCGCACCGTCTTCAACATAAGACAGCATGTTGTCTCCCTCTGTCTTATTGTAGTCAATAATCTCATCCACGAGCTTGCTAAAAGCCTCTGTCTCTTTCCGGCTCTCATGTTCATCGAAATCCTTCAGAGCACTCTCGCAGTCTGCCTTTGCCTCATTGTACTTATCTTCATAATCACCAAGAAAATACTTGCTGTCTTTCTCCATCTTAGCTGTTGCTTCTTCGTATGCCTTCTGATACTTTGCAACTTTTGCATTCAATGCAGAAATTTCATCGCTCAGCTGCTGCATTTTTTCTCTCTGATTTCCAGTCTCCCAAAATTTAAAACCGGAAATAATGCTTTTGGCATCGTCCATGTCCTGCTCATATTCACTCTCGTATTTTCCAAGTGACAGGTATCCATTACAAGCCTTCTCAAAAGCTGCAACATAATTCTTAAAGCCATTGATACGTACCACGCCTACGACACCTACGATAAGGACTACTGCAAGGACCGCAGCGATCGGGATAAAGATTTTCTTATTGAGTCCCTTTTTCTTTGCCGGGGCTGGTGTGTTGTTAACCATGTTGTTTTGTGTATTGTTCGGCATGTTATTCGGCACATTGTAGCCTGCATAATTGCCCGGATCATTTACCACATTATTTGCAGCATTGTTTGTGACATTCTCTGTTGGATTGCTCTCACTCTGTGCCGGTTCCCGGGCAACTACGTTCTGTTTCTGGGTTGCTTCCGGTTCTGGCGTAACTGCGTTCTGCTCCTGTGCTGTTTCCGCTTCCGGCGCAGCCACGTTCTGTTCCTGTACTGCTTCCGGTTCTGGCGCAGCTGGCAGCCGGGTTCCACAGCCTGCACAGAATATACTGTCATCGGAATTTTCCATTCCACAATTCAAACATTTTTTCATCTGTAACTCCTTTTCTGTATCTGCGTACCAATGCACCATTTATAAATGCTGTACTAGTACTAAAGTTCCATAAATAATACTACACCTATGATGAGCATATTTCAACGACTAATATAGTGCCACTTCTTTATGTAATAAAAATCCCATATATTTCAAAAATGTCTCGACATAACGCAACATAAATGCTATAATGCGCCCATAGCATTTATTTATGTAGTTCTATGATTACATGTTCAAAATGTTTCATATGCTTGGGTATATCGCCCGCATTACCAATCAATTTTTAAAATTTAATAACTTACTTTTAAATTATTTTCAGGTCACAAAAGACTGTTAAATCAGCTCTTTTTGATATATACTTAAGGAAAGGTAACATATTACATGGGGAAAACCAAAGATGTAACTACAGAAGCAAATAAGGAAGTCCATGGCACTATTTTCGACGATGTCTTTCGAACCATCGCCCAGAAAATGCCATACCTTCTCATTCCGCTGATCAATGAAGTGTTTCAGACGAATTATCCGGAAGATATCCACTTTCAGCAGTTGCGGAACGAGCACTATGAAAAGCTCGGAAAAATCATTACCGATTCCATTCTACAGATTGAAGATCACACTTATCATCTCGAGTGCCAATCTTCACTCGATGGCAGAATGGTAATCCGGATGTTTGAATACGATTTTTCCATTGCACTGGAACTTGCACAGAAAAACAACGAAACTTTTGAAATCGAATTTCCACAATCGTGTGTACTGTATATACGAAATCACCGAAAGCGTAGTCTTCCTGATTACCACGAGGCAATCGTAAAATTTGCAGACGGGCAACAGATTGTCTACCGTGTTCCGATCCTACGTGCACAAAACTATACCGTGGATTCAATCTTCGAAAAAAAGCTTTTGATACTGCTTCCATATCATATTTTAAGGTATGAAAGTTTCCTGAAAAATTCAGGCACTAACACGGAAAAGCTGGAGCAATTATTAACGGACTATCAAAAAATTAACGATGCGTTAGAACAATGTACAAATGATAAGAAATCAACTCTTTATATTGATATGATCACACTTATCGAAGAGATTGCAGATCATATCATTCCAAAAGACAACAAAAATGTAAGAGAAAGGTTAGGCGATATTATGGGTGGTAAAATTTTACAACTTGAATCAGAGCGATTACTCGAAAAAGGTCAACTTTTAGGAGAGACGAAAGGTCGCGCTGCTGGGCTCATTCAGGGGCAGGCCGAAGGACGAAAAACTGAACGAATCGAAGCAATTCAAAATATGATTTCACTTGGATTGACTAAAGAAAAAATACTAACTGTATATTCTGAAGAAGAATACAACGAAGCTGTAAAAGCAATGCTTGTAGAAGCATAACGAAACGGAATTTTTGGAATCGAATTTCCACAATCGTGCGTACTATATATTCGAAATCACCTAGAGCGTAGTCTTCCCGATTACCACAAAGTAATCGTAAAATTTGTGGACGGGCAACAGATTGTCTACTGTGTTCTGATCCTACGTGCACAAAACTATACCGCGGATTCAATCTTCGAAAAAAGGCTTTTGATACTGCTTCCATATCACATTCTACGGTATGAAAGTTTCCTAAAAAATTCAGGTAGTAACACGAAAAAGCTGGAGCAATTATTAACGGGCTATCAAAAAATCAGTGATGCATTAGAACAATGTACGAATGACAAAAAATCAACTCTTTATATTGATATGATCACACTTATTGAAGAGATTGCAGATCATATCATTCCAAAAGACAATGAAAAAGTCAGAGAAAGGTTATATGATATTATGGGTGGTAAAATTTTACAACTTGAATCAGAGCGATTACGTGAATTAGGAGAAGCGAAAGGTCGAAAAACCGAACGAATCGAAGCAATTCAAAATATGATTAAATATGATGTGTCAAAAGAAAAAATTCTTCAGGACTATTCTGAAGAAGAATACAACGAAGCGATAAAAGCAATGCTTGTGGAAGCATAAAGAACTGATGCCACTCATTTAATTTTAGTGAGTGGCATCAGTTTTTATTTTTCTACTGCAACAATGTTAGTACTCCTTGTGTTGACTGATTCGCTTGCATAATCATTGATTGACCACCTACTCGAGAATATTATGTTTCGAATAATTGTAAGAAAACTTGAACTTATAAGTATTACGAGTACATTAAAATCTTATTCTTCTCCCTCTCCTTTTACTTTAATTCCAAGGATCTTATATTCGCCCTTGATAATCAATTCAAACAGTTTATCCAACCACTTTTGTATAGATTCTACAAACGAATAGATCTTAAGTATAATTTTTGAAATATTGAAAACTCCAGTAATTGTCATTCCACTACTATACCCCTCAAAAAAAAATCCTGATGCTAGTAATATCGCAAACGCAAGTATCACCGTTGCTGCAAACATAAATCCAATATGAATTAGAACACCAATTTTAATTGCCAAAGCTAAAAAAGCCACCGATATCAATATTCGATTTGCATTTCCTTTACTAAAATATAAGTCAATATTATTCGACTTTATTACTATTTTTGCAAATACATGCATCCAAGTATAATCCGCTAAAAAAACACTTGAAATTAAACTCAAGGCACTTAAAACAATTCCCACCACTTTGTAATCCATGCCAGCGAAAAAAAATGCACCAAATATATTCAATGCAACAATTAATAACGCAATCCCATTCTCCATGCCATTTCCTCCAATTGTTATTTTTCTTCATCCAATAACCTTCATTTGTTAAAAAGCGCCTTGGTTGAACTCATTATCATAACCCTATGCTCAACCAAGGCCTTTACTACAAACAAAGTGTTCTCACTTACATACAACATCTATTATTTATATGTAATAACAAACGAACTTTCCTTTACAAGTCTATCATTTATCCAGCATCTTACACTATATTTCCCTGTCTTAAAATTATTAAACATCTTCTCATCTGCATGATAACAATATGTTCCCGAACTGTTGGAATTAATTTTTTTATTATCAATCCACTTTGCTACTACCGCTCCATTTGGTGCTAGAATACATCCTCCAATTTTTAAACTTTGTAATTTTGATGTATTATTTTTAATCACAAATTCAATTCCGAACCGTTTATTTAACGACTTATAAAAATGCTTGGTATACACTTTTTTAATACCTTCTGAATAAAATCTTAAGCTCTTCAATTCTAATGATGGTTTTTGTTCTCTAACCGGTATTTTCATAATTTTCACATCCCTTTACTATTGATTTAATATTGTAAAATATACTTTTTGTACTCTTTGGTCATTTAACCAAAACTGCGATTTATATTCGCCTGGTTTCAACTTGTTAAAAGCAAAATCCTTTACAAAAAAATCCTTATCTAA
>ENA-OUUV01000072-OUUV01000072.1-human-gut-metagenome-genome-assembly--contig:-NODE-72-length-71131-cov-6.381395_pt1 | contig 71131 bp, 58 predicted proteins | sample MGYA00237952_ERZ548838 | MGnify/ENA primary metagenome ERZ548838 (study PRJEB26490, sample SAMN05194705) | human gut metagenome | biome: terrestrial biome; feature: human-associated habitat; material... | reverse complement strand
TGCGCTTACTATATGAGTGGTAAGACGGCACTTTATGGTAATTACGGTAGTGTCAGCGGGAAGACAGCGGCGAAGTAACGACTACTGAATAAAAGTTAATAATAAGACCGGGCGGCGATGTTAAGATCGTTGCCCGGTTTTTTGTGCTCTGTTCAGCTTTGAAACATTTTGCGGAAAACCGAATATAAAAAAGGGGCTGTCACACAACCCCTTTTACTTATATTATACTGCTTTACTTAAGAAATCCCTCTATTATCTTCTCTTCCGCTTCTTCTCTTGTAAGCCCGAGAGAGCACAGCTTCAGGATCTGTTCGCCTGCGATCTTACCGATCGCCGCCTCATGGATAAGCTGTGCGTCAACATTGGCGGCATTGAGGGCGGGCTGTGCGTCGACCTTGCCGTTGTCGGCAATGATCGCGTCACACGCCGAGTGACCCGTACAGCGGTTGTTGCCCTCCACCACCGAATAGAACGCCTGATGTGAATTTCCTCTTGCGACCGAGCGCGAAACAAGATCCGCACCGCTGTCCTCGCCGTTCAGCTCAACGTGGAACTTGGTTACCGCTTCTTCGCAGCCGTCAGTCATTATACGTTCGCGGACAACTATCTTTGCGCCCTTGCTGAGCACCGCAGAGGTGCTTCTTGTCGAGCTGTCAACACCGCGGAGCTGTATCGTATCCATTTCGAGATAGGAATCCTCACCGAGTACACAGTCGGTCACCGGGTCGATCTTTTTCAGACCCTTGCCCTTACCCGTGCCGATATGCTTTTCCTTGTAAAGCACCTTTGAGCCCTTTTCAAGGAAAAAGCGGTGTATGCCGTTGTGACGCGCCTGTTCCTCGCCGTCATTGTGTACGCCGCAGCCTGCTACGATAACAACATCTGCGCCCTCGCCGATATAGAAGTCGTTGTACACAAGGTCGTCAACATCACTGTGGGTAACGCAGGCGGGGATATAAACCGTTTCAGCTACCGTAAACGGCTTTACGCGGATATTTATACCGGGCTTGTCGTCCTTTGGCTCTATAGTTATATTCTCCGATGATTTTCTGCCGGCGCACTTGCTGTCCTCACGGATATTGTATGCACCGTTGAAGCCTGTAACTTCATCATAATCGGAAATGATCTTCAGCATTTCGGCTGTTGTGCCGTTGAAATTTACGTCCATTATATTGCTCACTGACAACCGCCTCCGTTTCTCTGGGGACATCTGCAAGTATATTCGCCGCCGAGAAGCTTCGGAAGTATTTCTTCTCTCGGACCTGCCGTGCGGACTGTGCCGTCCGCTACTACAACTATTTCATCGGCTATCGAAAGTATACGCTCCTGATGCGATATTATAACAAGTGAGCCTGTCGTGCCGTTTCTTATCTCTTCAAACGTTTCGACCAGTCTTGCAAAGCTCCATAGGTCAATGCCCGCCTCGGGCTCGTCGAATACCGAAAGCTTTGCGTTTCGCGCGAGAACCGTCGCTATCTCTATACGCTTTGCTTCGCCGCCCGATAAAGCACTGCTCATCTCTCTGTCGATGTATTCCTCCGCACAAAGTCCGACCTTGCCCAGAAGCGCGCACAGCTCATTATGACCGAGAGCGTTTCCTGCGGCAAGCTCCAGAAGATCTCTTACGGTAAGTCCCTTGAAGCGCACAGGCTGTTGAAACGCATAAGCTACGCCGAGCTTCGCCCTGCCTGTGATATCCATATCGGTGATATCCGTACCGTCAAGTATAATTCTGCCCGATGTCGGCTTTTCGACACCCGCGATCAGCTTTGCGAGCGAGGTTTTTCCGCCGCCGTTAGGTCCTGTTATCACCGTAAGCCTGCTGTTGAGCTTACAGCTGATACCTTTTATAATAGGCTCTCCGCTTTGGAGCTGCCACTTTACGTCCTGAAATTCCAGCAAAATTATTGCCCCTTTCATCTTTTATCATATTATCGTACCATATTAGCGTTATTATGTCAAGAGCTGTTCGTTACTATTGAATTTTTCCCTGCTTTATGATAAAATATTATGATGATAAATCGGGAAAGGGTGACAGTATGAAAGTATCTATTATTGACAACAGTCTTTGCGATGCATCATTTGTTGATGATGTAAAGCCGGAGGCTGTTGTTGCATATAAAGACGCGCTTGCCGAATTTGGAGTAGCGTATACGGAAATGACGACCGACACTTTTCTTATGCTTCCTCCTGCGGGAGATATGTCAAAGGTGATACTGCGTATGACCTCTGAAAGGGATCTGCTTTATATAAATTCGTTCAACTTTGCATATGTAACAGTACCTGCCAATCTCACAGAGCTGATACCCGGGATAGAAAGACCCGTGATATCCGAATTATCGCTCCACGGGGGCGACTCCCTGCGTGCTATGGAGATGTTTGAAAAGAATTTCGAGCTTGATAATGTGTCGATGATACGCTTTGTGGACGACTTCAGGGAGTCGCCGCAGGAAATGGCAAAGCTTATACGGGAATATCGTGATAAGTATTTTCGTCCTGTCGATATCTGTCCGACGAATAAATATACAAATGCCGTAAATGAGGCAATAGCTGCTGTAATTGCTAAAAGCGACAGCATAACCATGCGCTTTGGCGATTATGAACGGTTCGCCGAGCTTCAGGACTACACCATATCGCTTGCAACTCTGTTCGGTGTCGCTCCGTCACCGCAGATGATCCTGGCGCTGTATAAGTGCGGTTGCCTGTACGCTATGATATACGGCAGAAGAGCAAGGAGCACTCTTGACGACCTGCGTTTCAGCCAGATATCACCGCATTATGTAAGAAATGCGGACAGATATGTGCCGATGTCACCCAACGAGCGCACAACGCATACATCATTTGTACGTCCGCCGGACAATTCCGCACAGAACAGCGATCTTTTGTATAAGAAGCTCCGCAGTATGATGGTAGACGCGGTAACAGCACAGGAGCTTGAAGAAGTGATAGACGAGTTCTGCACACAGCTTTACAATAAATCGGAGACTAAGAAAAACTGAAGCTGCACGAAACATCAGTTATCGCCAACCGACTATATGTATAAAAAATGCAAGTGACAACAAGTATATATAGTGTAATTTGACGAAAAATATTGAGAGATAAAAAAATCCTTTTATTTTCACTGCGGATATGATATAATAATTCTATACTGTGTCGATGTGCTCAGTACGAGCAAGCGATATGGCATCTGATTTTGATATCAAGCCGTATTACGGCATTACTATAATTTGTTTACATATTTTTATAGAATTGAGGAAGTGTGACTTTTGGAAAAGTTTATTATAAAAGGAGGCACTCCGCTCAGAGGCGAAGTGCAGATAAGCGGCGCTAAAAATGCGGCGGTTGCGATAATTCCCGCGGCGATACTTGCGGCAGATAAGTGTGTTCTGGAAAACGTACCTTCGATAAGCGATGTAGAGGTAGCGCTGGAGATCCTTTCAAGTATGGGTGCGGTCATCAAAAGACTCAGCAAGTCAAAGATCGAGGTCGATACGTCAAGAATATGTGACGGCACAGTGCCGTACGAGCTTGCACGTTCGACAAGAGGAAGCAGTTACTTCCTGGGAGCACTGCTCGGCAGGTTCAAAAAGGCGAGCGTTCCGCTTCCCGGAGGGTGCGATCTCGGAAGCAGACCTATAGATCAGCATATCAAGTGCTTTGAAGCGCTTGGTGCAAAGGCTGATATCAAGCACGGAATAGTAGACCTGTCTGCGGACAAGCTGATAGGTACTCAGATATATTTTGACAAGGTAACGGTCGGCGGCACAATAAATGCACTTCTTGCCTGTGCCAAGGCGGAAGGGCTGACTATTATCGAGAATGCGGCAAAAGAGCCGCATATAGTTGATCTTGCTAACTTCCTTAATTCAATGGGCGCAGATATAATGGGCGCAGGTACTGATGTTATCAAGGTAAAGGGTGTTTCAAAGCTTCATGGCACGGAATATTCCGTAATTCCGGATCAGATAGAAGCGGGAACGTTTATGGTAGCGGCCGCGGCGACCTGCGGTGATATCACACTTAAAAATGTAATACCTAAGCACCTGGAGCCTATCACCGCGAAGCTCCGCAAGATAGGCGTATATGTTGAAGTTGAAGATGAAACCGATAATGTCAGAGTTGTCGGCAGACCCCATTATGAGGGTACTGATATAAAGACATCTCCTCACCCCGGCTTCCCGACCGATATGCAGCCGCAGATGACAACTCTTCTGGCTATGGCAAACGGTACAAGTATGGTGACAGAGAGCATATTCGATACTCGTTTCAAGTATGTCGATGAGTTGCGCAGAATGGGCGCGGATATCACAGTTGACAGCAGAGTAGCGGTAGTAAGAGGGGTTGACCACCTCACAGGCGCTCCTGTCAAGGCGAGCGACTTAAGAGCCGGTGCGGCGCTTATAATTGCGGGACTTGCGGCACAGGGAATTACCGAGATCGAGGATATACACCATATTGAGCGCGGATATGAAAATATGGAGATAAAGCTTAGAGAGCTCGGAGCTGATATAGTAAAGCGTTACTATCCCGATGACGAGAAGATGAGAAAGGCACTCTGATGGCAAAGGTTGTACCTGTATGCTCGTCCAGCAAGGGCAACAGTATATTTATAGGCGATACTTCATCGGGTGTACTTGTAGATGCGGGCTGCAGCTTCAAGGCATTGAAGGACGGACTTGCGCTGTGTGGCATACCGTTTGAAGCGGTGAAGGCAGTGCTGATAACACACGAGCATATCGACCATACAAAGGCGCTCGGACAGATAACAAAGCGTACATCGCTTCCTGTATATGCGTCTGACGGTACGACAAGAAAGCTTTTTGAGGATAACCTTGTTGCACCGGGTGCGGTCATACATTCTTTATCCGAAATAGGGAGTGTGCCCGTTGATATGGATATTGATTTTTTTCACACGCCGCATGATGCCGCCGAGAGCGTGGGATATACGGTAAAGTTCAAGGAGCACAAGGTAGCGTGCTGTACCGATCTCGGATATGTAACAGACGAGGTAAAAAGAAATCTGATCGGCTGTGATACGGCATATATAGAAGCCAACTATGACCCTAAGCTCCTTTCGGTCAATCCGAAATATCCGCCGTATCTCAAAACAAGAATTTCGGGTGATCGCGGACACCTTTCAAATATGAGTTCCGCTGAGCTTTGCACCGAGCTTGTAAAAAGCGGTGCAAGACGGCTGATACTCGGTCACTTAAGTCAGGAAAACAATACTCCGAAAATAGCATATAACGCAGTTGAGCAAAAGCTCAACGGTTGTGGTGTAAAATGCGGAGTTGACTGTACACTTGATGTTGCGCCTGTCGTAACGCAGGGAAAATACATAATTATATAATCGCTTGATATGCACTGCATTTTCTGCTTGGTGGTAACTTTGCAGTTGTGCCGTGCTTTATTTTTTTTATTGTGAAAGGATCTATTTATGGCAGTATATCTTATACTTATGGCGATAGTTCTGGTTTTGGCGTATCCTCTTATTGAGCGCAAACCGAGCATCGGGAAAAAACTCTGCTATGTCATTGTGACATTTGCGGCTATGTATCTGATCAGTATTTTCAGGTACGGACTCGGTAACGACTACTATTCTTACATCTATATTTTCAGAAATATACAGGACTCATCCGGGCTTGCAATTTTCAACCTCGGATATGAGCCTGCGTTTACTGTAATAACAAAGCTTATTTCACTGTTTACCTCAAATATAAATGTTTTGTATGCTATATACGCGCTGCTTATACTTGTGCCGACGGCGTATGCCATATTCCGATACAGCGAGAATATATGGATGTCTACCATGATGTTTATTTCGCTGACATTCTTCTACTGCTCACTCAGCTTTATACGCCAGTCCATCGCGTTTGCGGTAATATTGTGTGCATATAAGTATGTAAAGGAACGCAACCATTTCAAGGTGTTGCTGTTTATATTCATAGCTTGTCTTTTCCATAGCACGGTAATTGTGATGATACCTATCTATCTTATCGCCGCGTTTGTAAAGCCTACAAAAATTACAGTTCCGATATACGGTGTAATTACAGCGCTTGTATATTTCCTTTCATGGCCTATACTCAGACTTGCCGTTCTTATACTTCCGCAGTATAAGGGATATCTTGACCTCAACTTCATTACTCAGGGATACAAACCTGTGTATCTGATAGTTCCGGCTATAATTGCCGCACTTGCTATTGCTGCACATTTTACAGGATACGGCAAGGCGTATCCGAAGCAATCATCGATTTTTACGAATTTTGCTATTTTCAATTTTATCATATGGTTCATTGCCACAAAGCACTTTGTCATAGAACGTTTCTCAATGTACATCTACATTTTTATGATAATGTTTATTCCGTCGATCGCAAGATATTATATGAATTGTGCTAAGGTTTATTTCGCGAAAAAGAAAGATCCCGAGGCGGTCGTTGTTTTTGATAAAACGGTAGACGAGGTCTTAGCAGAGAAAAAGTCGGCTGACGGTGTAGAGCCGGCTCAGGAGTCTATCAGTAAAATAACGGCTGAGGAAGCTGATGTGCCGCTCAGCGAGGAAGAGGCTGAAAAACAGCGTATACTGGCTGAAATAATGGCTGAGGACGCAGAAGAAAACATTCCGGAAGATACGGATATCACCGAAGAGGAAGATCCGGAATTACTGACCGAAGAAATGACCGAAACAGATGAACCGGAAGAAAATGCGGTATATACAAAAAGAAAGCCCGGTTCGGCGCTGAATTGGGACGTTGCCGGTGATGAACGCTATCTGGCGGAAAACAGAGAGTTTAAAAACAGAAGCAATAAGTTCCTGCAATTTATTTCGCGTCCTGTTACGATATTTGCCGCATTTATGGTTGTGGTCGTGGCATCAAATCTGTGGTATAACTATTTCGGACTTACAGTTTCCCAAAAAGGCTTCCACGGAGTAATGCCATATAAGAGCACTATACCCGCGTACACTGAGCTGATGCTTTCAACAGAAGACAAGGATAATAAAAATGAATTGCTCAGAGATGAAGAGAACTTCCTTAATTATATGTACCGTCTGAAAGAAAATGATAACTATTCGGTTATCATTTCCGCGAGAGGAGATACAGTCGGAGGTCTGAATGACGGTGCGCGTTCCGCACTTAAGGAGCTTGGACTTGTAAAGCTTGCCGAAGCTGAATCGGCAGACAGATATGTAGCTGTTATCGAAGGCGGAAAGGTCACACGCGAGGAAATATCGGACAGTGCTGATATTGACACAGGCGAATTTCGTGTGCTCGGCTTTAAGACGCACGTTATCAGCACACAGCGTACTTCAACGATACAGATGGGTAAAAAGAACTTCTCGCTAAATGAGCGCGGCATGAATATAGTAGTGCTTGATAATACGACAAAAAAGATCGTTGACAAGGTTCGCTTCAAAACATACTATGTAATGCTTACAGCAACCAGATAAGGTGGTAGAGCTATGAGAATGAGAAGAAAAAAATATCTCGATGAGCGCCTTGATGCCTGCGGTGACGTAAATCTAGGCTGGCTTGTCGACTATGCCGCCGAACAAAGAGGTGAAACACAGCAGAGAACGCTCAATGTCCGCGAGATATTCGGAAACGATAATCCGGTTCACCTTGAAGTCGGATGCGGAAAGGGCGGATTTGCGGTCGAAGCGGCAAAGCGTAACCCCGATATAAATTTCATAGCTGTTGAAATGGCACGAAATGTAATAGTCAGCGCTATGGAGCTTGCTGTTAAAGAAAATCTGCCTAATCTGAAATTCCTTATGGGCAAAGCCGAATACCTTGAAAAGTTTTTCCCCGAACGCTCGGTAGAACGTATCTATCTTAATTTCAGCTGTCCTTACCCTAAGGAAACATACAAAAAGCACCGTCTTACCCACCCTGTATTTCTGGAGATATACAAGCACATACTTATACCGGACGGTGAGATACATCAGAAGACCGACAATATGAAGTTATTTGAGTTTTCGATAGAAAATCTCTCGCAGTGCGGCTTCAAGCTCAGGAATGTAAGTCTTGATCTGCATAACAGCGGTTTTGAGGGAAATATAGTTACCGAATACGAAAAGAGATTTTCCGAGCAGGGACTTCCGATTTATCGGCTTGAAGCAGTTAATTCGTCAAAATAGGCTTTACTTTTCGCAGAAAAAGGTATATACTGAGTATAAGAAAACGGGTTTGCCCTGAAAGGATGTTTAGTATGAATAAAGCAATGATATTTTTCGGTATTGCGGCTGCTGTCGGTACGGGTTATATTTTAGCTAAGAAATATATTGATAATAATCCCGAGGCTGTAGCGGCAGTAAAAGAAAACTGCAGCGACAAATTGCACAAGGCTTCTGTTTATTGCACAGGTGCAGTAAAGACAGGAAGCGAAAAACTTACGAAGAGCGTCAACAACATTGTAAATGCGGGTAAGGAAAAGAGCACCGAGCTTATGAAGAAGGCGGCTACTACCGGAACTGCATTCAAAAATGAGATAAATAATCTCAAGGATATGGTGGTATCGATAAACAGCGGCGTTGATGTTGATATTTCAGATGCAGATACAGATGATGCCGATGGCGAAAGCTTTACCTTTACTGAGGGTGGAGAAGAAAAAGAGATATTTGAAACGCCGGAAAAGGGCTCGGAGAGCTTATAATCACAACACGGCAGATAAGCACAATGAAGTGTCACAGGGGGTTTCTGTGGCACTTTTTTGTATGAATATGAATTTGCGGGAAGTGCAGACGATGAGTGAAATAACAATAAGGACAGCAACGCCCGATGATGCCGGAATGCTGCTCGGCATATACAAATATTATATTGAAAACACAGCGATAACCTATGAGCTGAAGTGCCGACTGTTGATGATTTCAGGGGCAGGATAGAAAAAACGCTGAAGAAATATCCATATATAGCGGCAGAACGTGACGGCAAAATAATAGGTTACGCTTACGCGGGGGTCTTTAAGGATAGGGCGGCTTACGACCACTCGGCTGAAACATCGATATATGTTGATTTGAACGAAAAGCGCCGCGGCACAGGTACGCTCCTTTATAATGAGCTTGAAAAAAGGCTTGCGGCTATCGGTATCAAGAATGCATATGCTTGTATAGCGTGTCCCGAAAATGATGATGAATATCTAAACCGCGACAGCATAATGTTCCACGAAAAGCTCGGATATGAACTTGTGGGAACATTCCGCAAATGCGCAAAGAAATTCGGACGGTATTATGATATGGTGTGGATGGAAAAGATGATAGGCAAGCACGATTGAGATTACTGACTGTAAATTCATCACAGAGTTTTACGGAGGGAATATTGAAAGAGCCTTGCGGCACAAATGCCGCAAGGCTCTTTACTTATAAGGTTATATACCGCAGCAGCTGTCGCAGTGGTCATCCTTTATCTCACCTACAAAAGGTGTGGGATCGATACCCTGTCTTGTGTAGTAGTCCGCAATAGCGGCCTTGATCGCCTGTTCTGCAAGAACAGAGCAGTGGAGCTTTGCCGGCGGCAGACCGTCGAGTGCCTCGACAACCGCCTTGTTTGTAAGCTTAAGCGCTTCCGATAAGGGCTTGCCCTTTATCATTTCCGTAGCTATCGAGCTTGTTGCAATAGCCGCACCGCAACCGAACGTCTTGAACTTTACATCTTTTATTGTGTTGTCCTCGATCTTGAGGTACATCTTCATTATATCGCCGCACTTAGCGTTACCTACTTCGCCTATGCCGTTTGCGTCCTCTATCTCGCCGACGTTTCTGGGGTTAGCGTAGTGATCCATTACCTTTTCTGAATAAATCATCAGTAATACTTCCTTTCAAATATAGTGTATACTTACTTTATCTTGAATGTTTCACCCTTGATTATGTGATCCCACAGGGGTGACATACTTCTGAGCTTGTTTACTATAACAGGCAGAACCTCAATCAGCTTGTCTATCTCTTCCTCAGTCGTGTACTCTGACATTGAGATACGCAGTGAGCCGTGAGCCACCTCGTGTGGAAGTCCTATGCTCAGCAGAACGTGTGAGGGGTCGAGTGAACCCGATGTGCAGGCTGAACCGCTTGAAGCGGCAATACCCTGAAGATCGAGCTGGAGCAGTAAGCTTTCGCCCTCAACGCCCTCGAATGAGAAGTTGAGGTTACTCGGCATACGCTTTTCTCTGTCGCCGTTCAGGTGAACACGGTCAATCTTCATTATCTCGCTGTAGATCTTGTCGCTAAACTTCTTGAGCTTCTCATTCTTTGCGTCAACGCCGTTTACAGCGTCTGTTATAGCAACACCAAGACCTACTATCGCGGGAACGTTTTCTGTACCTGCACGTCTGCCTCTTTCCTGAGCGCCGCCGTCAATGAACGGGGGAAGGCGGTATTTCTTGTTTACATAAAGAACGCCGCAGCCTTTCTGGGCGTGTATTTTATGACCGCTGAGGGAAAGCATATCTATGTTCTGCTCTTTTACGTTGATGTGGACGTTACCGATAGCCTGAACTGCGTCTGTATGGAAGATCACGCCTTTCTCCTTGCACAGTGCACCGATCTCGGGAATAGGCTGGATCGTACCGATCTCGTTATTGGCGTACATTATCGTAACAAGGGCTGTATCGGGGCGGATAGCATTTGCTACGTCCTCGACTTTAACTATACCGTTTGAGTAAACAGGGAGGTATGTTACCTCAAAGCCCTCTTTCTTGAGCGCATCCAGTGTGTGCAGAACTGCGTGATGCTCAAATACAGAAGTGATTATGTGCTTCTTGCCTTTCTGAGCCATCATCTTTGCTGTGCTCTTTATAGCCCAGTTGTCGCTTTCACTGCCGCAGCTTGTGAAATAAACCTCGCTGTCTTCACAGCCGAGCGCCTGCGCGACCTGATGTCTTGCCTTGTTCACAGCTATTGCGGAATTTCTTCCCAGCGTGTAGATCGAGGAGGGGTTGCCGTATTCCTCTTTAAGATAGGGCAGCATAGCGTTAAGGACGTTATCGCTTACCTTAGTGGTAGCCGCATTGTCAAGGTATATCGTTGTTTTCAGCATTTATACTACCGATCCTTTCTTTTATTCTTTATGCTAAATGCCGCATTCCGCACTGTTAAGCGGTACGATAAACACGACCGATTTAGTCCGATTTATATTATACACCCTATTGTCTACAAAATCAATAGGTTTTATAAAAAATTTTCCGAAAAATATCGGCAGTGGGAAAACTCCCACTGCCGACAATTCGGTTATTCACATTCTTCTGCAATAAACCGTAAGGTTTATTCGATAGCAATTACGTTATCCGTTTCAACCTGCGGAGCGGCTTTCGGAACAGATACCTTTAAAATACCGTCCTCAAACTTTGCGCCAACGTCCTTAGCCTGTACGCCCTCGCCTACATAGAAGCTCCTGCTGCACTGACCTTCATAACGCTCACGTCTGATATACTTACCGTCCTTCTTCTCCTTTTCGTCCTTTTCAAGACCCTTGGAGGCGCTGATCGTAAGATAACCGCCGTCAAGTTTCAGCGATATATCTTCTTTCTTGAAGCCCGGCAGATCGATATCAAGCTCGTAGCTGTTGTCGGTTTCGCGGACATCTGTTTTCATAACGTTCTTTGCGTGTTTGCCGTAAAGCGGATCGTTCTTACCGCCGAATACCGACGGCATATAAAAGTCATCATCGAAGAAATTGTCAAATAAGTTTTCATTGAAAATTGCGGGTAACATAAGTCATTCCTCCATTCATTCCAAAGCGGTCTGTTCTTTAAACGCAGTGCCGAACATTTGTTGCCCTTGTACCTTCCGGAGACCCTCTCTCTTTCTTTGTACAACTACATTATAGCACACTTTTTAGCACTGTCAATAGGGGAGTGCTAATTTTCACAAAATCTTCTTAAAAGTGTGACAAATTTGACATTCAGGAACGAAAACACGAAATGTAATTGCGCATTATCGGCGCTTTTGCGTGCGAAAATAACGTCCCGCTGTAAGAAAATGTTCCTACAGCGGGACGCTTAAATGTCAATATTATTGTATCATGCGTACAGGCTCATGATAGTCGGGGTCGTTTATCATAGCTGAATTTATCGTTGTGTTATTAAGAGCAGTCTTGCCGTTCGTAAAGCCTACATCTACCGAATAAGTGCCTGAGAGAGAAGTGATCTGTATATCACTTCCTGCGGCGCACAGAGCTCCTTTTCCCTCAGAGCTGCCTATACCGGCAACCTGTTCGCCTTCGATATGAATTTTAAAGTCGGAGCTATTTATATTTATGTTGCATTCGGTCTTGCGACAGCCGACAGCCGCACCGCGCATTGCCTTCATAAGAAGATCGAATGAAGCATTACGGATATCTATACTTGATGGATTATCACCGTCAAGCGCAGAGAGCGCGCCCACGCAACCTGCACGTATGCCGAGCGCTCTCAGTATGAGCTTTGTGCCGTTTATTCTTATATCCACATATCCGCACAGTGAGCCGAGAGCTACCGCGTTGTCGCCGGAACAGTTTATATCTATAATGGCGTTGCCTGTTTCGATGCCGCAGCTTCCGTCATATGAGCCCACGCCTATGCAGTCTTTTCCGGTCGATGACATATTTATGCTGCCGCCCAGCAGTTTTATCGGCATTTCGCTTGATGACACACCTCCGCCGATACAGATACCGTGATCTCCGTTTGCCTGCATCTCAATACTGCCGGTCATATCTATCGTTATTTCTCCGAAAGTATCGTTATAACTGCTTCCTATACAACAGCCGTCATTTCTGTATGAGTCAATATAAAGACTTCCGTCACCGGTTATTGTAAGCTTTGCTGTGTCGGGTACAAGTATACCGTCGTAGTTAAGTGTGTTCTGACCTTTGATCTCTATTGCAGCATCGGAATTTTCGCCTATCTGTATGCACTGACGCATACCGCTCTTGATATTCACATTATCAAGTATGATCCTGCATTTTGAACCGTTTTCGGTCTTTATCACAAATGTGGCATTATCACAGCCGTTAGCCGTAAGATGAACCGAAGCGCTTTCGACTATAACTCCTGTGTAACGCTCGGAAAGCATTTTTTCAATATCTAATTTTTCGTTACGGCCGTCCTTTACGGTATAATATCGAGCTACCTTTATATTGGGACGGTGCATATTGAGCATTCTCATCTGCTCGGCAATAGTATCCGATATATCGGGGACGATTTCTTTCTGCGGTCTTGCCGTGTAGAAGCCCTGTATATAGTCTGCACCTCTGCGTATAGTAACGCTCATCTCGTCATATGTTTCAACGCCTTCGGCAAGGACCTTAATGTTATTCAGCCTTGCAAAATCGATAATTCCTGTCAGGAAGTGCTGTTTTTTGACGTTTGTATTGATATCTGTAATAAGCGAGCGGTCGATCTTCAATACATCGGGCTGCAGACTGAGAACCGCCGCAGTGTTTGAATAACCGCTTCCGTAATCATCGATCGCGATCATACAGCCGTGTGATTTGAACAGCTGCCGCAGTTTTGCTATCTTTTCATCTGTAAGATCCGCCTGCTCTGTAAATTCAATTACCAGCTGAGGCATTATATCGCCGTACTTTTCGCACAGTCTGTTAAAATCATACTCTGTTATCATATGGTCCGGCACAGAATTTATGAATATCTTTTTTTCTCCGAAACGCGAACGGTTCTTGCTGACTATCTCAAGGACATTCTCAAAAGTAAGCCGCTCTATGTCATACAGCTTTCCGTGCTCGCGTGCAATGCGGAGTATATCGAGCGGCGACGAACCCTTAGGACGCATAAGCGCCTCATAGGCATAAACAGAACCGTCAACGGTCGATACTATCGGCTGGAAGCAGTAACTGAAATTGTTGTCGTCAATAAGGCTCGTCAGAAGCTTTGAATCGGAATAGCTGTTGCACTCCGTAACATATTCTTCTGCCGAAAACTCCCTGTTTATGCTTCCGAGCGCTTTGGCTCTGAAAAGTGCAAAGTCGGCATAGTTTATCATCATATCGATAGTAGCCGCCTGCGTAGGATACCAGCAGTAGCCTACAGTTATAGTGAATGCTTCACTGCGGGTTTCTATGGTATTTCCAAATTCATCGGTCAGTCTGCACCTGCTGACTGCATCGTACATTTTCTTTATAATATCGTTAATTTCTTTTTTTGCCATCTGGCGGAAGAAAACTAAAAAGTCTTTGTAGCTTTTCACACCTATGATGACATTTTCGGAATTAAAACGTTTAAGTGCGTTTGCCGCCGTGGCAATGCAAAGTGATGTCTTATCATAATTAAGCTCGCTGTCTACACGTTCTATACCGTTGATATGTACAGCCGCCATACAGCATTGAGCGGTGCCGCTTATCTGACTTATCATACTGCGTACACGGCGTATGAAGTAGTCGCGTGTGTACATACCCGTAAGCGTGTCATACTCTTTGATATCGTCCTTCGGGTTGCGCGCCTGCATTATCTGCGTTACGTCCTGTATAAAGCCGAGCAGATAGTCTGTATCATATACTATCTTTATCTTTATGTAGCTTGTTTCTCCGCCGGCAGTATACATATATATATTCTTGTGACCCTCTACCTGATTTTCGTTCAGACTGTCAAGCAGAGCGTAAAACTTTTCTTTATTCATATTGTCGCCGCTGATATGAAGAATTGCGGCAACGTTTTTGTCATAGTATGCTTCGTTCAGGTCGTGCGGAAGTTTAAATACACCTATAGTGGGGAAGTTATCCAGAAATATATTCCAATCATGGCGGCTGTTGCCGTCTTTATCAAAAAAGCTCATATGATATCCTCCCAAACTGTAATGCTAACGCTATTATACAATTTTTTACTGTAAAAGTCAATGCTGTTTTAACAATATGCACAAAATAGACAAAATTATAAAACTGTTTTGTATGATTTTAACAGTTGCGAAACGATTTAAAAAGAGTGCTGATGCAACGTGTATTTTTTCTTACAATTCTGCAAGATTTGGAAAAGCCGCCTTTTTTTATTATAAAATAGAATAAGAAAACTATACTTCAGCAGACTGTCGAAAACCTCTTGTAAATATTAAAATGGGGTGTCGAGTGTTGCTTGGATCGGGAGCGGTATCTCTGCGGTCTGCCTTGTGGCTATCTCCCGTACACCGCTTTTGTGAAAATTATACAGTTCAGCGACAGACTGTTATACTTTTCGATACTTCAAACACTCAGAGAAAGGACGGTAGTTTATATGGTATCTATGAAAAAGCACCGATATAAAACCATATTGTCGGTATTTTTTGCGTTGCTGCTGATATTGTCAACAGTTTCGTTGGCGGTTTACGCCGCAGAAGCTTCGGCACTTTCGGCAGAGCTTATCACCGACAAGGAGGAGTATGCGGAAAGCGAAGATATTTCCGTAACGCTCAGAATAAAAAACACAGGGGAAAACAAGCTGAGTGATATAGCTTACAGCCTGACGGCTCCCGATGGCTACCGGCTTAAAAGCGGAAGCCTTAAAGGCACTGAAGACGAACTCAGAGCAGGCGGTACATTAAGCTATGATAATGTATTTTCGGCTGTCGTTGCCGTTCCCGAAGAGCCGGGAAATTCGGACAAGCCGGCAAGCCCCGACACAGGCGTGACCGTAAATCCCGTGATACCGCTTATAACTGCGGTCGTATGTGCGGTAGCGCTTCTTATTCTGAATAAGAAGAAGGCTAAAAATCTTATGGCGCTTGTGCTTTGCGCATCGCTACTTTCGTCGGCTTTGCCGCTTGACGTTGCCGCAGATGAGATAAAAGCGGATATTTCGCGCAGTGCGGATATAACGGTAACAAAGGACGTTACCGCAGGCGGAGTGAAAAAGACGTTCACGGCGAGAGTGACCGCAGGCGAGTATGGCGGAAACGTAACCGTTACATATGACGCACAGGGCGGCAAGGAGATCGACAGTCTTACACTGCCTGTCGGTGAAACTGTCGGCAGACTGCCCGATACAGTAAAAGAAGGCGCTGTACATAACGGCTGGTATCTTGACAAGGAGTGCACCGAGCAGTTCTACGAAGACGAGCCTGTTATGCAGGATATGACGCTTTATGCGGGATATGACGAGGACGGTATAAAGCCGGAAACACCTGATTATAACGAGATAACGATCTCTGACGCTCCCGAGGACTTTTCGTTCTCACTGATCTCACAGTCGGGTATAACAAGCGAAAACCTACAGGATATAATCAGTATAGAATGCGAATACGGCGATATGCCGCAGTTTGACGTTGAAAACACCGCAAGCGGCACATATACTGTAAAGCCGTCGGAAGGCTGGACAGCGGGCGGTGCATATGTACTGAACCTTATAGATAACAATGTACGTTTCAGCGGTATAAATTCGGATATACTGCCCGATGACCGGATAAAGACAATAACGCTGTTTATCTACAGAGAAGAAACAAACAATGTAAAGCTCAAGGACGGTATAATCACAATTCCGTCAGGTCGTATCACGGAAGATGAAGACAGCGAATATATCCGTATATCCAAAGACGAGTTTGAAACGCTCGGAATTGAAAACGGCACTGTAATATTCTCAGACAATGCGCAGGACAGTGAAAAGTCGCGCTATATGAACGTTATATCATATGAGCTTGTCGGAGATGAGTACAAGATACTCGTTGAAAGCAGTGACGTTGACGATATATACGATGAGCTTGACATTTATTTCAGCGAGAAGTACGTTGACAACGAGGTACTTGCAGAGTCGGTCGATACCGAGGAGCTTGTTGCAAAGCTGTATGACGGCGAGGGTACACAGCAGCTTACATATATGCTTGCCGCAGCCCTTTACGACAGCAAGACGGTAAGAGAACTCGGCGACGGCAATGCACCGTTTGAGCTGATGTCAAACACCTATATGGACGGTGTTGACTGGAACGACAAGCAGATAAAGCTGAATATCAAGGAGCTGCTGGAGGGACTTACCATCAGCGCTAAGGTCGGTACGGCAAAGAACAGTAATTTCAGTTTTATCAACGGCTTCCCTAACGAACAGGACTGGACGGCGCTGAATATCACGTTCAGCTATGAGGTGACGCTCAAAAATAAGGTCAAGCTCGATGCAGAGGTTGCGATCAGCGAGTATTTCATTATCGGAGTAGGCGGCTCGGTAAACTCTAAGCGCGATTTCAACGCAAAGTTCCTGCCGCTGTCACAGACAGACGTATCCTTCAAGATACTTGTAAGCTCAGCCGATGAAGAAGAGGACGGCAATGGCAACAATAATAACAGTGAAGAAAACAAGAGGGACGTTTCTGTTGAGATAGAAGCGATCTTAAACGGCGAGGATAAAGACAGCAGTAATATCATAAAGGACGTACAGGAGATGCTTGACAGCAAGGGCGGAGCGATCAGACTGTGCGAGGTAAATCTGTTCAGCGCAACGTTTATGCCGATATTCCCACTGTCAGTAAAGATGGAGCTGAACTTTGTCGTAAATGTGTCGTTTGCGGCAGGTATAAGTATGGAAGCGTCCGTACTTCAGGCAAAGGGCATAGGAATACGCGGTAATATCAAAAATCCGTCATCTATAAATGTCTACAGATTTATAATGGCGGGTGACGACCGTTACATATTTGATATGTATGCCTACGGTTATCTCGGAGTAGAAGCGGGAATAGAGGGTAAGGTATCTGTTTCACTCCTGGGACTGAATGACCTCGGCAGTGTAGGCGCGGCTCTCGAAATAGGCGCTTATGCGGATCTTTACGGATATCTGCATTACCATTCGCAGGATATGCGTATGAATAAATATTACGCTTCTCCAAAGGAGAATTACTCCGACCTGCAAGGCGGAATTTACTTTGAGATGGGTATATATATAAAGATATCCGTATTCGCCGAAAGCAAGCTGTTTAACAAAAAGGCAGAGCTTGCAAAGCAGTTCAAATTCCCGTTGTTCGGTGTCGGCGACAAATATATCTATGCGGATAAGCCGACGCTTGACGGCAACACGGATATAATACTGCGTGAAACGGATACGAACGTATACGAGATAGACGGACTTATCCCCGCGCAGGGAACATATCTTGATATAACTACAGGCGATGTCGTTACACGGCAGATGAACAGCAATGAGTTCAAGGCGGCTTGCTACAGTAAGTATTTTAAGGTAACTAAGAACGACAGCGGCAGGATAACTCTTACCGTATCTCCCGATGCCCCGAGCAAATACACAAGCGGTCTTCTCAGCTGTATATTGCGCGTATACTATACGGGCGGTCAGAATTTATTGTTCACGTCAGACACAGAAAAGCTGTACTATGATGCGGATAAGGGTACTTATGTAAGCAGAAAGTACATCGGTGACGTAAATGTATACTATTATCGCAATGGCGTAGACTTCCCGCTTGAGGATAAGGACAAGACAGCAACACTCAAGTTTGCGGTATCGGCTGACGGCAAGACGGAAACAGTCGACACTGTGACAGTACAGAAGGGCGGATATGTAAGCGGCTTCTCGCTTGCAGTTGCAAACTACTGTAATTCAAACGGCTATATCTATGACACGTCGCTGTTTGACACCGAGATAAAGCCGTACTACTGGCTCAGTGAGGATACGGTCATAACGCTTAATACCCACACCGCGCAGAAGCTGTACTCGGTGGAATACTTTGACTCAGGAATTGACAAATGGGTAAGCGAGCTGTGGGCAACAGACTATCTCGATGACATAAAGATGTTTGACAGATATAAAGCGCCTGTGAACAGTATCACCCACTTTGCAAACTTCGGTATCGACAGAGCAGACGGTATGAGATATCAGATGTATATGAAGGATTCTCTGACCTACCGTTACTATGACAGCAGTTATTCCGGCAGCGTGTACGGGCTGGATACTACAAAACCGCTTGCCGTAAATTACGGCAGCGAAGAAGAGCTGCTCTCTTTCAGAGCGGAATACGAAAAGCAGTATCCGACTGCCTACAGCATTATGCTGAAAGCCAACTATCTGTCGAGAAAATGCATAATCGATATTTACAATGAAAGCGGCTATGCAGGTGCAAGATATGTTGCTTACGGCGATGAGTTCACTGTACCGGATACATTCATCGACGACCTGAACAGCAGTAAGGATAAAGAGCTTGTCGGCTGGGATATTGACGGTGACGGCAATGCTGATATCGCCCCTGACGAAAAAATAACCGTAAAGGGTGATATGAGGCTGAAGCCTGTTATGAAGAAAAAGCTGTACACGGTAACGGTAAGACTTGCGGATTATACCGAAAGAAAGTTTGACGTTATTTACGGCAAGCCTTTACCGCAGGAGCTTGACCGACTTATAAACAGCATTCCCGACAGTCCGAAGCCGGACAGCGAGGATTCGTTCTACGAGCCGTCATATGTGCTTATTAAGAGCGATGTTGCGGTAGGCGGTTATACGGCAGGCGAAACTGTAAGGTACAACGGCGATATAAGCATTATGCCCGAGGGCAATATGTACTTTGAGATAGTTCCTGCGAAGCTGTATCACTATATAACGCTTATCGCAAACGAGGGCGGCGGCTTCAGCTATACGGATGAAAACGGCGCTGAAATAGAATCAGACAGGATAAGGACTGTTGTACAGGACGGTTACCGTTTCGCAACGGCATTTTACGGATATTCCGCATTCGCACCTGAGGACACATACACTACCGAATATCTGCTGTCGTATTTTGTGGACGCAGACGGAAACAGGATCGGTACTAACGATATTGTGAAGAAGCCCGGCACTTATTATATGAAGTGGAACACCAACGACAGACGATGCCTGATAAACTATGACGTTTATATTTACAACGAGCACGGAGCGGAGGTTTCACATGAGATAAAGGCTGAGTTTGAGGGCTACAGACCCGAATATGACGAGCTTTGTAAAAAGTATGATGCCGAAGTTGAGGCGCTTGCACAGTATGATGACGAGTATTACACATATACTCTTAAGGAAGAGCCGATAAACGAAGAAAACACAACGATTGATGGCAAGACCTACAAGACTATAATTGTAAGGTGGAACAGAACGCCGAAGGAGTTCGATGTAACGTTTGACTATGACAACGGCACGGAGAACGAAACGGTAAAGGTAAAGTACGGCTATCTGTATCGTGCAACGGCAGGTGCTTTAAAGGATGATAAGTTCAACGATTATGAGCTTTCCGGCTATGATCTTGACGGTGACGGCAATGTTGATGTACAGCCGGGTGAATCGTTCAGAGTAACGGGCGATATGACGCTGAAGGCAGTATGGAAAGCTACCGACAAAATCTACAGCATAGTGTTCTATGCTATGAGCGGTGAGTTCGATGACGGTACGGTACGTTATGAAATAACAGGCAAATACGGCGATACTGTTTCGCAGTCCGACATTCCCGTACCGACAGCTCCTGAGGGCTATGAGTTTGCTGACTGGGATAAAGCTGTACCGACAACGTTCGGTAATGACGACGGTATTATAAAGACCGAGATCAAAGCAACATACAAGCTGAAAAAGATGACGATAACCTACCGTCTTGTAAATCTTGATACCAACAAGGTTTACGAAAGCTATAAAACAGCCGAATTTGACTACGGAACGGTGTTCACGGCTGATATGCTTGAGGTATCTCCTGATACAGACGGCTGTCTGTTCGGCGGATGGCTTGGCGAAAACGGATATTCAGTCATCGGAAAAGAAATCAAGTCCGATATGACGCTGACGGGTACTATCACTCCCGTTTATGTAATCTACTCGCTTGACGGTGTTGAAAGCTCAAGAGAAAAGGCAAAGATTGGTTCAGAGGTCACCGTAAAGGAAAAATCAGACGGCTATCTTGATTGGACAACAGAAGATGTCACAGTTGCAAGCGGCAAATTCACAATGCCGTCAAAGAATGTAGCATTCACAGCCGAAAAGGATCTCAGCGGATATCTGACCGTTTCTGACGGCAGTGCAAGCTCCGTTATAGATACCGAAAGCAAGACGTTCATCAGCAACAAGGCAAGCGGCTTTGAGTATGATACAGCTACCGGTATACTGACAGTGACCGGAAACGGTCTTAAGCTGTCGGGTGTCGGAAAGAATATAATGCTGTATATTAAGCAAAGCGTTTCGGATATTACGTTTGAAAATCTTACGCTTACGGCAGGAGATATGAACGGCGCAAAGCCCGACGATTTTGGCAACAGCGGAAGTATAGGTGACGAACAGGGTTCAGCTGACACATATCTGATGTTTGTCAGCTCGAACAGCCTTAAGGTGAACATAAACGGAAATGTTACGCTTTCTAAACGTAACACGGCAACTACTGCCAACTTGTTAGCAATATATCAGTCACACCTCGACTACACCGATGCAACACCGATGAGCATGGAATTTGTCGGCGGTGACAGCCCGAATTTCACAGTAACCGGAAACACCTACGCTATACAGAGTGTGAGCAGTGTTAAGTTCAGCAATATGACATTTACTGCGGCAGCCGAATATTACGGCGTACACGCTGAAACAATCCGCTTCGACAGATGCAGTATAATAACAACAGGTCTTGCGGGAACGAACATAGAATCGTCAACCGGCATATACAGCAATGACCTTTCGATCGTTGACTGCAGCTTAGACATAAGAACCGGAATATTCGGTGAAACGATTGATATTTCGGGTGCTACAGACGGAAAAGTTACCTCCGGATATGGTGGGGCAGTTATGGTAAAGTGCAAGACGGCGGGCTGGTCGGAAACGGCAAGCGGACTGCTGACGGTGGCACTTGACAAGGGACACTCCGTACTGTTTACGGTATCGGCAGGAAATTCGGCAATTCAGGCGTTTGACTTTGACGGCGGTGAAAACAAGGTAGTTTCCTATCCGCAAACTACGGTGCCTGATAAGGAATTTGAGCTGACAAAGGATTTCTACTGGCTTCTCAAAGAGAAAAACGGTTCGGCGCTGATAAATGAGATAACATTCTCAGGCAAATAACAAGTACCCCCGACAGGCTAACCTGTCGGGGGTATTTTGCACATAAAATAACATCTGCGGCTTATCCGATGCCGCAGATGTGTTTTTGTTATCATATTATCATTCAACCAGCTCAGGGTCAAATGTTTCGTTCCACGGAAGCCCCCACTTATTGAGTGCGTCCATAAACGGATCGGGATCAAATTCCTCAATGTTGTAGACGCCGGGTTTCTTCCACTTGCCTGTCATTACCATCATTGCACCTATCATAGCGGGAACGCCGGTCGTGTAGCTGATAGCCTGCGAGCCGACCTCCTTGTAGCATTCCTGATGATCGCAGCAGTTGTAGACCTTGTAGTGCACTTCCTTGCCGTCCTTTTTACCTATGCAGATACAGCCGATATTTGTCTTTCCGACTGTTCTCGGACCGAGTGATGCGGGGTCTGGTAAAACTGCCTTAAGAAACTGGAGCGGTACTATCTCTCTGCCCTCGTACATAATGGGCTTGATAGATGTCATACCGACATTTTCAAGGCACTTAAGATGAGTAAGATAGCTCTGACCGAACGTCATAAAGAAACGGATACGCTTGATACCCTTGATGTTGAGCGCAAGTGATTCAAGCTCCTCGTGGTGCAGAAGGTACATATCCTTCTTGCCGACCTGCTCAAAATTGTACTCTCTCTTTATCTCCATAGGTTCGGTTTCTACCCACTTGCCGTCCTCGATATAACTGCCCTTTGCAGATACCTCACGGATATTTATCTCGGGGTTGAAGTTAGTAGCGAACGGATAACCGTGATCGCCGCCGTTGCAGTCGAGGATATCGATGTAGTTTATCTCATCGAAGTAATGCTTCTGTGCATATGCGCAGAACACGCCCGTTACACCGGGGTCAAATCCGCTTCCGAGAAGCGCTGTGATGCCCGCCTTTTCAAACTTTTCCCTATACGCCCACTGATACTTGTATTCAAACTTGGCTGTATCGGGGTGCTCGTAGTTTGCCGTATCGACATAGTCTGTCTTTGTTTCAAGACAAGCGTCCATTATTGTAAGATCCTGATAAGGAAGCGCAACATTTATTACAATATCGGGCTTTTCCTTGTTTATAAGTGTAACAAGTTCGGGAACATTGTCTGCGTCAACCTGTGCAGTTGTTACCTTTGTCTTTGTGCCCTTTTCCTCGACCTGCTTTTTCAGCGCGTCGCACTTTGACTTTGTACGGCTCGCAATGCAGATCTCGGTAAATACATCGCTGTTCTGACAGCACTTATGAACTACTACTCCGGCAACGCCGCCGGCTCCTATTATCAATGCTTTTCCCATTTTATTTTCCTTTCCGCTTTGCCGCAAGGGCTGATAGTCACAAGATAATTACAAGTAGATTATACACTATCATGTGTAAAAATACAAGCGTTCATTACCGCTTTACGGGATTTTTACAGCTGTTATATACTGCAAACAAGTACACCGTAATCAAACGGTGAAAGCTTGATCGTCTTTTCATCGCTCTCATGAGGCTTTCGCAGGAAACGAGGATTAGTGTATTCGTCCTTCATATAGTCGTCAAGGTTGAACGTTCTGGGATATTTCGACTTATTTAAGAATATAACGGCGGCTTCACGGTTGAGCTTGTCAATTCTTGCAAATACGCACTCCTCAGGCGTACAGACGAGAAACTTCATTTCGCCCTGTGCAAATGCCTTGCTTGACTTTCTTATCTGCGCGAGCTGCTTTGTGAAATCTATCATATCCAGATTTTCTTTGCCCCACGGATAACAGCGTCTGTTGAACGGGTCCTTATATCCCTCAAGACCGGCTTCATCGCCGTAATAGATACACGGTACGCCCGGCAGGAAGAATTGCAGTACCATAGCGCACTTAAGAAGTGACAGACCGTATACATACTGCTCCGGAGAAAGATAGCGCTCAGCCTGCCATTCTCTGTCGTGCCAGCCTACATCCTCGCCTGCAAGTCTTGTCAGTATACGCTCGGTGTCGTGGGTCGACAGGAAGTTCATCAGCATATCGGCACTGGGCTTAGGGTAATGCTCAAGTATAGTCATTATGCCGTCCTCAAAGCCCTTTGAGTCACCGTACTTGCAATAGTTTATAATAACCTCTTTGAAAGGATAGTTCATAACGCTGTCAAGCTGACCGCCGATAAGATAACGTCTGCGGACACCGTAGCTCTCCTTGTTTGAAGCGTCTTCCCACACCTCGCCGTAGATGACCTTATCATTGCCCTTGGCTTTGACTGCTTTATTGAGATTGTCTAAGAACTCATCGGGGAGCTCATCGGCAACATCAAGTCGCCAACCCCTTGCGCCTTTGTCTATCCAGCGTTGTAATATGCCGTTTTCACCGCAGATATATGCGGTGTAGTCAGGGTTGTTCTCGTTTACGTTAGGCAGAGTAGTGATGCCCCACCATGATTCGTACTCAATGGGATAGCGCGAGAAGCAGTACCAGTTTCTGTAGCGACTGTCGGGATTTTTATATGCACCCTCATGCTCGCCGTACCTGCCGAACTTGTTGAAATAGATACTGTCTGCACCTGTATGCGAGAATACACCGTCAAGGATAATATCAATGCCGTATGTTTTTGCTTCCTTGCAAAGGTGCTCAAAGTCCTCATCGCTGCCGAGCATCGGATCGATGTGCTCATAGCAGGCGGTCGAGTAGCGGTGATTTTCGTGCGACTCAAAGATCGGATTTAAATATAAGCAGGTAACACCTAAGCTTTTGAGATAGGGGAGTTTGCTTTCGATACCCTTAAGGTCGCCTGCAAAGTAGTCGTTGTTGCGGATAATGCCTTTGTCGTCCGGGCGGAAGAAAGGCGTATCCTCCCAGTTCTCGTGGATTATTCTGTCAGTCGGAACATTTTCGTGTTTTTCACCGCTGCGGCAAAATCTGTCGGGGAATATCTGATACATTATCCCGCCTTTTATCCAGTCGGGAGCCGCCATATCCTTGTCAAAAACAGTAAGCTGGAACAGCTCGCCGTTGTCCAGAACGCCAAGCCTTGCTCCGCTGCGCTTTACATATCTTCTGTTGCCGTCGATCATCAATGAGAAGTAGTAGTGATGCAGACCGATATGCAGAGGGTTGAAGTTGCAGGTAAATACGTTGACATCGGTGGTGCTGTCTGTTATCTCAAGCGGTAGAAAGCGTTCTTTTTCGCCGGGACGAAACATTACCAGGGTAGGGTCGGTAACATGCCATTCCTTCGGGAAACGCAGGGAAAAAGTGCTGGGCTGATACTGTCTTATCGCTCCGAACGGGCTTTTATAGTTCGGGTCAAAGCAGTCAAATATAGGAGTATCCATTAAATACATTCCTTTCGGATTAAAATCGTGTGGGTCGGGATCGGGTTATATATACCCGAAAAAGTCCGTTGCTCACAACGGACTTTTTGCTTTATGTCGGGTTTATCGATCAAAATAATTTCCAGATGTCGCGCGCATAGTCTGTAACAGCACGGTCAGCCGAGAATATACCTGCGGAAGCGATATTTGTAAGGGACATTTTGTTCCACTGATACTTATCCTTATATGTTTCGCTTGCCTTAGCCTGCATTCCTCTGTAGCTGTCGAAATCCGCAAAGCACATATATCTGTCTGCGTGACGCAGTGAATTTGCTACTTCCTCGAATGTTGCACCGTTTATACCCTTGTACATCTTTTCGAGGACGCTCTTGATAACTGCGTGTGAGTTGTATATCTTTTCGGGGTTATATCCCTCAGCCTTAAGCTGATTTACCTCGGGAGTTGACATACCGAAGATGAAGATGTTGTCATCGCCTACCGCTTCGTGTATCTCAACATTCGCACCGTCATAGGTACCCATTGTAAGAGCACCGTTGAGCATAAGCTTCATATTACCTGTACCTGAAGCCTCTGTACCGGCGAGAGATATCTGCTCAGAGATCTCACTTGCGGGCATAAGTATCTCTGACAGAGTTACCTTGTAGTCTTCAAGGAATATAACAGAGAGCTTTTCGTTAAGCTTCGGGTTCTTCTTCAGCTCTTCGCCGATGCACCAGATCATCTTGATTATCTGCTTTGCCATATAGTAACCGGGAGCAGCCTTTGATGCGAATATATAGGTCTTGGGAACGAAGTCCGCATCGGGATTATTGAGCAGATAAAGATAATCTGCGATAATATTCATCGCATTTAACTGCTGACGCTTGTATTCGTGCAGACGCTTTACCTGAACATCAAAGATACCGTTGCAGTTGAGCTTTGTACCTGTTGTGTTGTATACATACTTTGCAAAAGCCTGCTTGTTAGCAAGCTTTACAGCGGCTAACTTATCAAGCACTGCCTTGTTGTCCGCAAACTTCTTGAAGTCTGCAAGCTTTGACGCATCCTTCTTGAAACCGTCGCCTATGCACTCGGTGAGGAGGTTCGTAAGTCCCTGATTGCTTGCAAGTAACCAACGGCGGTATGCGATACCGTTTGTAACATTCTTGAATGCGTCGGGAGTAACAGTATACTGATCGTGGAATACGCTGTCCTTTATGATCTCCGAGTGGAGCTTTGAAACGCCGTTTACCGAGCTGCTTGCCGCACAGCAGAGATTAGCCATCTTAACACGGTTGTCGCGGATAATGGACATTCTTGTTACCTTTTCGCTGTCGCCGTTGGTAACTTCCATAAGGTGAGCACAGTAACGGTTGTTTATCTCAACTATGATAGCATAAATTCTGGGGAGTATCCTCTGCATGAGATCAACGTCCCATGTTTCGAGCGCTTCTGCCATAACCGTATGGTTGGTATAGTCAAATGTGTTCTTGATGATGTTCCATGCCTTATCCCAGTCATATCCGCAGTCATCGAGCAGTATTCTCATAAGCTCGGGGATCGCAAGAGTAGGGTGCGTATCATTTATATGGATAGCTACCTTTTCGTGAAGGTTTTCAAGCGTACCGTAAACATTCATATGACGCATTACGATATCGCCTACAGATGCGGCACTCATAAAGTACTGCTGACGCAGACGCAGAGCCTTACCCTCAAGGTGATTATCGTTGGGGTAAAGTACCTTTGTCAGTGAGTGTGCAATGTTGTTTGCGCCGATAGCCTTTGCGTAGTCGCCCTGGTTGAACATATTCATATCGAACGACATACTTTCGGCACTCCAAAGGCGGAGCTTTGAAACACCCTTGCTGTCATATCCGGATACATACATATCATAAGGAACAGCGTTTACCGTTTTGTAGTTGACGTGGCTTATGCTGTGATAATTTTCTTCCCACTTCTCGTGGATCTCACCGTCAAAGTGGACCTCAATAGCCTGGTCGGGTACAGGAACGAGCCATGCTCTGCCGCCGGGTAACCATTCATCGGGCAGCTCTGTCTGCCAGCCGTCTATGATCCTCTGCTTGAAAATACCGTATTCATAAAGAATTGAATATCCTGTTGCGGGAAATGCGCAGGTTGCCAGTCCGTCCAGATAGCAGGCTGCCAGTCTTCCAAGACCGCCGTTGCCAAGACCTGCATCTGGCTCTTCTTCATATATATGCTCAATCTTTACATCAAGCTTTTTGAGAGCTTTCGCAACCTCGTCCTGCATACCGAGATTATAGAGGTTTGTCTTTAATGAACGTCCCATAAGGAATTCCATTGAAAGATAGTAGACCTGCTTTCTTCCCTTTGAATTGCAGTCTGTCATAAACATCGAGCGCTTTTCCTTGAGATAGTTTACAACTATCTTTGATAAAGCCTTGTAGATCTGAGTGTGCGTTGCCTCTGCGGGAGATACTCTGAAATCATATTCAAGCACCTCCGTCAGTTTGTGTGTTATCTCATTTTCTGTAAATGGTGAAGTCATATTGTTTTCCCTTTCTGTCGTCCGATTTTCTTACAGTCTAATTATACAGCATATGTAGCTTATATTCAAGGCTGAATAAAATATTTTGTAAATAATAAGGTGAAATTGCACTAAATCCGATTGCTGTTTTTATGCAATTTCACAACAATTATTTTCTGATTAAGGATTTATTTACGCTGAATTGACAAAGATGGCGTTACATACGCGTCATGCCTTTATCTTAAACGCCTTTAAAATGTCGTTCTTGTCCTTGATCTTCGACAATATCATAAGCTTGTCGCCGACCTCCAGCGTAGTGTGACCGCGTGGGATTATCAGTTCGGTTTCATTTCGGATAATCGAGATGATATTGAGCGTCAGCGGTATTTCCATTTCCATCAGCGGAACATTCTGCAACGTAAAGCTGTCGTCAAGCACTATCTCAAACACCCCTGCCTTGCCCGCGCTGAGCGGCAGCAGTTCTTTTATCTTACCGCTGTCTATCTCACGCTCAAGCTGTCCTGTGATGTTGTCGGTGGAGCTTACAACTATATCCACTCCGAGTTTTTTCAGAGCGTCAACGTTTTTGGGGTTGTTTACCTTTGCTATTGTCTTCTTTACCTGATACAGCCTTTTTGCAAGCTGGCAGGCAACAAGATTATCCTCATCGCGTCCAGTTACGGCGATAACGCTGTCTGCGTCGGCAACGCCCGCCTGCTCAAGTACGGATACGCTTGTACCGTCGCCTCTTATAACTGTTATATTGAGGTCGTTTGCAAACTTCTGGCAAGCTTCCTTTTCTTTTTCAACTACCGATACATCATAGCCTTTTTCCATGAGGACCTTGGTAAGGTAGTAGCCTATCTTACCTCCGCCTATTATCAGCGAATGCATAACTATAGTTCCTTTCTGTCAGATAGTCTTTGAGAATATGAGCTTGTCGCCCTCTTTCATGACGACATTGTAGTTATTTACTATCTCCATTGTGCTGTCAGCTCTTATTATAGCGTACAGTGTTTCGTTTTCCTCATATTCGATATCCACCGGTGTCATACCGATAAACTCTTTAGGTATCTCCATTGTGGTGAAACGCACCATATGAGAGCCGAAGCTGACATACTTCTCTTCAAGCATAGGCTTTATGGCAGAGCAGATAGCCTCAACCGTAAGCTTTGTCGGGCATACCGTTTCAAGTCCGAAATGTGCGAAGATATCGCCTCTTTCAGGGTCAAGGATACGGCTGACGACCTTCTTTACGCCATACACCTCTTTTGCAAGCTGGGATACCATTATGTTGGTGTTGTCGTCGTCTGTAACAGCGCACACGACATCACAGCTTTCTATTCCCGCCTTTTTCAGGTTGTCCTGATCTATCGGAACTCCGCATAAAAGACTGCCCTTGAAATCGGGGTCGAGCATTTTATCTGCTTCTGCCGATGTTCTGGCTATTATAGAAACGTCTATCCCTTCTTCGCCGAGCGTATTTGCAAGTCGTGAGCCGACCTTCCCGCAACCGACTACCAGTACGTTCATTAAAAACTCAACTCCTCTCCGGCTCTCAGGTATTGCAACCTGTCGCCGAGTATATCTTTCATTATATCATAACCTTTTCTGCCTGTGTTATGGCAGGTATATATACTGCCCGTGCGGAGCGCGGAAAGCTCTTCCGCACATTTCGTTATGTATCCTTGTGTGCATATCTGTTTTCCCGAGGCATTGCAGTATCCGAAGCAACCCACCACCGACAGCACCGGTGCATCCCATAATTTCTGTGCAGTCCTTACAATATTCGCTATACCGCGGTACGCACCACCTGTTATCACGACAAATCCGTCACGTCTTCTTTTTGGAAAGCACACCGCAAAGCATTCTTCCGAGAAATCATCTGCAACATAAAATCCTTTTTTCTTTATATAATAATGTCTGTCACTCTCGGGGCTTTTTGCGTTCCCGTCTGCAGCTACAAGGTAAAAATCCTTGCACACCTCGGTGAAACGCTCAAATCTTATCGTGTTATACTTGCCGCTCTTATAAAAGGACTGCGGCAGTCCGCTGCGAACTCTCAGCAACTTTTCTTTTTTTGCGCAGTCGCACGCCGCCGCTTCGCGTATGAAAATGCGGAGCTCAGGGCATTTCTTCGCGGCGTTTTCCGCACCGCCGGTGCAGTCGTCGGTGTTTATAGGCAATACTAACGTATCCGTTTTATCTGCCGGCACACCGAGCCGCTCGGCATTGCTCATAAACAGTGACGAAGCGCCCGCGCCGAAGAGTATTCTGTTTTCGCCGTGCTCGATATACAGACATATACCGTGTTCGGAAAACAGCTTCGGATCGGCTGCTTCATCATCGGACAGGGATACTATCCTCAAAGCGCAACAGTCCTTTCAATGTAATTCTATAATATTCTACCACATATTTACCATAACTTCAAGCATAATAAGTTATCCGGCAAAAAAATGACGGCAGAACTTTCATTCTGCCGATTTAATTCAAATAAAACGAAACAAACTTAAGTAAGGAATAAAAATGAAAATCAGATATTCAACTGTCGCCGGTAGCATCAGGCAAACAGCGAATAAGCATAAAGTTAAATCAGCTCAGTATCTGGAGCAGTCGTTCTATAAGCATACCTATCTGGGGCTTTGAGAACTGTTCGTCCGCACCTACCGAAAGACCCTTCTGATACATCTGCTCGTTTATGAGAGATGAGAACAGGAATACGGGTATCTTTTTGAGTGTCGGGTCGGATTTTATGAGCTTTGTAAGATGATGACCGTCCATCTGCGGCATCTCGATATCGGTGATTACTGCGGCTACGCGTTCTGTTACATCGCCGTTGTAATTTGAAAACTGTGATATGTAGTCCCATGCCTCTTTACCGTTTGGGAAAGAGCGTATTTCCTTAAAGCCTATATCAGCCAGACTGTTCACTATCATCTTATTTAAGAATTGTGAATCTTCGGCTATCACTATATGCTTTTCAGCTGTAGCGGCACCGGCTTTCACATTTTCCGCACCATTTAAGTCAAGCCCTGCAGTCCTATTGATATCACTTACTATCTTCTCAAAGTCGAGGATAACAAGAATTTTTCCGTTAACTTTCGCTATGCCGGTAGCTATGCCGGAGTCTGCGTCGCCTGAAACCTGCGGAGGCTTATCAATGGCGGTCCAGCCGATACGCTGAATGCCTTGTACAGCGGTAACATGGAAACCTATATCCATACCGTTGAATTCACATATTATGAACAGACCTCTTGCGTCTGCGGGCTTTTCCGTGCCGAGCACTTTGTGCAGATCTATGACCGTGATAAGCTTATCACGCGGCATAAATACGCCCTCTATCTCATCCGGTGCCTGGGGCATCGGAACAAGCTCCTGTTCCATCATTATTTCGCGTACCTTAGCAATGTTTATGCCGTAGGAATTGCCGCAAATATTAAATTCCAAAAGTTCCAACTCATTAGTACCGCTTTCAAGCAGTATGCTGGTATCGTTTGCATTGTAAGCTGCCATAAATACACCTTCCGTTGCCTCTGTATTCTTAATTCGTTATTTATTATACACCATATCCACAAAAAAGTAAATAGAGAAGTTTCACTTTTAGTTAAAAACAACCAAGTTTTTGCTTACTATTTGTGAAATTGCACAACTCACCCAATAAATTCCTTTATGAGAGAGTTTTCGGGTACCGAATTTTCCGGTACAGGGATTATCTGCGACAGGAACTTAGGCAGTTCGCTGTAGCGGTTTACCTGACGTATACATTCATCAAGATCGTTATCACACAGCCTTGACAGAACATTCCGGTATACTGAAAGCTCATACGGGAAAAATGTATCTATATCAAAGTCTGCAAGCTGTTTATACGGCATTATGTAAAGACTTTCGCCGCGCTGAACGCTCGGGAACTGCTCTATAGTCCTGTGGTAGTCCCGTCCTCTGAAGAGCTTGTCACGCGACAGTCTGCGGATAAGACGTATCTTTGAGGGGTGGAGAAGCTCACCTTTTTCATCGGCTATTCTTGTGCGCACACTGACGTAGATAAATGTGGCATGATCGTGCATTCTGCCGGTCACATCGGGGTTCAGTGCGTGTATTCCTTCGATGATAACGACGGTATTGCCGTCACAGCGTACTTTATTGCCGCAACGTCTTGAATTATCGGCGAAATTGAACTTCGGAAGCTGCACCTCTCCGCCGGAAGCCAGTGTACGCAGATCCTTTTTCAGAAGCTCGCAGTCGACCCTTGCAGGTGCTTCAAGGTCGACTTTTCCGTTTTCATCGGGTGGTATCATTCCGGGTACAAAATAGTCGTCCATTGATATCACTACAGCTTTTATTCCCTTTGCCGTAAGCTCGGAGGCGATGCGATAAGCAGTAGAGGTCTTTCCCGAACCTGACGGACCTGAAAGCAGTACCAACGGTTTTTCACTATGACACTGTGCTATTGTGTCTGCGGCGGCTTTTATCTTGTCGGCATATTGCTGTTCCGATGTTTCTATAAATTTATGTATATCCGATGCACGGCGATTGAGTTCGCCGATCGTTATCGTTTTGATCTGTTTTGTTGACTGTGACATAAAAAGGTTACCTTCCGTTATGAGAATTGCTAGCTATATCATACCACAACGGAAGGCTCTTTTCAAGATTTAATTACAGATCGTCGGCATCCTGCACAGGTTTTTCGTAAATGTTGTCACATACTCCCGTGTAGCTGCCGTCCGGGTCAAAGTCGGATGAGCGCGTAGCCGCTACACCCATAGCTTTTCTCATAACTCTTGCCGTATCGGTATAACCCGTGTCCGGACGCTTCTGAAAAGATCTATCACGTTTTATTTTCATACGTTTCTCCTTTCGGCATCGGAAAAAATCCCGATATGTTTATTATCTGCACACTGTGCGCATTTATCCGCACATCTGCGGTAAACAAAGAAATTTTCGCATTTCCTATTGACAACGCTTTATCACAGTGCTATAATAAACGAAATTAAAATACTTTAAACCGTTGAAGCGGAGATAACGGCAGTTACGACTTTACAGAGAACCCCGGGAGCTGAGAAGGGGCAAGACACGGGTTGTCAAATGGACCGCTGAGGGTGCAGTCAAAAGCAATATTAAAATATTGCCGAGTATTCTGCAACGTAGGGCATACGTCAGTTGCCGGGGATATGTTGGTATCCTGCAAAGCGCACGACCGCAAATCGTGAAATCAAGGTGGCACCGCGGATAATAGATTATTCGTCCTTGACAGAAAAGCTATTTTTCTGTCAAGGACTTTTTTGTTTTTGGCAGACAGAAAACGGAGGCAAAGAAAATGGAGTTTTTACCAACCCTTGAAAAAGCAAAGGAAATAGCGGCGCACAACAGATACAAGGTCATGCCGGTAAGCTGTGAAATTCTCGCCGATATATGTACGCCGATAGAGGCGATGAGGATACTTAAAAACGTATCGACTCATTGCTATATGCTTGAATCGGCTCAGGCAAACGAAAAATGGGGTCGCTACACCTTTATGGGCTATGATCCGAAAATGGAGATCACTTGTATTGACGGCGAGCTTAAAGCAGGCAACATAACGGTACACACCGACGATCCGTCCGCATACTTAAGGCAGATACTCGCAGAACACAAAAGCCCTAAGTTCGATTACCTACCCTCCTTCACAGGCGGACTGGTCGGATATTTCGCTTATGATTTTCTCGGCTACAGCGAGCCGACCGTAAGAATAAAGACAATAGACACCGAAAGGTTCAAGGATATCGACCTAATGCTGTTCGACAAGGTCATCGCGTTCGACAACGTAAAGCAGAAGATAACACTCATAATCAATATTCCGCTTGCAGATGTCGAGGTCGGCTATAACAGGGCGATAATCGAGCTTAAAGCTATGGCAGAGCTTCTCGCTCACGGTGAAAAGAAGTCAGAACCCGCAGGAAAGCTCCTCGGTGATGTCACTCCCTTATTTGACAAGGCGCGCTATTGCGGTATGGTCGAAAAGGCAAAGCATTATATAAAAGAGGGCGACATATTTCAGATAGTGCTTTCAAACAGGCTTTCCGCGCCGTTTGAGGGCAGTCTGCTGAATACATACCGACAGCTCAGAACGATAAATCCCTCACCGTATATGTTCTATTTCTCGGGTACTGATGTAGAGGTCGCGGGTGCATCTCCCGAAACGCTCGTAAAGCTCGAAAACGGCGTTCTTCACACATTCCCGCTTGCGGGAACACGTCCCAGAGGTAAGACAGACGAAGAGGACAAGGCTCTTGAAGAGGATCTTCTGCAGGACAAAAAGGAGCTTGCCGAACACAATATGCTTGTAGACCTTGGCAGAAACGATCTCGGCAGAGTAAGCAAGTTCGGCACGGTACAGGTCGAAAAGCTCCACTCGATAGAGCGATACTCGCACGTTATGCATATAGGCTCAACGGTAAGAGGTGAGATAAGGGACGATCTTGACGCACTTGATGCTATCTCGGCGGTACTTCCCGCAGGTACGCTGTCGGGCGCGCCGAAGATAAGAGCTTGCCAGCTCATCGGAGAGCTTGAGAACAACAAGCGCGGCATCTATGGCGGCGCAATAGGATATATAGATTTTACAGGCAATATGGACACCTGCATAGCGATCAGGATCGCCTATAAGAAAAACGGCAAGGTGTTTGTACGAAGCGGCGCAGGAATAGTTGCAGACTCCGTTCCCGAAAAGGAATATCAGGAGTGTATAAACAAGGCACAGGCGGTAGTAAACGCACTAAAAAAGGCTGAGGAGGCAGATGTATGATACTTCTTATAGATAATTACGACAGCTTTTCATATAACCTTTATCAGCTTGTCGGTGAGATCGACCCCGATATTAGGGTTATCAGAAACGATGAAATGACGGTCGAAGAGATAAGACAGCTAAACCCCGACAGAATTATTCTGTCACCGGGTCCGGGCAGACCCGAAAACGCCGGTGTGATAATCGATGTTATAAAACAGCTCGGCAAGGATTTCAAGATACTCGGCGTGTGTCTGGGTCATCAGGCTATCTGCTCGGCATACGGCGCAACGATCACCTATGCAAAGGAGCTTATGCACGGAAAGCAGTCGGACGTAACGTTTGACAAAAGCTCACTGCTTTTCAAAAACTGCCCCGATAAAGCACCCGTTGCACGTTATCATTCGCTTGCCGCCGATTCTGCGACAATGCCGGACTGCTTAAAGGTCACCGCAGTGACCGATGACGGTGAGATAATGGCAGTACAGCATAAGAAATATGATGTTTACGGAGTGCAGTTCCACCCCGAATCGATAATGACACCTGACGGAAAGCAGATGTTGAGAAATTTCATAAAGGAGAATTAAGACAATGATCAAAGAAGCGATAGTAAAGATAGTAAACAAGGAAGACCTTACTTACGATGAGGCTTATACCGTAATGAACGAGATCATGAGCGGTGAAACGACCCCGACCCAGAATGCCGCTTTCTTAGCCGCTCTTTCAACAAAGAGCGCAAAGGCTGAAACCACAGATGAAATTGCAGGCTGTGCCGCCGCTATGCGTGACAACGCAACAAAGGTCGATACAGGCATGGATATATTCGAGATAGTCGGCACAGGCGGTGACAATGCGCAAAGCTTCAACATTTCCACGACCTCCGCTCTTGTTGCGGCGGCAGGCGGAATGAAGGTCGCAAAGCACGGCAACAGAGCCGCATCTTCACTGTGCGGAACTGCCGATTGCCTTGAAGCGCTCGGTGTAAACATTCAGCAAAGCCCAAAGCGCTGTATCGAGCTGTTAAAGAAGGTCGGAATGTGCTTCTTCTTCGCCCAGAAGTATCACACCTCAATGAAATATGTAGGTCCTATCAGAAAGGAGCTCGGCTTCCGCACGGTATTCAACATCTTAGGACCTCTCACAAACCCCGGTAGCCCCAAAATGCAGTTGCTCGGCGTATATGACGAATATCTTGTAGAGCCTCTGGCGCAGGTACTTATCGATCTCGGTGTAAAGCGCGGTATGGTCGTATACGGCAAGGATAAACTCGATGAAATATCAATGAGCGCACCTACAGCAGTATGCGAATTTAAGGACGGTTGGTTCAGGTCGTACACCATCGCTCCCGAGGATTTCGGATTTGAGCGTTGCACGAAAGACGACTTAAAAGGCGGCACGCCAGAAGAAAACGCAAAGATCACCCGCGATATCCTCGGCGGTGCAAAGGGTCACAAGAGAAATGCGGTTCTTATGAACGCAGGCGCGGCTCTCTACATAGGCGGTAAGGTTGAAACATTAAAGGACGGTATCGCCCTTGCCGCTGAAATAATAGATTCGGGCAAGGCTCTTGAAACCCTTGATAAGCTGATAAAAGTCAGCAACCGCCCCGAGGAGGAATAATGGCAGCAATACTTGACGAGCTTGCGGACTATGCAAGAATAAGAGTTGAAAAGGCTAAAGCCGTAAGATTTGCTGAAGAGGTAAAGTCCGCCGCTCTTGCAATGCCGGAAGGCAACTTTGCTTTTGAAAAAGCGCTTAAAAAGGACGATATCGCTTTTATATGCGAGTGCAAGAAGGCTTCGCCCTCAAAGGGTGTCATAGCGGAGAATTTCCCGTATCTTGAAATAGCAAGGCAGTACGAAGCGGCAGGTGCAGACTGCATATCGGTGCTGACAGAGCCTAAATGGTTCTCAGGCAGTGACGCGTATCTTGAGCATATTGCAAAGGCGGTTAATATTCCTTGTATCCGCAAGGATTTCACCGTTGACGAGTATATGATATACGAAGCAAAGCTGCTTGGTGCATCGGCTGTACTGCTTATCTGCTCGATACTCCCCGAGGACACGATAAAAAAATATATCGGGATATGTGACACGCTCGGGCTTTCCGCACTCGTTGAAACGCATAACGAGGACGAGGTACGAATGGCTGTCAGAGCCGGCGCAAGGGTTATCGGCGTAAACAACCGTAATTTAAAGGACTTCTCGGTAGACACCGAAAACAGTAAAAAGCTGAGAAGCATAATCCCTCAGAGTGCGGTATTCGTTTCTGAAAGCGGAATACAAAATGCCGATGATATAAACGCTCTGCGTGAGATCGGCGCAGACGCTGTGCTTATCGGCGAAACGCTTATGCGCGCAAAAGACAAGACAGCAAAGCTCGCCGAGCTGAAAGGCAAGGCAGTATGACGAAAATCAAGCTATGCGGACTGTCACGGCAGTGTGACATTGAGTGGGCGAATGAGCTGAAGCCCGATTATATAGGATTTATCTTCTGGAGCAAAAGCAAGCGTAACATATCGCCTGAAAGGGCAAAGGAGCTTAAAGCTCTGCTTTCGCCCGATATAAAGGCGGTCGGTGTATTTGTAGACGAACCGATTGAAAATATTGCTAAACTGCTGAGCGATAACATAATAGACCTTGCACAGCTTCATGGCAGTGAGGACGAGGAATATATAGCAAGACTGAGGACACTCAGCGATAAGCCGATAATAAAGGCTTTCCTGCTTAAAAGCAAAGAAGATGCCAAAAGGGCTGAAAAAAGCACGGCGGATCACATTCTGCTGGATTCGGGCATGGGTACAGGCAAGGGCTTTGACCGGAGCTTACTTAAGAATATCAGCCGCCCGTACTTTCTTGCAGGCGGGCTTTATCCCGAAAACGTCGGAATTGCCGTTGATACGCTATCCCCGTACGCAGTTGACGTGAGCAGCGGCATTGAAACAGACAACTTTAAGGACAGAAATAAAATGGTGGCATTTGTAAATGCCGTAAGGAAGGAAACAAACAATGACTAATCCAAAAGGACGCTTTGGCATACACGGCGGTCAGTACATACCCGAAACGCTGATGAATGCCGTAATAGAGCTTGAACAGGCTTACGATCACTACAAGAACGACCCCGGGTTCAACAGGGAGCTGACAGAGCTTTTAAACGATTATGCAGGCAGACCGTCAAGACTTTACTATGCAAAGAAGATGACAAAGGATCTCGGCGGCGCAAAGATATATTTAAAGCGTGAGGACTTAAATCACACAGGCTCGCACAAGATAAACAACGTTTTAGGTCAGGCACTTCTTGCAAAGAAGATGGGCAAGACAAGACTTATTGCGGAAACAGGCGCGGGTCAGCACGGCGTTGCGACTGCCACAGCCGCCGCGCTTATGGGTATGGAATGTGTAGTATTCATGGGCAAAGAGGATACGATAAGACAGGCGCTGAACGTATATCGTATGCGTCTGCTCGGCGCTGAGGTCATTCCGGTTAAATCAGGCACAGCAACACTTAAGGACGCTGTATCGGAGGCTATGCGTGAGTGGACAAAGAGAATTGACGATACGCATTACTGCTTAGGCTCTGTAATGGGACCGCACCCCTTTCCCACTATCGTCCGTGACTTTCAGGCGGTAATTTCAAGGGAGATAAAGCAACAGCTTATGGAAAAAGAGGGCAGACTGCCCGATGCTGTTCTTGCGTGTGTCGGCGGCGGCTCAAATGCGATAGGTACATTCTATCACTTCATAGAGGACAAGAGCGTAAGACTTATCGGATGCGAGGCGGCAGGAAGAGGTATAGATACCTTTGAAACAGCGGCTACGGTAAACACAGGCTCGGTTGGTATATTCCATGGTATGAAGTCGTATTTCTGCCAGGATAAGTACGGTCAGATAGCTCCCGTTTACTCGATCTCGGCAGGACTTGACTATCCCGGTATTGGTCCTGAGCACGCATATCTGCATGATATAGGCAGAGCGGAATATGTACCTGTTACTGACAATGAAGCGGTAAACGCATTTGAGTACCTTTCAAAGACCGAAGGAATAATCCCCGCAATAGAGTCAGCCCACGCTGTAGCCCACGCTATAAAGCTTGCTCCGACAATGGATAAGGACAAGATAATAGTTATAACGATTTCCGGCAGAGGCGACAAGGACTGCGCCGCAATAGCACGTTACAGAGGAGAGGATATACATGACTGAGATAGCAAAAGCATTTGAAAACAAAAAGGCATTCATTCCCTTTATAACCTGCGGCGATCCCGACCTTGAAACCACCGCAAAGATAGTAAGAGAAGCGGTCGCTAACAGAGCGGATTTAATAGAGCTCGGCATTCCGTTTTCCGATCCGACAGCGGAAGGTCCTGTAATACAGGGGGCTAATATCCGTGCGTTAAAGGGTGGAGTTACGACAGACAAGGTTTTCGATTTAGTCAGAGAACTGAGAAAAGACGTTGCTATCCCTATGGTGTTTATGACCTATGCTAACGTTGTATTCTCATACGGTGGGGACAAGTTCATTTCTACCTGTAAGGAGATCGGCATAAACGGACTTATTCTTCCCGACCTGCCTTACGAAGAAAAGGAAGAATTTCTGCCGCTGTGCAGGAAGTACAGCGTTGACCTTATCTCGCTTATCGCTCCGACCTCGGAAAACCGCATTGCAATGATTGCAAAGGAAGCGGACGGATTTATCTATCTTGTATCAAGCCTTGGCGTTACCGGCACAAGAAGCGAGATAAACACCGACCTTAAGTCTATTGTCGATGTGATAAGACAGAACAGCTCAGTCCCATGTGCTATAGGCTTCGGCATCTCAACGCCCGAGCAGGCAAAGAAAATGGCTGACATCGCAGACGGCGCAATTGTCGGCTCGGCTATCATCAAGATAATCGAGCAGTACGGCAAGGACGCTCCGAGGTATGTCGGCGAGTATGTAAAGAGCATGAAGGACGCTATAAGATAAGAATTCTTAATATATCTACGGGCTGTGAAAATCAGCCCGTATTTTTTCACTTTTTTACTTTTTTCATGGACAAAACGTGCTTCTGTAGTGTATTATATATAAGAAGAGCAGTCCGCCATACTGTTTTGCCTTTACGAAAGGAGCATTATTATGAAATCATCCGAAAAACGCATTAAAACCCTACCGCTACTCATTGTATCATTATCCGTTATCGCTGTCGCAGCCGTGACAATTATTCTTTTGCTGTTCACAAACGCCGGTGATACCGCAGGTTCATCCGGTTATATTATGCCTGCAAAGCCTCGCTTTATTTACTCAAAGAACAATGTGCTGTATATCTATGACGATGGCACGGCGAAATGTATAAGCGAGCTTCCGGCAGAAGATTATACACTGACAAATGACGGCAACAAATTATTTTATCTTTCCGACAACAGCCTATGGTGCGGTAATATTGAAAACGAAGAAATCAAAACCGAGAAAATAGCCGATGAGGTTGCCTTTTATACCGTAAACTCCGATGGCAGCAAGGCGATGTATTCCGCAAAAAACGGCGATGTTTTCGTATACTCAAAGGGCAGCGAAGCCAAAAAGATCGGTACAAACTGCACCACCGAATATATGTCACTGTATATGAGCGATAATGCCGATAAAGTTATGTATATAACAAAAAACGAGCAGTTGAAATACTGCGATGGTACAAACGGAAAAGTAATTTTTGTTGATTATGTAAACAGCTATACCATAAGATGTTCGGAAAATCTGTCAACGGTAATGTACGGGAAAACCGATTATACAACCGATTACCCCAGACAACAAGTTGTAGTATACAGTAACTTCGGGGAAAATAAAGAAGTATTCGGGGGATACGGAATTTTCAGTGCATATCCTGAAAAGAACATAATGTACTACACCGATTTTCGCAACGATCTATACTATTACGAAAACGGCAAGAGCGTAAAGATAAGGGATAGCGACAATTCGGGAATATCCGCCTCAGATGAACCCGTGCTTGTTACAAGCGGCGGAAAAGGCTTTTTAGTTACCAAAAAAGATAAAACCGAAGAGATAGAATTCAGTCTTAAGGCAAGCTGTGTTTTGATTACTATGCGTGAGATCAGTGCTGACGGAAACACGCTTATCTTTACCGCAAGCGGGGACGGCAATTCAAAGATATACAGACTTGACCTCTCGGACGGCTCGGATAAAACTCCTGTTGCGATTGACGATGATATGGGCGAAACACGGATAAAACTTACAAGCGACAAAAAGGTCGTATATTCAAAAACAGAGTACGGCTCACCGATGCGTAACATTTACGTTGACGGCAAGCTGATTGCGGAAAACGCAGACAGCGATAATATAACATATCTTGACGGCAGTTTTTACTATATCAAAAACACCTATGGCACGGACGAAGAAGAACCGGCAAATGTCCTCACGATAAATACAGACGGCAAGGAAACGGCGATAAAAGATGATATCAGCCGTTACTGCGTGCTTGATAATGACAATATAATGATGATATGCGGCATGGATCGTGAAGACGATTTTCCCGGCGGAACGCTGTATCTTTATAAGGACGGCAAGATTGTAAAAATAGACGAAGAAGTAACTTCCATCGAAACTGCGGTAAAGAGATATGACAAGATAGATCTTGACTATTACAGTATGCAGTAAACATACATAGCAAAAGCACCCCGACACAGCGGGGTGCTCAGTCTGTCGAAAAACCTACATAATTTTTAAAAATGGGGTGTTTAGCGTTGCTTGCTCTGCCGGTTTTTGCATCTCTGCAAAGTCAGTGGTGAAGTGGCAGTGACGCACCGACAACAAACGACCACGAATGCACGATGCAAAGCCCGCAGTTCTTAAAGGGATAGAGAATAAGCTGCATTTCTCAAAAACAGCCTATTTATACAAGCCGAGAGCCTTGCCACACGGCAAGGCTCTCTTCTTTTACCTTGAATACTATATGCAACTATTCGCATTATGATCAGGAATATAGAAAAATGTACGAAACTCCTCTGAATAGCCTGACTTAAAACCCGAACCGATTAGTATTGTTGATAAATTCAGCGCTCGTTTCTCTTTGCAAAGCACTCGCTGCAGTAAACAGGTCTGTCATCGCGGGGCTCAAAAGGAACTTTTGCCTCACCGCCGCATCCTGCGCATACTGCTGTGAACATTTCACGCTTAGCTCCGCCGTTCTTCTTGGCATCGCGGCAAGCCTTGCATCTCTTAGGCTCGTTTGTGAAACCGTTCTGAGCGTAAAATTCCTGCTCGCCTGCTGTGAATACAAAATCTGCGCCACAGTCTTTGCACTTGAGAGTCTTGTCTTCGTACATAGTAAAATACCTCTAAAATTTCTCACGCTTTTTGCGTGTAATAATATGAAAAAGACTGAAAGTCTTATTTCCCCATTGCTTTTCGTATCTTTGATTTTGCACGTTGAAGTGCATTATCTACAGATTTTTCGTTCAGCGAGAGTTCAGTCGCTATCTGCTCATATGAGCAGTGCTTCAGATACATATCAAGGACTTTCATCTCTTTTTTTGAAAGTACGCCGGACAGACGTTTCATAAACTGAATATCACCGACTTTATCAATTACCGCATCTTCGGTGGAAAGCGAATCATCGCGTATCAGATCAAAGTCAAAGTCATCGTCTTTAAGTATCGGGTTATCCTTGATAGCTTTTGATATACAGGTCTTCATAGCCGAGTCGGCACACAGATTTGCAAATGTGGCAAATGACGCGCCTTTTTCTCCGTTATAAAGCCGTACAGCTTTAAGCAGTCCCATAAGTCCCTCGGAAAAGAGGTCGTCCTTATCGGTTGACGGACAGCGCAACGCCATTTTTGCCGCTTTAACGCGTAAGATCGGTATGTAGCGTTTTATAAGCTCGTTGGCACATTCTTCACCGTGCTCCTGTACTATCAGATCGACGAGCTGTTCGTCGGTCATATCAGAAATATTAAGCTTTTCCGTCATCTGACCTCCGAAAATCGTCCTAATAGTTTCACTGTATATCTATTGATTATTCTATCATAATATACGGATTTTGTCAATAGGTAAAGTTTGAAATTGTTTACAATTTTGCGGCGCGTTTTTCACCGTTTATCGTAATATATTGTATTTCTTCCGCAAATCATGTAATATCCGACTCCGACTGCATCGGCAATAAACCAGCCTATAGGGATAGATATCCATATCCCCGTAACTCCGAGTGCAGGCACAGGTGACAATGCATAGGCAAGAAGTACTCTTGTTCCGAGCGAGAAGACTGTCAGGATTACCGACATAAGCGGCTTGTTCACCGCTCTGTAGTAACCGTAGAGCATAAAGAGAAGCCCGATGCCGACATAGCACAGACCCTCGGTTCTCAGGTACTGTGTGCCTATTGCTATAGTGCTGCTGTCGGTGCAGAACAGGCTCATAAGAGACTCTGACAGGAAAAATACAGCCGTGCTTACAGCGGCACAAAACAGTACAACGCTTATCAGTGATTGCTTTATTCCGCTTTTGATTCTGTCGTGCTTCCCGGCGCCGAAGTTCTGCGCAGTGAAAACCGAAAATGCATTGCCGAAGTCCTGTACGGGCATATAGGCTATAGTATCAATCTTCACAGCAACCGCAAACGCCGCCATTACCGCAGAGCCGAAGCTGTTTACAAGACCTTGTATCATAAGTATGCCGAAGTTCATCACCGACTGCTGAAGGCAGGTAAAACCCGAGAGTGACAGTATATCCCTTATATTGCCGCGGTCAAATTTCATATCGCGCTTATGCGGAATATATTGCTTTCCTGCAAGGATAAAATACAGCAATATGCCGACTGCGGAGCAGTACTGAGATATAACGGTAGCGATCGCCGCTCCGGCTATCCCCATACCTAAAGGGATTATAAAGAGCATATCAAGCCCTATATTCATTATGACCGAAATGCCGAGGAATACAAGCGGCACTGACGAGTTTCCCATACCTCTGAGGATATTTGCAAAGAAGTTGTAGATGAATGTTGCGAAAAATCCGATAAATATCCACGCAAGGTATGTCCTTGTATCGGCTGTAAGCTCTGTCGGTATTTGGAGCAGTGAGATTATCGGGTCAAGAAAAATGTAAAAAAGGGCAGTTATCACCAGCGTTACTCCGGCTGTCAATACCGCTGATGTGAAAATTCCGTTTCTGATAGTATCGTCACGGCTTTTTCCGAATGCTATAGAGATGAACGTACCGGTGCCGAGCGACAGTCCGATAATTACAGATGTCAGAAAGGTTATAAGCGTGTATGATGAGCCGACGGCGGCAAGTGCATTGTCGCCGACATATCTGCCGACTATCCATGTGTCGGCAAGGTTATACAGCTGTTGCATTATGTTGCCGAGCATAAGCGGCACGGCAAACGCCCACAGTCCGCCGGTTATACCGCCGACGGTCAGATCGCGTTTTTTCATGACGCAGTCTCCTATATAAGCGGTGCTGCAAATCCCCATACCGCCGCAATAACAATTGACGGCAGGAGGTTTGCTACTCTTATCTGCTTTTCGCGAATGAGGTTCAGTCCCACACAGAATATCAGGACGTTGCCGACATACGAAAGATTGCTCAGCGCCGCGTCTGTCATAAAGCCGCCGACAAACACCGCGATTATTGTTATGACTCCCTGAAAAATCGCTACCGGTACGGCTGAGAAGATACAGCCCTTGCCCTGAGATGCTGTCATTATGCAGATTATAACCGCATCAAGGATAGCTTTAGCCACAAGCACCGAAATATCTCCGCTCACACCATCGTTTATTGAGCCTATGACTGCCATTGCGCCTATGCAGACGGTGCATGACGCATTTACAAAAGCGGATACAAAAGAGTTGTCGCCTGTGCTGTGGCTTTTAACCTTGAGCCATTCGCCAAATCTGTCAACAAGTGCATTTATGTTAATTATTTCACCGATAAGACCGCCTGCTGTAAGGCTGACTATCATCATAATTGTGCCGTCCGCCGACAGCTTTCCGTCAGACAGTGACAGCATATTCTGCATAACGCCGCCTATTGCCAATATCATTATCGCTACCGCATTTATCGAGAGCAGTGTATCTCTTATTCTTTCGCTTAACCTTTTTCCGAACAGAAGACCGCAAAGTCCGCCGAAAACAAGAAAAGCTACATTTATTATTGTTCCTAAACCGCGCATTTTGTTCCTCGTATCAGGTTGATGTCGGTTCATATTATACAGCGGTATGTCGATGTTGTCAACTTGATATAGATAATAAAGCAACAGCTCTCACATTAAAATGTGAGAGCTGCCAGCTTGTAGAAAAAGTCTGTTTTTAAAATAAACTTCTGATTTATTATCCCTATCCCCAAACCCCTTTCCCCCGGAAAGGGGCTATGTTGCTGGGGCTACCGCCCCTAGTCCCTGTTGGGGGCTACGCCCCTCAACCCCAATTTTAACAACGATAGAGGTTTTTCGACAGCCTGACAGCTCTCACATTAAAATGTGAGAGCTGCCGGGATCGTTATCGGTTATGCTTTTTGATTTTCATTACTGTAAGCGCGACTGCCGCAACGGTAAATGCCGCCGCAGGGATTGCTATGGGTGTTGTTTTTACGCCTGTTTCGGGAGAGGAAGGCTTTGCGGTTTTAGGAATGACCGTTTCGTTCTTTATCGCATCGCAGTTTTTGCAATGTATCGATTTTACGCCATCGCTTGTGAGTGTGGGCTGTTTGTCGATCGTAAATTCATTATCCCACGCATGACCGACAGGTTCTGTTTCTCTTGAAGCGGTTTCGCCGCATTCGCATACTGCCTCTTCTGAGCCCGGCTGTGTGCAGGTCGGAGCTTTGACCGTTTTCCAATCAGAGAATGTATGCTCGGTCGTTTTCGGTATGATCGTATCTTCTTCGGCTATTTCTTTATAAGCATTGTTGTCACCATAAATGAAGCATTTATGACAGCTATCACACTGATAATAAGCAATGTTTCCTTCGGATGTATGCGTACTTGCCTTAGCTTCGTGATAGATTATCTCTCCGGCGTGACGACCGGGTTCAACTTCTCCGTATGGACTGCCGCACAAGAAACATATCGGCTTTTGTGAGCAGATCGACATACCGAGGTCGCACTTCTGAATTTCTTTGTACGCACAATTTATACACTGCGCGGTATGTGTTGCTTCATCGCCGTTCGGGGTATATGTAAAAATGTGTTCAATTTTCGCTTCGACTACCGCAAAGCCGCAGATCTTGCACAGTACAGGTGTAGTGCAGTCGTTGTCGTCTTCGTCCGTTATGTGCGGCTCAGGCTCCTCAGAGTAAATACAGCCTTCGTTTATACATTCTCTGTAGTGTCCATACTCATCAGAATAATAATAATCACTCATTTTGTGCTCTTTACCGGGAACGAGTACAGTTTCACAGACTTCACAGACAACGGGAGCGGTGCAGTCCGCATAGTAATCGTTACGCGGTATATGCTCGCTGTTTACCTGAACCTTAATTGTGTATACAGTATCATCGGAGTCTGTGACGGTTATCGTCTGAATTTTATCGGAGGGTTCAAGAGTAAAGCTGAAATCCTCCGACGTTATCGGATCGCCGTCAACCTTAACCGCCTTGATATCTCCTTTTACAGTGCAGTTTTGCTTAAGGCATCTTACGATTGTTTTATCTGCGTATGATGATATTTCAGCCATATCTATTACAAAATTGCATGTGGTATCCGTATCGGAGGGCTCAATATCGACCACTGTGCTTTGTCCCGGGACAGCAACGATATTTTCTTCTGCCGATGCGCATATCGTCGATGTCAGAAGCAAGGGTAAGGATATCAGTACACCGATCATTCCGGTCAAATTCTTGTTTCTCATATAATTACCTCCTGACTGTTATTAAATTTCCTGTTATCTGTCGGATTTTGAGGATAATTCTGTTATTCTGATTGTATCATAAATTTTCAGATATTTCAAGCGGTTTTACTCAGGCAGAAATTATATCGGATAATTTTTCTTGACAGCGTGAATTTATAGTGCTATAATTTTGTTAGATTTCTAACAGTTTGATTTTAAACAGAGAGGTAAGCATGGAAAATTCACTTCATCATTTATTGATGACAGACCATACCGCTTTTCATAAGCGGATCTTTTCTGCTTTGAAAAAGGAGGGGCTGACTTCGGGACAGCCGAAGGTGCTTGAATATCTTTCAAAGCATGACGGAGCAAGGCAGAAAGACATTGCCGCCGCCTGCCGTATTGAACCTGCAACAATGACATCACTTCTTTGCGGCATGGAGAAAAAAGAGCTTATAACACGGTATGCGCCCGACAGACGTTCGCTTTGCGTGTATCTCACCGAAAAGGGAAAAGCGCTCGTACCGCTTATAGAAAAGGAGTTTTTGAGTATAGAGGACAAGGCTACAAGCGGATTTTCCGAGAGGGAAAAAGAAATGCTGATAGATCTGCTCTCGCGGATAAGTGTAAATCTCGGTTGATATCAGAACAAAGGAAAGTGAAAATGTCAAAGAAAGAAACTGCAAAAAGATATGTTTTATTTGTGATAAGCCTGTTTATATCCGCGCTCGGAGTAGCATTCACAAAGCACGGAGAGCTTGGCGTGTCGCCTATTTCTTCGGTAGCAAACGTTATGAGTATTAAGCTGGACTTTTTTTCGCTCGGAATATGGCTTATAATCTGGAACTGCGTGCTGATACTCGGACAGATACTGATACTTCGTAAGAAGTTTAAGCCGATACAGCTTTTACAGATACCGCTGTCGTTCCTGTTCGGATATTTTACTGACTTCGGACTGTGGCTGGTAGGGTTTATTCCTGCGGAAAGCTACATAATGCGCCTTGTAATGGTGTTTATCGGAATAGTGATACTGGGTTTCGGCGTGTCGCTGTCGGTTTCGGCAAATGTTATAATGAACTCGGGAGAGGCTTTTGTAAAAGCAATTTCCGATACGATAAACAAGAACTTCGGCAATGTGAAAATAGCTTTCGATGTAAGCTGTGTGGTGCTGGCACTGATACTGTCGCTGTTGTTCTTTGATTTCACAATAGTCGGTACAAGGGAGGGTACTATTATTTCGGCACTGTGCACCGGGCTTGTTGTAAAGCTGTTCCGGAAGCTGACTGATGAACCGGTGAACAGACTGGTGAGTGATTAAAAGCAACATATATTTGAATTGAATATGTAAAGGGGTTGTGACACAGCCCAAAACGAAAAAGTGAGTCGAAGCGCAAAAAATAGTGCGCTCGGCTCACTTTTTTGATATGTGGAGAAAATCTGTTTTTATTGCATTTCAATTATGCTGTTTTAGTAATTAACAATGATAGCAGGCTACCGATAGTGCTTTTCGCGGGATAGCACTTCTCGGGTTCGCTATTCTGTGCGATAACGTTGCTGCTATGAACGAGGGAGACAACCAAAGGGAACAGGATAAGGGACTTGCAGCCCCTAACCCTGTCCCTTAGGTTTTCTCCCTCGCGCTCCCTCTTTCCTTACCCACACCCATACCCCGCAAGGGTGTTGGCGATAAGACACACAAACGACTGAGTTTTAAAAGTTTGTATAAGCGGGTCGCTGACGCTCACTTAGTCCCATTTTAGTACAGATATCTCAGGATAGTAGCGTTCTTTTTTGATAGTCAGTGACAGTGCAGTTGCACCGATGCACTCACGAAATTATTAACACCTTGTCGGTAGCGAAACTGTTTTCAGCGTTGCTAGTAATATATTTATTGTTTTGACATTTTTTACAATATATTGCACTGCAATTTCAATGAAGCTTTGATAAGCTGAGAAGCTGTGATAAAATTTTTGTGTTTTGCCACAGCTTCAAGAATTAGTGCTTGGCGATTAGTTGGCAGAAGAATGCAGGGGTAGGCTGTAATAAGACAGAATACCATAAACAAAAAACAGACGTGGGAGCGAGGTGCTTTCACGTCTGTTTTTATTATGCTGTTTTATTTGCCGTCTGCACTACAAATCGTTCCCGCCGTTGCACTATCCTTTAAAGACATACAACGTTATTAAAGGCGGAACTTGGAGCGGCACATTGCCGCATTCCCGCCGTTGCACTATCCTTTAAAGATATACAACGTTATTAAAGGCGGAACTGACAACGGCGGCACGCCGTTAGCCTTCGTATTCGGAGAATTTGGGAGCGTTGGCTATGACATCGGCTTCGAGAGCCTGAGGTAATTGCTCATAGTGATCAAACTCGGCGGTGAAGTGACCCAGACCTCTGGTTATCTGACGGATAACGGTCGCAAGGTCGGTGATCTCCGACTGCGGCATCTGAGCGTCAAGTTCGGTCATACCTTGTTCTTCCTCGCTGGGGTTCATACCGAGAACAGTACCTCTGCGCTTGTTGATAACAGTCATTATATCGCCTGTGCTTGCATCGTCAAGCGTTACCTTAACAAGGCAGATAGGCTCAAGAATACACGGCTGTGCCTGTGTAAGTCCCTGCTTGTATGCAATGTGAGCCGCCATCTTGAAAGCCTGCTCGGAGCTGTCTACAGGGTGATACGAGCCGTCAAGCAGAGTAGCCTTCAGGTTTACTACAGGATAGCCTGCAAGTACGCCGTGCGCGGTAGATTCCGCAAGTCCCTTTTCAACGGCGGGGAAATAGTTTTTCGGAACGCTTCCGCCGAATACCTTTTCTTCAAATACGAGCGTATCGCTGTCGCAAGGCTCAAATTCGATCTTTACATGACCGTACTGACCGTGACCGCCCGACTGCTTCTTATGCTTGCCCTCTGCTTCAACCTTTTTGCGTATCGACTCGCGATATGCGATTATCGGGTCGGATACTATAACATCAACACCGAACTTCGTTTTCATCTTTGCAATAGCCGCATCAAGGTGCTGTTCGCCAAGACCGCCTAATATACGCTGATGTGTTTCGTGGTTGTGGTTGTAGCTCAGCGTCTTATCTTCCTCGACCATACGCTTTATCGCGTTGCTTATCTTGCCCTCGTCATTCTTATCCTTTGCGGAGATAGCCTTGAAGAAACAAGGAACGGGATATTTTTCTGCGGCAAATACCGTTTCGTCACCCGATGAGGTGAGCGTATCACCGGTATTCGCACTGAGCTTTGTCGCGGCGACTATGTCACCTGCGTATGCTTCTATCATATCTTCCGTTTTCTTGCCCTGCATACTGAGAAGCTTGCCAGGCTTTTCAAGATTTCCCGTAATGCGGTTAACTACTTCTGTTCCTGCGGCAAGAGTGCCGTTCACTATCTTTATATAGCTTAATTTTCCGACAAAGGGGTCGGCTACTGTCTTGAATACCTTTGCTTCAAGCGTGTCGCGACTTGCATATCCGACTCTTGAGCCGTCCTCGCAAAGCTCGCCGCTTGTTTCATCGGGGCTCGGAAGCATATAAATTATAGTATTCAGCATCATATCGATGCCTGCAAGCGTGTCGCCCGAACAGCAAACAACAGGGGTTATGTAGCCTTTATGAATGCCGTCATGAAGACCTTTTACGATTTCCGCTTCTGTGAAGTCCTCGCCCTCGTTCTCAAAGTAGCGCATCATCAGCTCCTCGTCCGTTTCGGCTACCGCCTCAGCCATTGCGGCGCGCAGACCCTTAAGACGGTTCTCGGATGCAGGCATGGGCACTTCTGTAGGTACGCCGTTGTCGTAAGTGTATGCCTTCATTTCAAGCAGGTTTATGTAGCTCTCAACTGTGCCGTATTTGTCAAAGGGAACGACTATCGGGCATATAGAAGGTCCGAACTCGGTTTTCAGCTCTTCAAGGCACTTGTAGAAGTTGCTGTTTTCTTCCTCCATACGGGTAACAACGAACATTGTCGTCTTGCCGTGCTTTACCGCTTCTCTGTATGCCTTTATCGTGCCGACCTGTACGCCTTCCTTTGCGGGGAGCGCAATCACAACGCTCTCTGCGGCATTGATACCCTCATAAAGTCCTGCGGCAAAGTCAAACTGACCGGGTGTGTCGAGAATATTTATCTTAACGTCTTTCCACTGGCAGTAAGCAAGCGATGTGCCGAGCGAGATCTTTCTTTTGATCTCTTCCGGGTCATAGTCGCAGACGCTGTTGCCGTCCGATACCTTACCCATTCTTTCGATCTCGCCGCACTTGTAGAGCAGACCCTCCGCTACAGAAGTTTTTCCGCTTCCGCCGTGTCCGGCAAGGGCTATGTTTCGTATGTTTTTGCAAGTGTAAGTTTTCATGGTTTTATCCTTTATATCCTTTCATCAAAAATTCGGATAAATACATTATATACGGATTTTGGAAAAAATACAAGGGATTTTTCGTGAAAAATGAAATACGGGTGTAGAAATATATCGCTATAATTTGTGCAAATTGCACATTTGCCGAAAAGTGTGTTACCGTATTATTTACAATTGCCTGTCTTAAGAGTATAATTGTCCTTATAAAAGCGAAAAGAGTGATACTGTGAACATTACGGTAAGAGAATACAAAAGCGAGGACGCACACGCTGCGGCTGAAATATGGAACGAGGTAGTACGCGATGGCGTTGCGTTCCCGCAGGAGAACGAAATGAACGACAGAGAAGCGGACGAATTTTTCCGCTCACAGAGCTACACCGGCATTGCCTGTGATGAAAGCGGCAGGATATACGGACTCTACATACTCCACCCTAACAATATCGGCAGATGCGGTCATATAAGCAACGCAAGCTATGCGGTAAGCTCTTCTGCCCGCGGAAAGGGTGTTGGCAGAGCGGTAGTGACCGACTGTATCAAAAAAGCCAGGGAGCTGGGCTTCGGTATTTTACAGTTCAATGCGGTGGTGGCAAGCAACACTGCGGCGCTGGCACTGTATAAGTCGCTCGGCTTTACACAGCTCGGTATCATTCCGAGGGGCTTCAGGCTTAGTAACGGCGAGTTTGAGGATATCATTCCGCATTATATTGAGCTTTAAAAAAGTCGGGCACAGTAACCGATATGCAAAAAGTTACTGCGCCTGACTTATCTGTTAAAACCGGAGAAAACTCTTTATATAACGGCTCTCAGAATTTCCAATATCCAGAATTGAGCCATGTAAGATATTTCATATTATCGTTATTTACGTTCTGACAATAGTTGATTGTATCGAGTTTATAATTAGCGGATTCCAACCGATCATTAACGGTATTGCACATTTTTGAGATGTTTCTGTTGCCGGTTTCAAGCATATCGGCGAGCAGCCGCTGGTTGCCTTCGATAGTGTGTAAAGCGTCTATAATTTCATTGAGTTTAGCAATGATAATACGGTATTTCACCTCATAGTCATACCTCGACAATGCACCCTTGTCCCCGTACAACGTATTACAGATTTTGTTTGAGAAGTAGGCGTATATCGTTCCTGTGGCAACAAGTCCGCCGAATGCTTCACGGTTGATTAAGCCGACAGAATAGTATCGAACAAGACAATTTTCAAGGTCGTCAATAGTCTTTTTATAATACTGCTTCTGCTCGTTAAGGCGTTTTATGCAGATTTTATTATAAGCAATTTTTGTTTGTTGCTTTTTTAAAACTTCATTTTGCGTGGGAAGCGAGTTGTTGTATGAAATACGTTGTATGAATTTTACTGCAAATGCGATAATTCCGACTGTTGCAAAGCCTAATAACAAGAATTGTAACAGCGATATGTCTAAACCGTCAATTGAGCCAAAAAGCAAGTTCCATATGTAGCTTAGGATAGAGTAGCTTTTATTTGATAAATATATCATTCTGACTATAAGTCCTACAGCCACTCCGACAATTCCGCCGTACAAGCCGTAAATCAAAGCAGACCCGATGACTTTGAAAAAATTACTGATCGCGCTTTGGTAAAACGGTTTACGGCAGGAAACACAGCTTGTGCTGATAGCATCGTTATCTTTTTCAAGTGTGTAGATTTTACTGCTGATTTTTTTACATATTTCTGTTGCTTCATACTTTTTTAATTCTATACTCGTAAGTGTTTTGAAATACGTCAGGTACTTCTCATATGACAATTCCGCATAAGCCATGTGTTTTACCTCGTTTCATCTTTAAATTGCAATACGGATTCTTGCTATATATAATTATGCTTTAAAACAGTTATTTTGGAAAACGGTATTCCGTAATCCATGTGAAAAAGCGGGCTGTAATGCCGTTCCTACAGAAAAACAACCCTGCAATAAGCAGGGTATTAACAAAATCCGGCACAGCAACAGTGGCAAACCGTGTTGCTGTGCTTTATTTTATTTACCTATTCTCGAACGTATCTCCCTGAGTGCTTCTGCACGGTTTGTGTTTGCCATGACCTTGTAGTTTGTGTACTGCGAATATATGATAAGCGTCATTTTTTCTTCCGACACGTTGATTACTTCATTCATGGGTATTTCAAATTCCTGAAGCGACAACGTTTTCCCGACTATGTAATTTTCATAGACTTCACAGTACGATGCGCTTTTAAGGCACAGCATCACAAACATTATCAGGGGATACAGAATGAAGAACAGGATTGCAACTACAGCGATTATTCCACCTGTACTTCCGCCGCCGAATGCGGATTTGATACCTTCGTAATTGACTATCATAATAATTGCCATTATAATGAAGATCAGTTCACATACTCCGATTACCGCCTTGCGGACAGCAAACGAAGATTTCGTTGAAAAAATCAGTTTTCCTTTGTTGTTCATAAATATCACCTTTTTTAATATTATTTTAAGCATGATCTGCTTAATTTACTTTATTCCTTGTCTTATAAACATTCAAAAGTTCATAGCGCTACTTTTTTCGACAATTAGATTATATACTCATAATGCGTATATGTCAATAGAAAAGTGTGCAATTTGTGAATTTCTCCGAATAATCCGAATTGCTGTTGTATAATTTCAACATGGATATCGGGTATTCTATAAGAGAGGAATGGTGATGACATGAATTTTGGCGATTGCCTTAAAAGAGTGCTTGAGGACAGAGAAATTTCACAAAGGGAGTTTGCGGGGCAGCTCAATATTGCTCCTACTACTCTTAACGGATATATAAAGAATACGCGACAGCCTGATTTTGAACTTGTTAAAAAGATTGCAAAAAAGCTTGATGTATCTGTGGACTATTTGTTCGGGATCGAGAACACTGACAGTCTGACTTCCGACGAAAGAGAGATAATCTCAAACTACAGAAAGTTGAGTAGCGATGATAAACAACTGCTGATAAATTTATCTGCTTCGCTGGTAAAGCAGAAGTAATATAATAACACAAATCCCCTTGCCGCAGGTAATTCTGCGACAAGGGGTCGTTTTATTAAATTCGCAATATACCGCTGAGTCGGCATTACTGCGCCATACCAAGCTCAATAGCCTTGATATTGGCATCGATAAGATGTGCTTTTTTAGGCGGGATAACCTTTGCCATAGCCTTCTTTACCGTTTCCATCGATGTGATATTTGTTTCTTTCAACAGCTTTCCTACAAGGATAATATTTGCCAGACCCTTCATATCATGATCGTTAGCAAGAGCCGTTGCGGGAACATAATAAACATTGATGTCGGTCCTCTCGCACTTTGCGTCAACAAGTGTGCTGTCGATAAGAACCGTACCGCCGGGTACAACGGAGTTTATGAACTTGTCATAGCTCGGTGTATTCATAACGATAAGCGTATTCGGCGTATCAACAAGGGGCGAGCCTATCGGGTCATCACTTATACATACTGAGCAGTTGCAGGTGCCGCCGCGCATTTCAGGACCATAGGACGGAAGCCACGAAACCTCCTTGTTCTCATAAAGTCCGAAGTATGCGAGCATTTTGCCCATAAACAGTATACCCTGTCCGCCGAAGCCTGCAAGCAGAATTTCGTTTGTCATCTTATTGCACCCTCCTTGAATACGCCTAAAGGATAGTAAGGTATCATCTCTGTACGAACTCTGTCAAGAGCCTCGATAGGTGTCTTGCCCCAGTTTGTAGGACAGGTCGAGAGAACCTCGATTATAGAGAAGCCCTGCTTGTTCTTCTGGAACTCAAAGCCCTTTCTGATAGCCTTTTTGGCAATATTTATATTCTTGGGGTCGATAACGGTCACACGCTCTGCAAGCGCAACGCCGCTTAAGGTCGACAGCATTTCGCATACTCTTACGGGGAAGCCCTCAACATCGGGGTTTCTGCCGTAGGGGGTAGTCTGTGTTATCTGACCGGGGAGCGTGGTAGGTGCCATCTGACCGCCCGTCATACCATAGGTCGTGTTGTTGATGAATATAACGGTGATATTTTCGCCTCTTGTAGCGGCGTGAACGATCTCGGCAGTACCGATAGCTGCAAGGTCGCCGTCGCCCTGATATGTAAATACGAACTTATCGGGGTTAGCTCTCTTGATGCCTGTAGCTACCGCAGGAGCACGTCCGTGCGAAGCCTCAAGCATATCGCATTCAAAATAATCATAAGCCATAACAGAGCAGCCGACAGGGCATACGCCGATAGTATCGCCCTCGATGCCCATTTCATCGATTACTTCGGCTACAAGTCTGTGTACTATACCGTGAGTACAGCCGGGGCAATAGTGGGTGGTCACGTCTGCCAGAGCGTGAGGTCTTTTAAATTCGGGCATTAGTTCTTACCTCCCATTTCTCTTAACTTTTCAAGTATCTCAGCGGGTTTCGGGATAACGCCGCCTGTTCTGCCGTAGAACTCAACGGGCTTCGAGCAGTTGAGAGCGATCTTTACATCGTCTACCATCTGACCCATCGACATCTCAACACACAGAACATTCTTTGCGTTCTTGCAGGCTTCGGCGATCTCCTTGGCAGGATAAGGCCAGAGAGTTACCGGTCTTACTATACCGACCTTGAGCCCCTCTTTTCTTGCCGCCTCAACTGCGGACTTTGCAAGTCTTGCAGTCGAACCGTAAGCTACAACGACCGTATCCGCGTCCTCGCAGTAGTCGCTGACAGCCTCTGTATGCTTTGCTTTCAGATCTTCATATCTTTCAAATCTTTCTCTTACATTATCCTCAAGCTGATCGGGCTTAAGGTAAAGAGAATTGATAATATTGTGTTTTCTCTTGTTGCCGTGACCGCAGGCAGCCCACGGCTTCTTTGATGCATCGGACATCTTTATTTCGGTGTCCTCAAACGCTACAGGCTCCATCATCTGACCGAGAAGTCCGTCCGCCAGTATAACTGCGGGCATTCTGTACTCATCCGCAAGGTCAAACGCCTTGGTTACGGTATCGACCATTTCCTGAACCGACGCGGGAGCAAATACGATAGCGTGGAAGTCGCCGTGACCGAGAGCGTGTGTTATCTGCCAATAGTCAGCCTGTGACGGCTGGATACCGCCAAGACCCGGACCGCCTCTTTGTACGTCTATGATAACGCAGGGCAGATCTGAACCGGCTATATAGCTTATTCCCTCTGTTTTAAGCGAAATTCCGGGAGAGGATGATGATGTCATACATCTGATACCCGAGCCTGCACAGCCGTAAACCATATTTATAGCCGCAACCTCCGACTCAGCCTGTAAGAATACGCCGCCTACCTTTGGCATTCTCTTTGACAGATATGCGGAAATTTCCGTCTGCGGCGTTATGGGATAACCGAAGAAGCACTTGCAGCCTGCTCTGATAGCGGCTTCAGCCAGAGCTTCGTTACCCTTCATAAGACTTTTCTCAGCCATTGTTGTCACCTCCTACAGTGATAGCGCAGTCGGGGCACATCATAGCGCACAGTGCACAAGCGATGCAAGCATCGTCATCTGTGCATACGGCGGTGTAGTAGCCCTTCTTGTTGAGCTTTTCCGTCTGTAAGGCAACTATTTTCTTCGGACAGGCTGTTGTGCACAGTCCGCAACCTTTACAGCGGTCAAAATCCACTTTCATTTTTGCCATATTACTGACCTTTCCTTTCGCCTGTGATTTTTTGTATTCGGCTTACCATTCAAATTCGGTAAGGAAACAGCTTAAATCTGTTAGTCCGCAAAATCTTCCCAAAGCTTTTTGACATATACCTTTATAGGATACGCCTTGTCGATCCCGTCAAGAAATTCCGCCTTTGCGGTCACTGCCGAAAGCGGAAGACCCGCCGCACGGCATACTCTGTCCGCATAGTCGACCGAGCCGTGTATTATGTTACTGTCGGTTTCACTGCCGAGGTTTGTGTTGTTTATTATTCCGTCACACTTCATGCCCGATGCGTTTTCTATCTCGTACATCAGCTGTAATGCTTCTTCGGGCTCTTTCGTGAGATATCTGCAACGGTTGATGACGTACAGCATCTGTGTGTCGTATTTTTCAAATACTTTTCTGTATCTGCCGAGTGCTTTAGCACCCTCATCGTCGCCGCCGACATCTATTATAATATATCCGTCACGGTCGGCAATTCCGTTCATATCAAAACCCAGCGCCGGAATGTCAAGGTTTGAGTTTGCATATGTCGGCACGGTAAGGCTGATATTGTACTTGCCGAACAGCTCTTTGAAATCGGCTGTTCTGAAATAAGGATTTACGATATCCAGGTCAACGACCGTGACCTTTTCGCCTTTTGCGGCAAGGTCGAGCGCCATATTGACAGACACGTTTGTTTTACCCGAACCGTAATGTCCTGTTATTATATTTATCTTTTTGAAATCCATTTTTATCCTTTTTGCACTGTCCCGCTTATTTGGCGGGTAAATCAACAAATCAATTATAACACTTTAAATTCCGTTTGTAAATAGGCAATTTTGGTAATGTGCATAAAGCAGGTGCAAAGTAAGCGGTCGGTATTAGTCAAAATACAGATATTCGGCACAGAAGCATAAAGCGGGCAAAAGTGTTTTGATAATTGTCGGCGGGTCTGCTTTTTTGACTATTAAGCGAGGCGCTTGTCAAAAGAAACGTTCATATGACGATGTATGGTATTGAAAGATGCGGAAGTATAAGTTTGCGTAAAAAATGCAAAATCCCCGTAATACGGCACTGTTCAACGGAAATTGACAAATTTCAGACTGTTGCCGTTCTTGACATTCGGACGGTTATGTTGTAAAATATAAATCAAATGCGGCTCTGCCGTTTACCCGGGAAAATACAGCTCGGCTGTAGCATAGCGAGAAAGCAATGATCGGCACAATGAAACGGGTACATGAATAACGGATTTATTTTAAGTAAATTATAAAACAAAAAAATAGCGGAAAAGCGGTTTAAAGAAATTATATATTTTCCTTATGACACAGCATTTTAATTTCAACAGCACTGAAAGTCGGCGAAGGATAGGATTTATGCAGACAAAGCCCTGCCGACAGTACTTATGACATTTTGACAATGCCGCTTGCAGTGAAAAGAGCCTGTATACGGTTACGGGTCAGCTTTGCTTTGTTTCAAAGGGGGAAGTATGCCCCGTGAACGTGTACTCAAAGTATATTCACTGTCTGATTTGTGGGCAAATTATATATTGCCGCTTTTCCGTCTGTACGGACGTGTACATAAGATATAAGCGTCCTATGGAAGGAAAGGTATTTTAAATGGGAATTATTGACTCTAAAAATTTATTGACTGTAACGGAAAGCATAAAGCCCAAGGCGACCAAGCCGTATTCTAAGCGCAAGAAAAATCCTTTTGCAAAGCAGTTCAAGCTGACTGACAGAAATGCGCCGGAAAATAAGGAAACCGATGTGCTGAAAAATCTTAAACCCGTATCGGGCGAAAAAAAGGTTCTTACCGATAAGAGAGGACCTGTGCTCAATGACAAGAAAAACGTTTTGACCGACAACAGACAAAGCGTAAAGCAGCCGGTATCGGCAGACGACCGTCAGAACGGAAAAAAGCCTGTGCTGACCGATAACAGGCAGATCTGTAAGAAAGCTGTCCCGACAAACAACAGACAAAATGAAAAAAAGCCCGTGCTGACAGACAGCAGATCGCACGGCAGTAAAAACGAACAGAATAAGAATATGCAGTATCCGTCATATTTTACCGAGGACGACAAAAAGGAAAGCAGAAAAACACCTGTAAGAATTATGTCACTCGGCGGTGTGAATGAGATAGGCAAGAATATTTACGTTTACGAATGCTGCAACGATATATTCATTATCGACTGCGGACTTGCATTCCCCGATGATGATATGCTCGGTGTAGATCTTGTTATACCCGATTTTACTTATCTTGAAAAGAACAAGGAAAAGATAAGAGGTGTGGTGCTGACCCACGGTCATGAAGATCATATCGGTGCACTGCCGTACTTCCTGAAAAAGATAAACGTACCTGTATACGGCACAAGACTTACGCTCGGACTTGTCGAGGGTAAGCTCCGCGAACACGGTATTTTATCGCAATGCTCGCTGAATGTTGTTGTACCGCGCCAGAACGTAAGAATGGGCTGTATGAGCGTTGAATTTATCAGGGTGAACCATTCTATCCCCGATGCGTGTGCCATGGCGGTGCATACACCTGCGGGCGTTATCGTGCATACAGGCGACTTTAAGGTTGACTATACACCTATCGAGGGCGGAATAATCGATCTGGCTCGTTTCGGCGAGCTCGGAAACAAGGGCGTTCTCGCACTGCTTTCGGAAAGCACAAACGCGGAGCGTCCGGGCTATACGGCGACCGAGAGAAAGGTCGGAGAGAGCTTCAAGAGCCTGTTTGCGGGCGCTGACGGCAAGCGGATAATCGTTGCGACGTTCTCCTCAAATATTCACAGAATACAGCAGATCATAAACAATGCGGAGGCGTGGGGCAGAAAGGTCGCCGTTTCGGGCAGGAGTATGCTCAACGTGCTTACTACCGCGATCGAGCTCAATTATATAAAAGTACCTCAGGGTATGCTTGTGGATATAGAAGATGTCAACAAGTATCCGCCTGAGAAGATGGTAATTATCACAACGGGAAGCCAGGGCGAACCGCTTTCCGCGCTTTCGAGAATGTCATCGGGCGACCACAGACAGGTGTCGATAACTCCGAATGACCTTATCATTATTTCCGCAACTCCTATACCCGGCAATGAGAAGTTTGTCGGCAAACTCGTAAACGAACTTATGAAGCAGGGCGCTGAGGTCGTATATGAGGCTATGTATGAGGTACACGTTTCGGGTCACGCCTGCCAGGACGAGCTTAAAATGATGCTTGCGCTGACAAAGCCTAAATTCTTTATTCCGATACACGGCGAATACAAGCATATGAAAAAGCACGAGGGGCTTGCCATAAAGATGGGCATACCCGAGGAAAATATATTCCTTCTCAATATCGGTCAGGTAGTAGAAACAGACAGCGTTGAAATGAAAGTGGTAGGTCAGGTGCCCGCAGGAAAGGTGCTTGTTGACGGACTCGGAGTCGGAGATGTCGGCTCGGTCGTACTGCGTGACAGAAAGCATCTGTCCGAGGACGGACTTATTGTTGTTGTCACTACTATAAACCGTGAAACGGGCGCGGTAGCGGCAGGTCCGGATATAGTATCAAGAGGATTTGTATATGTAAGAGAATCCGAAGCGCTTATGGACGAGGCTAAACAGCTTGTAAAGAAGACGCTCCGGACCTGTGCGGACAGAAATATCCGTGAGTGGGGCAATATAAAGTCAAGTGTAAGAGATGAGCTGGGCAACTTCATATTCCAGAAAACAAAGCGAAACCCCATGATACTGCCTATAATAATGGAAGTATAAAACAGTAAAAACAAAGGAGGCGCAGAAAGTGAAGAATTTTTATCGTGACGGCGGACTTGTCATATCTGTTTCGGCACTGGTTATCGCACTGGTGATAATGCAGGGCTATATATACACCAGGGATATAAACATATTCTGGCTGTCTGCGCCTTTTGTGGTTCTTATCGGCGGCTTTGCCATAGGTAAGCTCATACAGGTAACGAGAAAGACGTTCCAGTACTATGCGCGAATTGACGATGAGCTTGAAGCCAAGATGCATATGTCGGTGCACAGCTTCCCGATGTCGGCGGTAATTATAGACAGTGCAGGAAGAATAGTATGGACAAACGGAAAATTCACCGAGGAATTTCCCGAGTGCTGTGAATACGGTATGGAGCTGTCTGATATCACCGATATACCGGCAACGGATTTTTTTACCGACGACGGCATTACAATAACATATAAGGACAGTGTGTACAAGGTGTTCGCAAGAGTGCCCGATGAAGAAGAGGCAAAGGAGCTTACCTTGCTGTTTTTCAAGAATATCACCGACATCACAGCCCTTGAAACGGAGAAAAAGCTGTCACAGCCTGTTGTAATACTGTTTATGGTAGACGGCTATGAGGAGCTTATCAGCGGTTGCCTTGAAAGTGAAAAGGCGCACGTTTCCGTACAGATAGACAAGCTTCTTGAGGACTTTGCGGGGCAGACCACCGGAGTACTGAGAAAGAACGCTTCTGACAGATTTATCGCGATAATTGAGGAACGACATCTCCGAAAGATACTTGAAAACAAGGTCGAGATCCTCGACAAGGCAAGAGAGATATTCGTAAACGACAGGCTGAACGTCACAATGTCGATAGGTATCGGCAGAACAGGCAAAACGCTCAAGGAAAGCGAGCAGTTCGCACGTCAGGCACTTGAAATGGCACTCGGACGAGGCGGCGATCAGGCGGCGGTAAAGACGTACAACGGTTTCGAGTTCTACGGCGGAGTATCAAAGGGCGTTGAGCGCCATACCAAGGTAAAGACGCGAATTATCGCAAACTCACTGCTGGAGCTTGTTGACAATGCGGATAAGATATTCATAATGGGTCACAAGTACAGCGACCTTGACAGCGTGGGCTCATCGGTAGGTCTTACCTGCGCTATAAGAAACCTCGGCAAGAGTGCATGGGCGGTATGTGACTACAACACTTCACTTGCAAAGGTGCTGATAGACAGATTTCCGCACGTTGACGGAGAAGAACCGTTGTTTATGGAGCCTTCCGATGCGGTCGGAGAAACAACGGATAACACCTTGCTTATAATATGCGACACTCATAACCCGCTGATAATCGAAAGCAAGGAGCTTTACGAAAAGGCAAAGAAGGTAGTTGTCATCGACCACCACAGGAAGATGGTAAACTACATAGACAATGCCGTAATATTCCACCACGAGCCGTATGCGTCCTCCGCATCGGAAATGGTGACCGAGCTTATACAGTACTTCGGCGAAGCCGGTAAGCTCAGAGCGGTACAGGCAGAGTGCCTTCTTGCCGGAATTATGCTTGACACCAAGAATTTCGTTATGAAAACTGGTGTCAGAACCTTTGAGGCGGCGGCTGTACTGCGCAAGATGGGTGCAGATACGATAACCGTCAAAAAAATGTTCTCAAGCTCCATAGACAGCTATAAGCGAAAGACCCAGATAGTAGCGGAAGCGGAGATCTATCGCAAGTGCGCGATAGCACCCTGCGACTTCTATGCGGACGACTTGAGGATCGTTGCTCCGCAGGCGGCGGACGAATTGCTCACTATCAAGAATGTCGACGCATCATTCGTACTGTACAAGACGATGAGCAACGAGATATCGATAAGCGCAAGAAGTATGGGCAATTTAAATGTTCAGCTCATTATGGAGGCTCTGGGCGGCGGCGGTCATCAGACTATGGCAGGCGCACAGCTTAAGGACGAAACACTGGGCGAAGCGCTCGAGGTACTCAAAAAATCAATAGACGATTACTATTTAAGTCTGATAAAGGTAAATTCAAACGACAACAAGACTGCACAGCGCAGTTAAAAGAAAGGACGATATAAAATGAAGGTAATTTTCACACAAGACGTAGCAGGCTCGGGCAAGAAGGGCGAGGTCAAGGAAGTCAAGGACGCATACGCAAGAAACTGCCTTATCAAGAAGGGACTTGCGGTAGAAGCTACCAACGAGAACCTTAACCACCTCGAGGGTCAGAAGGCGTCTGCACAGCACAAGCTTGATGTTGAAGCGGCTAACGCAAAGAAGATAAAGGATACTATCGACGGCAAGGTGCTTACAATCAAGGCAAAAGCAGGACAGGGCGGAAAGCTGTTCGGTTCTGTTACCGGCAAGGATATAAGCGCACTGATAAAGCGTGATTTCGGCTTTGACGTTGACAAGAGAAAGATAGTAACAAAGAGCGATATCAAGTCATTCGGCACATTCACTGCAGAAGCAAGACTGTTTACAGGTATCGTTGCACAGTTCAGCGTAAAGGTTGAGGAAGAATAATGGCTGATATGGAGCTTACGGGGGTAAATCTCCCGTACAGCCTTGATGCGGAGCAGTCTGTACTCGGTGCTATACTGCTTGACGGCAGCGCCAATATGCCAAAGGCATCGGCAAAGCTGCACCCCGAGCATTTCTATGTCAAAATGCACAGCGACATTTACACCGTTATGACGCAGATGTTTGCCGCAAGCGACAGCATAGATGTTGTTACAGTGCTTGAAAACTGTATGAAGCAGAACGTTTTCGAGTCGCAGGAAGAGGGACGTACATATCTTGTAAAGCTTATGGAAACCGTCCCGAGCATTTCAAGCATAGACAGATATATCGAGATAGTCGAGGATAAGTACACAAGGCGGCTTCTTATAAGCATAGCCGGTGATATCCTTGAAAACGCAAACGACGGTAATGCAGAAACATCTACTCTGCTTGAGCTGGCGGAAAAGAAAATATATGAGGTTCGCAACGAAAATCAGGTCAGAGGTCTTACAAAGCTGAACGGCATCGTTGTCGGCATACTTAATGAGCTGTCCGAGCTTTGTGCAAATCCGGACAGACAGGGCATACAGGGACTGAAATCAGGTTTCCCGTCACTTGACAAGTACATACACGGACTTAATAATTCGGATCTGCTGATCGTAGCGGCGCGTCCCGGTATGGGTAAAACGTCATTTGCCATGAATATGGCGACAAACGTAGCCAAGTATCACCCCGAAAAGGCAGTGTGTGTATTTAACCTTGAAATGTCTAAGGAACAGCTTGTAAAGCGTATGCTGTCCTCCGAGGGCAGAATTTCGAGCGAGCTTATGTCAACGGGTCGCTTTGACCCCGCACAGTGGAGAAACCTTGCCGATGCGGCATTCGTGCTGTCAAATATGAATATCTATATAGACGACAGCTCGGCGATCACGGTAAACGAGATGAAGGCAAAGCTCCGCCGTGTCGAGAACCTCGGATTGATAGTAATAGACTATCTCCAGCTTATTTCATCGGGAAGAAGAGATCTTAACCGTGTAAATGAGATCTCCGAAATGACGCGAAACCTCAAGATAATGGCAAAGGAGCTTAATGTTCCTATAATCGTACTGTCACAGCTTGCGCGTTCCGCCGAAAAAAAGGATGATAAGCGACCTATGCTGTCAGACCTGCGTGATTCAGGTTCTATCGAGCAGGATGCGGATATAGTCCTTTTCCTGTACCGTGACAGTTACTATAACAAAGAAGCTGAGGATCAGAGAGCCTGCAAGTGTATAGTCGCAAAGAACCGTCACGGCGAAACCAACGATATCAATATGATATGGGACGGTCAGTACACGAGATTTACAGATGTGGAGTATGTCCATGCCGAGCAGTGATTTAAAAAATTCCGTTAAAAATACGATAGAGCGGTATTCGATGATAAATAAGGGCGATACTGTAATTGCGGCGGTAAGCGGCGGCGCAGACAGCGTCGCCTTGCTGTATGTGCTGTATTCGCTTAAAAACGAGCTCGGATTTTCGCTTGCCGCCTGTCATGTAAACCATAACCTGCGCGGCGAGGAGAGCGACGGAGATGAGAGATTTGTCCGCAGAATGTGCAGATTTCTTGATATTCCGCTGTATGTAGCAAGTATAAAGGTAAACGATCTCAGACAAAAGCACGACAGCCTTGAAGAATGCGCAAGACGGCTCAGATACGAATTTTTCGACAGCATAAGCCGCGGCAAGCTTATAGCTACCGCGCACACAGCGTCCGATAACTGCGAAACCATACTTATAAATATGGTCCGCGGCACGGCACTGTCGGGTATATGCGGAATACCCGTAAAGCGCGACAATATAATCCGCCCGCTGCTATACAACACCCGCGGGGATATTGAGCGGTACTGCACGGAAAATTCACTTGATTACGTCACCGACAGCACAAATTTGTCGGACGATTATACCCGAAACAAGATAAGGCATAAGGTCGTGCCGCTTCTCAGAGAAATAAATCCGGCGCTTTTCGGCGCAATAAGCAGGCTGTCGCAGTCGGTATCCGATGACGACAGATACCTTGACAAGATCGCGGCTCAGCTTATGGAAAAGGCACATACTAAGGACGATAAGTATGATGTCAATGTGCTTTATACCGCCGAGGAATGCATACTGCGGCGTATCGTCACAATGCTTTTCAGAAATAACGATATACCGCTGAATATGAGAGCGGTAGAAAGCTGTGTCGGGATCATAAGGGCAAGACAGGGAAAAATAAATCCGTGCCAGTTTAAATTTGTTATGATACGCAAAAAAAAGCTGTTTGTGCTGACTGACTGTGAGAAATTCAGACGAAATTAGTGTGATAAACAGCTTAAAAGTGATTATCGCCGTTGCTTTTCGGTAGCATTCGTGCTATAATTGCAGTATTACTGATTTTGTTGCAAGCGCTTAACATTTATTTAATATAAGCGATGTATTATTTACGATAAAGAAAAACGGAGAAGTAAAACGTGGAAAACAACATACACAATGATATCGAAAGAGTGCTTTTCACAAGCGAACAGCTTATGAAAAGAGCAGAAGAGATAGGAAAACAGATAACCGAGGACTATAAGGGCGAAGAGGTAACGATAATAGGTATACTCAAAGGCTCATTTATGTTCCTGTCTGATGTGATGAAAAGCATAGACCTTTACACAAGACTTGACTTTGTGACCGTGCAGTCATACGGAAACGGTACGACATCGGGTGAGCTCAGGCTTACAAAGGATATTACCGCCGATATCAAGGGTAAGCACGTCATACTCGTTGAGGATATTCTTGACAGCGGTAAGACGCTTAAGTTTGTAAAGGATCTGTTCCTTGAAAGAGAGCCCGCATCAATAAAGGTATGCACATTGCTCAATAAGAAAGTAAGAAAATCAGAAGTTATAAAGGCAGACTATATCGGCTTTGACGTAGATAATGTATTTGTAGTCGGATACGGACTTGATTATGCCCAGCTGTACAGAAATCTCCCGTACATAGGTGAGCTTAAGGTCGGGGCACGCTGAAAAAACAGCGTCGAAGCTGTAAAAATATAACCGTAAAGACGGTCGGGTGCAATATGCAGACACGACCGACAGAAAGGGAAACTGATGAATCAGAACAACAAATTCAAAGGCGTTTTCATTTACCTTGCAGTTATCGTTCTGCTTGTCATAGGCATGGTCACAATGCTTCAGATGAGCGCGACACCGGGTGAACGAACAAGATATTCACAGGTGATAAGCGAATTTGATAACTACAATGTTTCAGGCTATACGCTTGATCTAGGCTCAGGTGAATTACAGTACACATTAAAGAGCGACAGCACAAAGAAATATAAGTATTCTGTGCCGAACGTAAGCCTGTTCTTACAGGATACCGAGGGTTACAGAAAGGCATATAACGAGAAAAATCCCGACAGTCCGCTCGTTGAGGACTTCTATCCCGTTTCGGACAATTCGTTCCTGCTCAGTTTCCTGCCGTATCTGCTTATGGTAGCACTGATGATAGGCTTTACGTTTGTGATAATGCGTCAGGCAGGCGGCGGCGGAAAAATGTCGCAGTTCTCCAAGGCGAACGCAAGAACACAGCCGGCGGGCGGTCCTAAGATAACCTTTGCCGATGTTGCAGGTGCAGAGGAAGAAAAGGAAGAAATGAGCGAGATCGTCGACTTTATGAGAAACCCCAGAAAGTATCAGGAGCTCGGCGCTAAAATACCGCGCGGCGTACTTTTGCTCGGCCCTCCCGGTACAGGTAAGACCTTACTTGCAAAGGCTGTTGCGGGAGAAGCAAACGTTCCGTTCTTCTCAATAAGCGGTTCGGATTTCGTTGAGATGTTCGTCGGTGTCGGCGCAAGCCGTGTAAGAGATCTGTTCGATCAGGCAAAGAAGCATACACCGTCAATAATATTCATAGATGAGATAGATGCGGTAGGTCGTCAGAGAGGTACAGGTCTTGGCGGCGGTCACGATGAGCGTGAACAGACGCTGAACCAGCTGCTCGTTGAGATGGACGGCTTCTCAGACAATCAGGGAGTTATCGTTATTGCGGCTACAAACAGACGTGATATACTTGATCCCGCACTGCTCCGTCCCGGTCGTTTCGACCGACAGATCACTGTAGGATATCCCGATATCAAGGGCAGAGAGGCTATTCTGCGCGTTCATACAAAGAATAAGAAGCTCGCTCCCGATATAAGCCTTGCCACTATCGCAAAGGGTACAGCCGGCTTTACCGGTGCAGACCTTGCGAACCTTGTAAACGAGGCGGCTCTGCTTGCGGCAAGAAACAACAGAAAGGCTATAACACAGCCTGATATAGAAGAGGCTACTATCAAGGTAGTTGCAGGACCTGAGAAGAAGTCAAAGGTAGTCAGCGAAGACGAAAAGCGTCTTACGGCATTCCACGAGGCAGGTCACGCAGTCTGCACATTCCACTGCAAGACACAAGACCCCGTACACCAGGTTTCGATCATACCGAGAGGTATGGCAGGCGGCTATACAATGTCGCTTCCTGAGCATGACAGGAGCTTCAGAAGCAAGACGCAGATGGAAGAAGAGATCATTGTTCTGCTCGGCGGACGTGTTGCAGAAAAGATCGTGCTCGATGAGATATCAACGGGTGCCAGCAACGATATTGAACGTGCCACAGACCTTGCAAGAAGTATGATAACAAGATACGGCTTCTCCGAAAAGCTGGGTCCTATCGTATACGGACACGATAACTCCGAGGTGTTCCTCGGCAGAGATTATTCTCAGGGCAGAAACTACTCGGAAAATGTTGCCGCAGAAATTGACGGCGAGATCCGCGAGCTTATAGACACAAGCTATGAAAATGCAAAGCAGATACTGTTAAGTCACAGAGATCAGCTCGACAAGGTCGCTCATTACCTTATGGAGCATGAGAAGATCGACGGCGACGACTTCATCAAGCTGATGAACGGAGAACCGCTTGAAGATAATTCAGGCGCACCTGTCCAGAGCACAAACGATGTTGCTCCCGTTTCGGAAGATGCCGCTCAGGTTATCGGAGATAACGATAACAGCGATATCAATGAAACAAACGAATAATTGAATTTAACGGTTGCCCCCGATTTTCGGGGGCAATTTTTCTGCTCCGCCGCCGAGTGGTTATTTGTCACAATAAACAGCGTCCGAAACAGCAATTTTTCGGATAAAGTCGGGGTTGATTGAAATTGACATACCGCGTTTGATATAGTATAATTATATACTGAATGGGTTTGCTCACAAAACGGGCAGACAACACATAAAAGATATTAAAACAAGCTTCAAAAGAAAGGACGATACAGTTGATATTCGCCGATTTATTTTTTCTGTATTTCTTTATGGCACTGTGCTTTATAGCATATTTTATCTGCCGTAAGACAGTATACCGCAACTGGGTGCTTATCGTATTCTCTATGATATTCTATGCATGGGGTGAGCCGGTCTGGGTTTTCCTGCTTGTCGGAAGCGTTACGGTAAACTATGTTGCGGGACTGCTGATAGATAAGTTCCGTGATACAAAAAAAGCTACCGCGGTAACTGCCGGTGCTCTTATATTTGATATAGGACTTCTGATGTTCTTCAAATATACAGGCTTCTTTGTTGAAAATTTCAATGCGATAAGCCCGGTCGACCTACCCGTGCCGCATATAGAAATGCCGATAGGCATAAGCTTCTTCACATTCCAGATAATCTCCTATATCCTTGACTGCTACTGGGGCAAGATAAAGGTTCAGAAAAGTTGGTACAAGCTGCTTATGTACATCTCAATGTTCCCTCAGCTCGTTGCAGGTCCTATCGTCCGTTATGCTGTAATTGAAGATGAGATAGATAACAGAGTGATAACCAAAGAGGATATCAGCGAGGGTATCACAAGAATATGTATGGGTCTTGGCAAGAAGGTGATCCTTGCCAATAACCTCAGCACTATAGTTGATACGTTCTTCAAGAACGGCGACCTTGCATCGTTATCCGTAGTCGGAACATGGTACACCGTAATAGTTTATGCTATGCAGGTCTACTTTGACTTCTCGGGTTATTCGGATATAGCGATAGGTCTTGGCCGCATATTCGGCTTCCACTTTGACGAGAACTTCCGCTATCCTTTTGTAAGCAAGAATATCACCGAATTCTGGCAGAGGTGGCACATCTCGCTTGGTACATTCTTCCGCGACTATCTGCTGTACGTTCCGATATTCGGCAAGAGAAGAAAGTATCTTAACCTCTTTCTCGTATGGTTCTGCACAGGCTTCTGGCACGGCGCAAACTGGAACTATATAATCTGGGGTCTTTACTTCGGACTGTTCATTCTGATAGAGCGCACAATAGGCAACAAGAATATGAGAAAGATGCCAAAGGCGCTTGCGCACATATATAATACGATAGTAGTCGTGGTGGGCTTCGGTATATTCTACTTTACCGATCTTGGCAAGCTCGGCACATTCCTCGGAAACCTTGTCGGACTTAACGGCAACTCATTTGTAGATAAGATATCTACACAGAATATGACAGCAAATGCGTGGCTTTTTATTGTAAGCGTAGCGCTGTGTATGCCTGTTGTTCCCGCACTCAAGAAGAAGCTTGAGAGTATGAATTATTATCTTGCAACCTCTGTAGGTCAGACGGTGCTTAATGTTGCGGTATTCGCACTGAGCAGTATACTGCTTGTAAATGCCACAAACAACCCGTTTATCTATTGGCAGTTCTGAGAAAGGAGTGAGTAAATTGGCAGATCATATAGATGACAAGGAGCTTGAAGAGCTTAACGAAATATACCGCCGCAAGATGGAAGCTCAGAAAACAAGCGAACCGAAAAAGAACAAGCGTGATAAAGCGGTAAAACCTGCAAAGAGCGAAGATACTCATTCCGCGAAAAAAGAAAAGCAGATAAAAGTAAAACCGGAAAAACAGGACAGAGAGGAAAAATCACAGCAGGATAACAAGCCTATGAGCGCAGACGAGCGCAAGAAAAAGCTTGGCGTAAAGATAAATATCGGCGTATGCACTGCATTCTTTGCGGTTGTTGCCGTCGGGCTTCTGGTGCTTCCGCGTCCGACTGTATCCGAATCTGAAAAGCGTAACCTTGCCACATTCCCGAAATTCACATGGGACGCATATCTGAGCGGTGACTACACAAACGATATCAGCTATTTCTTTAACGACACCGTACCGTTCAGAGATACATTCAAGGCAATCGGTGCAGGATTTCGCTCACTGTTCGGCTTTACTGTAGACGGTGCAGAGATAAAGGGCACTGTTTCGCAGGTGAACAGCGGAGCGTCACAGACCGAGGTCACAACTGCGTCAACCAAGCCCATAGCTATAGTTACACCTGCGCCGTCCGATACCTCAAGCAATGCTCCCGAGAGCAGCAACTCAGCACCTGAGAGCAAAGCCGAAACATCGTCAAATGACAGCTCAAAAGCCGAAACAAGCTCAAAGTCGGATAACAGCAGTAATGCTCCAAAGCCCGAAAACGTATATATAGCGCCCTCTGACCCGGATGCACAGGTGCTTTATGAAGAGGGCTCACAGCTTGTATATCAGAGCGGCGACACAATATACGGCGCACAGCTCTATAACGGAAACCGTGACAATGCAGAGGACTATGCGCATACCCTCAATACACTGAAAAAACTGCTCCCGGATACCGATGTATACAGTATGCTGGCGCTTACCCAGAATACATTTATAACCCCCGCCGAGCTTGAAAAGTCAAAGTATACCGAGCTTAGCGACTCTGAATATATCTCAAATATGCTTAGCAAGGACATCAAGGTCATAGATACTATGAAAGCGCTCCTTCCGCATCGTAAAGAAAACCTGTATTTCCTGCGCGACTGCCACTGGCAGCAGCTCGGAGCGTACTATGCGGCTCAGAGCTTTGCAAAAACGGCAGGCGTAAGCTTTGCAAAGCTGTCCGACTATGACAAGTATGAAGAGGACTGCCTTGGCTCGGTCTATGCGGCAACTCAGTATGAAGGACTTATGTACGAAGGGGAAACATTCACCTACTATGTTCCGAAAAACGAGTATACTACCGAGTACTATAACGAGGACTATGAATTTCAGTTTGAGTATCCTCTGATGCCGAGGTCCGACTACAATACAACTGCGTTCTACAGCCTGTTTATGGTGGCTGACAGCTATATAAAGCATATCACTACAGATGCAGATAACGACAGAGTGCTGGTTGTGCTCAAGGATGACTATCCCAGTGCTATGATACCTTGCCTCACCTCATCATTCAGCGAGATATATGTTATAGATGTACGCTATTGTAATTTCAATGTAGCGAGCTTCTGTGTTGAAAAAGGTGCGACAGATGTTCTTGTCGGAATGACGACCGAAAATGCCCTCGGTGAAATAGGAGATACACTTTCGTATCTTCTGAATATATAAAAATGATATGTGGCTGTGACACAATTTCTCGGTTTGCCAAATTTCATTTAAATTGCAATGCAATATATTGCAAAAATATCAAAACAATAAATATACTGGAAACATCGCTGAAAACAGCTTCCGTACACCCAAGTTGTTAATAATTTCGTTAGTGCATCAGTGCAACTGCACTGTCACCGACTATCAAAAAAGAACGCTACTATCCTGAGATATC
>ENA-OUUV01000066-OUUV01000066.1-human-gut-metagenome-genome-assembly--contig:-NODE-66-length-74413-cov-11.036580_pt1 | contig 74413 bp, 68 predicted proteins | sample MGYA00237952_ERZ548838 | MGnify/ENA primary metagenome ERZ548838 (study PRJEB26490, sample SAMN05194705) | human gut metagenome | biome: terrestrial biome; feature: human-associated habitat; material... | reverse complement strand
GAAGTACATACACTGTATGGATAACCTTCGTAGTTGAGCGGTGCCGGGATACCTCCCATGCTTGTTGTCATATCATAAACAATCTTGTCAATTTCCGCTGTATTCATGCCTGCATGAATATTCTTCTCAATGTAATCAAGTACGGCCACATTAATCTTGGCGCTCTCCTTGATTCCTGCAATCTGGTCGGGTGTCTTGATCAGATCTCTTGTCGGAACACGATGTCCCAACTGTGCAAAATGAGCAATCTTGTCATCGAAAGCTGCATGACACACCTTGTACTTCTTACCACTTCCACACCAACATGGATCATTTCTACCAATTTTTGCTGACATAATTTTTTCTTCTTTCCTATTTAATTTTCTTCCTGATAATCCAGGGTAATTGTGCCAAAGCTTACCCGCTTCCACACTTTTTCATTAATTTTATATTTTTGTTTCTCAAGAAGCTGCTTGTATGCATCTTCCGAGAAATTGTAATCATCCTTTTCGTCATTTTGAAGAGCCGCGTAGATTTCCTGGTATTTCTGTGCCAATGCAATCTTATGCATTGTCTCTGCAATATCTTTTTCCGATACGCCAATGCGAACATCTTTGTCTGCATCTACCATATCTCCCCAGAAATCCTGTTCCGTCATACGATACGATTTTTCCTCTTCGTCAGTCAGTTCGATGCCTTCTTCCATCGCCATCTGATAAAAAAGCTCATCATGAATCGCCATCTGTATTGCGGCATTGCGCGCTGCCACTCTGACGTAGGTGCCATTCAACCGGGTATTCCAGTAATGTTTCGGATCCTCCTCGTCATATTCCATCGCCTGCTTCGCCACTTCCGCCTCTTCATAAGTCACATAAAATGCCATATTTCGAAGTGTCAAAGATGTTCCATTGATCTCAAACACCGTCTTTTCCAGTGAATTCTTATAGTCGATTGGAGCGAGCTGCCGGTTTTTCCATCGGGAGAAAAGACCCAAAACAATAATCAATACACATAATATTATGGTAATGATCCATCGTTTACCACCACTTTTTCTTCGTTTCTCCATAGCATTCATAATTATACCAGACGACGGATGGCTGTAATGGTATGACAATTTACCGGTCTTGTGTTTGTAATTCCGGCACGTGTAGACTGAGCCTCTACAATACATCCGTTTCCGATATAGATTGCCACATGTCCCGGATATACTACAACATCTCCGGCCTGAATATTCTGATAAGCTACCGGCTGTCCCACGCTCTTAAACGCCTGGGAATAGCGAGGGGTACTGATTCCAAAATGCGCATATATCAAGTGTACAAAACCAGAACAGTCTACACCATTTGTAAGACTGTTTCCTCCCCATACATACGGATTTCCCACGAACTGCTGTGCATAAGCTACAACTGCTTCACCGCTTACACTGGTAGCATTAGATGGATTATAGGAAGAATCCTGGAGATAAGAATCGGAACCCATTCCTCCACTTGCTCCCGAACCGCCACCATCGTATGTAGCAGCATTCTGTCTTGCTGCGGCAGCTTCCTGCTGACGAATAATTTCATTCTGCTCATCAATGGTCTTCTGGTAATCCTTTGCCTGCTCCTTTGCATCCGCAAGCTGCTGTGCATATTTGTCTTTTTTCTTTTCGAGTTTGGCAAGAAGTGTATTCATTTCCCCCTGCTGTTTCTCATATTTGTCCTGCAATGCAAGAAGATTGTTCATATCATCCGCAAGCTGTACCGTCCAGTCTTCTACTTCCTTAACTGCGGCCTGATACTGCTTCATCAGCTGCCGGTCTGATTGATAAAGGTCACTGACATATTCTATACGATTGAGCATGTCTGCAAGACCATCGGACTCTATAATTGCTGTCCACAGGGAATTATCTGTACTATTCTCGTACATATACTGAATACGAAGCTTCATTGCCTTGTACTCTTCATCTTCCTTTGTCTGTGCATCCACCAGCTCCCGGTTTGCCTGCTCGACCTCAGCCTGCTTGTCCTTAATGTTCTGTTTCAGTGTCTCCTGCTTCGACATAAGGCTCTTCAGATCCTTGGAAGTCTGTGCGATATCACTCTTGACATCTGCCTGATTATCTTTGATATCATCAATCTTGTTGTTGGTATCACTTAAATTCTTCTTTGCCTCGTCTCGCTTCTGTTTCGCTGTCTTCGCGTAAGTGTCTGTCGGTGAAACGCTGACGGCACCGGCCACCAGTGATGCCGCAAGGGCAAATACTAATACAGCAGAATAAATGCGGTTATGTATTTTACTTGTTTTTTTGTTTTGTTTATGAAAACGCATAGAATGCCTCCTAACTTTAATCGCTTACTTCTATTTTGTCACAAAATGCATTTTTTTTCTACTGTTTTTCACACCTTTTATACTTTTTTAAATATTTTCTCAAGAAGAGTGGTTTGCAGCTTATGTCTTTTCGTTTTTCCATGCTTTCCCCCGCCGTCCCCCTTCTGTTTTCCAACACGATTTTAGACAGAATTGCAGAAGGAGGATGGCGGTTTAAAAAAGGAGTAACAAAAAGAAGCTGCTCACGAGCGGAGAATCATATAATGTAATTCTCCGCGTGATACAGCCCCTCATTTATTTTGTCTCTTCTTCATTTACAATCCAGACTTCATTCAGCTTCCCATCCAAAAAGCCCGTTTCAATTCTTGTTCCGGTATCCTCCGTATATCTCCATTGCATATATATGCGGTTGTCATACTCACTTTTGCTTATGTAATCGCTGCCCAGAACATTGATCACATCTTCCATGGTTGATTCTCCCATGCGCAATCCACCGACAAAAGTAATATCTGCACCCTCGTAGCCACTGATTACAATAGTCTCTATGACACCGTCTTTTGCCTTGATTTTTTCGTCTGTATTGTTGGTGATAAACAGTGTTCCCAGATACTGGTCATCCTTGGTATAGTATGCAAATCCGCTGTCATTTTGCGGTTCAATCCTTTCCTTTAAGCTGTTTTCTTTTAACTCAAACCCTGTCTTCTGAAATTTTTTTACAGAAAGCGGTACCGATATTTTTTCCCCTTCAATCGTGAATACATTAAAGTCTTCTGGCTTACTGCTGATTTTTCCAGTATATTCATAATTGTTGTTTTCTTCGACATCCGTCTGGGTTCCTAGTTCTTCGTTCACTTTTCCAGATTCTATTGTGTCGGTATAAGTATAGTCCTGCTGCGAATGGAAAAGATCTTTCATTTCAGAACTTACACTATATTCCTTATACAGCCATACACCTGCCACAATCAAAATTACAATCCAGATCATGATGATAATTCCTGCTATCCAAAGCAGTATTCCTGAAGTTTTAGTCTTTCGTTTATAGGTGTCCCAATCTCCCTGTGTATATGCCACATTCTGCTGAAACGCAAACACAATGGCTATAATGCTCAAGATTGTGGCTATATAAACCGGTGCAAGGCCAAATCCAAAAAGAAAAGAGCCCATAGTCAAAATAATGCCCCAGGCAAGCCTTGATGCAAATTTATTCTTCAATGGACGTCCTTTCTTATCCAACGGCGGTGTGCTATTATTTGCCATGCCCTGCGCGCCGAATGTATATGTATTTTGCCCATATATGTCTGTGTCGTAATTTTGTGTGTCACGATCCTGGCTTTCATATTCCATTCCTTTGGAATCTACATCTGCATAATCTTCGTAATTGCTGGAACTTTCATAATAAGTTCCGTTTAAATTGTATCCCCTGGATGTACTGTTGTTTCGTGACGGAAATCCATACTGCGCATCCGGATCATATGGTTTCTTTTCAAATTCGTTATCGTGATTGTTTTCCATAACCTCTCCTTCGTTCCTTCCCTCAAGGCTTTTGACAGCCTATGAAAATACTAACATCAGCCAACGCTTTTGACAATAATGATTTTATCTCCGGCTTTGACATTCGCTGTCTTTAAACCATTTGTGGCAAGAATCCCCTCCTCTGTCGTATGATACCTTCTGGCTATATCCCACAAGCTTTCCTGTGGCTGTACTATATAGCCCGTGATACCAGGCTGGCGTTGAAGCTGCTCCATATCCAGCTCGCTTTCCCGGACATCCACAATTTTTTCTGTATAGTCTTCCTCGAGCACCAGTGCTGTAACGGATAATGCAGCCTTGATTTCATAGCGTTCATTATCCAGCAGATTTACCTGCAGCTGATCCATTCCCGGTTCCAGTTCATAGCGGATATTGCGATTGTCCTTGCGAAGTCCCGGCACATCAATGACCTGCGTGAATGGAATCTGCTCAAAAGCACGGGCAAGTGGCGAACTGTCATCCACCGTTGCATATAAAATGTATACACTCAAAATCCCCTCAACTTTCAGTCCATTGTCAATCACTTCCACAGAATCAATATCTGCGGATCCTTCATAGGAACAAAGCTGCAGAATTTTTTCCTGTCCTTCATCAAGTTTCATCTGCTGGGATACGCGCAGTTTTGCCTCATTCTTGATTACAAGCTTTGTAGTCTTCATCAGTTCTTTTTCCGGTGTCAGATGCTTGCTCAAAGCATAAATATCCGAAAGGATCGTCTCCTCTTTTTCTTCCCAGATTTTCAGACTGACATCAAACACCATATCCAGATGCAGACTGCGCATTTCCCCATCATAGTCTGCCGCAGCTTCCAGCTCGATATCTGCCGGCGTGATCACGATCCAGTACAGTGCTTGCGCATCTGCGCCCTCACAATCCATCGTTCCGGAAAAAGGCACCATGGCATCATACCACTCCAACTGTCCTTCCAGACTGCTATACAATACATTCAGATGTGCTATGCCCTGCACCTGTACGCGGTCATTGGACATAGATACCTCTTTATTCTGAATATCTGCATTGTAATAAAGAATTCTTCCGATGTTCGGACTGGCTGCCGGAAGATTCATTTCATTATGCGTGCGTAAGATGTCCTTTTTTGATGTAACAAGAAGAAGCATCTGCCTTGTTTCCTGTTTCTGCTGAATATCGTCTTCCCCCTCCGCCCCGCTGACCAATTTCTCCTCCCGCATCTGTTCCGATACCGCAGTAATTCCTACAACAGCACGAACGGCGAGTTTTCTCGAATTAATTGCTGTAATGGATAAATCCTCCAGCTTTCCACTCAGCTTAACTGTATCCAGTTCCTCAAGTTCATCCATCATGATTTTTTCACCAAAATCAATGGTATCCGAAAGTGTTTCCACTTTTCCTGCATTTCCATCACTACGGTATAGCACCATGAATTTCAATTTGCCAGTCACCCACACCATCTGATTATTTACCTTGGATTCTTCAAAGACAATACTGCCTTTGGTATGTATAATTTTAATAATATCCGGCTTACTGTCTTTTACGATACAGTCATCATCCAGTGTCATCTGTGTAAAAGCTTTACCTTTTTGTATATTCTGTTTTAAAATCTGCTTCTTTAATTCCAAAAAAAATCCCTCTCTTCGAACTTCGTATAGAAATACTTATTCGAAAGAGAGGGAAAATATTCCAGTAAATCAACAGAGCTTCATACGAATATCCTTCGTAATGATGTCTGTGTAACTGAATGATAATAACTGAGGAGCATTGTCTTGCTCGTCATCTACAAGTATTGTAAACACACTTGGGTAAGCTTTCTGAATCACACCTTCCTGGATATCAACTTTGTTGCGCCCACGATCCAACTGAATCTTTACTCTGTTACCACACTGCTGATGAACGGATGCCCGAACTTTGCTGATTTGTGCCTGTTCCATATTTGCCTCCTCTATTTTGAGCTAATTATTCTAGAATAATACAATATCTAGTAGCTTTACTATAGCACAGTGATAAACTTGTTACAATAGTAAATAAGTACTTGTTGTATGTTTATTCAAATACAACTTTCTCATCCCGCTGCTCAAGTTTCAATACAATATACGGGCAGCTCGGGGCCGTACTTACTTTCTCCCCCGGCTGTGGTCCTGTAAGTGTTGTCTTTACGCACACCGCATCCTCACTCAGATAACATTGATCCACGGTAATACAATATCCTCCCGTCTCCTGCTGTCCATAGCCCCTTGCCATGTATAAATATTCGTTATCCCTGTATGTCAGTGTAAACTTTTCTTCCAATTTACTTTCCACCTGTTCTTTTAGTGTGTCCGGTATCTCTTCCGGGCGTACAACGGTAAACTCCAAGTCCTGCACTTTTTTCTGACTCTGAAGCATTGTACAACCGGATAGTAAAAAAGAAACCAGCAACAGTACGCAGATCAGTGGAAATTCTTTACTATTTTTCACCTTCATTTTTTATCCGCCTATTCATTCTTATGCTATCCTATGCAATCTGCATTGATTTCATGCATAAATTTATATATAATGATGAAAGTGGCAAATGGTATCATCGAAGCATGCCTGTTTGCAATTCGATGTATACGATCTATATTATTATCATAAGAAAGAGGTAAACAATGCGAACCATTCTTGTAGTATTATATGTATTTCTGTTTCTGTTGCTCGGCCTGCCTGTCCTTGGCATTGAATGGATTATTTCCAAGTTCAATAAGCAGGCCACTGATATCAGCCAGTTGCGAATTGTACAGTGGGGCTTCCGCTGTGTCTCCTTTCTCTCCGGCATCAAACTTACCGTAAAAGGCGAAGAGAATGTACCGACCGACCAGGCTGTTCTTTACATCGGCAATCACAGAAGCTTTTTTGACATCGTGGTCACCTATGCCAGATGTCCGGGACTGACCGGCTATATCTCCAAAGATGGTGTGAATAAAGTTCCCATTCTCGGCATATGGATGCGTCGTCTCTACTGTCTGTTTTTAGACCGTAAGGACCTCAAACAGGGGCTAAAAGTCATTCTGACTGCTATCGATCAGGTAAAATCCGGTATTTCCATCTGCATTTTCCCGGAGGGTACACGCAACAAAGATACAGAACATCCGGACACACTGCTTCCATTCAAAGAAGGTTCCTTCAAAATCGCACAAAAAGCAAAATGTCCGATTGTTCCTATGGTACTTACCGGTACTGCGGATGTATTTGAGAATCATTTTCCATGGGTGAAATCCACAAAAGTCACATTAACCTACGGAAAGCCGATCTATGTATCTGAACTTTCCAAAGAAGACCAAAAGCGTCTCGGCAGTTACTGCCAGGAAATCATTCAGGATATGTTAAATCAGGAACTTGCTGCACAGGGAAAATAATGATTCATGTCCAAAAAGTTCCAAAGTAATTTTCCAGACAGCAAAAAGCGGTTGTGCTACTGTATTTCACAGTAACGCAACCGCTTTTTATTAGATTCAAATTCTTTTTTCGCTGAATATTCTGAACTTAATTATTAATGATCAGGTTCATGGAACCATAAATTCCAGCGTCATTTCCAAGTGATGCCAGCTCAAAACGCGCATCGCGGCATGCCTTAAAGGATGTCTCCTGATAATGTTTCTCAATTGTATCAATAAGAATCTGTCCGGCCTTTGAAACGCCACCACCGATTACAATAACTTCCGGATTTACAACACATGCAATATTTGAAAGTGTAGATCCAAGAATCTCTCCAACTTCATCCACCAAAAGTAATGCTACCGCATCTCCTGCCTTTGCCTCATCAAAAATATCTTTTGCTGTGATATTTTCAAATTTGCGTAAAGAAGTCTCGTCCTGTGTCTTTGCCAATTTACGCTTTGCCATACGAACGATACCGGTTGCTGATGTATACTGTTCCAGACATCCATACTGTCCACAGTTACATGGTTCAATCTCATCATTATTTACCGTGATATGTCCGATTTCACCACCGGCTCCGTTGTATCCTGCTACGATTTTTCCATCAACGATAATTCCGCCACCGACACCAGTGCCTAGTGTTACCATGATGACATCCTTACTTCCTTTGGCACCACCTTGCCACATCTCGCCAAGTGCTGCAACATTTGCATCATTTCCAACTTTAACAGACAGACCTGTAAGACGTCCAAGTTCTTCTGCTACATTAATGATTCCCCAGCCAAGATTGACACAATTTAAAACAACTCCATCATTTCTCACCGGTCCCGGAACTCCGATACCGATGCCTTCGATTTCAGCTTTGCTGATACCTTCCTGTGCCAGCTTATTGTCGATGGACTTTGCAATGTCCGGAAGTACAGCCTTTCCATTATCATCCGTGTTGGTTGTAATCTCCCATTTGTCGAGAAGTTTGCCGCTTGTCTCAAAAAATCCCATCTTTACTGTGGTACCACCCACATCTACTCCAAAACCATATTTCTTCAATTGCTCTTCCTCCTGGATCTCGTATTTATCTGTCTCTATTTTAGCATAGGAATGTGTTTCATCCAACCCATATTTTTCAAGAAAAGAAGCAAATAAAATTTTTTACTCTACCGTATCCTCGCCGCTGTCTCCACCAGTATCACCACTAGTATCATCGCCTCCAGTGTTGTCTTGATCATCCCCACTATTGTTACTATCCGAATTATCATTGTCCTGATTGTTGTTCTGCTCATTATTCTGGCTGTCGTCTGAAGCATTGGTATCTTCACTGTTATTGTTCTTATCCGAGGTATTGGTATCTGCAGGCTCCTTCTTTGTCTCATCTTTTTCAGAATCTTTCTGGTCAGCTTCAGAATCTTTTTCAGCTTCAGAATCTTTCTGATCCTCCCTCTCCTGCTCCTTTTGTGATTCCTCCTCCTGTTCTTTCTGAATAAACTCATCCGAAAGTTTTGCATAAGGCAGAAAATCCATTGGATCCAGATTTTCGTGAATCGCAGACATATACGCTTTCCATATCTGACCCGGATAGGTACTTCCACTGAGGTTGCTGATAGACTTTGGATAATCACATCCAACCCATACACTCGTCGTATAATATCTCGTATAACCTACGAACCAGCCGTCCTTATGGTCATTGGTTGTTCCGGTCTTTCCAGCACACGGCATATTGCTCAATTTCAATGCTCGACCTGTACCACTGTCCATAACTGTTGTAAGCACATCAGTCATTGTTCTTGCCGCATCCTGCTCATAAATGGATACTTCCGTCATTTGTGAAGAATACACAACATTCTCATCTGCATCCACAATCGATTTGATACAGTTTGGCTGACGGAACATACCATCATTCTCTAATGCGGTATACGCTGATGCCATCTCAAGAGGAGATACCCCCTTGGTAAATCCTCCTAACGAAGTGGCAAGTGTATAATCATCTTTCACAATACTGCTGAAATTCATATTCTTAAGATACTGTAGCCCAACCTTAGGTGTCACCTGCTCATATACCTGCCATGCGACCGTATTCAGCGATTTTGCCACTGCATACCGAAGCTGGATTTTTCCCGCATATGTATTTGTTGCGTTCGACGGACCACCCTCGAATTTGTGATCATCCACAATTGTGTTCGGATCATAACCACGCTCAAAGGCTGGTGTATACACAATCAACGGCTTAATGGAACTTCCCGGCTGTCTGTGACTCTGGAATGCCCGGTTCAGTGTATAGGAATTAAAATCCTGATCCCGTCCACCAACAATAGCCACAACATATCCGGTATTGTTATCAATCGTAACCGCAGCTCCCTGCATATTATAGGTACCGTCGTCATTTTTCTCGGTAAATCCAGCAAGTGTATCGTCTACCGTGCTTTGCAGCTTTTTCTGCTTATCCATATCAATGGTTGTATAAATCTTGTATCCACCGGAATAAAGCTTTTTCTGACAAGCCGCATAAAGTTCATCATACTGCTCATTGTAAGCTTTCTTTTCCTCATCAGAGTCAAAATAATATTGGAACGTAAATCCTTCCTGCTCCATCAACGCGCGCGTTGCACAATAATACGCATATGTGTCCACATAATTATTGATCTTGTCCGTATTTTTCTTCTTTGGACGATTCAGCTCAATATCTTCCTTCGTAGCCTCGTAATACTGTTCCTGTGTAATCTTGCCATCGTCTTTCATATTCTGAAGAATCAGATCACGACGTTTTAAAGTATGTTCCATGTTTGTCACAGGATCATAATACGTCGGACTGTTTGGAATTGCGCACAAAAATGCCACCTGGGATACATCGAGATCCTTGAGTTCACAATTAAAATAGCCATGGCAGGCAGCGTCAATTCCATAATATCCATTTGCAAAATATACATTATTCAAATAGAACTCCAGAATTTTTTCCTTGCTGTACCTTCCTTCCAACTCAATCGCCAGAAACATCTGCTCAACTTTATACTGCCAGGTCTGATCCGGATTCATATACATCAACTTTGCCAGCTGCATCGTGATCGTACTACCACCCTGTGTTACCCGGCCGTTGGTTACACGGGCTTTTACCGCACGCATTACTGCCTTAAAATCCACACCATGATGTTTATAGAATTTTTTATCCTCTATACTGATGATTGCAGTAATAAAATCCTGCGGAATATCTTCATATTTCACATACTGTGCATCTTTGGTACCTTTTCGTTCTGATATCAGTTTTCCATCCGTATCATACACAGAGCATATCTGCGACGGAACAAAAATGGATTCATCGGAATCTGCTACTGTCTGTACGGCTTTTTCCTTAAGTGCCTGTACTTCCTTCGCATATCCACCGAAGTAATAATAGCCAAAACCGGCCAATACAACCACCATCAGAAAAATCTGAAGTTTGATCAGAAACCAGAAAAAGCGATGCTTTTTCTTTGTTTTTTTCATTCGTTTATCTGTTGTCTTTGCCATATAATCTCCTTTATTTCCAGTTAACCCTTCCAGGCTACCCATGGAGTATTTTATCTCTTTTATATCATATATGCAAATTATCTTTTTCTTAAGAAAATATAAAAGAGCTCCGGTCTCCCGAAGCCCTTTGTAAAAAGGATAACAAAAATTACAACACTTACTTATTCTGCTCAGAATCCTTTTTCTTACGATTCTGAATAATCATTGCAACTACAGATACTGCTGCAACTACAAATCCAAATATAAGGAAGTAAATATCGTGGCTGCATTCCTGAAAGAAGCACAAAACGATGAGTCCTACTACCAATATGGCTAAAACGGCATAATCTAAAATCTTTTCCATTTTCTTTACCTCCTATTAATTGTTATTATCAATATCTTCTGAATTCTCATTTTTTCTTACAAATACACGTACAAGATTATATGCGCCACATACTAATGTAAGAACCAGAATAATCCAGTGGATAAAGCAATTGTCCTCAGTTGCTGCAAGAGGTGTTGCATCATCCTCAATGTCTTTAACGTCATCTGATGTTGCACTGGCTGTTGCTACATCTGTTGCTGCATCCGCAAGTGGTGTCTGCACATCCGTAATATCCGTCACATCTGCTGCATCTGCATCATTGTTTGCCACAACAAGTGGCGCATTGGCTGTGTTCGTAGCATTGTTTGCAACTACATTCGGTGTATTGTTTGCTGCAGGTGTATTTGCAGTATTATTGGTTGTATTATTGTTATTACGATTACTGTTTGTATTGCTATTTGTGTTGCTGCCCGGACGATTGTTGTTCGTATTATTTGTGTTATTGTCTGGATGATTGTTGCCATTGTTATTATCGTCAACATCATCACGGCTATCTGTATCGTCGTTGTCTGAAGCATTGTTATTATCGCTTTTGTCAACATCATCCCCCGATGGATCTACCGATGGTGTTGGATCCGGTGTTGGTATCGGATCTGGGGTCGGTGTCGGATCCGGTGTTGGCGTCGGATCTGGGGTCGGTGTCGGATCCGGTGTTGGTGTCGGATCTGGGGTCGGTGTCGGATCCGGTGTTGGTGTCGGATCTGGATTTGACTTATCCGGATTTGTTGCAATCACATACTCAACATAATAATTGCCTACATCTCCCTTCAATCCACTAAAAATTATTTTTGTAACTGCATCTGCACCAATTGCAGACTTAATTTCTTCTGTATATGCTTTCCATAATCTTGCATCTGCATCTTCGGCCTTAGTTACTTTATTCTCTTCAATCACTACACCATTTTCAATTGTCTTGCTAAAAATAGTGTTTTCACCATTCTTGATAATATAAGTTAAACTGTCATATTTTGGAGCCTGTGTATTCTTCACAATCTGAAAATCAGCATGCCACCCGTTGCGTCCTTTTGCAGCATCACCAGCCTCATACTGGAATCTTCTAAATTTAACTGTTGTGTTCTCCGGATCTTTCAATCCAGCGATTGCCTTATCTATTACAGATTGCTCATCAAAAGAAGTAATGACCTCTCCGCCTTCATTTTCTGTAATTGTCAAAGTGGAATCACAGATCTTTGTAAACTTGCTGTTTGAAGCATGCTTACCAGATTCTGGAATCGAGTAATCCGGATCCTCACATAAATAACAGCTTACATTCTCTATCGTTTTCTTTTCTCCGTCCTTTTTATCTCCACAATGCTTACATGCAAAATCGTTTGCATGACCAACGATAATATTACCTCTCTTATCCATTGTGGATCCTACTGTTGTACCAGCAATCTCCTCATACTTATGTTCAACTGTATAAGAAAGATTTACATGTTTATTTGATAATCCGATTTCTTTTCCGTATCCTTCGACATTTGAACCATTAACCAGAACAGATGTAATTTTGTCATAGGTTGCAGAAATCTTAAATTCTACATCTCCAGACAAATTGGTAGTTCCGGTTCTTTCAAGATCACATGTCTCTGCAAACGGATTACGATCATGTGCTTTAATGGTAACCTGTACATCCTTGGCATCCTTACCATTCTCACAAGCCACATGAACAGTAATGGAAATTTTTTCATTTCCATTTGTAGTATTTTCATCTGCCTTCATTTGAAACTCATAGGTTGCAAGAATTGGCTGCACATATGGATAACATCTGTCCCCGTGTGTATGCGCCTCTTTGCCACATGTACGTACCGGTCCCGTGCAACCGTTCTCCTCGGTGGAATGGGTATGTTCTTCCAAGCTACATATCAAATATTTTTCCTGGCATCCGCCTTTTCCCTGCGAATGCGTGTGCTCTTCTTTCTTGCACCAAACTCCTAATACCTTTGTATAGCATGCACCCCATGTGTGCTTATGTTCTTTAATATCACAATTTTTATATGCATAGCAGGATTCTGTATGTACGTGTTCTGTATCGTCGCATGTATTCTTTGTGTAGCATGTTCCAGTATATGCCGTATGCTCATGCTCTGTCTTAGCACAAATTGGGTTTTGCTTTGTATCATAATATCCATCTACATAGTCTGTAAGTTTCTTGTAATCCCAATGATATCCCGGAAGAGCCTCTCCCTTGGCATCAAATTCATTCTGATCCCCTGTATAAACTTGTCCCGGCTTATACCCCTGTGCGTTTGTCTGCTCACTGTCCGTTGCAACATTCTGTGTATTATTGCTGTCTGCATCTGCCATCGTAACCATTGCGGATCCGAATACCATCAATCCTGCAAGCGTCACCGCTACGATTTGCTTAAAAAAACCTCTTGCATTCATAAACAACCTCCTTTATGCTACCCTCTAAAAATTAATTTTGTACTTTTTCATACCAATACTATAGCGACAATTGGTCACACAGCGGTCACACGAAAATATTTTTTGTCTTTTTTCAAAAAAAGTTGTTACCAAAAGCAAAAACATAAGCATGGGAAACGTATGAATATTTATCTATAGTCTCATACGTTTCCCATATTCTTATTGTTCCATATGTTTTCCCATAAAACTTGCTGCAGACTGTGTCAGCATCTGAAATGTTTCAAGTTTCTGTGGATTATCACTTTTAGATACAACAATAACTGCTCCCTGACAGTCTCCATTGCAAATAATCGTAGACAACACCGCCCCCTTATGGTCACTTGTCCAGTCCTTTGTGACCAATGGTAGTTCTTCATGCACATCTTTTACAACAAAGGTACCTCTCTTTTCCATGAGAGCCTCAACCTCCGGGCTCAAATGCTCTCCTTCCAGCTCTTTTTTCCCTCCCCCTGCTGCAGCGACAATATAATCACGATCCGTAATGCACACAAGCGCATCTGCCGCTTGAGCCAGTGCCTCTGCATAGCTTCCTGCTACTTCTCCCAATTCTCCGATTGGCGAATATTTTTTTAACATAATTTCCCCCTCACGGCTTGTAAAAATTTCCAAAGGGTCACCTTCACGGATACGCAAAGTACGCCGAATCTCCTTTGGCACTACAATACGCCCGAGATCATCTATTCTTCGAACAATACCTGTTGCTTTCATATCTCAACGTTCCTCCATTATAAGTTCAGATTTTACCCCTATTATTTGTAGAATTGGTGATTTTATACTTCAAAACCAAATTTCCGCTTATATGATTTTTATTATTTTCAAAATTAAACTTGTAATATCATACGAAATAAACTAAACTATAAACTAGTAAATTTTTCCTATTTTTACAAGGATTCGAGGTATCTTCGGAGGGGTAATATATATGAATTATGACGCATCTGTTTTTAAAGAGAAAGCCAACCGGAAAGCCCGGATTATCTGGCTGATTTTCTCTATTCTCTTATCTGCCAATTATGGTACAGATACAGGAAATGGACTGTATCCAACACAAAACTATATCATCTTTTTAATTTTGTGCTGGCTGCCGGTAATCATTGGCGAAATTCTGCTTCGAGTGAAGGGATGGGCTACTGACATCTATAAGCATGTTCTTATTGTCGGCTATGGTATTTTTTATACTTTTGTTCTCTGCACAACAGCCTCTCCCATTGCATTTACCTATATTCTTCCTGTTATGAGCCTTCTTGTTTTATATAAGAACCAGAAATTTATGATAGGTTGTGGCATTGCCAATACACTAAGCGTAATCTTCAGTGCTATATACCGTGGTGTCATTCTCGGTTGTAACAGTGCCTCGGACATGAAAAATTATCAGCTTCAGGTTTCCTGTCTGCTGCTATGCTATATCTGCTATGTAATGTCCATTCGCCATCTGAACGAATCCGACGGTGCATTGACCGACAGTATTAAATCTGACCTGCATCGTGTCGTTACTACTGTTGAAAAAGTCAAAACTGCCAGTAACACGATCATGGATGGCATCACTGTTGTCCGCGAACTCGCTTCTGAAAACAAGCATGGTTCCGATGTCGTAATGCTTGGTATGAACGAACTTTCCGACAATAATCACCATTTGCAGGATCGTACCTCTTCTTCTATGGATATGACATCCGACATTCGTACACAGGTAGAAAATGTAGCTGCGATGATTGATGAAATGGTTCATCTTACTGTTGAATCAGAGGAGCACGCCAAGACAAGTTCCGAAGATCTTGACAGTCTGGTAAAAACAACCGGAACCATGTCGGAACTGTCCTCTGAAGTAGAACATATTCTTCATGACTTCAAGTCTGAATTTAGTATGGTACTGGAAGAAACCGGAAAAATTGATAATATTTCAAGTCAAACGAATCTTCTTGCACTCAATGCATCCATTGAAGCAGCCCGCGCCGGCGATGCCGGAAAAGGCTTTGCAGTCGTTGCTGAACAGATTCGAACCTTAAGTACCGAAACTAAAACTTCTTCTGCGCAGATTCAGGATGCACTTACGCGCCTTGATGAAATTTCGGCAAAAATGACAGATTCCATCGAAAAAACACTGGAACTGATTCAGGTTACCTTGGGAAAAGTAACACAGACCGGTGAGAATGTACAAAAGATTACGGAAGACTCCTCCCAGCTTGGAGAACACATTCAGGTTATCGATTCTGCTATGAAAGAGGTTGAAACTTCCAATCTGCAATTGGTTGACAACATGGAACAGGTTTCAAATACTGTGGAAGTGATTACCGGCTGTATTGATCACTCCAGTGATATCAGTAAACGCATTCTCAGTAAATACACAGAAAGTTCTTCCAACATTGATAATATCGAAGATGTCATTCAGGCTCTGATGAGTGAACTTGGTATTGGTGGTTTCATGGGAATCGCGGATGTAGCCCCAGGTATGAAGGTTCTCGTTCGCACAACCCAAGATGCTGTCTACACAGGAGAATTGATTTCCCATACGCAGGACAATGTGCTTGTAACCCTTGATAACGCTCCAGCGATATCTGGTCCTGTTGATTGTAGTCTTCAGATTACTGTCGGCAACGTTATTTACTTATGGGAAAAAGCACAGCTTAGTGCATCCAATAGAAACTATTCGATTCTGTTGTGCACACGTTCGAAAATTATTAACAGAAGAAAATATCCGCGCATTGATATTTCCAACAGTTGTACCGTCACATTAAAAGATTCCGGAGAATCATTCAATGGTAAACTGGATAACCTCAGTGCCAACGGTTTTGCATTAATTATGACATCACCTGTTTTTGCCGATTGTCATGGAAAGGAAATTACTGTTGCGATTCACGATTTTGCTTTACCATCACATTCCGAGTTGAACGGTCGAATTATCCGCTGTTCAAACAATGACGGAATGTATATTATTGGATGCCAGATGCCGGAAGATGATTATCAGATCCAAAAATATGTTGAATCCTGCCTGAAAAAAGGAGAGCTCTCCTTCAGCTAAACTGAAGGGGCTCTCCCTTTTTTCGTAGTCTATCACAGCATTTTCCTCATATTTACATCGTAATTATCTTTAAATTTATATCTTTGAATTTACTTTACGCGAATTGTCATCTTGGCTTTGATTCCATCTTCTGTCGCATAAATGTATGCCTTTCCTTTACCACAAGCATATATATTCCCCTGTTCATCCACGGTTGCAACTGTAGTGTTAGAACTCGAATACACCGCCTCATTCCCAGAAGATACTTTCGCTTTTACGCAGATTTTTTCTCCCTGCTTGAGAGTCAGTTCTGACTGTGGAAAACTTACCCCTGGCTGTTTCACCAAGATCTCGCAAGTTGCTTTTACCCCATCTATGGTCACAGTAATCGTTGCAGTACCATGTTTTACTGCGGTCACATTACCTTTGTTATCCACAGTTGCAACGCTGCTTTTATTTGATTTCCACTTTGGTTCTGTTTTGGAATTTGTTGAGACAGAGAGTGTAATCTCTCCTTTTCGATAAAGTGTTGCTTTTGTCCGGTCAAGTCTTACTTTCGTCTCCCTTACCTTGATTTTACAGATTTCAGAAACGCCATCTACTGAAATCGTAATGTTCGCTTCTCCAGGCTTTTTTGCGGTAATAAGACCTTTCTCATCAACTGCTGCTACACTCTTTTTGCTGGATTTGTAAGTCAGTCCATGCCCCGTGGAGGCTGCCGCCTTCAGCTGGAATGTACTGCCATTGTCCATAGAAATATTCTTTTCATTCACATCAATACGTGTCTTCTTCACTATGATCCGGCAACGCGCCTGTGCTTTTCCTGCTTTGACCGTAATCTTTGCTTCCCCTGGCTTTTTTGCAATAATCCGTCCATATGGACTGATAGAAGCAACTTTTGAGTTACTGGATCGGAATGTAATTTTATTTCCATTGGATGCCACTGCTGAAATGTAGAACTCATCTCCTACATCAAGACTTTTTTCATATACACCTAAAATGAGAAAGTCAATTCCTTTGGCATATATACTTTCTGTGTTTCCTGGAATAAAAAGCATGGACACCATGCATAGAATCAGCACTGCTGCTGTCAAACGTAATTTGTGATTTGTCTTCATATGATTCCCCCTATAACGAGGAAAACGTATGTGATAGAATCCGTGTCATTTATTTGACCTCTTCATCATACCACATACGTCTAAAAAAGCAAGCACTTATTCTAAAATATCCATGTTCCAGTTATTCTTTCCCTGTTCTTTTACCAGATACAGCACTTTATCCGCACTCTTCAAAAGCACATCAAGTGGCATCTTCTGTCCTACATAAGTGGCTCCAAGGCTAATCGACAGATGCTTGATTTTTCCCTGATAGTCCATATCACGGTCCATATTCTTCACCAGCTTATCAAACAATGCTGCAACTTCATATTGATCCATGTCATAGACACAGACTATAAATTCGTCGCCACCGTATCTTCCGACAATCGCCTGTTTTTCAAAAACAGCAGATAAGGTATCCGCAAGAAGCTTTAATGCTGCATCGCCACCTGCGTGGCCAATCTTATCATTGATCTGTTTGAAATTATCAATATCAAGAATTGCATAGGTAAGCGATTTTTTTACTTCCATGGTTGCATACTTTTCCATAAAACCGTCACGGTTATATAAACCAGTCAACGGATCTCTCTGTGCACGATTGATAAACTGCTCCTGTTCCACCATCTCCTGCTTTGCGCTCACCAGCTTACCAATAATATGACTCTCCACATCATATTCATCTTTCAATGCATAAAAGACTATACGATACCACTCCATCGTTCCATCATTCATCCGAAGCTTAAATGGATGTGAATTATATCCCTGGGCATCATCGACATTATTTACCTTATCAATTTCAAGCAAAATTGCATTCAGGCACGGATTACTTTTGTCATAGTCTTCAACAGCTACATCACCTTCAATGCCAAATTTATCTTTGAATTTTGAATCAAGATGAATCTGTTTCTTTGTGCTGTCATACTCAAATACATATTCATTCATCAATGCCGCAAGAATCTCATAACGTTTTACATCAACCGCATGTTTTCTTGCACTGATCCAACGTTGACGAAGTACAATGAAGATAGCTAATGCAATAAGCGCTAATACTACGAGAATAATCAATGCACTTTGCCACGGGTTCGCACGTATAAGTGCCATAAGTGTTACCGGTTTCGCTGGAGGATCCAAATCATCCATTAAAAGGACCTGAATCCGGCTCTCCGGAATGCTATACAGACACTTGTTGCAAATCGAGATCAGACGTGTATCCTGACTGGCAGAGAAAGCAAACGATATCGCGCCTTTTTCAGTCATGGGAACAACCGATACATGCTCACTTGCAAGTTCTCTAATGTAGTAATCTGCACTGTAATAATTACCGATCACATAATCAGCATCGCCTACATCCACAGCCTTGATTGCAGCCCTGATCGAATGCTTTTTCAGCTGGTTTTTGCTATCCTGATCCTTATCTTCCTGGCCGATAATGACAGCCTGCTTTTTATCTTCCAGTTTTTCGACATTTGTCGTCTCATTTTTTATAAGGACCTGCATATAATCCTGATAACTTTTTGAAAAACGCAAACTGTCCGTTTCACTTTCAGAATCCAGGCCAGCCGCCATGTCTATTTCGCCATTTTCCAGAGCTGCTATCAAATCCTTACGGTTGCCATATGCGATATACTTCATATCAACATTTAATGTACTGCTGATAATATCACAAATCTGTTGAGACAATCCTACGAACTTGCCCTGTGCATTTTTGTATTGATATGGCGCAAACTCTGTAAGATATCCAACTTTGATTGTTCCGATATCTGAAAGATATCTCTGCTCTGTCTGTGAAAGTGTAACCTCGTAATTCTCCGTAATAACACTGCTGTTCAACCAATTCGAAGAAGCCTCCTGCATCTCAGCTTCCATGTCCTTCGGTCGCCCGGACTCCCATCGTTCATTCCAGTCTTTTACAATATCATCCAGCGTTTCATCTGAATATCCGGCTGCCGCTGCAATTACCCTGGCAGTTTCTTTATTATCCTCCATGTTCAGGTTCTTAGATAAGCTCTCCCAACGGCTGTAATTCACATTGGTGGCTGCCGTGTTGCTCGAAAGGATGGCATTCTTCATATCTCCATACGCATCCGGATACGGATCTGTCTTTACCAGTGAAAGATTTTCCTGATCCAGGGCATGTCCAGATTCATCCAACATGAAATCAATATATTTTCTTGCTGCATCTTTTTCCTTGCTGTTTTTATTAATTGCATAACAGTAATCAGTGGAAATCGTCATATACTGCTTACCATCAATTTCATTTGGAAATGGCATAAAAGCCACTGCATCTCCATCCGGTCCCGCTTGTTTAAACTGGGATACTGCCCATGAACCGATTGCCATACAGCCAATCTCTCCACGATTGAGCATAGATTTGGATTTTTCCCAGTCATCTGACTTTGGATCATCTTCACACAATCCATCTTTTACAATATCATACAAAAGCTGGTACACCTGATAATGGGTACTTCCTTTGCTAAATGGATTTCTCTCATATATAAATTTGTTGTTCTTATAGTCAGGATCTCCTGTCATCTCCAGATATGGGAATGTCTCCCAGAACTGAAGTGTCCACTGCGATGAATAGTTCGTATAAAAAGGAATCGCATCGGTGCGCTCTTTGATTGTTTGTAAATCTGCTAAAAAGGCGTCAATGGACTTCGGTGTCTCCGTAATTCCCGCTTTATTAAAAACATCCTTGTTGTACAGAATTCCAGCCATATACGCAGAAGAAGGAATACCATATACAGCATCATCAATATGTTTGCTTTCTTCCAGATAATTGTATTTTTCTGATAACTCCTGATAGCTGCCAAGTTTTTCAAGGTATGTATCATATTTATCTGAAGACAGAAAACTAGGAACAAACAAAACATCACCATAGTTTCCTTTTTCTATACGGTTCTGCAATTCATTTTCATAATCGCTATATGAATAATATTTCACATTAATAGCCGGATATTTCTTTTTAAAAGCATCCAAATACGGCTTCATTGCGTCCTCATCAATATTGGAAAGGACTGTAATCGTAGCATTTTTTTCTGCACTGACAGGTGCCGGTAGCATCGTTATACACACCAACACAATCATCAAAAAACAAATACATCGCTTCCATGCAGTATGCATTGTATTTTTCATAAGCTCACCTTCCGTATTCATCAATTAATCCATCTTGTCGAGCATATCATTTTCTTTTTCATTGGCTAAATCCTCCGGTGACATATACATACGAAAAATGCGCTCTAAAATCAAATCAAACATCAAAACAATACATGCCGGCATCAGAAATACCAGAATCGGTATCAGCCATGTCAAAAAAATTGCAAGCAAAAACAAAATAATGATAAGTAATGACCATGGTAAATGTCGCAGTTCCATAAGAACTGCATTTTTCAAAGTAATCTTGACAGTATTCTCAAATCGTGCAATATATGCAAAAGTATAAACTACCCACCCAATCGAAAAAGCAATCAGAATGAGGAAGAAATAGAAAAAAGCTCCCATATTGTTTCCAGTCTGTAATACCTGCCACGTAATATAGGCATCCAAAGATAAAACAATCTGAACGGCAAGTGCTACCATCCAAGACAAAGTTGCCGGTTTAAAATTATCTTTAAAGGCACTGAAAAAATTCTTTGTCGTGTATCCTCGATTTCCCCGAATCGACTTATGTACTGTATAATACAATGCCGTGGATGATGCCCCGATCGTAATAACCGGCAAACAACAGACCAGCCATAAAACACTCAAAATCACACAATCAACAACCTTTCCTAAAGCTCCGAAAAGTTTGTTGTCAAAACTAAATTTCATATTTATTCCTCCAATCTGCCAATAATTTCACGGCAGATTTCTTCTTTTGTTTTTCCATCGGTTTCAATGGTAATATCCGCAGCGCCCTCATACAAAGTGCGACGTTTCTCCATGAGCTGTGCGATATATTCCACATTCATGTGGCCATTTAAAATTGGACGATCTGTGCTGTTTTTTACACGCTCATAAATAGTTTCCGAAGTTGCTTTCAAAAAAACAATCTTTCCGCTTTTCTTCATATTCTTGACATTCTGCGGACGAACAACCACACCTCCGCCACATGAAACAATCGATGTACCTTCCTTACCAATCGTAAGAATCAGTTCTGATTCTATGTCCCGAAAATGGTCTTCCCCATATTTTTCAAAAATCTCATTAATGGACATTCCCTGTTCACGGACAATACGCTCGTCCATCTCAACCAGCGGAAATTTCAGACTTTTCTGCAGACTGCGGGCAATGGTGCTTTTTCCTGCCCCCATAAAGCCAATTAAGAAAATGTTACGGTCAATTGTTTTACTCATGAAAAGAACTTCTCCTTTACTTCATCAACCGGCATATCCATACCAGTATATAACTTAAATGCAGCAACTCCCTGCCACAGCAGCATTCCTTTGCCTCCAATACAAGTGCATCCGGCTTCCTTTGCCTCCTTTAAAAGACGTGTCTCTTCCGGATTATATACCGCATCACATACCACAAGTCCCGAACGGAATGCAGACAGATCTTTTACCACACTCTGATCATCCATCGGTTTCATTCCAACAATTGTCGCATTTGCAAAAATATCACTGGACTGGATTTCTTCTGTCATCTTCTGTGTATCAGCAATATCATATACATTTACAACAATACCCGGAACTGCTTTGCGGATTTTCTCAGCAGTTGCAAGTGTCCTCCCAAAGAATGCATCCTTAATGTTAAAAATTGTAATCTCTCTAGCACCGTCTAATGCGCACTGTACCTGAATGGCAGTCGCAGCTCCGCCACCTCCGGCTACTGTAATCTTCTTACCTTTGATGTCGATTCCATGATCCTTGAGATTGTGAACAAAGCCTTCTCCATCCGTAATATATCCGGTAAGCTTTCCATCATCATTTACAATCGTATTAACCGCTCCAATGATCTGTGCTGCCGGAGAAAGTTTGTCAACATACTTTGCTGCCTCTGTCTTATCCGGCATCGTTACATTGCATCCTCTCATGTGAAACAGCTTCATAGCCTCTAAGGCATCCTTTACCTGTTCCTCTTTGATATCAAAAGCTACATATGCATAATCCAAACCAAGTTTCTCAAAACTGTAATTGTACATTGCAGGTGATCCGGAATGTCCTACCGGCGATCCGATGAGTGCGAGTAACCCTGTATGGCCTGAAATTCTTCCTTCCATTTTATGTGTTTCTCCTTCCTTTGAGGCGTTAATCATTAATAATTCATTTTACCACGAACCTTACACAAGATACAATAGTTCAAGCGGGCTTTCTATCAATGTTTTCGCACCATGTTCCTTCAAAAAAGCAACATCACGGAATCCCCAGGTAACCGAAATACAAGGAAGTCCGGAATTCTTTGCTGTGGCAATATCCACATCGGAATCACCAACATATACGGCTTCCTCTTTTGTAACACCTAACTCTTTCAGTGCTTTGTTTACCATATCCGGTGCCGGTTTACGTGCAACACCTTCCATCTCACCTATAGCAGAGGTTGTATACTCTGCAAAAAAGCGTTCATTTAACTCTTTCACGGCAGAATCCAGCTTGTTCGATACAATTGCAATCTTCACATCATTCTCTTTCAACGCTTTCATTGTCTGCATAATATCCGGATATGGTGCTGTATGATCCAGACAATGCTCTCCATAATATTCCTTAAACGCTGCAAAAGTCTCCTCAAACAACGGATTATTTTCTCCATCCGGCACTGCACGGATCATAAGTTTTCTTACACCATTTCCAACATACTGTCGTACCTGTTCCAATGTGCAAACCGGCATTCCTTTCGATTCCAGTGCCGCATTCGTCGCATCTTTCAAATCCTCCAACGTGTTCAATAAAGTTCCATCCAAATCAAAAATTACTGCTTTTTGTTTCATAATCTCATCTGCCTTCCGATATGTCTCTTCAAATATTTTTCTTCTCATTACATATATCTGATTCTGTTGCTCTGTGCTATTGACCAGATAATCTCCCTCTCTGGCCAGTGTATAGACACGTTCTCCGTTTTTCTCCTGAAAAATCTTTACTTTATGATCAAGCTTTTGGGCATAAATATCTCGTTTTCCTTTTGGAATACACACATGAATATGATCAACCGGTTCTATCGTTGTCCCATCATCCTTGTTTCGGAACGTCGGAGAATACTCCACATCCGTCAACTGGAATTTCCAGTCCGGATATATATAATACTGTTCCTCAAACGCCTTTTCTGTACGAAAATATACGCTCCCTTTTGGTCCTAGCGTCAGTACAACTCCCTTTTCCACAACGGTATCCAGATCTCCCCAGAGCGTTCGGACTGTGATTGGCGTTCCTTCTTTATATAATTCCGATACACGTACATAGCCCCACGGAATACTTCGTCGGTGATATACATCTGCATTCTTTGCATCGAGCGGATATTCCTTTGCATATATGATGTCCGTATTGTTCATATACTGTTCAAACCGATAAGTTAATACTGCTTTGACACCTGACAAAGAAGGATGTTCCCATTTGCCTTCGTCATCAAATTCCATGCGTGGCTCAAAATTGCGTTCCTGACAAAATCTGGTGTACTCTTTGGTAAGCAATGGCATGGGAAGAAAACCGCCGGCTTTTCCCCGGTGTCCACCTCCGCTTCCAATATCTTTACTCAATTCTGCAGCAAGTTCACTGGCATTCACTTCTTTGATGCAGCTTCGCACCGAGAACTTTACGCCATCACCCTGAAAATTAAACACAATACAGATATCCACAGCATCCACTTCAAGTACCATATCACTGATAACACCTAAAATGTTCGGATCACACTTGCCAGCTTTCACGATTGAGGCCCGGTACTCATCCATGTAATCACTATTGAGCAAAGCCGCTCCTGCCACTTCCAGGTCTTCCAGAGACATGTTGGCATTGCGATATTTTGCCATAAGAATCTCATCTATATTTGCCTCATCACGCAAGTCTTTGTCCAATGGATGCACAATTTCGGTAAATCCACTGGTATCTGTATAAAGTCCATAGCTTAATGCTGTACAAAGTCTCTTATTCGCCGTCACATCAAAGTTCTCGTTTTTCAGCATCTGCCAGATTAGCGTAGAACATGCACCAAGATTGCTTTTCACCTCAGAAAGTTCCGGCAGATTCGTGCTGATTCTATGATGATCGAGCACTGCTATGTTCTGTGCTTCAAATTTTTCTACGTTTCCACCATCATACTGACAATCCACCATAAGCAAAAGCTCCGGATTTCCGATTGCTGTTACATGTGTAATCGGTATTTCCAGATCTTCTACCATCATAACAAGATTGGTTTTTCGAATGAAATTTCTTCCTCCATATACCAAAGAAGGCTTTTTACCATGTTCCTGTAAATACAACAGCACTGCATATCCACTTGCGATAGCATCCGCATCCGGATTGTCATGACACTGAATGACAATTTCATCAAATTTCAGCAAATCTTTTAATCTCAATTATTCTCCCCTTTAACTATGAACATCAATTTCCTATGTTATATGGGAAAAACACATTGCTTCTTCCCCTTTTATCAAACATAGAATTATACTGTAACATATGATAACGTTTGATCCACTCTGCTTCCTCGCCAGTCGCATCATCAATATGCTGATAGCATCCCTTTTCTTTCGAATAATATCCTCTGGAATTAATTGCCGGTACTGTCTCCATCATGTCAGCCAGAAATTTGTTATATGCCGGCAACTCGATTCCAGCACGTTCCAGTGTCATAGTTGACAGATAATTCAGGCTCGTAATATCCACTGTTTCTTCCGGTGTATCATAATTGGTCCAGATAAAAAATGGCACGGTATACAATGCTTCCAGTTCATCTTCCGTAAGACCTGACATTCCTTTTCCATTAAGAAGCGGATAAAAATTACTGTTCAGGCTCGGCTGATGATCCCCAAAGAACACGATTTCTACCGGATCATCCACTTTTGAAAAATATTCGATAAGATTCTGAACTGCCTTATCACTTTCATGAACCAGCGACAGATACTGATTGGCATCGGTATAGGATCGTCCTATTTTATAACACTCTTCATCAAAGTTATCATAAGGCTCTCCATAGCCGCCATGATTCTGCATGGTAATTCCCATCAAATATAATTTTTCATTTGCTCCGCGGCTTTCATACCGCTCTATTATTTTATCATAAAGTTCCTGATCTGTGATATATTCCCGCAAAATCTTTGTCTGGTCAAAGTCATCGATGAAATGCATCTCATCATAGCCGATCTTCGGATAAACCTGATTACGGCTCCAGCCTGTTGCATAATACGGGTGCATGGCAACACAGGTATATCCCACTCCTTTCAAATTCGATACAACGGATGTTGGTGTATCACTGATATACTGCTGATAGACAACCGACCCCGCTGGAAGAAACGCCATCGAATTTCCCGTCAGATACTCCCACTCTGAGTTTGGAGTCTTTGCACCAAAAACAGAAGATAATGCATATCCCTTCGTCGTATTTTCCTTCAGGGAATCGATAAACGGAGTAAGCGGAATATTCGTCTGAAGATTTCCCAACACACTCAGATCCGAAAACGACTCATTCATAATAACAATAATCGTTGGATCCTTTGCATCCGTTTTCGAATAATCCTTATCCTTATTTTCATATTCTTTTTCCAGATTCTGAATTGCTTCCTCGGAGTATCCATCCGGCTGTGCAATAAAACTGTCACGGATTCCCAAAACATAATTGAGAATATATCCGTTGCGATAAGTTCCCTTCTGTTCCCATGTCTCCGTATTTACATCATAAGCATTCATTGCCACAATAATTACGCACAATGCTACCAGCATTGCATCAATAATGCTCATCTGCATTCTATGTTCAAACTTCACGTGACATTTGCGCACAAATGCGATAAACAATGCCGCTCCAAAAATCACATACGCGCCCCGGTCATTGAGCTGCAGCTTGTAATTTCCGGCGACACTCAGTCCCGTGCCAATAGAACGGATATCAGAAAATGCAAATTCATTTCCACGAAACAGATATACAAAGTAATTGATAAATGCAAAGGACAACAGCGATACATGCGAAATAATACAGGAAAGTCCTGCATTATTGGTAAAAAGCTGTACAACGAAGTACACAACCAGACAGCACAGCACATTCAGTACCCACTTCAAGTCTGACATCCTCTGAAACAATTCAGAATCCAGAAGCATATATTGTATCGAGAAAGTGGTAAATATCGCTCCTCCCACAAATAAAATTGCCGTCCATAGCCATGGACAGCACTGGTCAAGGTCAATTTTGAGACTTTTGATCAGATAGTAGAGAAGTCCATAGGCGACAAGAACGCCGATGTGAAATCCGATGGTAACATACATAACGATAGCCAGTATAATGGCTATCGCTGCACGAATATTATTCTTTTTTTCATATTCCAATTTTACTTTAAATTCTACTTTCATGCCATTACCATACAACAAAATTCCCGGCATGTAAACCGGGAATTCTGTGTGAAAATCTTAATTTTGTGTGAACTTTTTCTTTCTTACTTCTTTTTAAAGTTTGTATATCCTTTCTGCTGATATGGATGTTCTGCCCAAAGTTTGTCGGCAGTGCCTTTCCACTCTTTTGCATACTCGAGACACTTTCCACAGAGATGTTCTACCGGCTCCGCCTCTTCTACATCCGTAGAGTGTGCGCCGGTCTCATGTACCATTCTCTGAAGAATCTCCGGATTTTCAAGCATTGGACATGGGCGAAGCATATTGTCATTAAATGGCTGATTGTCTCTGTATGCCATAAACAGTGGCTGCTTTAAGCACTCCAACAAAGATTTTTCACGGATGTTCGCACCTGAGTAATGAATAAATACACAAGGCTCCACATCGCCCTTCGGGTTAATATGACAATAGTTACGTCCACCAGCAATGCATCCGCCAACGAACTCACCATCGTTTTGGAAGTCCATAACGAAAATTTCTTTGCCACCTTCCATCGCACGAACCTCACGGATTCTGTGATAAATATATTCTCTCTGTTCCTTGGTAGGCATCAGTTCCGGTGATGCATTCATTCCAACCGGCATGAGATGGAAATACCATGCGAAACGGCTGCCATGCTCGATCAGAAGATCAAAGAACTCATCACTTGTAACGGCATCCATATTCTTACTTGTATAACATACACTGTTTCCGAAGATCAATCCGTTCTCATGAAGAAGATCCATCGCATGAATGACCTTATCGTATACACCTTCACCACGACGGAAATCATTGGCATCCTCAAATCCTTCCAGGGAAATGGAAAGGGATAAATTGCCAACACGTTTCATTTCATCACAAAAAGCCTGATCTACAAGTGTTCCGTTTGTATAGCAATGGAACGCACAATCGTTATGCTTTTCACATAATTTGATAATATCTGCTTTTCGCACCAGTGGTTCTCCACCGGTCATCATATAAAAATATACACCAAGTTCTTTACCCTGTGTAATAATGCTATCCAATTCATCGTATGAAAGGTTTAATTTATGTCCGTATTCTGCTGCCCAGCATCCGGTACAATGCAGATTACATGCACTGGTAGGGTCCATGAGAATCAGCCATGGAATATTACACTGCTCAACCTCACGCATCTTACGAATTTTCTTTGTTCCAGCAAAAGCAGCCTGATAGCCAAGGTTTAATGCTGTCATCTTTGCGACATGCGGATCTGTCTCGTCAAGAAGACGGTTCACATAACGCATCCACTTGTGATCCGGATTCATAATCATCTTCTTCACGCCTTCATAAGACTCCTGTCTGAAGTTATCTCCCATGAATTTCTGAACCAGATTCACAATGTTCAGTAAAGCCTTCTCTCTATCTTTATTAAGACTTTTCAATGCCGCATCAATCGCAAGTGAAAATGCCTGTCTTTCTGCCACGTCTTTTAAACTTGCCATCCTTATGCTCCTCCTTTTTCTCTCTTTCTACTCAATTGGAAGTATATTGGATTTTTTGTCGAAAGAAAATATGCAATTCCAAAATCCTGTATACCCTTAATATACATTTCAGCCTTTTTGTCTATGCTATATATATTTTTCATTAACCCGAGATGTAGTTTTCAATACTACATGTATTATATCACGGGATTTCACAATGTCAACCAAGAAGCTAAGTTTTTTTCTCAATTCATTTTCTGCTCTTTCTGGAAAAAATCCTTAATCTGTCCCAGAATAATTTCCATCAGTCGCGTACGTGCCTCCACACTCGCCCATGCAATGTGTGGCGTAATAAGAAGCTTCTCACTGTCCTTAATCTGGCGCAGCGGATTGTTCTCCTGCATCGGTTCCACGGAAAGCACATCAAGACCTGCTGCTGCAATCTGTCCTTGCTCCAGCGCATCTGCCAGATCCGCTTCATTTATGATTGGACCTCTTCCAAGATTCAGAAGAATCGCTGATGATTTCATCTTTGCAAAAGCCTCTTTATTCATCAGCCCTCTGGTATTCTCATCCAGCGGCGCATGAATAGATACAATATCCGACTGCGTCAACAATTCATCAAACCCAACTCTCTCGTATCCCGCCTGTGAATTTTTCCCGGATGTCGAATAATAGATTACATGACAACCAAACAATTTTGCTATGTCTGCTACTCTTCTTCCAATATTGCCAAATCCGATAATGCCATATGTCATTCCACTTAACTGATGAAATCTTTTGGCAAAATGCGTGAATGTCACATCTCCCACATATTTCTCGGTCTTAACATAGTCATCATAATAACGTAGTTTCTCCAATAAATAGAATAATAATGCAAATGTATGCTGTGCAACCGATTCTGTGGAATATCCCGCCACATTTCGCCATGCGATGCCACGTTTTGCAAGATATTCTTTGTCCAGATTGTTTGTTCCTGTTGCAGTCACACAGACTAGCTTAAGATGCTCTGCCGCTCCAATCGATTTTTCATTGATTTCCACTTTATTAATAATGAGAACATCCGCATCCTTTGTCCTCTCCGCAGCTTCTTCCGCTGTTGAAAAGCCGTACTTTACCACTTCTCCCAAAGCTTCGTATCCTGAAAGATCAATGTCATCTCCGATTGTTTTTGCATCCAAAAATACAATTTTCATAGATTTCTCCTTATGTGATGTAGTAATTTATGACAAGCAAAAGGCTAATCACTGTAACCTGATTAGCCTCTTGTTTTTTCTTTTGTGTTTTTATGCAAGTGAAAACTTATAGATTGTTTTGGATGCATAGTCCTTTCCGGCCTTGGTAATCGGAGACTTGAAATTCGGTTCATTGATAGAATTTGGAAAATACTGTGTCTCTAAACAAAATGCTTCCCGATCCTTGTATACAACGCCGCCTTTTCCTTTTTGTCCCTGAATAAAGTTCGCACTGTAAAGCTGGATACCCGGACAGTCAGTATAAACCTCCAGCTGGATGCCGGACTCCGGTGCATAAGCAGTAGCAACTTTTTCTACTTCGTCCCCTGTGCGATCCAATGCAAAATTGTGATCGTATCCGCCGCCAAATTTCAACTGCTCATTATCTGCATGGATATCCTGCCCGATTGGCTTTGCCACACGGAAATCAAACGGCGTACCTTCCACATCCGCCAGTTCTCCAGTCGGAATTGCTTTTCCATCCTTTACCGGTGTGAAATGAGATGCCTTAATCTGTACTGTCTGATCCAGCACCGAACCGGACGCATGCCCATTTAAATTAATATATGCATGATTGGTAAAATTAAACACGGTATCTTTATCCGCTTTTGCATGATAAGTGATTGCCAGGCCATTGTCTTCGGTCACTTCATAAGTAACCTGAATAACTGCATTGCCCGGATAACCCTGTTGAAGATCCGCATCTTCAATCTGTAACGTAACTGCCTGATCTGTGCAGGAGATTACTTCCCAGAAACGCTCCGAAGTTCCATTGGAACCACTGTGAAGACTGTTCTCATTATCATTTGCTTCCAACTGATACTCCACACCATTAATCGTAAATTTTGCATTTGCGATACGATTACAACTGCGGCCTACAATTGCACCAAAATAGCAGGTGTTCTTCTGATAATCTGCCACATCGTCATATCCAAGAACAACATCTGTATCTTCCCCATTTTTATTTTTCACAAATACAGATACCAGTGCTGCACCATAATTTGTGACCAGCGCACGCATTCCTTTCGAATTGCAGATGGTATACAAAGACGCTTCTGTCCCCTCTGCTGTCTTTCCGAATGTTGTTTGTTTCATATTCCCTCCTATGTCATCATCGCTACTTACTGTATTCAAAATTTCTTATCTAAATATTACTTCTTTTCTATAAAGAAGTAAAGGAAAATGCCGATATAAATTATATAAAGTTTGGCTTATAGGAGGAAAATTATGGCAAAGATATCATCAGGTCTCAGCCTGTCATCCAATTACTTTATGCGCAATTTTTATGCAAATAATCGAAACGTCATCAAGTCGAGTGGGCGTAATGACTATACCAAAATTGAACTTTCTTTTGAGGACAGTCGTGCGTTGACACGCGCATCCAAGCGTCTTCTAAACAATGATTACGGCTCCGAGACTGATGAAAAAGATGAAGATGTCAGTGATACTACCCGTTCTTCCATCGAAGCATTCGTGACCACATACAACAATGCCATCGATTCTTCCAAGACAACAAGCAGCCATGACACCAAGCGCTATGTAAAGCAGTTAAAAGCTCTGACGAATAAGTATGCCAGCGAACTGTCCGATATTGGTATCACAGTCGAGCGTTCCGGAAAACTGACAGTCAACGAAGATCTTCTCAAGACTGCCAACAATTCCAAAGTACGCAAAATCTTCTCACCGGATCAGGAATATTCCAAAAAAGCCTATTCCATTTGTGGCAAATTCAACAATGCCGTCCGCGATGACATTGTTTCCCAGGTAAACGGAAAAGGCCTGCACATTAATATTTCGCTATAACTGAAAATTTTTTCTATACTTTCCCGGTGTCGTATGCATACTTTTTTTGAATTGCCGGATAAAATGTTCCGTATTATGATAGCCGCACAGTTCTGCGATCTCTGCAACCGATGACAATTCTGCTATATGGGAAAAATATGGAAGTGGATGGGATAATCAGGCATTCTTTGATTTCGAAGCCTTCTTTATGCTATCGTTTTCTTTTATCTTTCCCCACAATTTCTATTTCAAAAGTGAAAATAAAAACACAACAATGCCAAGAATAACAAGGATTACACCCGTTGCACGGTTCAGTGTCTTCGGTGTTGCCTTATTTGCAAATACTGCCGCAATCCGCGCCCAGAGAAGTGTAAAAATCACACACAGACCTAATACCAGCCAATCCGGTTTTCCGCCAATTGCAAAATGTGATGCAGCACCGGTAAATGCTGTAAACGCCATAATAAAGACGCTTGTTCCGACTGCTGTCTTCAACTCATAACCAAGTACCGATGTCAAGATAAGAAGCATCATCATACCACCACCTGCGCCGACAAATCCGCAGATAAATCCAATACAGACACCACTTACCACCGACTGTATAGCACGCTTTTTTGCAGATACTCCCTGCATGGCTTCCTTCGTGGTCATGACCGGACGGACAATAAATTTAATACCGAGCAGGAATGTCATAAAGACGGAAAAGTTTCCCATCGTGGTAGATGGCACAAGGCTTGAGACATAGCTTCCGACTACAGTAAACACAAGAACACTCACCATCATGATCAGACCGTTTCTCACATCCAGATTCTTATTTTTTCCATAGGTATATGCGGACACAGCACTGGCAAGCACATCGGAAGACAGTGCAATTCCAACCGCCATATATGGCTCCATTCCAAGGAATGTAATGAGCATCGGACTGATCACGGCCGCTGCACTCATGCCTGCAAAGCCTGTTCCAAGTCCGGCTCCCATTCCTGCAAAAAATGTTACAATAATTGTAAGTAATAGTTTCATTTTACTGTGCCTCCTCTTTTAGTATTTCATCCAGATTCTGTTCGATCTTTTCCGTGATTTCTTCCAGCTGCCGTTGCACATCCGCATCCATTCCAAAAAACATCTGTGCCTTAAAATCCGCCTGCAGCTTCTGTCCTTTTTCGATAACCGGTTGCGCTTTTTGTGTACAAATCAGCTCTGTTTTTCTCCGGTCACCTTCTACTGACCTTCTCTCCAGATACCCTTCTTTTACCAGCCGGTCAACATGCACCGATACCAGATTTGCTTTAATTTTCCGCACTTCAACAATATCTCTTGCTGTCCTGTACTGCGGATTGTTCGCCAGAAACATCAGAATATCCAACGCGGCCTGTGGCAGATTCAATTCATGGCACAATTCTTTGCATGTCTTATTGTATGCCAGCGATATTTTCCGGGCAAATTCAAATCCCATCCTCATAGATTCAGCTCCTTTTATGCATTGCGCAATTCTTCTTTTTTGAATTGTTCATTTTTGAACTAATTATATACAAAAAAATAAAAAAGTCAAGAACAGGCACCCCGTTTCCTGCCGTTTGCCATCTTTAATGAAAAACGAAAAACGCCTGCCTTTGTGTAGTATCTCGGAAGATTCCTGCCATCCACTGTCTTTGGTATGCTGGTGGTCTACTGCCTGCGCAATGTCCATGTCCTGTCGGGCACACACGGACTCCCGGAGTTTATCTCCATTCTTGTGACCGGAGTTCTCCATATATGGAAAAGGCAGATGCTCCTCTCAATTGCGGGAGGAACCATCTGCTATATGTTATTGCTCCATTTTATGATTAAAAGGTCAAAAGGTATCATCGATGCATGCTTGCATGCAATTCGATGTATACCTTAGTGACCCGCACTACACCGAGAAAGTAGCAATTTACTGCTGAAACGCAGAAAATTAGCGGATTTCGAGGTGGAGTCAGATTACGGGAATGCGTAGCATGTAGTAATCTGATTAATCATAAATGAGGGGCAAAATACCTTTTGACCCTCATATCATTTTATTTTTTAATAGTAATCATTTCAGCACCTATTTTCCACGGTGGAGCATCCACGGATAAACCCAGAAGATTGCTCCTCCGATTCCTGCGGATGCAATGCAGGTCAAAATCAAAGCGCCTGCAATTCCCCATGCAAAATAACCAATCATCACAAGAACCGAAAGGACCACCAGAATCAGACACCGCAGGATCATCTGAATCATGCTTTTTACCACATCCATCGAAGTGACTGGAATCAGTGCTTCCATCAAAAGTCCCACCTGTGAATATAGGAAATCTACAATAAGAAATGTCAGATACCACAAGATCATGATGCCAGGCTGTTCCCCCATAATCACTGTCGCTGCAATCATTCCCGGAATCAGATCGACAGCCGTCCCATATACTCCGGCAAGAACGCTGAACCATACTTTTTTATACGGATTCTCCGGCACTAAAAACAGCCAGTTGCGCGCCGTTTCCTGTGCGATCGGATTGCCCATATTCCGGAAGAACATCACCAGAAGCAATACACATCCGACAGCAAAAAAGCTATGACTCTCTACCACTTTTATCGTAAATGCAGCCACACAGACAATAACTGCAAAATAGAACAGCATCGTATTGGTCACCAGACCAAATTTCGCCATCCTGCGTCTGCTGTATACTTCCTTGGTAAAAAAGACCGAAGCCCCGGAACCTCCGAACACGCCTTCTCTCTGGATACGTCCGGAACGTTTCTTTGTATTTACGACACGTCCTTCTTTTGCCGCATCCAGCATCTGCGCACGCTTACTTGCCTCCGAAAGTGCATCCTCATAAAAATCTGCCGGAATCTGCCAGATTGCAACGATAAATACAACCACGCTCGCCAACATCAATACCAGATAGATCAGAAACGGCACCACTTCTCCGTTGACCGCACACATAATCATGCCTTTGTACCAGCCCAGCACCGGAATCATACGGCTCCAGTGCGCAGATAACGTCATATTTTCCGTCTTAAGAATATCTCCCGTTGAAAAATATACTGCTGCAAGCACACCAGCTACCGCAAGAACAACCACCAAAATAAATGGAATCACATACTTTTTCAGTTTCTCATGCGTGGAGCAGACCGTGTAAGTAAGCACGACCATCAGTCTCTGGAACACAAGAAGCAGGATCCATCCCACAAAGATTGCAACAATTGCAGAAACACTAAGTCCCATATTAAGCACTAGATTCGGTATTTGGAAAACCAGATACACAGAAGCAAATACCGTCGCAATCATCTGAAAGCTCAAACGAAGCATGAGCACCGACTGCGGTTTGAGTGGCGCAGTAAACAAAAGGTTCACATCTGCCATCTGAAAAATTTCGGTTCCGTTTTTGGATCCTGTGTACATTCCCCACAACAGGATAACAAGAAACAGCAATATCACTACACTTTCAACATGTGTCTTTACAAGGGCAATATCCTGCGGGCTCATCGGTTGATCGGTCTCTTCCGTATCTTCTTCCTCCACATCTTCCGATTCCTGCATCTCCGAGGCTTGTTCTGCCGCCTGCTGATGATCCATCACGGAACCTGCGATTCCACCGACCAGACCAAAGATCACACCAAATCCGATAATTGCCAGAAAGATCACCAAAAAGGTACTGCGAAACATCTTTTTTATGGTGTTTACAAAGGTATGCAATGCATAATAGCCCCATAATTTCATACCTTACACCTCTCTCTCCACATCCGCACCTTCTGTGATCTCAAAGAAAATATCTTCCAGACTCTTATCGCCGCCCTGTAAATTCTGACGCTCGACAACTGCGGCAATCTTTCCCTGCTTCATAATATAAGTGGTATCCCAGAGCTCTTCGATACTGTCGATCATATGCGTGCTGACCAGTACCATGCAGCCACGCGCACGCAGTTCCTGAAACAACAGCTTTAATTCTTTGATTGCATGCGGATCAAGACCAATCATCGGTTCGTCAAACAAGATCAACTTCGGACGCGGTAGCAGTCCACAACAGATTGAAAGCTTCTGCTGCATTCCTTTGGAAAGTTCATCACCAAACTTTTTCTTTTTATCTGCCAGATCAAACCGCTGCAGCAACGCTTCTTTCTCTTCCTTATAATCCTTTAATTTATAGGCACGCGCAATAAATTCGAGGTGCTCATCCACGGTCAGATTCGGATAAAGAGACGGGATTTCCGGTACATATCCCATAATTTTCTTTGCCTCAACGGATTTATTGTTCAAACCGTTTACACGAATCTGTCCCTCATATTTGAGAAATCCCATGATACATTTGATAATTGTGCTTTTTCCCGCTCCGTTTGGTCCAAGCAGTACACCAATCTCCCCATCCGGAATGGTCAGATTGATGTCATCATTTGCACAGACTTTACGGTAACGTTTTGTTACGTGTGATACTTCTAACATTGTTTTTCCCTTTCTATGTTCTTTACTGTTTTCACAATATCACACTCTGCACACGAAAAAAATTTTTCTTTTCTTAAAAAACCTTAACGGTTCCTTAAAACAGATCCAGCATATTATCCAGATAAATTTCTTCCCGGACATGCAGCTGGTACTGTGGTTTTGTCATGTAATAAAGCAAAAATTCCAGAATCAGCGCACTGCCAAGCCCACGCCCTTCAATCTTAAAATTTGAAAAACCCATTGACAGATATACATTTTGTATTGCATCAATACCGATAAATCCCGGATTTTGCATTGCTTTGGAAAAGCGGTAGCCCTGCTCAGAATCCGGCGCAGCACAGTGATGTTCCTCACCATTTTCTCCAAGATTTTTGCGGCTTACGGCTTCATAACAGGCTTTCCGGTCTTTGCATCCAAACCAGCAGCATTCGTTGCACAAAAACTCCACCTTGTCTTTCTCTGTCTGAGACAGTGTCTTCCATCGATCAAAGACTTTGTTCAACCGGAAATCCGGCACGACATAACGAAAATCCTCCCGCCGGATTTCGTGCATTAATTGTTCAAAATCTGTCAGAACTTTTGTGGTGGAAGAGATAAAATAAAGATGTGGACAGGTCTTTTTCAAATATTCCAGCAGCAGGTCCGAATGGACAATGACGCCGTTTTGCGTTCCTTTACTTTCTTCAAATAACGCGCAGAGCGCATTGCATTTCCGGTCAGAAAGATGCTCCTCTTTTAAAAGAGAGTTACTGAATGTCAGACGCGCGGATATTCCATATTCCTGCATCAGCGCCAGAACTTCCTCTGGATCATCCTCCCCGAATCCGGCACGGCCTCCGCCCCAGATACAATCTGCCGGTGCTCCGTAAATGGAACCAATTTCACACCAGTCATAAAAGTATTCACGGTGCTCCCTGAAGATTGGAAGAAATTCGCGATACAGTTCATAAAATTCAAACAAGCCCGGAAGGTGATAGTATGCTTTAGACATTATGATTTTCTTCCCCGTATTCCATTTCCAGTTCATCTGCCAGATAACCATCACTCATACAGTGCATATCGGAAACACCTTCTCTCATCAACTGATATACCTGTGAATGATAAAAAAAATCTAATGACTTATCCAGAGAGATTCCTTTTCTATTTGCAAAAAGTTCTATAATACGCACATATTTTTTCTGAAGTAAAATCGGACTTGCATTCATACTTTGACGCTCCCTTCGTAGTGCAGTAATCTTAAAGCCTCTTCCGTTCGAAAGCAAATCTGTATATTGGGTTTTTCATATCTCAGACGATTAATCGCTTCCTTTTTGTCGATCAAATGCTCAAAGTACAACTCCACAGTATTGAATACCTTATCATTTGCCACTCCTCCCATAACGATATCATAGTCCGAAGTATCCATTTCTCTTCTGCATGCTAAAATAAAGTCTAACCAATCCTCCGAATATGTCTCAAAATTTCTGATATTTAATTTATAACTTGCAGCTTCGTCAAACTCATAACAGGATATAATCCCTGATTTTCCCCGTCTCTTAAATCGTCCACACCATTTAACAGCCTGATTTTTAATTGATGTGGTATAGAATCCTCTCCCGAAATCCACATCTGGTCTGGAGTGTTTCAAATCCGGTTTTGAAACCTCCACCCACGATCCATGATATACTTTCATATCTCAATTCCTTTCCATCTCATCACCTCAAGAATATCATCTACGATATAACTCTTTCCCTGCGTATGAAGCACTTCGTATTCCGGAACAATATAATTGTTTAAAATATCACTTTTTTTCGTAAATGCATCATAAATACTGACCGGATTCACTCCTAATCTGTCAGCAACATTTTCAATACAAAATACTGCAAATTCCAGTTCTCTTTCATTTTGTATTGGTTGTTTTTCCATCTACTCATCCCCCTCATTTTTCATTTAAAGAAATAAAAAATCAAACCAGACATAACCCCGATTCCAACCATACAGAGAATCACGCCTCCAATCACAACCACAGTTCTTCCCGTATCCGATAATTCCGGATTCTGAAACTGCCACCTGCGCAAAAAAAGTACATTTTATCCGAACAATAAATCTGTACCATTCCAAGTACGTAAATAAGGATTCCCAATACTGTAAATCCCCAAAACGAAATCGACTCCAAATTGCCGTAAAGAATGCGTCCCAGCACATTGCTGTATGCCACATCACTGACCGTGCGTTTGTCATCTGATGCAAAAATCTGCATATCATCCCAGCCCACAGGATTTCCATCTGTCGCGAACATCTGATCCCCCGTCCATATGCCACTGATCGTATCATCCGCAAACGAAAATGTAACCTGTGAACAGTAACACTTCTTCATACACGCTACTTATTATCAAAATTAACACTGCGGATAATGTTCCGGTTAATAATCTGTGTCCCCTTTTTCGGTGTCTCGATCTTCACCCACTGCGCATCCGCATCCATCAATTTTCCCTTGATGCCACCCACATCATTAAATAAACTTACCACACAATCTTTCCCGCTCCGACAACGGCACTTCATTTTTCATATAGGTATCCCACACATGTATCCGGTCCTGCTCATCCAGTTTCCGCAGTACCTTTGCCGGAACCCCTGCCACGATGCAGTCATCCGGCACATCACGGTTTACGACCGCTCCAGCCGCAACGATACAGTTTTTCCCGATGGTCACTCCGCCACAGATCGTCGCGCTCGAACAGATCCAGCTTCCGCTTCCGATGTGGATCGGCTTTGCATACTCAAGGTCATGGAAACCGTCCGGATACTGCTGCGGCAGACGCTCATCGGAGAGGAACGGATGGCACGGTGTCGCAATCGTCACATTTGCGCCTACCCACACACCGTCTTCCAGCGTAATCGGTGCACAGTCCAGAAACGTGCATTTATAATTGACAAAACAGCCTTTTCCAAAGTGGATATTGACACCGTATTCACAGTAAAACGGTGCAAAAATCGCTGCCCCGCCATCCTTTGCGGATGGAATCATTTTTTCCAGAAGACGCTGCTTTCTTTTCTTCATCCACAGCGGTGTGCGGTTGAATTTATCACAGGTTTCCATCCCAAACGAATGATATTTTTCCAGATCTTTGCTGTCGGCATTGTAGAGTCTGCCGGCTTTCATTCTTTCCCAGTTATTCATGTCTGTTTCTCCTTTTTTTGGATCGCGTACCTTATTCTTCTTTCTCCAGAAATGTCTGCACATTTTCTTTTGTAACTTTCTGATATGCGCGGTATATATATTTATAATTTTTAAACGGATTTGGATTATTTTCATCCTCTGTAGCAATCGAAAATGCAAGATTTGCCATTGCTGCTGCCTGCCCTTCTTTATCATTATATACGGTTGCTGCAAGTGTTCCGTCTTTTACCGCTTCAAGCCCTTCTTTTGTCCCATCTATTCCAAAAAATACCGGCCGGTTTGTTTCCGTATACCCGAGCTTTTCATAAGCATCCATAGCACCGAGTGCCATTGCATCATTATTGGCAAGAACAACTTCCATCCGGTTGTTATATTGTCCGATCAGCTGCATCATACGGTTCTGTGCCTGTGCACGGTTCCAGTTTGCAATCTGATAGCTCAGCTTTTCCAGTTCAATTCCCTGTTCTTTCAGACTCTCCACAACACTTTCGGTTCTTATAATGGCATCCTGATGCCCCATTTCTCCCTCAAGAATCACATACTGGATCTTACCATCATGATTACGGTCCACATCCGGATGTTCTTTGATATAATCCGCTGTAAGCTGTCCCTGCATCTGTCCGGACTGTTTTGCTTTTGCTCCGACATAATATAACTGATCCCACTGCATCAGATCTTCTTCCACAGGTTCCCGATTAAAAAATATAATGGGGATATCGTGCTCCTGTGCAGCTGTAATAATCTGCGACGGGTCCGTCCGGTCTGCCAGATTGACGCACAAAATATCACAGCCATTATCGATCATTTCCTGTACCTGATCGTCCTGCGTTCTTTGCGAATTTGCAGCATCCATAATGGTCAGGCTGATATCATATCCCTTTTTTTCCAGTGTCCTGCATTCCTTTTTAAAATTTTCCAAAAGTTCGCCCAGAAAAGTATCTCTCTGGTCATAACATGCGACGCCAATATAAATCTGTTTTGGTATTTCCCTTTTTTCGTTTCCACATGCGCCATACAAAAGAATTCCCATCAGACCAATTAATGCCATAGCGTTTTTTATTTTTCTTTTATTCATGATAACCCCTAATTTTACCGGCTGATTGTAAACAGCAGATTCCGGTTTTCCTCCGAAAAAAGATTCTCCCGTGTGAGAACGGTATATGTAATCTGCCGGTCTTTCATTTCATAGAAAAAATTACGTCGTTTTTTAATAAGTTCTGCAACACTTTCATAGCCTGCGTCAAACTCATCCGGAGCAACCAGACATTGTGCCCATCCTGCATCCAGATAATAAACTGCCTCCGTTGAATTTCCAATTCCATAGAGTACCGCCCCATACAGGTCATTATCCTTTGCCGCCTCCCCGGCTTCCACAAAGCTTGCATTATCCAAAGCCATCACGATATCCACCCTTCTTTGCGTCTGTAAATTGATTTTCTCTTTCGAATCATTTTCTTTTGATACAGACCATAAAATTTCTGCGCCACTCCCCTTTAACGTATCACAAATCCCCTTCTTTCTTTTTATCACTGCTTCTGAAGTGGCATGCTGCGAATAGATCCCAATCTTCTTCCCGATCAGATTTCCACGGTAATTTTCCAGAAGCTTTTTGGCAAGATCCGCACCCATATGGTAATGATCCGGTTCTATTGTATGCAATCCGGACGGTTCTTCGGGAAATGTATCTCCCACGGCCATTATAGGAACACTTTTTTCCAGCTGTTTTAGCTTTTGCTGCCCATTCTGGTTTGCAATCGGTTTTACGATCACCGCATCTGCTCCTTTTACAATTTCCTGATTCATAATCTCAATCTCATCATTGACGGTTTCCATATTGTCCTTACTGATGATCACAACATCTGCATCATATTCCCGTGCTGCCATTTTCAGTCCGTATTTAAACGCTGACCACTCGCTCTCATCCACATCCGGTATGATCACCGCAATTGTTTCCGGATCATGGCCGTTTTGCTTATAGATGATAAAGCCGAGAACCAGAATCACGAGAATTCCCAGAACTGCCTCTATTATCACAAATGTTTTTTTCCCATGTTTCATTTTAAGAATCCTCCGGCATATGGTGTTCCTCAAATTTCCTGCGATTTTCCTCACTGTAAACAATCTCAGGGATGATAACTGTCACTGTCGTTCCCTCATCCAGTTCACTTTCTATCTGAAGTCCATATGGTTCTCCAAACAATAACCGGAGCCGGTTATTTACATTTACAAGCCCGACTCCGGAGCCTTTTTTATGTACACGGTTTGTATCCTTTAATAACAGATCAATCTCCTCTTCCGGAATCCCCATTCCGTTATCCGATACCTGCATAAAGATATTTTCTTGTTCTTTCCATCCGCGAATGAGGATTTTTCCGCAGTCATCCATCTCTCTTACGCCGTAATTGATCGCATTTTCAAGGATCGGCTGCAGCACAAGTTTCACGATACAATCATCCAGAATATCCGGACGGATATCAAATACAACTTCAAACTTGTTTTTATACCGCACTTTTTGTATATTAACATAACTTTGCGCGTGCTGCAGTTCATCCCTTATGCGGATAACCGTATGTCCTTTTGAAAGGCTGATCCGGAAAAGCTTTGCCAGCTGCGTGATCATAAAGGCAGCTTCCTCATTTTTACCGCTCTCTATCATCCAGGTGATGGAGTCTAATGTATTGTATAAAAAATGCGGGTTGATCTGGCTTTGCAGCACATCAAATTCGCTTTTTCTTCTTTCGTTCTGTTCCCATATGACTTTTTTCATCAGTTCGGAATTCTGCCGGTAGGATTCCTGAATGGATTGTCCCAGATGCCGGATCTCTGTTGAGCCTCCGATTGCAATCTTTTCTTCTTTTCCTTCCTGATATTCACGCACCGAGTGATCCAGTTTCATAATCGGCCGCGATATCCGCACGGAAATGATGCGGTTTACAAATACAAGCATCATTGCCATAAGCAGTAAAATAAGCAGGACAAACTGCTTTACATCGGCCATCTTATTTGTGAATATTTCATACGGCATAACACAGACCAGGCGCCATCCTGTATAACTGATTGCACCCACCATAACTTTTCTGTGGTTTTTCCCCAAATATTCATCGTAAATTTTTTCTTTGGACGAAGCTGCCTTTACGCTGCTTTCTGTATCCATGCCATTGTCAATTCTTGCCTGATGCGGATGATAAATCATATTTCCCTCACCATCACACAGATAAAAATACTGTCCTTTTCCTGACGTATTGATCCGTTCCATCATACGTGAAATCCCGGAATAGTCCATATCCACAAGCAGCACTCCCAACTGTGTATCTGTCCCATTCGTAAGTTCCACGACACGGCTGGAAGAAATCACCCAGTAATACCGACAGGTACCGTCATCAAATAAATTCTGGACATGGGGTGTGGAAAAATGGATATTCTCCATACGGGTTTTTGCCTGCATAAACCATCCCTGTCTGGTCACATCCGGTTCTTCTTTCTGGGCAACAACCGGCTCTGCTGCCATAAGGCTTCCGTATCCATTATATATAGCAATGCTCCTTAAGTTCTCTTTATTTGCCTCATATAAAAGATTTAACCCTTTGTGGATGGATTCGTTCTGTTCCCGGATATCGTTTTCCTTTATAACATCATAATATGCGGCATCCGATACCTGCCTCATATTCACAAGATAATTTTCTATGGAATCCACCGTCTGATCCATAATCTTTCGGTTATTATCCACAATATTCTGCTGTGTGATCCCCGAAAATCTCCAATATACCATCATGCCCATACAGACCATAATTAAGGTTGATATTACGGAAAATGCAACCATGATGGTTGACTGGATATCTCCCGGTTTATTTTTCATTTTTTTCATATGTTGTCCTGTATTTTGAAGGGGATACCCCAAACTGTCTTTTAAACACATAACTGAAGTAATTTGGATCGGAATATCCCACACTCTTTGCAATCATATAACTTTTTTCCGCGGTTTCCACAAGCATGCGTGCCGCCTTATCCATACGGTATTCCGTCAGGTATCCGACAAAAGAATTCCCTGTTTCTTTTTTGAACATGCTTGAAAAATAAGAATTTGACACGCCCAGTTCTTTACAGATATCGTCAAGACCTAAATCTTCCTGCTGATAATTGTCGTGCACATATTCTTTTGCCCTCCCGATCAGGGATTTCTTGGAATGATACCGGGCATCTGCCATGTCATCATGCAGCATGCAGCAGAATTTTAATAGCCACTTCTGTAAAACCTGCGGTTCTAAATTACACAGTTCATTATACAAAGAACTGATACCTCCCGGTATTTTTGTGGTATCCATTTCATTGTTGACCATAAAATGATACAGTTCGCCAATGAGTTCCATAACTGCCACATGATATTTTTCCAATGATTTCAGGTCAAGGAAATTATGCTGCATGTAAACTTCTATGGCATTTGCAATATCTTCATTTTCTCCAAGGCAGATCTTTTTGAACACATTGGACAGTTCTGTTTTCTCTCCGGCATCCCTTTGGATTTTTCTCTGTGGAACAATCTCTTTTAAATTTATCGCCCGGTTGCTTCCATATAAAACACGATAGGAAACCGCTTCCCTGGCGCTTTGATACGATACTGCAATCTTTGCAATGTGCCCACATACCTGACCGATCCCTATGGTTACTTTTGCCCCCATAATATGATGGATATATTTACAGAAACGGTCACAGGCATCCGTCAGTTCTGAAATTTCTTCCTCACTTTTTAACTGCATAATCATAATGGTATCCCCAAGATAGCGAAAACGCTTCGCGTTCCATTTTTCCCCGAGGTTCTCCCCTGCCTGCCGGTCTACCGATACCGAAAGCAGCCGTATATCCATGCCCTCCGGAACCTGACTTGCCGATGTGTGTATGATCAGGCAGCAATACCACGGGCCTGTAAAAGCAATCTGGTAATCCTTAAAATAATGCGGCATCTCCTCTTCCGGAATACGTCCTTCAATAAGCGTTGTATACAAATTCGCCTGCAGCATCGGAAGGGAATCCGCATAATATTTTTTCAAAAGATCCGTATTTCTTTTTTCACTGATCTCATAGTCCAGTTTCTCTTTCAGACGCTTAAACACTTCTGTTATTTCCACAGCATTGAGCGGCTTTAAAATATATTCCTCGATTTCAAGATGCACGGCTTCTTTTGCATATTCAAAATCATCAAACCCGGTAAAAAGCAGAATTTTTGTTGCCGGATACTTTGCTTTTATATGCGCACACAATTCCAGTCCGTCCATATACGGCATCCGGATGTCCGTCATAACAACATCCGGCTGCATTTCTTCAAGCATGTCCATTGCTTTAAATCCGTTGTTTGCATGCCCGGCAACCTGAAAGCCGAGTTCCTCCCATTTAACTTTTTTAACGATGGCTTCAATGACTTCTTCTTCATCATCCACCAGCAATAATGTATACATACCTCTTCCCCCATGTTATTTTATGATTAAAGGGTCAAAAGGTATCATCGATGCATGCTTGCATGCAATTCGATGTATACCTTAGTGACCCGCACTACACCGAGAAAGTAGCAATTTACTGCTGAAACGCAGAAAATTAGCGGATTTCGAGGTGGAGTCAGATTACGGGAATGCGTAGCATGTAGTAATCTGATTAATCATAAATGAGGGGCAAAATACCTTTTGACCCTCATATCATTTTATTTATTATAGCAATTTATCCAGATAAAGTAAAACCTTTCCAACATAAAACAGAGATGCCCTGCATGTTTCATGCATCACCGGCATCCCTGCTTTTTCATTGTAGAGGAGAGTATATGTTTTATTTTTTCTGAACGTATTTCAGACAATCTAGTGTTACTGCAACAAGGATGATAATACCTGAGAATACGAACTGGAGGTTTGTATCAATACCCAGTATTGTAAGGGAGTAAGTTAATGCGGTAAAGATACATACACCGGTAACAACACCGGAAATCTTACCAATACCACCGGTAAATGATACACCACCGACAACGCAGGCTGCAATGGCATCCATATCCCAGCCCTGTCCATAAGCGGCGGAACCGGATCCAACCATTCGGGTACATTCAAGCCAGGAACCAAATCCGTAAAGGATACCTGCCATAATAAATGCACTAAGTGTTACTGCAAAGACAGAAATTCCTGAAACAGCTGCTGCCTCCGGATTTCCTCCGACTGCATAAAGATTTTTACCAAAGGTTGTTTTGTTCCAGATAAACCATACAATGACAATTGCTGCAACTGCCCAGAGAATGATGGTCGGGAATCCATTGACTTTTGGAATTACCATATTCGGAATGGTCGGCTCGATCGCTCCGAAGGAAACACCTTTTGTCGCATAGGTTACCAGTCCAAAAATGACAAGCATGTTTGCCATGGTCGATATAAACGGATGCATCTTGAATTTCGCTGTAAAAAATCCGGCTATACTTGTAAAGAACGTACATAATACAATACATGCTACCAGTGCAAGAACGACTCTTGCCGGTGTCGGTACTTTCGTAAAATCAAAGATGTGTCCGAACACACCACCTGTATTTACACCCTGATGCATGATAATGGTTGCGGTTGTCATTCCCATACCAACCATTCGTCCAACGGAAAGATCCGTTCCGGTAAGAAGGATGAGTCCTGCAACTCCAAGTGCCAAGAACATTCTTGGCGATGCCTGCTGGAGAATATTTAAAATATTATTATACGTAAGAAGCGGTGTTCCTTTTTTTACTTGAGCTATGATACATAACGCAACAAAAATAAGAATGATCGCGATGTAGAGTCCATTCTGTAAAAGGAATGTTCTCCGGTTAAATGTATACTTATAATTTTCCCATTTCTGTGCCTGGTTTTCTGCAAATGTAAATTTGGACAACCGGAGCAGATCAATCAGATGATACTTGTAACTGTACGCATCATGCTTCCGGTCTTTGATCCTCTGATACTCTTTTTCCAGTTCGATCTTTTCATTGGAAACACGGTTCTTATATACATAATTTTCTTCTTTGACCTCTGCCTGGGCGGAAGTCTTTGCCAGAGTTTCTTTGTGTTCCTTTTCAATCTTTTCAAGTCTCTTCTGATGCTCCTGCAGTGCCTGTTCCTTTTCCGCTATACAGCTTGCCTTAACCGCATTATAATATTTGTCAAAATTATTTTTGAGATAATTTTCTGCTTTCCCGATCAGTTTTGCGATCTGGTCTTTGTTCTGTGCCTCTACCGCTTTTGCCTGTTCAAGCTCCTTCTGGCAGGATGCAATCTCAGAATTTTTTTCCCCTTTGGAAAGTGTTTTATCTCTTTTTACGTTTTCGATCATGCTCTGGTACATAATGACTTTTGCCGTACCATCTTTTCTGAGTTCATCTATCTCTTTTTGTATTTTTCCGACATATTCCTCAATCGGCTGACGCAGTGTTTTTTCCTGCTCCGCTGTAAGAATCTTGCTATTTGCCATATCTGTCCCCCCTGCCTATAAATATTTCGCGCTGAGGCGAAGTAATTCTTCCTGATTCGTTTCCTTTGTATTGACAATGCCCGCAAGCCGTCCGTTCGACATGACACCGATCCGGTTTGTAATACCAAGGATTTCCGGCATTTCAGAAGAAACCACGATAATGGTCTTTCCCTGTTTTGCCATCTGTATGATCAGGTCATAAATTTCATATTTTGCGCCGACATCAATTCCTCTTGTCGGTTCATCCATCATAAACACCTTCGGTCCACGCTCGAGCCACTTTCCAAAAATAACCTTCTGCTGGTTTCCTCCGGAAAGACTTGAAATCATATCGTTTGGTCCCAGACATTTGGTATGCATGACTTTAATTTCATTTGCGGTAGCCTTTGTCATTTTCGGTTCTGAAAGTGCCGCGCCTTTTTTATATGCATTAAGATTTGCAATGGTTGTGTTAAACGTCAGATTTCCTTTCAGGAATAATCCATTTGCCTTTCGTTCCTCTGTAATAAGCGCGAATCCATAATCCATTGCCTCTTTTGCACAACTGAAATTCATAAGCTTATGGTTCAGATAAACACGCCCTGCGGCTCTTGTGCGGATACCGAATATGGTTTCCAGCAATTCTGTCCGTCCGGCTCCCACAAGACCATATAAGCCAAAAATCTCCCCCTCACGGACATCAAATGTAACATCCTGTAAATGCGGCTCATATTTTGTGGACAAATGCTGGATCGATAAAATAACATCTTTCGGCTGATTATCCACCGGTGGAAAACGGTTTTCCAGCACACGACCTACCATTGCGGTAATCAGTTCATTCATATTTGTTTCTTTTGCACTTTTTGTCATGACCAGATTTCCATCCCTGAGTACGGAAATATCATCACAGATCTCAAATATTTCATCCATTTTATGGGAAATATAAATAAGAGAGATGCCCTGGTCACGAAGCATCCGCATCATATCAAAAAGTTTATCAACTTCCTGTACGGTAAGTGATGATGTTGGCTCATCCAATACGATTACTTTCGAATTATATGAGATTGCCTTTGCAATTTCACACATCTGCCGCTGGGAAACGGACATATTTCTCATCGGCTGATCCAGATTCACCGTCATTCCCAGTTTCCGGAATAATTCCGAGGCTTCATTTTTCATTCTTCCCTCATCGATCATCCCAAGGGCATTTACCGGGTATCTGCCAAGAAAGAGATTATCCACAACATTTCTCTCCAGGCACTGGTTTAACTCCTGATGCACCATTGCAATCCCATTTTCGAGTGCATCCTTCGGGCCGGAAAAATTCACTTCTTTTCCGTCAAGGTATATAGTTCCTTCGTCTTTCTGATAAGTTCCAAAAAGACATTTCATCATTGTTGACTTACCGGCACCATTTTCTCCCATAAGTCCCATAACTGTTCCTTTTCTCACATCAAGGTTGATATGATCAAGTACTCTGTTGCGGCCAAATGATTTACTCATGCCACGTATCGATAAGATAATATCTTTGCTCTGATCCCCCATACTATCCGCTCCTATCCTTTTGTTTTCGGGGAGAGAACCTCATTTCTCCCCCCGAAGTTAAGTTGTTTTACTGATTTAAAAGAGCTGTGTAAGAAGCTGCATTATCTGTTTTCACCATGTTGACGGCAAAAGCATCGTACTGTCCCGGATTGCCCAGACGGTTTGTGATATTAGACTCTGTCTGTCCATCACCGCCAATATACTCAACATCCAGATTTAAAAGGTCATCATACTTCTGTAACAGCGGCTGATAGGTAGAACTTAAGAAGTTATCAGAAGCATTGTAAATATTCAGCCATACCTTCTTTGTCGGATGGGCAGATGCATCTAACTGCTTGGATACCGGTTCCCATACAACGGTAGAATCTGTAAAATCTTTGTAGTTATCAGAGGTTACTGCCACGTTCAGGGAATAGTAAGATCTCTCGTCTTCTTTGTATACATAAACGTCACTGCTTAATACATTTCCTGCATCGTCTGCAGTTCCGATACCCGTGTCAACATCTACACCATCCAGTGCATTTCTAAGAACACGCAGTGTCAGGTATGCCTGTACGTCTGCATGCTGGCTGATCGTTCCACCGTAGCCTTCTGCAATTGCTGCAACTGCATCGCTGTTTGCATCATATCCGAATGTCGGTACACCGTTATCCTTTGACCATGCATTAAACATTGACATTCCCATTCCATCATTGTTGGATACAACGACATCAATGGAATCCCCGAAAGAAGATGACCATGTACCAATCGCATTGCCGGCTGTTGCTGCATCCCATGTAGCACCTGCTGAGTTTTTCATTTCCTGGGAAGCAAGTTCACGGATCACATAGGTTTTTCCACCTACTTCAATGCTTCCGTCCTGAACCTGTGATGCTTTTCCATCGGTATTGGTTCCTGCCGGTGCACTGTCTGCCTCGCCGTTTTTATCCACTGCTGTTCCAAGTGCTTTTCTGACACCTCTTGTACGGGCAATGGAATCATTGTGACCGATATCACCGATTGCTAAAACATAGCCGATCACGCCATCTCCGTTACGGTCAATCTTGTCAATATTTTTCTCGATGTAATCTTTTACCATGGTACCCTGAAGTTCTGCACCCTGATTTGCATCAAACCCTACATAATATGTATCTTTGTTAAAATTGAGTGCTGTCATATCGAGTTCTCCTGTAGAACTGTTTGACGGCTGACGGTTAAACCATACCAAAGGTTTATCCTTGTTTGCGACAGTTGAGGTAGAAGTGCCTCCCCCTGTATTGCCTGCCTGTGTGCCACCGCCGTTGTTTCCCCCATCGGCTCCGCATGCTGCGGTTGAAAGTGCAAGTACCGCCATCATCATAATTGCAACAATTTTCTTTTTCATAAGAATTTCCCCCTTCTTGTTTTGTTTGTAATGCTAGTATACGGGATTTTTATCTTATAAACTATAGAATATTTTTTGATTCACATTAAAAATTTTATTATTTTTTCGTCATTTGTTCATTTTTTATAATTTTTTCCTTTATATCTCCGTCATTCTGCCATTTGTTTGCACGAAAAAAGAAGCCACCTTCTTTTACGAAAATGACTTCTTAAAATCAAACCTTTTATGCGTCCAATCCTGCATGTGTGGCAGATACGGATCGGCAAGCAGTGCACGTCCCATGTAAACGACATCCGCTTTGTCAACCCATTATCACTCCAAAATCACACGCCACGCCTCACACAACCGATCAAACGACCATGCGGCATTGGCGGGACTTGTGGACGGAAGCACTGTCGCTTCAATTCCTGTGACCGAAAACTGGTACCTTTTATAAAGCTGCCCTGCCTTGTTTCCGTTTGCATAAATCTGTGTCACGTTCGTTTTTTCCAGAATCATGCCAATGTCCGTTGGCTGTACATTTTTAATACTGCTGTCGCTCGAGCCTTTGATGTCACAGCTTTGGATCACATCCCACAGGGCAATCCGGTGGGCAAGCAGCATGGCTTTTTTCTCCTCAATTGTCTCCGGGACCGGCTCCTTTAAAAGTGTTGCAAGCACTTTCCAGAAACGGTTCTGTTTGTGCCCGTAATAAAAATTGTTTTCTCTTGATTTGACGGACGGCAGAGTCCCTAATATAAGGATTTCGGAATCTTTGTCGTACACCGGTTCAAACGAATGGACAATGTGTTCATATTCCATGGCGGTCTCCTTTTAAATATGAAATCACTTCTAAAAGACTTGATAACACCACTTCCGCTTTCTCCTGCATCTCCGCCGTTTCCGGCAACAGATCCGGCACCATGATTGGGTGCAGTTTTCCCGCATGAGCCGCGCGGATTCCGTTGTAGGAGTCCTCGATGGCATACGCACGCTCCGGCTTCACCCCGAGTTCTTCGCAGGCTTTTAAGAAAATATCCGGTGCCGGTTTGCTGCGCTCCACCATATCTCCGCAGATCACCTGATCAAAAAAATCCAAAATTCCGGCATCCTTAAGCTGGTTTGTCACCGTCTGTCTCCGTGTAGAAGAGGCCAGTGCAATTTTTTTCCCTTCTTCTTTTAAAAAGGTAAGCAGCTCCACAACGCCCGGTTTCATTGGAAGTCTGCCACCATCATATCTGCTGTGGTAGATGGCAGAAGACTCTTTTGCATAAATATCATAAGGGAACTCGGCTCCGTAGGTTTCCAACATAATCTCCCGTGTCCGTTTCATCGTCGTCCCCGTACAGGAAAGCACCGCCTGTTCGATATCCGGAATATTATATTTTTTTGCAAGCTCTTTCCAGCACTGCATGACTGCCCGCTCAGAATCAAAAATCACACCGTCCATATCAAATACGACGGCATCATAATCTATACTATTTTCTATACTGTTTCGCATCCCAATTCCTTTCTGTCTCCCTTGACGATTTCATTTTAGCATGACATAATACTTCTAACAATAGCAAGTAACAAAGGAGCATTTCCACTATGAAGAAGTTTTTGAAGCGACACTCTCATGTCAAAAACTACGCATTCATTTTATTAATAGCCATCGAATTTTTAATGTCATTTACATTTCTTGGCTACATACATATTCCGCCAATTTCCATCACCATTGCCTATATTCCGATTTTAATCGCAGGATATTTTCTCGGCGTCGGTCAATCCACATTTCTTGGTTTTTTATTTGGTGTGGCGAGCATGTACAAAGCTACTGCCTACTATGTAATGGCATCTGATCAGATATTTTCTCCATTCATGAGTCCAGTTCCTGCAGCAAGTCTGCTTTTAAGCGTTGGAACACGAACGATTTTCGGACTTTTAGTAGGATTGGCATTTTTACTTGTCAAACGATTGTTCTCCAACAAACGTCTGGGAATCGCAATCGTTTCTATACTGTCCCCCACGGTACATGCTGCCATGGTCTATGCAGTTATGGGATTATTTTTTTCACAACAGAGTTCAGGAAACATCCCAACTTTCATACTGGATCTGAGTAATGTGATTGCAACCCTGTTATGTTTTTTACTCTTACAATTTTTATGGAGTCTTTATAAACTACCGATGGTTCGCAACTTCTGTTCCTATGTTAATCATCCGACAGAAAATTTGCGTGGAAAAAATCCATTGTACATTGCATGGGGTATTTTTATTTTGTTTACACTCAGCGCTGCGATTGCCTCCTCTTACTATTTTTCCAATCGTATGTCCTACATGCTGACCGCCCATGGTGTCACGCTGACTTCCCATATCAACCATGACTTGCTTCATCTGCAATATCAGTTTATGATTGCTGTATTTTCCCTGAATTTTATTATGGCAATCTCACTTATGATTATTTACAAATATCTTTCTTATAAAGAATATTTAAGTGAAATGGATGGATTGACAGGTGTCATGGGACGAAAAGTATTTTTCGATATTTGTGAAACAATTACAACTCAAACAACTCCTACACAGTGTTGCTTTATCTTTATTGATGTAGACTATTTCAAGCAAATCAATGATACTTTCGGACATGCAGCCGGGGATGCTGTTTTGACAAATATCGCCCAGAAATTACTGCAGGAGTTTAAAGAATATGGAAAAATCGGTCGTCTGGGTGGTGATGAATTTTCCATTATGCTCAATCACCCTATAGAAAAACAGGAGCTGATTCAGAAATTTGATGCATTTGAAACAGAAATTTCCAGCTTGCTTACAGGTTCTCTCAAAGTAAGCTGTAGCATTGGAGCCTATTATTTCAACACGCCTCAGGATTTCCAGACGATCTACGCTAATGCAGATAAAATGCTTTACCAAGCAAAAGAACGCGGTCGCGCCTGCTGGGTAATCAATGACACAGGGAGTAATACATGAAGCAAATCTTTATAGTAGATGATGATATTCATATTGGAAATATGTTACAGGAAGTGCTGACCAAAGAAGGTTACGGCGTGTCCCGTGCCTACTCCGGCACCGAAGCCGTTCTCTTTTTATCCCAGAACCGTCCGGATCTGATTCTGCTGGATTTGATGCTTCCGGGTCTTTCCGGAGAAGATGTGCTCGCACACACCTCAGGAATTCCAGTCATTGTCGTAAGCGCCAAAGCCGAAGTACAGGACAAGGTTTCCCTTCTTTTGGACGGTGCCGTCGATTATGTAACCAAGCCTTTTCACATACAGGAACTGCTGGCGCGAATTCAGGTACATCTGCGTACGACTTCCATTTCCGAAACACCCCAGCTGATCTTTGAGGATTTAACGCTGGACACCAATACCCGGTGTGTCACAGCCACAGATACAGAAGTTCGGCTCACACCTACCGAATATGCCATCTTAAAAACACTCATGGAAAATCCAACACAGGTTATCACGAAATCCATACTGCTCGACCGTCTGTCCGAACAGACACCCGACGGAACGGAAAATTCCCTCAAAATGCACATCAGCAATCTGCGCAAAAAACTGCGCACCGCAGGCGGCAGGGATTACATCGAATCCGTATGGGGAATTGGCTTTACCTTAAAAACTTCCTGATCTTTACGATATCTTTACGCTTTTCTTTACCAGATTCTTTACTTTTCTGTGCGAAACTACCGGTATCAGCAAAGGAGGATTACAACAATGGAATATGTTTTACAAACCAATGTCCTGTGCAAAAAATACCAGAAATTTACTGCACTCGACAACCTTACCATGCACATTCCCAAAGGTGCCATCTATGGATTTATTGGAAAAAACGGAGCCGGAAAAACCACGCTTATCCGGCTGCTGTGCGGATTGCAGCAGCCCACATCCGGGGAACTTTCCCTCTACGGAACATTACATTCACAGCCACAAATCCAAAACGCGCGGAAACGCATCGGTGCTGTGGTGGAAACCCCTTCCATCTATCTGGACATGACTGCCGAAGAAAATCTCCGCCAGCAGTTTCAGATTCTCGGACTGCCCTCTTACCGGGAAATTCCCAATCTGCTTCAGCTTGTCGGACTGCAGGATACCGGAAAAAAGAAGGCAAAACATTTTTCCCTCGGTATGCGACAGCGCCTCGGCATTGCCATTGCACTGTGCGGAAACCCGGATTTTCTCATTTTAGATGAACCGGTCAACGGGCTTGATCCGCAGGGCATTATTGAAATTCGGGAACTGATCTTAAAACTAAACAGCGAGCGGCAGATCACCTTTTTAATCTCAAGCCATATCTTAGATGAACTGTCGAAACTTGCCACCCATTACGGTTTTATCGACCATGGACATATGCTAAAGGAACTGACGGCTGACGAACTAAATGCCGTCTGCCGGAAATGTGTAACCGTCACGGTCACAGATACGAAAGCGCTTTCCCGTGTACTGACGGAAATGGGCGTAGAATACAAAATTCTTTCCGATACCACCGCCGATATTTATGCCGAGGTGCATATTTCACGGCTGGCACTCGCCCTGGACCGGGAGCACTGTGAGCTGATTTCCGTACATGAGCACGATGAGAGTCTTGAAAGTTATTATGTCAATCTGGTAGGAGGTGACCATCATGAATAATCTAATATGTGCAGAGTTTTCACGGCTTTTTAAAAGTTTTATTTTCCGGTTGGGAGCTTTGTTTTCGTTTGGGCTCGCCGCGTTTGTCATTTTCATGCGCTACATGGATGTGGTAAGACATCCTTCCGAATACGCACAGCTTTCAGCCTCATACAACAACGCGGATGGATTAATTTTTGCTGGCGGATTCTATCTGGTATTTACTTTTGCTATATTTGTCAGCCTTTTTGTGGGAACCGAATACAGCGATGGGACCATGCGCAATAAACTGATTGTCGGACATTCGCGCCTGAAAATCTATCTCTCAAAACTTGTCGTCTGTGCGGCTGCAAATATGCTGTTTCATCTGCTTTATATCATCACTGCGCTTCTGCTTGGCATGCTGCTCATTCATGGAGTCTCCTATGGTCCTGGCATTTTACTGAAATACACGCTTTGGGGAGTTTGTGTTACACTTGCCTTTTCCGCTCTACTTGTGTGTCTTTCCATGTGCATTCCAAACAAAGCCACCAGTGCAGTGATTGGTCTTTTACTGACCATTATTCTGGTATTTTCTACGATGTCAATCTCCTTACGGCTGTCTGCACCCGAATTTCTTGATACCTACTCTTATACCGATGAAGCCACGGGGCAACTCGTTACGGTAGGTGGTGAACGAAATGACGAATATCTGACCGGCACCAAACGCAAAATCTATACCTTTTTGTATGATTTTCTTCCGACCTGCCAGTTGTATCAGATTATTCAGGTATCCGATACGCCGATTGAACACTGTGATATACTCATTGCATATGACGGACTGCTGCTGTTACTGAGCACTGGGGCCGGCATCCTTATTTTCGGGAAAAAAGATTTAAAATAGGAGAATTTTATGAAATTGTGGCTGGAAAGTTGTATCGCGATACTGGCGATTCTTGTCCTTTTATTATGCATCAAATTACATCTGGTAAAGAAGGCGGCACGGGAAATCCATGCCGCCCTTCCGGAGAAATTAAATACCGACACCAACTCGCCGATTATGCTTTCCTGCCGAGATAAAGATTTGTGTCTTCTGGCGGATACGCTCAACCAGTCCCTTGAACAACTCCGCACCATGCAGCATTGTTTTGAACAGGGAAATGCCCAGTTGCAGACTTCCATCACCAGCATTTCCCATGATCTGCGCACGCCGCTGACTGCCATCTGCGGCTACCTGGAACTTTTGGAAAAAGAACCGTTATCTGCTGACTCCCGCCAGTATCTTGCCATCATCCGGGAGCGCGCGGAGGTAATGACACAACTGACGGAAGAACTGTTCCGGTATTCGGTTGTCCTGTCTGTGCCTTTGGCACAGCCCCTGCAGGAAGTGTCAGTAAACCGCATTTTAGAGGGAAGCATTGCCGCAATGTATGCGGTGCTTAAAAGACACCGGATCACGCCGGACATTACCATGACCGACCATACCGTGCTGCGCACGCTTGATCCATCCGCCTTATCGCGCGTCTTTTCCAACCTGTTAAACAATGCCGTAAAATACAGCGACGGGGATCTTTCCATCACGCTTTCCGAAGACGGCACCATCACCTTTTCGAATACAGCGGCAGCGCTCAGTGAAGTGGAAGTCGGCAGGCTTTTTGACCGATTCTATACCGTGGAAAATGCCAAAAATGCGACCGGGCTTGGCCTTTCCATTGCGCGGACGCTGGTGGAGCAGATGCACGGGCAGATGAATGCGGCTTATGAAGCGGGGCGGCTTGTCATCCGGATGCAGATTTAAATTGTTTTTCGTTTCATAAGATAAAATGTCACATCCGCCTCCGGATCAGTAAGTGGTATATTGATCCGATATGGATGTCCGGTCATCTTCAATTGTCCATAATCCGTTGTAAAACACGGCAGGGAAGATGCTTCTACCAGCTCGTCAAACACCTCTTCATCCGTCTGTACCAGAAACTTTGATGCAGGCATTTTCTCACGGCACAGCGTATCCCAGAATCCAAGTTCCGAGCGCAGCAGAAAATTAAACCCATTGATATCCGCAAAGGTCAGTGTCTTTTCACTTGCCAGCTTATGATCCCGCGACGCGCATACATACAGATGCTCCCGCATAAACACCTCTGCTTTTTCCCCTTCCACCGGAAACGGAAGCACCGCAAGGTCACAGGCATGCTGCTTCCACGCTGCCAACACTTCCTCATTCTGACAGATGGTTGACTGGATCGTCCGGTCCGGATACGTCGCATTTAACTTCCGTAGCAGTTCCCACACCGGAGCCGGTGCACAGGAACAGAGGACGATCGTCCTTCTTCTCTGATCAAAGGTACGCACCGCTTCCACTGTCTGATTTGCATTCTGCAACAGCTTTTGTCCATACTCTACCGCCGTCTTTCCGGTTTCATTCAATTCAATTTTATTTTTCCCGCGGAGAAATAACGGCACCCCGAAACTTTCCTCCAGATGCTGCATGGAACGGGTAATCGATGGTGTTGATACGTGAAATTGATCTGCCACTTTCGATAGCGTCCCAAGTTCTGCAAATGCAACAAGCTGACGTAACTCATATAAATCCAGCATTGCGCGCCTCCTTTTACGTTTCATTTTTTGAAACGTAGTTTGCGATATCTATAGTGTACTTCTTCACAAATCTGTTGTAAAGTCATAATCAGAAAGCGAACCTGCATTTCAAAAATATTACGGTTCACAAGTTACCCTGCGGACAGTAACAATTGACACACAAACAATTACTTAAACTTTTCAAATATGAAAAACAAGGAGGAACAAAACATGGAATATGTTACCTTAAACAACGGAATCAAAATGCCAAAACTCGGATACGGTGTTTACCAGACACCACCGGAGGACACCAAGCGCTGCGTACTCGATGCCATTGAGATCGGCTACCGCAGCATCGACACTGCACAAGCGTATTACAACGAGGAAGGCGTAGGTTCCGCACTCGCTTCCTGCGGTCTGCCGCGTGAAGAATTTTTCCTGACCACCAAAGTATGGATCACCAATGCCGGCTATGAAAAAGCAAAAGCATCCATTCAGGAATCCATGGAAAAATTGCAGACTGACTATCTGGATCTGCTGCTCATCCATCAGCCATTTGGCGATTATTACGGCACATACCGCGCAATGGAAGAACTGTATGAAGCCGGAAAACTGCGCGCCATCGGTGTATCCAATTTTGGTCCGGACCGCTATCTGGATATCCAGCATTTTGCAACCGTAAAGCCTGCGGTAAACCAGATCGAGACACATGTATTCCAGCAACAGAAAGTTGCCAGAGAATATTTACAGAAATACAACTGCCAGCCGGAATCCTGGGGACCATTCGCCGAGGGACGAAACAATATGTTCACCAACCCAGTCCTTACAAAAATCGGTAAAAAATATGGAAAAACTGCCGCACAGACAGCTCTCCGCTTCCTGATGCAGAGTGATGTGGTTGTCATTCCAAAGTCCGTCCACAAAGACCGGATGCAGCAGAACTTTGATATTTTTGACTTTACACTGACACCGGAAGATATGGCAGCAATCGAAGCGCTTGACAGCAAAGAAAGCCTGTTCTTCTCCCACTACGATCCAAAAACCGTAGAGTGGTTCATGTCGATCTTATAATCAGTTCTACAGTTTAATTGATGTAAAGAAAAAAGTTCCCATACTCACACCCGAGTATGGGAACTGATATTTTACAGATTTCTGTTAATCAGATTATCAATAAATCCAATAGATACATCTTTCATCTTTAATGCATTTACTCCTAATACTAAGAATAAGCAGGTTCTGAAAATGTCAATCAGATTTGTAATCAAATCAATCACCTGACTTACCTTATCATAACTGAACATTCCATCAAACAGATATACCATGGAAGCAATCCATGAAAGAACATCCGGAATCAACCCAATTACTGTAACTACAAATGAAAACAGTATTAAAATAGCAACTGCCTTAATTGCTACACGCTTAAGCCACCCATCTTTCTCTGCGATCAAAGCATATCCTCCCAGCAGAAGTACCGGAACATATCCTCCAAATATTGCTGCAAAATAGATTGCTGCCGCAAATAATCCAACGGTAATACCGAACTTTGTCTTCGGCATCGGAGCTGCCTGCGGTGCGTATACTGCCTGCTGCTGTGCCATATTCGGATTTTGTGTCGCTGGTGCGCCAACCGGCTTGCCACATGCCACACAGAATTTTGTTCCTACCGGCATCTTTGCTCCACAACTTGCGCAGAACACTTCGGTCTTATTGTTTGTGTTGTCCATAATTTTTCTCCTTTTCGTTTTCTAAACATTCGTTCTACACAAGTGTATCATTTGTCTCCTGCCACGTCAATTTCGAATTGCTTTTAACATATCAAGCAATTCCTGTTCCTTCATAATTGCAATTCCCTGTCCTTCATCACCAAGTACAAGCAAATTATCTCCCGGTTTGATGTCAAAGATTTTTCTCGCCTTGGCAGGGATCACAATCTGCCCCTTATCACCAACTTTTACCATGCCAAATACATGCTTTCCCTTCGGTGGCACTCCCAGCCCAAGTGATTTTTCTTTATCATAACTAATGAGATCATCCACCGTGACGCCAAACACATCCGCAAGCTTTTTGCATTTTTCAATATCCGGCAACGACTCTCCGGTCTCATATTTGGATAACGTCTGCCGGGATACATTGATCTGCTCCGCCAATTCATCCTGCGACATATGATGTAATTTTCGAAGTTCGGTTAAATTATCTGCAAACATCCTTCTTCTTTCCTCCCATTCCACAGATCAGCCACCGCAGCACCGGAATATGGCTGATGATTGCATGTGCCAGATATGATCCAGCAAAACCGGCAACTGCTACACATAAGTATACCATAGGAACCGGAAGATTTTTTGCATACATGGTCAGATAATATGATGCCATTGCAATAAACAAATAATGAAACAAATACAATCCCCATGATTTTTTACCCATCCACTCCGTAAACGCATTGGAAAAATCTCCCCATTTTTTCATAACAGCCAACACTGCGAGCACCGTAATCCATGCAAATACATTACACAAAGGTGTGTCCAAAACGGAATGTTCCGCATATGGCTTTCCCCAATAGATTACTGTAAACGCAAGCGCAAGCGCCAAAGCACATACCAACAATAAAAGCCAGCATTTTTCCAGTCTCTCCATCATCTCATCATGCGAAAAGATAAAATATCCAAGGAAAAATCCCAATCCATAAATTCCAAAACGATATACCACAATCATCGGAGTGTTCAAAATCTGTGCAGCTCCCCAGACAATCAGTGCAAGCAAAATTACAAATGGCACAGTAGCTTTGCCACCCAATGCCCAAAGCTTATCTTTTTCTATCTTTCGTACCCATACCAGAATCACAGAAAACACCCACAGCATCTGAATATACCACAGCGGTCCAATACCACTGGCTGCCATGATCACGAACAGTACCGGTTTCGGAACATTTGCCAAACTATCCAATGCCCCACTCAAAAGCATATTGTAATATCCCAGTATCCACCAGAATACCAGCAATCCAAGTGTGGATGGCACTAAAAGTTTTCTTGTCCTGCTTTTCAGAAATGCTCCATGCGTCTGCCGTTCAAGCGCATATCTTGCACTCATTCCGGATACTACAAACAGTAAAAGCATGAACCACGGATAGACCAGATACTGATATGTATCCTGATACTGCCCCCCGGAAAAAGGACCGATCACGCCAAATGTTTCAATTCCGTTAAACATATAGATCACATGATACAACACAACCAGAACTACCGTCATCCACCGGATATTATCAATGTATAACCTTCTCATATATTTCCCACCTTTTCTCTTATTTTTAACATTATTATAAAATGTGCAAAAAAAAAATCCACCAGGTATTCTTAACAATACCTGACAGATTTTGTTAAAAAAACGGGCATTTTTACATTCCACATTTCCTATCACAATTCGATGTAAACACAAACTCAGAACTGTCTTAAATATTTTACAAGCATATCAATCACTGCACTGCTTTCTGGAAGAAATGGTTCAAACACACTGAATGCATGTGTAAGTTTTTTATTTTTCGGGAAATCAACCAGCTCATGTTCTTTCCCCGCACTCTCCAATGCTTTTTCGAAATGAATCGTATAGCTTCTTAAATAATCATCGTGACTTGTTACAAACCATGCCGGGGCAAGTGCCTCGATCAGTTCCGGATTTTCCGGATTCACATATTTGCCAAATGGAGTCTTCTTATAATTTTTCCCGTACAGATACTTCGGAAGAAACATGCCAATCTTGTCAAATTTTGCAGTATAAAACATGCCACTGATCAATCCGAGCGCATTCACTTTCAGATCCGACGGACGGACACCTGCTGCTTTTGCAATTTTTCGGTTATTCTGTATTGCATTCGTATAAGTAATCAGACAGGCTCCACCACTGTCGCCCACCATGTATACATGGGATAAATCGCCCCCATCTTCTGCTGCATGTTCTTTTACAAAATCCATCGCAGCAAATACATCCCGGAACTGGTCAAAAATCTTACAGTCCGGTACCAGCCGGTATTCTATACTGTATACGAGGAACCCTTTTTTGCAGAGCAATGCACAAAAGCCCCTGTTAAACTCTTTATTTCCAAGAAGCAGACCGCCTCCATGAACATTGATGACAATAGGAAGGACCTTTCCCCCCATAGATTCCGGGCGGTATACATCCAGACGATGTTCTTTGTCATCTGCTGCATACGCAATATTTTCGGTGCACTTTACCTCATCCGGTAATGGGTACTTTTGCTCCCGCTCTACACATGATTTTTCAAAATCACTCCGCTGTTTATAAAATTGTTCGATGATAAAATTACGCATTGATACCTCTCATATCTCTACACTGATTGCAAATCGGCAAAATCTGCCGCTTTTATACTCCTGCTTCATTATATTATCTCTATTGTGTGATTGAAATCAATATTTCTCCGATATCTCCATTTACATCCAAAGGGCATTTTTACATATAGGTTTCCTCAAACTGTTTTACCGGAATCGGTTTAGAGAAATAATATCCCTGATAGACTCCACATCCCATCTGTGTCAGTTTATCCACCTGTTCCCTTGTCTCAACTCCTTCCGTGACAACAGAAAGTCCAAGCGTCCGGGTAAGTGATATGATCGTGTTTATAATAGACATGCTTCTTTCGAGACGATCCGGTCTGGTTGTCCGCAAAAAGCCCATATCTATTTTCAGCACATCCACATCCATATCCTTTAAGGTATTGAGCGAAGAATATCCGCTTCCGAAATCATCTATTTCCACCTCAAACCCATATTTTCTGAACCGTTCAACGATTTCAAGTTCACCGGCAGTTCCTGTCATGATTGCAGTTTCCGTAATCTCAAGTTTGAGTGTAGATGGAATGATTCCATATTTTTCTACAAGCTTTGTAATTGTTTCGTATACATTCATATAATAAAAATCTTTTGTAGAAATATTTACGGATATGTACAAATCACTCCGTCCGTCTTTCTGCCACTCAGCAAGCTTTTGCACTGCAAGCTCCCATACAAACATGTCCAGTCGATAGATCAGTCCTGTTTTTTCAAAAACTTCAATAAACTCACCTGGAAAAATCAATCCTCGTTTCGGATGCTGCCAACGGACAAGTGCCTCTGCCCCTAGCACTTTGCCTTCCGAAGTCAGCTGTGGCTGCAGATACATACAAAACTGTTTTTCAGCAAGCGCTTTATCAAAGTCACCCACAAGCTGCTTTTCCTCAATCGTATCGTTTAATAATGTCTCGCTGTAATAGGCAATTGATCTGTCATAATTTTCATTGAGTGTCTTTATCGCAAGATTGGCTTTGTCGCACATGACAGAAATATCTTCGTTTCGATCTGTAATCTCATAAACACCAACATATATATGTAGAAGATAAAGGTCATTGTTAATTGCACGTCCCATTGTCCGTATGGCATTCATAAAATCCTGCTCTTTAAATCTTGCTTTTGGAATACACGCCGCAAATTTATCACCACCGATTCTGCCATAGACAATACCTTCTCCACATTGTTCTTTGAGAAGATCCGCTTCCATCTTCAGAACCTCGTTTCCTTTTTTAAAACCAAAGAGGTCATTGATCAATTTAAAGTCTTTGATATTCGAACTGAGAAGCAGCCAGTCTTCATCCGGGGTTGCTTTCAAAAGTTCAGCCGCTTTTACAGCAAAATAATTTTTATTATATAAGCCTGTAAGGCTGTCATGTGTTGCAAGATATCGTTCCTTTTCAAAAGCGAAATGTTTCTCTGTGTTATCAATAAGATTTAAGAAAAAGCCTATATATTGGTTCTTTTTATCAAATAATTTTCTGTATTCAATATCAAAATAATAGGTCTCATTATCGATGTTTTTCTGTTCACTCCATTCACAAGAATCCCTGTTGGCAATATCATGTTCCTGTATCCATCCCTGTACATACTCTGACAGGGCAGAAACAGAATTTGAAGTGGTACGAAATATCTTTAATGCCCGCTCATTGGCATACACACATTCATTGTTGATATCAAAACATATCACCGCATTATTCATTTCCGTTACAACAATAGACAGCGTTTTGTCTATGAGTTCACTCGGAGAGCGGTACAATGTCAGGTAACAGATCAATATCGCAGCACATACAAAAAACGGAAGTGACATATCAATCGGGAATTCTGATATACTACATCCAAAATTAATTGCTACAATCACACACATTACCGCAAGAATCGGAAAATATTTCTTTCGGTAAAAATATGGGATCTGTATGATTTTTATTGTAAACGACGCAATAATACATAAAACCAGACAGTAGGCAAATACAAAATGAAGGTAGTAAAAAGCTGTTTTCGTATCTATATGATACATTTGAACTCCCATATACTGTACAGTTTTCAGGGTAAAGACATTATGAAAAACCGTATTTAAAACCAGCTGTATTCCATCCAGATATGCGACTGCGAAACAGCCTGTCCGAAACGGCGAAATTTCATTAAATACCTGCGTGTACTGCTGGGAATACTGCAATATGTATATAAGTACCATATCAAAAGAAAACAGATAAAGTTCCTGCATAAAATATGAAAATGTCATGTTTCGTGAAACTGCAAACAATCCATTGCTAAGGATCGTAATGATTGCTAAAATAAGACATTTCACAATAGAAGATGCTACATTACTTTTTACTTTTCGAGCGTATTTTATACAGATCAGCATCGGTATTATCATCATAAGAAATAATAAAGCTATGTATATTTTCTCCATACGGATGTTAACCTCCATTTATCAACAGAATTCTGCATGAATTAATAAATATTTTATTACTTTATTATAACCTCTTTGTCACAAATTTGCAATTTCAGTACTTTTATAAAACAAAAAACCGCAGGTGCTTTGCTATGCTCCTGCGGTTTTCTCAATTAAAATTCATTCGGTTTACTGCTGTGGCTTCTCCAACTGATAGCTGTCTGTCGTTCCCGGTGTGAGGTAATATACATTCTGGATGAATCCGTGCAAGTCGTATTCTACCTTGGTGTTTGGCTCTGCAAGCATTTCATCGGAATAACTGACAATACCCACGGAAGCAATATCATCTCTTCCTTCTATATCCTTCTCTGTCAGTGCGCCACCCTCAAGAACGGTAACGTTCATGTCATCATCATAGGTAATTACCGAGTTATCCTGCATCCAGTTTGGCATATAAACCTTGCCATCCTTTATATTTTATTTATATGGTATGTGTTTTTAAATACTTTAACCATTCCTTACAGCCATCACGGTTTAAATGAATGCCGTCCACCGCGGCATCTTCCGGAAGGCTGCCATCGGAAAGTTCCACGGCGGAAGCAGTATCAATATAATATACTTTCTTCTCCTTCGCCATTTTCCGAAGCAGCTTGTTATATTCCTTAATCTTTTTATTTTTTACATAATCATGTTCTTTCGAAACCTTTTTGCTGACCGGAAAAATCTCCTGAACATAAATGGTTGCAGACGGATTCACTTCTCTGACTTCATCAATAATTTTCCCGTACTTCTCGATAAATATATCACTGTATGCCCAGCCGGTTTCATTGACTCCAAACATGATATAAACCTTTTTGAATTTGGTCTTCTTAAGCGCCTGCATCGGCGTCATTTTCCTGCCATTTTTCTTAATGACGCGTTCTGTAAAAACGCTATCTACATTCAGTCCCCTGTATGCATACGAGGTTGCATTGGAAAGCCCCACATTAATCATGAATGCATAGGTACGGGAATCGCCGATAAATACGGCATCATCGAAGTAATCTCTTTTGACTGCTTTCGACTTCGGAACCGGCTTGCTGTAATCATATTCTTTTTTCGGCTTAGCGGGTGCTTTCGCCTCCACGGCTTGGGTTTCATCCGGTTGGGCTGACGGCTTCGTTACCATTTTTGCCTCTGTGACAGGTTCCGATGCGTCTCTTATGTTTTCTTCATTGGCTCTCTTACTGAATAAGCCTGCTGCGATGCAAACGCAAATCAAACATACGATAGCTGCCCCTATCCTGATATTGTCTTTCTTAAATTTTTTTCTGTGTAACCTATTTCTTAAACTATTTCTATGGTCATGTCGGCCGTATAAACCCAACCTGCGAATCATTTTTCATTTCTCTTTTCTTTTGTTCTGCCGTGTTATATATGGCATCATCTATATAATATATTCTTGTATGATTGCACAGTCAATAAGCATTATATAATAATTCCCTGCTTGGGTTTTTTGTTTTAATGAACTTTCGTTATTGCTCCGGCATCCATCTCGTACACCTCATCACAGAGAATTTCTATATCCAGTGGATTATGACTCGCTACGAGGATGGTTGTCCCTTCTTTTTTTAATTGAACCAGAAGCTTCCGCATATCCTCCACGCCATGTTTATCCAGACCGTTCATCGGCTCATCCAAAATGAGGATGTCCGGATTCTCCATAATTGCCTGTGCAATTCCAAGTCGCTGACGCATGCCGAGGGAAAATTTCCCCACCTTCTTCTTATCTTCCGGATCAAGCCCCACGAGCCGGATGCTCTCTTTTATCTTCTCATCTGAGATTTTCTTCTGCAGACGCGCAAGAAGCTTCAGGTTCTGAAAGCCTGAATAATCCCGCAGAAAACCCGGATGTTCAATAATAATTCCAATTCCCTGTGGGATATCCACATCCTTCCCCACCTGTTTGCCACGAACCAGGATTTTCCCCGCATCCGGCAGGACAAAACCACAGATGCTTTTAAAAAGAACTGTCTTGCCGCTTCCGTTCCTTCCGATGATTCCATATATTTTTCCGGGTGTGACAGAAAGGCTCACATGGTCCAGAACCGTCTGTTCCCCGAACCTTTTTACGACATCCTGTATTTCTATCAAATTTTCCATTCTCTAAATCCTTTCTGCCTTCGGCAAATGGTCTAAAAGCCTGACTCAATAGCGTCAAGTGTGTATGTCTTCGATTTTTTCATAATGATAAATCCGGTCACTAGAATAATTGCGATTTCAACCGCAAGAATATACCACAGCGGAACTGCATCATCGCTCCTTAAATAAGCATAGGTGGTCGTCCAGTGCAGTGGTGACAGAACTCTGAGCTTAGGCAGCCTCACCACATCAATCATATTGGAAAAAACAATCCAGCCAATGGCCACTGCTGATCCATATATTCTGCTCCCAAGCATGTTTCCAAGAAAGACAACAAGACCAAGCAGCGTACCCACAAGTACATTCAGTCCGTAGGTAATCAGACAGGCAGCAAGTGGCGTATAGGCTTCCACGATTTCCTTGTGCATCACCACTCCGGCCAGTCCGTTATTTTCTGCACACATCCGGATAATACCGCCCCAGTCCGTAGAAAATCCGACCTGCGGAATGAGTACCAGAACTGTCGTCAGTGCAGTCCACAGAAAATATACCAGATTCGCGGCAACAATGTAGGCAAGCTGTCCGGCAAACCAGCGCAGCCGCCCTGTCCTCACCAGAACAAACATCTGCTGGTCATCCATAAACGGGGCATTACAAAACAATAAAACCACCCCAAAATAAAAAAGCATCCGCGTTATTCCGTCATCCATCTGAAAAGCGAAAAAATATGGTGTCACCGCTAGCCCCACATCCTGCGCATACTGCCTTAAATAATCTTCCCGGATAAATGTGAAAACCAAAACGGACAAAAAGACGATGAATACCCGGTAGCTGCTTTTCCACTTTCTGAAATTGTTACACATACTCCTAAGCATTTTCCATCCTCCTTATAATCTGCCTTGCCGCAATCTTCCACAAAACAAAGTAGATACAGCCTGTATACGCCAGAGCATAAAGCATCTGCCAGATTCCTCCCCCCAGAAATTCCGCATTGCCAAAGTATACCCATGCCGGCAGAATTGGTCCCAGCTCCAGCGGAGCATATTTATTGGACAGGCAGATGACCATGTAATAAATAAGAATGGGCATTGCCGTCCCGACAAATATATTGGGAATACATGCCGTCACCGTCATCGCCAATCCTGCGAGAACCGCACCCAGCAGGGACAGTAGCAGAGCATTCCAGATATTCTGGATAAAGTAAGCATGATTCTGCGAAAACATAGCATAAAACGAGCCTTTTATCGGCCAAAGCGTAAAAATCATGAGCAGTTCATACAATGCCATACCGCCAAGCATGCTTGCACAGCCGCCAAGGGCTGCAGAAAAAAGATGCCCCCTGATATACTTTTTTGCATCACCTCTTACGACTGCGTATCTGGTAAAACCACTGTTACAGTCCTCACAGTAACTGAGACCTCCGCCAATCACGCAGAGCAGATAAAACAGGATAATGAACCCGGAACTGGATACGACGGAAAAAGCATCCTGCAGATTCGCAGAATCCCCGTCTGAGCGGATAAAAGCAATTCCGCTCATATACAGTGTCAGTGCCATTCCAAGTGTGCAGATATATATTTTTCGATTCTGAAACATGCGAAGTACATTTGTTGTAAAATACCGGTTCATATTTCTCCCCCCTCATTTGGTCTGCAGAACTTCACCTGTATAGGCATCATAAATAGCTATATATTTCTCTTCGGAATCATAATTCACCTCACCATAGTGAGTGACTGTCTGCGAATAATAACATGCCCATACCGGACACATATGGTACAATTCCGTTTCTTTATCGTAAACCGGCAGATATTCCAGCGAAACCTCCGACAGCTTCATTTCACCGGTTTCCTCCTTTGACTTCATCATCTCTACCTGTTTTTCTATAATGTCCGCCGGACGAAGAATCTCCTGTTCGGTTCCCATTTTCTCCAGCTCATACGTTGGTGCAGACTGAAAATATGCAATTCCATCCCTGTCTACACTTACTTCACACACGCTTGAACGGAAAGTGGTATCGTTTGTAAGTTTTCCATCCCCCGGATCATATCTAAGACCCGGAATGCCAAAGTAATCCTGATAAAGAAATATCGCATACGAGAAATTCCTATTTTCTTCTTCCTCCGGTGTGTGATTGTCGAATTTATCAAGATCCAGCCATGATATTCTCTTATTCTTTTCATCCAGTGTATAGCAGTCCACTGTATCACTGACCTGAATTCCCATTTTTTCTGCATAATCCACTGCCAGCTGTTCACTCTCTTTTATCGAACCGAACGCCAGCTCTCTGCCGGTTTTGTACAGTTCTCTGTTGTCTCCCTTATAATCTCCGCAGAAGTCTGACTGATTTAAGGAAACATACCCGCGTTCAGTTGAATAACTAAATCTGTCCGGTAAAACATAAACATTGTCCTCATGATTTGAAATCTCTACATAATAAATTTTTTCCCCTTCACTGTTCCTGTAACACTCTACATCCTTCTCCTCATATTTCCACCCTGCTTCGTTCATCATTTTCTGAATCAGCTCATGTGCCTCTTCTTCTGATTCTGTATAATTTTTTTCTGTCGCATACCAGTCGGAAAGCTTCCATTCCGAAAGCCCCCATAACCGGACATCTGCATCTACCATTAACAGATCATCCACCTGACAGGTCAGATGATCTGGAATTTTCTCAACATCATCTGTATCAAACTCTGTAAGCTCCTGTTTGGCGACCCCCTCCATCTGATTCTGGTGCTCTGTGCCATTCTGCTCGGGAAACTCCGTTGGCGCACAGGCTGTCAGAACAAGACAGGCGCTTGTCAGCATAATAACTGCACAATTTTTTCTTCCCATCTTTCCCCCTCCAATAATATATCTGAACCATATTTATAAATCTCATATTCCTCATGTTCAATTACATTTTCACGAACAAAAAAATCAGCTATCATTTTTGATAATCCAGACATAAACACACGTCCTTTCAATCTGATGATAACTGATTTCTTAATCTTTACAATTCGTTTGGCAAGTTTTACCTGTTTTTGGCAAAATTAGCAAGTGGAATTACCATATGTACAATCATATTATTTGCTTCTTCCGATATATTTAAAAATCCCTGATACTGATTGACAATCTCCCGAACTGTCGGGATTCCCAATCCATGTTCAGCCTTATTTTTTTTCGATGTGACAAGTTTAGGATTTACACAAAGAACAGAGTTTTGAATGTGATTCTCTACAATTAGATTAAACATTTCATCTACCACTTCCATGTTAAGATGAATTTCCTGCTCCTGCTCTTTCTGCTCAGCTTCAATCGCGTTATCCAAAAGATTCGACAAAGCAATTGCCAGTTCTATCGTATCTATATTCTCCGGAAGCTTCACATGAATCACAAATCGTATGTGGTTCTTTTCACATATCTCCTTCTTCTCATTGATAACAGCATTCAACATCAAATTAGGGGTATAAATCTGCTGTTTCTCTGACAGTTTCGTGGCAAAAGTCTTTTGCATTTCTTTTTTAACTAATTCTACCTTACCTTCTTCCAAAAGTTGGAGATAGTTCGAGAAATAACGTCGGATATCATGTCTTACTTCGCGGATTTTTTGGTTGCTTTCCTCTGATACTTTCATCAGTTTCTCCTGCTCCCTCAACTGAGTTCGCAAAATACTGTTCTCAAGCAGTTCTCGATTTTGATTTTGCAAGTGGTTCAAGAGCCACAACACAAGAAGAATGATTCCCAGAAACAAAAGCGTTATTACTGCAAAAGCTATCTGTAAGATTCGCGGTAACATAACCTGTTTTAACAGGATAATAAAAAACAGAGAGACAACAAAAAAACAAGCAAAAAAAATCCCGCTTATCAGCAATTCCTGTTGTACAAATTCTCTCTGTCTTTTTATAGTTCTTATATAAGCATATGCGATAAAAATGCAGAGACTCTTCATGACACAAACCTCGATAAGTCTCATCGAATTCCCATACATCGTCAGTTTTTCCATTGTCACTCCGCTGAATGCTGAAATAACATAAAGACATATGATACTTATCAGAATTGTCAATACATTAATCATAATAACAGAGATGACTTTTGAAGCAAACCGTCCTTCAAAATATCTCTGGGCAAAAAAAATACATATTCCCATTCCAATAAATGACGCAATCAGATTCGACCCCACTTCAAAATAAGTAACTGCTGTAAATGTGATTCCAAACACAAGATACTTCCACCATGCCAATTCGTCTCTAGGTCTAAATTGCGCCCGAATTACCGCTGTGCAAATTCCAAAACTGATAATGCAGGCCGCAATCTCTATTATGAAACTAATCCATTTCATATATCCGACTCCTCATATAACCAAAATATTGTTTCTTTACCTCTTCCTTCTTATCTCTACTGACCGGAATATGCTGCCCTGTTTTTACAGTGATTTCCTTCAAATTAAAATTCTGTATCCACATGCTATTTACAAGATAACTTTTTCCCGGACGCAGGAAATGGAAAATAAGCATTTTTTCTGCATAATCAGATATTTTTCCTCTGCTTCGCACAACCTGTTCTTCACGCTCAGAATTCATTACATGAAATAGTAGGTAATGAGCCTGACTCTCTATATAAACGATTTCCTTTACCGGAAGCACAATCTGTTGCTCTTTTACATCTAATGTAATAAATCGCGCTCTCTTCTCCTTCTGTTTTTTCAAGCTTTGCAACGCTTCCGAAAGTTCCGCCTGTAAATACGCTTTTCTAATGAAACGAAATGGCTTATAGTGAATTGCCTCAAATACAGCCTCCTCATGATTGCTGATAAAAATAACAATTGCCTGCGGATTTTGTTCTTCCAACTTGGCAGCCAATTCCATACCCGTTACTTCCGGCATATCAATATCAAGAAAAAAAATTTCTGTCTGATGCAGTTTTGTCTCCAACAATTTCTCACTATCCGTGTATGATACAATTTCCCCCACTACATTTAGCTGCTGCAATTCTGCCCTTATTTGTTTCTCCAACCTCGAAAGAAATATTTCATCATCATCGCATATTGCAATAGTCCAATGCTCTATACCCATAAATGGCATAAACTCGTCTTTCCCCCTTCTTTTGTTTATATGACTATTTTCGCTTGTGCCCTTTGAGCAGCTACCATCTGCCTTTAAGGACTGGTTTTCTGATTCGATTAAATTTTCGTTGCTAGTTGCGCACCTTCGTCAAATAGAATACTGCAAGCTGGGTGCGGTCACGCAGAGAAAGCTTATCGAGAATGCTGCTGATATAATTGCGGACGGTTCCCTCACTCAGAAACAGTTCGTCTGCAATCTCACGGTTGCTTTTTCCAACTCCGACAAGAGCAATAATATCCTGCTCCTTTTCTCCGATGTCGTAGCGGCTGTAATGTCTGACAGATAAGAATCTTTTCGTTCAGGGAATATATCCCAGTAATCTTTTCTTGATATTGTACCTGTTCTCTGTCTGGCATTTAGATTATCATTCACATCCTCATTATAGGTTCCTTCCTTCATTTAAGCAATACATTTCTTAACTGCATCCTGCATCCATACAAATAGTTCTTCAACATTGTACTCATATGAAGAGTGAGCTTCCAGAATCCTGGACTGATAGATCAGCTCTCTTCCAAGAAATATTGCCCTGTAATCATCCCGTTCTATTGTCACAAGATGATACCAGCTTATTTCGTCTGGATATTCTTCATGCCACATTTTCTCAAACTCTTCATAATTCTCTACGACTTCTTCATCCTTTAGGCTTTCGTAGTCGTCATAATCGTCTATAGTTCCACGCTCCGCTTTCAGCCACAACTCTCTTCTGTTATCCTCTCCGCAAGGCTCAACAGCCTCTAATATTGCATATACCTTGTCAATAGCTTCCAATATCTTCTCTATCAATAATTCTTTCATTTCTTCAGTAAGCGTATCTGCATCACAAAATTTTTTATCTCTATTCGTCACCAATGAGTCTAAAGAAAATTTTGACCATGCGTCTTTTTGCATATCACATATACAATCCCAGGAAGTTCCATCCTGTCGATATCTTTCTTTGTTCTGCTCCCAAAGAATATAACACCCTATTTTTCTGGTATACAGCCAAAATAGCCAATTAAAAAAGTTAGTAGCAAAAATTTTAACAGGGGCGCTTGCTGTTGGAATGGTTGTTTCCCCTACCTCAGCACATGCGGACGAATCAGATAAATGAAAGCTTAACGGCCATAGTTGTTCCGAATAGCGTAACTTATATAGAACAAGGTGTGTTTGAATCTTGTAGTAATCTTATTAGTGTAACATTATCAAATAACCTTACAAATATACCCACAAATTTATTTGAAAACGCATTTTCTTTAACCACTATCTACTACAGTGGTACAGCCAAAGGTGCGCCATGGGGCGCAACCAATGCAACCATCGAGGCAAATAACACTATATAATCCCAAATCTTCCAAAAAATGGTCATATTCATGAGTAGATTCCCATTCCCGTTCTTCTTTCACATATTTTTCAAGCATTTCCTGATTATGTTCGTCCCAAAAAAGATCAGTGATAAGATCAGTGATGGAAGAATCACTACACCGATAAGTTGCTTTGGTGGTGCCTATATTTTTAACCAGTAGCTCCCAATTGTGGTTCGAACCATCAAAATTCCCAAACCAAAGCACCAGCATAAGTATAATTACACCAACAACCCCCAGATTAAATTTCCTTTTGTAGGCTTCATAACTATCATCGTTTCTCATATTTTTTCCTCCTTCGATTTTTATTCTTATTATTAATATGTGTTTTCCATTTTTATGATAGAGCACTTTTGTTTCACTATTAATATGTGTTTTTATTTGGAAAAAATGAAAAATCACGCTGTCGAATATTGTTGAAACCCTTATGTTGGTATGATACAATTTTCTTACGGAAAGCCCATGACAGGGGTGGTAGCCTCCCGAGCTTAATGACAGTTTACTGGAATACATAAGAAGGGAGGTGGCGCATATGACAGCTTATGAAATCATTACGATTTTCATTGGGATATTAGCTTTGTTGATGTCTTTTGGTAGTTTGATTATTGCGTTTCTTACCTTTCTCGATAAGAGAAATAATAAGAAGAAATAAAAATGCCTTACCTGTCGGCAAACAGGTAAGGCTGTGCTCATAAGAGCAAAATGCATACTTGGGAGCATCCACTTTTGGAATGGATACTATCCGAACTGAAAGGCATCTGTTCCAGCAGGTGTCTTTCTTTATATTCAATATAGCATAAAGCATTTGATATTTCAAGAAATTTTGGAGACTGTTTTAAATAAAACACCTTATACAATCCCCTGTTCGTTCTGTTACATTTCTTTGCATATTCTTTTGTTACTTGTGGTGCATGAAGTTTTTGATTTGTCACTTTTCCCAGATTCTTATTCCTTCGAATATTTGTGATATCGCCAATAATAACCGTGTGGATATCATTTGCTTTACAATAATTCACTACTGCTCTGGTCACTTTATGAAGATAGTCGTGAATACAGTTTCGCCTGTACTTTACCGACCAAACCACATGGTAATTAATGTTGTATACGCAAGTGCGTGAATGACGCTTAGAATATTATTCACATGTAGGTTTATCCTTCAGGGATTACGGAAATAAAAATTAGAATATCGTTCACTTGTAAAAAGCCACTGTAAAAGGTGGCTTTTGGTTTAGGTAAGAGATTAAATACTATAGAAGAAAGAAGGTGTCTGCTTGGCAGAATATACACTTTACATAGACGAAAGTGAAACATTTAATAAATCTTTTTCCCAGTAATAACTGGTACTGTTTTTCAAATGATTCATTTGTAGTGAAGCCTCGTATATCAAGTGCAAAATACACTATATAATGGCACAGACTTTATCCCCTTTACCATTCCAAAATTTCTTGTTGAAATCCTGATGGCATAAACCGGATCATATTTTTCCATATAAACCATCATACTTTTCGCTTTCACATGATTTCCCGCTTTACATTCAACCGGAATTACATGACTGTCTTTTTGTATCAGGAAATCTACTTCTGCCGTATTATCTGACTCCCAATAATGAAGATCATAGCCATTCGTTTTCAATGCAATTGCAACGTAGTTCTCTGTCAATATACCACGAAAATGCTCTGTTTCCTTACTCCTCAATGCTTCCAGCGTCATTCCCATTCTGGCAGACATAATACCCATATCACTATAGTATAATTTAAATGTACTCACATCCTGATATGCTGCAACCGGATAAAATCCCTGACTACATTTCATACACTTATTTACAATTCCAGCCCGAATCAGCCAGTCAATCGCATCTCCATATTGAGATGCACGCGCACCCGATTTTATCAACTTATACTGGAACTTTTTAGCATCTTTTGCCAACTGTGCCGGAAGGGAATCATATGCTTCAAAAATGCGCACTGTATCTGATTTATTCGCATATTTTGTCATGTCCGCAATATAAGAATTTAATAACATCTGTCTGATTTCCGTCTGCTCTATAGGACTGTCTTTTGCAAGGTCAGCTTTCACCGCTGCCGGCATTCCCCCAACAATACAATAATGATAAAATTCCTGCATAGCCTCCTCATGGAGCATCTCATTCAACGGCTGATTATTTTCATAATGTTCCCGGATCGTGTCTGTAAGCATCTGTTTTCCTTTTGCCCACAACACCTCTTCCAAATCCATTGGATACATGGTCAGCATCTGAACTTTTCCAACCGGAAATGAATATTTTTCCCGGTTCACCGCCACACCAAGCAGGCTTCCGGCAGCCATTACATGATATTCCGGAGCTTCTTCTGAAAAATATTTTAGCGAAGTTAATGCTCTTTCACACATCTGAATTTCATCAAAAATTATGAGTGTATTTTCAGGTACAATCTTTGCCTGATAGTATTTTTCCAAAACAGCTATCACATGATCTGCATGAATATCTGTTTCAAAATATTTTCCAATTCTTTCGTCTGTTTCAAAATTTACATA